>Ga0226835_1000901_pt1 | contig 21650 bp, 13 predicted proteins | sample LAC_MetaG_1_FD_163627 | JGI IMG/M metagenome (GOLD analysis project Ga0226835, IMG submission 163627) | Anaerobic ammonium oxidizing microbial communities from anammox membrane bioreactor (MBR) in UC Berkley, California, United States -... | ecosystem: Engineered > Bioreactor > Anaerobic >...
CTTCGGACTGCTGGCGCCGGCCGACGGCGCCACCGTCACCACCACCCCCGTGACCCTCTCCTGGAGCGCCGCCTCCGGAGCCACCGCCTACGATGTCTACGCCGGCACCAGCGACCCACCCCCCCTGGCGGCCACCACCGCCGCCACCACTCACGCCCTCCCGGTGCCCTCCGGGGCCACCCTCTACTGGCGGGTGGTGGCGCGCAACGCCTGGGGCTCCCGTTCCTCGCCCACCCGGTGGTTCGTGACCTGCACCGTCCCCCCGCCCGTGCCCGACTTCACCTGGTCGCCCACCGGACCTGACCCGCACTTCCCCTCCCAGCAGCAGCCCTACGCCGGCCAGCAGGTCACCCTCACCTATACCGGCAGCGGCGGACCGCCGGAGTACTACCGGTGGTACGACTTCCAGCAGAGTCCGCCGAAGGTCATCGAGGGAGCCAACCTCCCCCAGGTGACCCACACCTGGGCGTCGGTCAGCGGGAGCTCCTACCAGGACATGAACGTGCGTTTGCAGGTGCGCAACTGCGCCGGGGCGCCGCCCGAGTTGCTCAAGCCGGTGCGGGTGTTCCGGGACACCCGGCCGGTGCTGGCCCGCTTTGTCGTCGTGGGCACCCCCACCGCCGGAACCCCGGTGACGTTCCGGGCCGACATCGGACCCGCCGTCGGCGACCCCACCTCCTTCGACTGGTCCTTCGGGGACGGCAGCAGCCAGCCGGCGGGCGGCAGGGAAGTGCAGCACACCTACCCCTGCGGCAAGACCTACACCGTCACCCTGACGGCCCGGCGCGGCTTGACCACCTCGGCACCGGTCAGCCAGGCGGTGGCGGTGGGGGGCACCCCCTGCGGGCCCACCGCCCTGGCTTTGCCCGATCTGGCGGTGGATCTCCCCGGGGTGGTGCCGTGGTCCAGCGAGCTGACCATCTTCAACCCATCGAGCGGCCCCATGCCCCTGACGATCACCGCCCAGCCGCGCAAGTCGGGCCGCCTCGGCGGAGCGCTGCTGCTGCCCCCCTGGGGGATGGCCGCCCTGGAGGACGTGCTGGCCGCCCTCTCGCCTCGACCCAGCGCCGACTCCCTCACCCTGTGGCTGTCTCGCTCCGACGGGGCGCAACCCCTCCCCGCCACCGCTGCCCGCACCTTCACCGTCCCGGCGGGTGGCGGCAGCTACGGCCAGGAGGTGCTGCCGATCCCGGTCGGCGCCCCGCCCGGCCTCGCCCACACCCTCTGGGTGGCCGGCGGAGTGCACGACGGCACGTCCGCCGGAATGCGCACCAACCTGACGCTGGTCAATCTCTTGCCCACTCCCACCGGGGGACCGGTGCGCCTTGCCGTGCACACCGCCGATGGACGTCGGCTGGCCGGCACCGAGGCCCCCACCCTGGCTGCCCACGCCTACCTGCGCTGGAACCCGGTCACCCGCGTGCTCGGCTTGCCGGACGCCCAGGTCCTGGGGCCCTTTGCCCTGGAAGTGGCGGTGCCGGCGGGGGCCGCCGTGCTGGCCGGCCTCTCGGTGGTGGACAACCGCACCGGTGACGCCACCTTCCTGCGCGTCGCCTCGCCGGTGGACGAGGCCCCCCCCACCGTCGTGATGCTGCCCGACGTGGCGGTGGACCTGGCGGGCCTCGCCCCCTGGCACACCTCCCTGGCCCTGGTCAACCCCACGGGGCAGCCCATGCGCCTGGCGGTGCATGCCCAGCCGCGCAAGAGCGGGGCCTTGAGCGGCGAGCTGCAGCTGCCCGCGGGCGCCCAGGTGGGGCTCGAGCAGCTGCTGGCGGTGCTACCGTCGCGCCCCGCCAACGATTCGGTCACCTTCTGGCTGCAGCGCAGCGACGGGGGCACCACCCTGCCGGCAGTGGCGGCCCGCACCTTCACCCCCGCCGCCGGAGGCGGAACCTACGGCCAGGCGGTGCCGGTCACCATCCTCACCGGGCAACCTCCGGCAGCCCGAACCCGCTGGCTGGCGGGGGCGCGTCACAACGGCCTGAGCGCCGGGTTCCGCGCCAACCTGACGCTGGTCAACACCCGCGCCCAGGCCACCGCCGGTCCGGTGGTCCTCACCCTGCGGCGGGCCGACGGCACCTCCTACACCGCCTCGCGCTCCCTGGGCGGGCGGGAGTACCTGCGCTTCAACCCCATCACGGCGCTGTTCGGACTGGCGGCGACGACTGACCTGGGGAGGTTCACCCTGCGGCTGGATCTACCCGCCGGGGCCGACGTGCTGGCCGCGGTGTCGCTGATCGACAACCTCACCGGCGACGCGGTGGTGCTCACCCCGGCGGAAAACTGATCGAGTCGGCGAAACTCGCCCGGAGGAGCTGCCGGGCGGTGAGCCGGTCGGGCTTGCCGGCGGGGGTGAGGGGGAGCTCGTCAACCCAGCGCAGCCGCCGGGGCCGCTTGAAGGCGGCCAGCCGCTCCCCCAGGTGGCGGACCAGCTGCGCATCGGGAAGCGGGCCGCCGGGGCCCGGCACCAGCAGCGCCCCCACCACCTCGCCCCACACCTCGTCCTCCACCCCCACCACCAGCGCCTCGGCCACCCCGGGGCAGCTTCGCAAGGCGGCCTCCACCTCGGCGGGAGCCACCTTCTCGCCGCCGGTGACGATGAGCTCGTCCCGCCGCCCCAGCACATGCAGCCGGCCGGCCTCGTCCAGCTCCCCCAGGTCGCCGGTGGCCAGCCACCCCTCGCTGTCTGCCGCCGGCCGCAGCCCCTGCGGGGTGAGGTAGCCGTCGCACAACGTCGCCCCCCGCACGAGGATTTCCCCCCCCACGGTGCGCACCTCCACCCCCTCGAGGGGGCGGCCGCACCCCACCGGCTCCTCCCCCGGGGCCACCGTGGCCACCTGGGAGCAGGCCTCGGTGAGGCCGTAGGTGGGCAGCAGGGGCCACCCCCGCCGCCGGCCCTCGGCCAGCAGCTCCGGGGGACAGGGCCCGCCGCCCAGCAGCACCGCCCGCAGGGTGGGCGGGGCGGGGCCGGGGTGAGCGGCCAGCAGCCGATGCAGCTGCGCCGGCACCAGGGAGGCCAGGGTAACCCCTTGGAGAGTCATCACCTCGAGGAGCTCCCCGGAGTCCTGGGAGGGGGCCAGGACCACGGTGCGGCGAGCCGCCAGGCAGCGGGTGAGGATGGACAGCCCCCCCACGTGGGCGGGGGGGAGGGCCAGCAGCCAGCGGTCCCCCTCCCGCCACCCCAGCCGCCCGGCCGAGGCCGCCGCCGCCGCCGCGAAGGCCCGCCGGGAGAGGGCCACCGCCTTGGGGGCCGCGCTGCTGCCGGAGGTGAACAGCACCGCCATGGGGCGCTCCCCCGGCAAGGGCGAGCAGGCCGCCGTCTCGTCGCCCTCCCCGGCGGGGGGCAGGCCGTCCAGGTCCGCCGCCCCCGGCACCGCCGCCGCCGCCCGGCGGCGCTCCTCGTGGCTCCAACGGGGATGCAGCAGGACCGGGGTGGCCTCGAGCTCCCACAGGGCCAGCAGGCGCACCACGAACGGGGGGTTGGCGGCGGCGGTCAGGCGCACCCACCCCTTGCCCAGGTGGGGGGCCAGGGCGGCCGCTTCCCGGCGCACCCGGGCGGCCAGCTGGGCGAAGGTCCAGCTGCGACCTTCCCCCACCAGGGCGAGAGTGTTCGGAGCTTCCTCGGCCGCCGCCAGCACGGAAAAGCTCACGGCTCCACCCCCAGCCCCCCGCCCTCCCAGGTGGGCTCCAGCCGGGCCGCCCCTCCCCCCGGCACCGGCAGGGGGGGAAAGGCCGCCAGCGCCGGGTGCAGGTCCACCCCGTGGGCGTACACCTCCTCCCTGCTCGGGGCGTGCGGATCACCCCCTGCGGTGCCGGCGGGAGCATCGCTGTAGCGAGCATCCCCAAGCCACAGGGCCACTGCCCGCACCGCCGCCAGCCCCACCGGCCCCTCGAAACAGTGGGAGAACAGGCACTGGATGCCGTGCTCCCGGGCCTGATGCTCGAGATCCCGGCAGCGCTGGAAGCCGCCCAGGAGGGTGGGCTTCAGCACCCACAGACGGCAGGAGGGGGAGCGCAGCAGTCGGCAGCGGGTCTCCCCCTCCGCGAGGGCCTCGTCGGCGGCGATGGGGATGGGGCCGGGGGGGAGGTCGGGCAACTCGCCGGCGGGCACCGGGTCCTCCACCAGCTCGATGCGCCACCGCGCCAGCCGCTCCAGGAAGCCGGGGGCCTCGCTGCGGCTCCAGCTGCCGTTGGCGTCCAGGCGCAGCCGCCAGTTGCCCGGCACCGCCTCCCGCAGCCGCCCCACCAGCCGCAGGTCGTGCTCGAACGACCCCGCCCCGCCCACCTTGAGCTTGAAGGTCCAGAACCCCTCCTCGAGGCCCCGCCGCACCTGCCGGGCCAGCAGGTCCACCCGCCGGCCGGACAGCAGCCGGAAGACATGCACTCCCCTGCATGGCTCCCGACACAGCAGGCGGGTCACCGGCACCACCGGATCCCGCTTGCCCTCCAGGTCCAGAAGTGCCGTCTCCACGGCGAAGCGGGCCGCCGGAGGGTGGGGCATCACGGCGGGAGGATTCGCGAAATGCGCCATGGTGACACCGCGGGGGAGCGTGCGACACCAGGCCGCCAGGGCGTCGTGGCACTGCTCCAGGGTGTCGGGGGAAAAGCCGGGCAGCGGCGACGCCTCGCCCAGACCGCGGCGGCCCTCGGCGTCGAACACCTCCAGCAGCACCCCGTAGCGCTCCCGCCAGGTCAGCCGCCGGTTGCCCACCGCGGGACACTTCCCCCCCCACACCCCCACCTGCGCCCGCACCGCCGTCCACTCCCCGCGAGCGCTCATCCCAGCACCAGGGCCCCACCCAGGAGCAGGCTGTGCACCAGGAGCAGTCGCCCCGTGGCGGCCAGCGCCCGGTTGAGTCGGGGACCGTCGTCGAAGTTTCGTACCTTCAAGAAGATCTGTGTTGCCCAGGGGGTCGTGACGAGGGCCAGCAGGGCCAGAGGGGGAAAGGCCCCGGCGGCTACCCCCCCGGCCGTGGCGGCGTAGGCCAGCCCCAGGCAGGCCCCCAGCTGGGCCACCCCCGCCCTCCGCCCCCAGAGGGCCGGCAGGGTGCGCCGCCCCGCCCGCCGGTCGGAGGCCCAGTCGCGGGTGTTGTTGACCACCAGGATGGCGGTGGCGAAGAACCCGCACACCGCCCCTCCCCACCACGCCGCAGGGGGCACGGTAAGGGCCTGCACCCAGGTCGTCCCGGCCACCGCCACCAGGCCGAAGAACGCAAACACGAACGGCTCCCCCAGGCCGTGGTAGGCCAGGGGGAAGGGGCCGGCGGTGTAGGCCACCCCGGCGGCGATGGCGGCCAGCCCGATGGCCACCACCGGCCAGCCGGCTACCCACCACAGGTAGAGCCCCGCCAGGGTCGCCAGGGCAAAGGCCACCGCTGCCCCCCACCGCACCTGCCGGGGGGTGAGCAGTCCCGCCTGGGTCACCCGCAGCGGCCCCAGCCGGTCCTCCCGGTCGGCGCCGCGGGCGAAGTCCGCCACGTCATTGACCAGGTTGGTGCCCACCTGGATGGCCAGGGCCCCCACCAGGGCCGCCAGCGCCGGCCCGGGGCGGAAGCTGCCGGCGGCAGCCGCGCAGGCGCTGCCCAGGAGCACCGGGGCCGCGGCGGCGGGCAGCGTCCGCGGCCGGGCCGCCAACGCCCAAGCCTGCAGCGGCCCGGCGCGGTCCGGCCTGGCCTGGCCGCCGCCCCTCATGGAAAGCGGGGGAACTTCTTGAAGTCGGGCTTTCGCTTCTCCAGAAAAGCCCGTTTCCCCTCCTTGGCCTCCTCCGTGAGGTAGAACAGCAGCGTGGCGTCCCCGGCCAGCTGCTGCAGACCCGCCTGCCCGTCGCAGTCGGCGTTGAAGGCGGCCTTCAAGAGGCGCAGGGCGGTGGGGGAGAGGGAAAGGATCTCCCGGCACCACTGCACGGTCTCCTCCTCCAGCCGCTCCAGCGGCACCACGGCGTTGACCAGCCCCCACTGCAGGGCCGTCTGGGCGTCGTACTGCCGGCACAGGAACCACACCTCCCGGGCCCGCTTCTGGCCGATCACCCGGGCCATGTAGGAGGCCCCGTAGCCGCCGTCGAAGCTGCCAACCCGCGGGCCGGTCTGGCCGAAGCGGGCGTTGTCCGCCGCGATGGTCAGATCACACACCAGGTGCAGCACGTGGCCACCGCCGATGGCGTACCCCGCCACCTGGGCAATCACCGGCTTGGGGAGGGTGCGGATGGCCCGCTGCACGTCCAGGATATTGAGGCGTGGGATACCGTCGTCGCCCACGTATCCCCCCTCCCCCCGCACGCTCTGGTCTCCGCCCGAGCAAAAGGCCTTGTCCCCGGCCCCGGTGAGGATCACCACCCCCACCTGCCGGTCGTCCCGGGCCATCTCGAAGGCCCTGAGCAACTCCTTCACCGTCAAAGGCCGGAAGGCGTTGCGCAGCCGGGGACGGTTGATGGTGATGCGGGCGATTCCCTCGGGACAGGTTTCGTAGATGAGATCTTCAAAGACGCCGTCGCGCCTTTCCCATACCGGCAGCGCCATGACCACCTCCGGCGGTAGATTGTACCTGGCTGCTCGGAGCCTCACCTCGACACAGCCGGCGAGGAAACGCGGCCCCCCAGGGCTGGCAGCGACACCTGGGCGAGGGCCGCCAGCGCCCGCCCCAGCTGCCCCTCGGGGACCAGCAGGTGATCGGTGCCGAACGAGGAAAACGCCATCACCGGCACCCTGGCCTCGGCCAGCGCCCGGGTGAGCGCCGCCAGCACCCCCACCGCCTCCAGGGGGAACACCCCGTCGAGGGTCAGCGCCCGCCACCCCTGCGAGCGCCTCAGCACCTTCGAACCCAGGGTGTCCAGGACCTCTTCCGGCGCCACCAGAGTGACTTCCGCCGCCTCCTGGACCACCATCAGCGGAGGCGACCCCGCATCGGAGCCGGGGAGGGGCGGAAGCGAGGCGAGGGCGGCCACCCCGTAGCGGGACGGCCAGAGCGTGAACCGCACACTCGCCCCCCTCCCGCGCAGCGACTGACTGGGAGACCCCGGGCTCATGCTTGCCGTTCACCCCCGCCGGCCGGCCACCGGGGCAGAAACTCAGTAGGCGTCGAGGATGTAGTGCAGCGGATTCTGCTTCGCCCCGTCCTTCCACACCTCGTAGTGGAGGTGTGGACCGTTGGTTCGCCCGGACATCCCCACCCGGGCGATCTGCTGGCCGCGGGCGACCCGCTCCCCCTCCTTGACCAGGAAGCGGTCCAGGTGGGCGTACAGGGTGGTGAAGCCGTACCCGTGGTTGATGCGCAGCACCTTGCCGTAGCCGCTCTCGCGGTCGGCAAACACCACCACCCCGTCGGCGGGCGCCACGATCACCGAGCCCAGCGCCACCGAGATGTCCAGCCCCTCGTGAAACGCCGGCTGGCGGGTAAAGGGGTCCAGTCGTGGGCCGAAGCCGTCGGTGATCACTCCCACCACCGGGGCAATGGTCGGCGTGTGGGCCAGCAGCAGCACCTGGTCGGAGAGCTTTTGCTCCACCGTGGCCAGCTGGCGATCCAGATCCCGCTGGCGGTCCACCAGCGCCGCCGAACCCGACGACAGTCGGTCCAGCGGCCCACCCGAGCCGATCCCGGCGACTGGAAAATCACCCGTGGGCTTCAGGAGATCGGTGACCCCCGCGGCGATGGCCAGGGCGCGAGTCCGTTGCTCGAACTGGTCCAGGCGCCCCTGCACCTGCGCCACCGTCTCGGACAGCCGCTGGTTGGCTCGGCGCAACTGCGCGTTCTCGCGCTCCAGCGAGGCGGTCACCGCCCGCTCGCGCAAGAAGGAACTGGAGGTAATGATCGAAATGATGGAAAGAACGCTCAGCGTGACCACCGCCCCGATGCACAGCACCAGGGTGCGGCGTGAGAACTGGATCTTGAAAACCTTGCCGTGGGCATCCGGTACGAAGATGAGTGTGCTACGTCGTCTTTCGACCACCGGCCCAACCTCCTCGGAAGACGATATCGCCCCACGCACACCACCCGCCGTGACGCGCAACAGCGATGCTGCCACACGGCGGGGGGCGGTGTCAACCTCCAGACCCGGCCGGTTTCTCGCGGCGCCTGGCCAGCAGGGCACCAGCGGTGGCCACCGCCAGACTGGCCAGCAAGGCGAAGGTCGCCGGTACCGCGGGGTTGGTGTGGTACGGCGTGATCTGGCCGTAGTACATCCCGAAGTGGACCACCAGGGCGGTGAGGGCCGAGGCCATCGCCCAGGGGGCGGTGAGGCGGCGGGAGAAGATGCCGAACGCCACCGGCGCGAAGGTGGCCGCAAAGAGGGCGTACACCCCGTTCTGGGTGAAGATGGCCACCGACAGCGACGGGCGAACCGCCTGCCACCAGGCCAGCGCCAGGGTCACCGGGGCGAGGGCCACCAGGAACAGCCGGCCAACCCGCAGCAGGCGAGCGCGAACCTCTTCCTCGGACACCCCGGCACGACGGGCCAGGGTGCCGTAAAAGTCGGCCGCGAAGATGGACGACAGCGCCAGCGCCACCCCCTCCAGGGTGGAAAAGCCGGCGGCCAGCACTCCCAGCATGATCACCGCCCGCAGGCCCGGCGCAAACGCCTCGACAATGTAGGTGGGAATGACGCGATCAGGGAGGAGAACACCCGGCAGGGTGAGGCGGGCGTACAGACCGGTGAGCAGCACCGCGGTGAACAGCGTTCCGACCACCATGGCGGTGGCCAGGTAGACGTTGACGTCCCGCTCCGATCGCAGGTACAGCGCCTTGGAGATGATGTGCGGCTGCATGATGATGGCCACGCCGATGACGAAATTGGCAGCGACCACCTCGAAGAGATCGCGGAAAAGCAGGGAGTCCGGGTTGGTGATGGAGGCGTAGTGCGGCCCCACCGCGGCCAGGCGTTCGAAGAATCCCGCCAGTCCACCGCCGAAGAGGGACGCACCCGAGGCGATGAGCAGGCCCGCCACCACGATCATGGTGAGTGCCTGTACCGTGTTGGACCACACGTGGACGCTGGCACCGCCCAGCAAGATGTACCCGAAGGTGAAGAGTACCACGAAGATCAGCGCCGCAAGCAGGGGCACCTTCAGGACGCTTTGCAGCACCAGCGCCAGGGCGGTGACGATGAGCACCAGGAAGGTCACCTGGAGCAACGAGATCAGGGCGAAGAACACGGTCAGGCGGCGATCGCCGTAGCGCTGCCCCACCCACTGGGGAACGGTGATCACCGTGTGGGAGTCACCGATGCGGCGGAAGCGCTTGGACATCACCACCAGCCCCAGGAAGATGCCGGCGGGCGCCGCCATCCCGTACCCCACCACGCCGGCCCACCCATAGGCGTACACCAGCCCGGGGTTGATGACGAAGGTGGCGACGCTGGTCATGTTGGCCGCCAGCGACAGCCCCACGAAGAACGGTGGCACGGTCCGCGTTCCCACCGCAAACGACTGAATCGACGATGCCTTGCGGCGGTTCCACCAGGTCAGGCCGGCGATGGCCACGACATAGAGAACAAACAACACCCAGGGGATCAACGTGCCACCGGTCATCATCGCGCCTCCCGGCCACCTCGCCGCGATTGTAGGGTCTTCGAAAGGGCTCGAGCCAGGTCCGACGCGCCGGCTAACAGCGGCAGCCCCTCCCCGCCCACGGCCACGGCCACGGTCACGGTCACGGACACTGACGCGGACACGGTCACGGGCACGGACACGGTCGCGGGCACGGACACGGTCGCGGGCACGGACACCGGGCCGGGCGTGGCAAGCCGTGCCGACCGTGAGGGCGGGCCAGAGGCCCGCGCACCCAGGGACACAGGCACGGACACGGGCACTGGTTACGGCAGCGGCCGCGGTCGCTGCAGCGCCCACCCCACGGTCGGCAAGGCAGCTTTGCCCTATCACCCCCAGAAAAGGAAAGGGCGCGGGGGAGGACCCCCGCGCCCGCGTTGGTGTTGGCGACGATCGGGTCTAGAAGTCGTAGCGCAGCGCCAGCTGGAAGGTGCGCGGCGTGCCCACGTAGCTCTTGTTGCCGAAGTCGGAGCGGGGCGTCTCGGCGGTGCCCCAGGTGGTGCTGGTCACCCGCCAGTCCTCGCGGTCGGTGCAGTTGAAGCACTCGGCGATCACTGCCAGGCCCCCCGGACCCAGCTCGAACTTCTTCTGCAGGCGCAGATCGAGGCCCCAGTAGTTGGGCTGACGGAAGCTGTTGCGGGCGAAGTGCACGCCGCCCACGGTGGGCCGGTCGGTGCCCGAGTCGCCATCGTTGTTGAGATCCGAGCCGACGAAGGCGGTGTAGGGCTGACCCGTGGCGTAGCGGAACAGACCGGAGAAGGCGATTCCCCACCACGGGGTGTTCCAGGTGCCGTTGGCGGAAATCTTCCAGCGCTGATCGCGGTCGGAGTAGCCCCAGTTGTTCTCGATGTCGCGTTTGTCCTCGACGAAGAGGCCGGAGAAGTTGCGCTCGTTGGAGTCGGTGTCCTTGTCCTTGGAGTAGGTCACCGACAGGAAGCCGAAGAAACGCTCCACGAAGCGGCGCTGCAGGAGCATGGTGAGCGCCTGGTACTCGGCGCGGGCGTCGGTCATGTACATGTTGATGCGCCCGTAGTAGGGGTAGGGTCGGGCGCTGGCGTAACGCGGCATGCCGTTGGCGGCTTTGGCCGGGGTGCAGTTTAGACCCACGGTGCCGTCGGCGCACTGGTACTGCAGGTTGAAATCGGTGAGGCGCTGCAGGTACTTGGACTCGGCGTAGGTGGCCGCCAGCGATAGCACCGTGTTGGCGAACAGCTCGTAGTCGAACTCCAGGGTCACCCGGTCGGTGTAGGAGTTGCGGAAGTTGGGGTCGACGGTGAACACGCCGGGCGCCGGGATGGTGGTCAGGCGGGAGAAATCGATGTACCTGAAGCCCCGCTGCGGGTCCCAGGTGGCGCCCCAGGGCGGCGACAGCGGGTCAGTGGGACCGGAGGAACCGGCGCGAATGAGGTACTGGGTGCCGCGGTAGCCGTTGGAGGTATTGGTCTGGGCCCACAGCAGCGCCGGGGTGCGGGCGAAGAAGCGCCCGGCAGTGAAGCGGAACACGCTCTTGTCAAAGGCCTGGTAGGTGATCCCCAGGCGCGGCGACCACTGCTTCTTGTCGTCGGGGATCCGCCCGGTGAGCTTGAAGGAACCATCGGGGTTGCGGTCGTTGGGGTTCAAGATGCCGAAGTCGGGGTTGTCGAGGCTCTCCCAGCGCAGGCCCAGGCTGGCCGTCACGCGGGGGGAGAGGTACCACTGATCCTGGACGAAGAAGGCCAGCTCTTTCTGGCCGAAGGCGGACCGCCCCGCCTCGTCGGCGGTGAGGCCACCCAGGCCGCCGAACTGCCGGTACTCCGACCAGCGCCCGGCCAGGAAGTCGGCCTTGCTGTTGAAGATGTAGACGCCGCGCCAGTTGCCCTTGAAGACCTGGTTGACGTTGGTGTCGTTGTACTCGAACCCGCCCTTGAGGACGTGGTTGCCCAGCATGTAGGTGAGGGTGTCGCCGATGGTCTTCCGCTCGGTCTGCGTGGGGTCGATGGGCAGGAAGCTGACCTCGCCGTAGTTACCCAGGTTGCGCACCTGGATGTCGGGCAGGTTGAGCCCCTTGTCGCGCCGCGGGATATCTTCCTGGGCGTACTGCAGGTTCAGGTCGTTGATGAGGTTGCCGAACACCCCGGAGTAGCTGACCACGGTGGAGCGGCTCCACATGGTCTCGATGCCGTTATAGCTCTCCGCCCGGGTGGGGGAGGCCGAGGTACCGTTCACGCCCTCGTAATCGGAGTAGTTGATGCGGGCCATGAAGCGGTGCGACGGCGTCGCGAAGTAATCCAGCCGTCCGAAGGCCACTCGCCCGTCGTTGGTGCGCACGTACTCGGGGTCGGTGCGCAGCACCGGGTACTTGGCGAACACCTCGGCGTCCAGGACGATGGGGTTGATGACCACCGTCTCGTCCTGCTTCTGGTTATCGAAGGCGGTGAAGAAGAACAGCCGATCCTTGATGAAGGGGCCGCCCAGCGAGAAGCCGTACTGCGCCTTTTTCTGGTCGTTGAGCTGACCCACCGGGGGATCGGCCACCAGGCTCTGGGGCTGGTTGTAGTAGAAGACCGAGCCGCGGAACTGGTTGGTGCCGCTCTTGGTGATGACGTTGACGAAGCCGCCGCCGGAGCGCCCGAACTCCGCCGGGGCGCCGTTGGTGATCACCGAGAACTCCTTGATGACCTCCTGGGAGATGGCCAGCGGCGCGCGTCCCTCGGCGTCACCGGTGGTGCCGCCGAAGAAGGCGTTGTTGTTGTCCACACCGTCGATGGTCACGTTGGTGGCAATACCGCGCTGACCCGAAAGAGAGATGTAGCCCCGCTGGCTCTCCTTGCGCGACTCGGGGGTGAGATACACGAGGTTCTCGAAGTCACGTCCGGACACCGGCAGCGAGGCGATCTGCTCGGTGAGCACCGTGGTGCCGGTCACCGTGTTGGTCACCTCGACCAGAGGCGCTTCGGACGTCACGGTGATGGCCTCGGCGAACCCCTCGATCTGGAGGATGAAATCCACCGTGGGGGCCGATCCCAGCACCAGGCGCACGTCACTGCGCGTCGAGGTCTTGAAACCTGGAAGCGACGCGCTCACCGTGTACACCCCCGTCGGCATGTTGAAGATGCGGAAGCTGCCGTTGGCGTCGGTGACCGCGCGGAGCACCAGCCCGGTCTCCTGGTTGGTCGCCTCCACGGTCGCGCCCGGCAGGGCGCCGCCATCCTGGTCACGCACCGTGCCAGAGATACGACTGGTGGTCACGTCGGTCTGGGCGGCTGAAGGCATCGCCACCAGCAACGCCAGTACCGCCGCCATGGAGAAGGTCAAGAGCCTCCTCGCGCCTACCTCTTTACCCATTGTTTTTCTCCCTCCTTCAGATAGTCGACTCCCACTCCGGGCCACACTCGCCCGAGCCAGGCCTGAATGATACTCAAAGATGTGAAGGCCGGGTGAAGTCCACCGCCGCGACGGCCACAGCGCCGGCGCGCCTATATTGAGATTTGCCTTATTTGACCTTAGTAGTCGCTGGTCATGATGAACACCGGACGGTTCTCGAACTTCTCGTACTTCGGTCGCAACCGCGCGGTGTTGTAGTACTTCTCCACGTCCACGACCTTCTTGCGGCTGGTCACCACGGAAATGGGGACGTTGTCGTAACGGCCGTTGCGCACGTTCACCAGCCGCCCGAAGGTGCCGTTCAGGATGAGGTCCAGCGCCAGGTTGCCGAACGCCATGGGAACGATGGAGTCCATGGCATCGGGGTCGCCACAGCGCACCAGGTATCCCAGGCGTTGATTGATCACGTCCACCCGCTCGCCGCCGTTGAAGCGCGGGGAGAGCTCCTTCAGCCGCTGCGCCACCAGATCGCCGATACCCCCCAGCTTCTTGTGCCCGAACTGGTCCCTCTCCTGCTCGCTATACACCATGCCGTTCATGCCCTTGATAGTGGCTCCCTCCGACACCAGCACGACGCTATAGAGGCTCGGGTTGCGCCGGCGATCCTCGCTTAAGAGCTCGCACAGCAACTCGTCACTGAAGGGGTATTCGGGGATGACGCAGCGGTTGGCGGCCCCGGCCATGGCCGGCAGCAGCGCGGTGAAGCCCGCGTAACGCCCGAACACCTCCAGCACCAGGAAGCGCTCGTGGCTGCCCGCCGAGGTGCGCAGGGCGTGGGTCATGGCGATGGTACGGGTGACGCAGGTCGAAAAGCCGATGCAGTAGTCGGTGCCCGGCACATCGTTGTCCATGGTCTTGGGGATGCCGATCACCTTGACGCCCAGCTCATGGAGGCGTACGGCAAAGGACAGGGTGTCGTCGCCACCGATGGGGATGAGCACGTCGATGCCGAAGTGCTCCAGATTGGCCAGCACCTCCCGGGTCAGATCGTTGCGCTCGTCCTGGTAGCGGTCCCGCAGATGCACCGGCACTGCCGACGCCGGAACGTGGGAGGGGTTGGTGCGCGAGGTGTGCAGGAACGTCCCCCCGGTGCGCCCCACCTTGTTCACCAGCTCGTCGCTCAGCTCGATGACCCAGTTGCCGTTGGCGTTGGGATCATCGCGGTCAGGCTCGATCAGGCCGGCCCAGCCGCGGCGGATGCCCACCACCCGATACCCCTCCCGCAGCGCCCGCACCGTGATCGCCCGGATCGCCGGGTTCAGGCCAGGTACATCGCCACCCCCGGTGAGAATGCCGATACACCCCCTCTTCTGGTTCATACCCCCCTCCCGTGTGCGAGCATGATAGCAAAGGTGGGTACCTGGTATAGCCTTCTTTCCTTTTTCCGTGACCGTGTCCGTGTCCGTGTCCGTGCCCGTGTCCGTGCCCGTGCCCGTGACGGTGCCTCCCGGGCGGCGTGGCCTCGTGGTGTTCTTACCTTTCGGGTAGCGCCCGGGGGCGGTCGCTGTCAAGGGCACGCCGCCCTCCGGGCGGTCGCCTTCGGCGCCCCTTCTGACAGCGCCCGCCCCGGGCGCAGGGCGGGTGGCATGAACACCACTCGGACCACGCCGCCCCCGTCGACCCCGAACCGTTCCCTCACCGCCCACCAGCTGGCCCTGGAGGCCGGCGGCACCACCGTCGCCCTGGCGCTCCAGCTGCCGGCCCCGCTCCGGACCCTGGCGGACCAGCTCATCCGCGCCGCCTCCTCGGTGCCGGCCAATCTCGCCGAGGGGGCCGGCCGGGCAGGGCGAGACCGCTTCCACCACTGGCGCATCGCCTACGCGTCAGCCCTGGAGGCCGACAGCCACCTGCGGCTGTTGCTCCGCGCCGGTGCGGTGGACGCCGCAGCGCAGGGCGCCATCGAGCTCTTCGACCGCGTGCGGGCGCTGACCTGGAGGCTGATCCACCCGCGACGGTGACCGTGTCCGTGCCAGTGCCCCTGGGTGCGCGGGCCTCCGGCCCGCCTTCACGGGGGGTGCGATTTACCTCGGCCGGCCCGGTGTCCGCGGCCGTGCCTGAGCCCGTGTCCGTGTCGGTGACCGTGTCCCTGACCGTGTCCGTGCCCGTGTCCGTGTCCGCGACGGTGTCCGTGCCAGTGACCTTGCCCGTGTCCCTGACCGCGCCCGTGTCCGTGCCCGGGGCCGTCTCGGTGCTAGACTTCCCGTCGTGAAGCGGGCGTTGATCACCGGGATAACCGGGCAGGACGGCTCCTACCTGGCCGAATTCCTGCTCGAGAAGGGCTACGAGGTGCACGGCCTGGTGCGCCGCGCCTCCACCTTCAACCGGGAGCGCATCGATCACCTGCGCACCCACCCCGAGTTTCGCCACCGCTACTTCCTTCACTACGGCGACCTCTCCGACGCCGACTCGCTGCACCAGGTGATGGCCGCCAGCAACCCCGACGAGGTGTACAACCTGGCCGCCCAGTCCCACGTGGGCATCTCCTTCCAGCAGCCCACCTACACCGGCGAGGTGGTGGCGCTGGGCACCGTGCGCCTGCTGGAGGCCATGCGGCAGCAGGCCCCCGAGGCGCGGTTCTATCAGGCGTCTTCCTCGGAGTTGTTCGGCAAGGCGGAGGAGGTGCCGCAGAACGAGCGCACCCCCTTCCACCCCCGCTCCCCCTACGCGGTGGCCAAGGTGTTCGCCTACTGGGCCACCGTCAACGCCCGCGAGGCGTACGGGCTCTTTGCCGTCAACGGCGTCCTCTTCAACCACGAATCCCCCCGCCGCGGGGAGAACTTCGTCACCCGCAAGATCACCCGCGGGGTGGCCGACATCGTCGCCGGGCGCATCCCCTCCTTTGCCCTGGGCAACCTGGATGCCCGCCGGGACTGGGGGTTCGCCGGCGACTACGTGGAAGCCATGTGGCTGATGCTGCAGCAGAACGAGCCCGAGGATTTCGTCATCGGCACCGGGCAGACCCACTCGGTGCGCGAGTTTGCCGAGGCGGCGTTCGCCGCCGCTGGCATCACCCTGCGTTGGGAGGGGAAGGGCCTGGAGGAACGCGGCCTCGACGCCGCCAGCGGCCGCACCCTCATCACCGTCGACCCCGCCTACCTGCGCCCCGCCGAGGTGGACAACCTGCAAGCCGATCCCCGCCGCGCCCGCGAGCGTCTGGGGTGGCGGCCCCGCGTGGGGTTCGCCGAGCTGGTGCGCCTGATGGTGCGCCATGATCTCGAAGCTGTCGGAGCGACCCCCGTCGAGCGCCAGTAACCCCTGCTAGCACAACGCTACAATGCCAGCGACATGGACACTCCGCGGCGCGACGACCCAGGTACGCTCGACGAGGAAACCCGCGAGGCCCTGGTGATGCTCCAGCAGTACCTCTCCGACCAGGTGCCCCCCATGTTGTTCGCCGATTCCTTCGAGCACCTCCTCGCCCTCCCGCCATCCGTGGTGGGCGAGGAGATCCAGGCCTGGGTGGCGGCCCAGTACCGCCGCGCCTCCAGCCTGCCGGTTTCTGACTACCTCTTCCATGCCGCCAAGAAGATTCACATGCTCAAGGAGTTGCAGCTCGTGCCCAGGGAGCAGATCGAGGCCTTCATGGGTGCCCTGGCCGGGGTTCTGCTGGAGCTCTGCCCGCCCCCGGATCGTCCCCATCTCGCGGACGACCTCTCCCGCCTGGACGAGGCCAAGACCGTCCTGGCCGCCACCGTGGACGTGGTCCACCAGCGGGTCGCGGAGGCCAGTGAGGAGAGCGAGCCAGCGGCTCCGCCGTTGCGCTCGGCCATGGCGACCGGCGCCCCCGCCTCCCCCGGCGCGCCACCGGCGGCGGCCGTCTCGCCGGCGGTGGCGCGTGGCCTGCGCCGCTTCGAGCTGCTGCTCCAGCGCCTGGCCGGCGCGGACCTGCCCCGGCCGGCGGCGCCACCGGCGGCGGTGCTCGCCGAAGCGGTGGCCGAGGCGGTGGGCAGCGCCGCCAGCCAGGATGACCTCCTGGCGAACCTCGCCGCCCTGGAGAGGGTCGGTGGGGGGGCCTCACCCCAGCGGCTGCTGCGCCTGCTGGGCAGCCGCCTGCCCGACTGGGCGCCTCCCCCTGGGGCCTCGAGCGACGCTCCCCCTCCCGGGTCCGTCGGGGTGTTGCGCAAGGCGCTGTCCCTGAGCGAAGACCGCCTGGAGGCGGCCCGCCGCTACGAGGAGCTGGTGCACGCCGCCGCCGAGGAGTTCAACGCCGGCGCCCTGGGGCGCGCCGTCACCATGCTCGAGCTGGCGCAGGACATGCTGGCCAGCAAGCGGGTCTCCCCCGAGGCGGCGCGTCCCCTGCAGAACAAGGGGGAGACGCTGCTGGCACCGGCGCAGCTGCGCGCCTTTGCCGAGGACCCCGACAAGGTCGCCCTGTTGCGCCGCGCCCTCGTGTTCTTCTCCGACCTTGCGCCGGCCGAGCTGCTCGCCCGCCTGGAACGGGAGGAGAGCCGCGAGCGGCGCCGCCACCTGCTGACGCTGCTGGTCGCCCACGGCGAGGAGGCGCGCCGCCTGGCCCTCAACACCCTGCGCCAGGCCGCCGCCGGCTCCACCGTCATCCCCTGGCAGCTGGAGCGCAACCTCCTCTATCTCCTGCGGCGCATCCCCCCCGGCGCCGACCACCGCCCCGACGACGACCTCGAGGTGCTGGTCCCCCTCTCGCAACCCAGCGGACCCCTGGCGGTGGTCCGTGAGGCGCTGGCGGCGCTTGGGCAGATCCGCACCCCGCGCGCGGAGGCGACCCTGATCGCCCGCGTTGCCGAGCTCGAGGACGCCCTCCTGGGCGTCCGCCCGCTCCCCCACGAAGCATCGGACCTGTCAGGACTTCTGGATCGGGTGGTGGGCGCTCTGGCGCGTTCCTCGTCGTCGGCCGCGCGCCGCTGCGTCGTCGGCCACGCCCTGAAGCGCAAGCCCCAGCTGGGCAACACCCTGGCGCGCGCGGCCGAGCTCGGCCAGCAGGACCTCGGCGGTGAGGGCGAGCTGGTCGAACGGATCATCGCCGCCATCCGGGAGGAGCTCCCCAAGAAGGTGCTGGGCGTCACCCTCGCCTCGACCCGCAAGACCGAGGTGGTCGAAGGCCTCATCGCCCTGCTGGCCGGCACCACCAGTGCGGCAGCGCGGGAGTTCCTGGCGTCCCTCGTCGAGCGCTTCCCCGGCCAACCCATCGCCGAGGCGGCGGCCCGCGCCCTGGAGCGAGTCGAGACCCCCGTCAAAAGCCCCCCGGCGCCGCCCACCATCTCCGGTGACCTGGCGCTGTTCGGCATGCCCTCGCTGTTGCAGAACCTGGCCGAATCTCGTCTTTCTGGCCTGCTCACCCTCTTCGACGCCAGCGGCACCGCCGCCGGCACCATTCGCCTGCTGGACGGCATGGTTGCCGCTGCCGCCGCCGGGCCCTTGACGGCCAAGCCGGCCGTCTATCAACTGCTGGCCCTTCCCCTGGCGCGCTTCGTCTTCGTGCAAGAGGACGCGCCCCCGGCGCAGCCCGGCGAGGATGGCCCGCTTGCCGTGCTGCCCCTGGTCATGGAGGGCATGCGCCGGGTGGACGAGTACCGGCGCGCCTGCGCCCTCCTCCCCGACGAGGCGCGCCTGCGCCCTGCGGGTCAGCGACCCACCCGCCCCGCCGACGAGCACGACGTCGCCCTCATGCGCGACCTGTGGGCCAAGGCAACTGGCGGTGTTTCCCCCGCGCAGTGCGAGCGCGAGGCCAGCGTCGAGGCCTTTCGCGTGCGCCGCCTGCTCGCCCACTGGCTCGCCGAGGGCGCCCTGGAGTTCGCAGCCCCCCCCGCCGCCGGCCGGTGACGCTCCCCGCTGGCCGTGTCCCGGCGCCGCCCCCTTCGATCTCGCCCCTCGAAACCTCGCAAGAATATAGGGAAGTATTAGCAATTTTTGCGCCTGAACCGGCGCTCCCCTGCGCCCTCGGCCATACCGCCACCCCTGCGACGGCCGCCTCCCCGGTCCCCGGTTTCCGTGTCCGCGTCCGTGACCGTGGCCGTGTCCGCGACCGTGACCGTGGCCGTGGCCGTGTCAGTTACTGTGTCCGCGACCGTATCCGTGCCAGTGCCCCTGGGACCGCGGGCCTCTGGCCCGCTCCGAAAGACGGTGCGATCCGCCGGAGCCGCAACGATACCCGCGGCGGTGTTCCAATTTGATACCGTCCTGCTGCCCCGCGCCGCGAGTCACGCGAGAGGCGACCACCACCGGGCCTTGCCCAAGCGCGACGTGAAAGTTATTCATTTTCAATCGCAATCGAACTATTCGAGCATAGTCGAATAATTTGCCGAGTTCGACGCATCTCCAAACTCTCGAGTCACGCCGTGGGCCAACCCATATAGAAAGGCCCCGGCAGCACCACGGCCCGCCCCGAGAGACGATTCCACGTGCGACGGCCGGAGCGGCGCTCGTGCCGCTGCCTGTGTCGTTGCGCGGGCCCATCTCCCTGCCTGTGTTCGCGACCGTGCCCGCACCGGCATGCCATTCCGCTGCGCTGCCTCACGCCGCGAGTCAGGCGACAGGCGACCACCGTCGCCGACGAATCCGAACGCGAGTGGCACGGCTTCAATCCGCGCGCCCCGCGCGGGGCGCGACCATAGTGCTGAGTGGATCCCGCGCGACAAACCCGCGTTTCAATCCGCGCGCCCCGCGCGGGGCGCGACGACTTGGTATTGGGAGATCGAGGGACAACCAATTGTTTCAATCCGCGCGCCCCGCGCGGGGCGCGACGCCGCGTGCCCAGGCCCGCGGCGCTCCTGCGCGTGTTTCAATCCGCGCGCCCCGCGCGGGGCGCGACGACTCTTTCGATCGGCGCGCAACTCACGATAGTGTTTCAATCCGCGCGCCCCGCGCGGGGCGCGACGGCATACCTGCCACCTCCGTCACCGCCACGCTCAGTTTCAATCCGCGCGCCCCGCGCGGGGCGCGACGCCTTACGGCCACCAGCTCGCGCTTGGCGCGCAAGTTTCAATCCGCGCGCCCCGCGCGGGGCGCGACAAGCACCTGACTCCACGTCCCCGGCGCACCGGCGTTTCAATCCGCGCGCCCCGCGCGGGGCGCGACCAGCGCGGGTCCGTCCATGACCGCGCCGCAGCGGTTTCAATCCGCGCGCCCCGCGCGGGGCGCGACGACGAGGGAATACCAGCTCCCGGAGTGGTTGGAGTTTCAATCCGCGCGCCCCGCGCGGGGCGCGACGCGTCCACAGGTTGTTGTCCGGCATCGAGGTGGTGTTTCAATCCGCGCGCCCCGCGCGGGGCGCGACCACCACGATCGCCCAGCCCTCGGGACAGCCGCCTGGTTTCAATCCGCGCGCCCCGCGCGGGGCGCGACTGGGCCTGGCTGTTGGTGGAGGTGGAGGGGTGACGTTTCAATCCGCGCGCCCCGCGCGGGGCGCGACGTGGCGGCGGCCGTACGAGCTGCCGGAGTGGATGCGTTTCAATCCGCGCGCCCCGCGCGGGGCGCGACTTTGCCGGCACCATCGACCGGGTTGGGCTTGCCGGGTTTCAATCCGCGCGCCCCGCGCGGGGCGCGACAAGCTTGCGTTGAGGATCTTATCGCTATCAGAGACGTTTCAATCCGCGCGCCCCGCGCGGGGCGCGACTGTCACGGGCTCAAGTCGCCGGCCCGTGTGATCGCGTTTCAATCCGCGCGCCCCGCGCGGGGCGCGACCTGATCACCGTCTTGCGGCACGCCTCGCCGTAGGTTTCAATCCGCGCGCCCCGCGCGGGGCGCGACATCGCCGGCGGGTGCCCGGCCAGCACGTGGTCGCGCCAGGTTTCAATCCGCGCGCCCCGCGCGGGGCGCGACACGCGATCGCTAGCAATAATGCGGTGACGGCCGGGTTTCAATCCGCGCGCCCCGCGCGGGGCGCGACCAGTCGGACTTAACACCGACGCGGTAGATCGAGACGTTTCAATCCGCGCGCCCCGCGCGGGGCGCGACTGGCTGATTATCATTCACGGCTGCTATCCCTTGAGTTTCAATCCGCGCGCCCCGCGCGGGGCGCGACTGCTTGGTAGACTCCGAAGCCAGTGGTGTCTGTCTGTTTCAATCCGCGCGCCCCGCGCGGGGCGCGACAGCTGCCCAGTGATGAGCCAGCTGGCCGGCGTCGGGTTTCAATCCGCGCGCCCCGCGCGGGGCGCGACGATCCGGAGGTCCAGGCGCCACCGGTTGCCCCAGGTTTCAATCCGCGCGCCCCGCGCGGGGCGCGACGTGTGATCATCAGGGAGACGCTGCAGAATGAGGCGTTTCAATCCGCGCGCCCCGCGCGGGGCGCGACTTGCGCGAGCGTCCGCGCACGATCGCAATGCTTGTGTTTCAATCCGCGCGCCCCGCGCGGGGCGCGACCGCGATCCAGGCCCGGGCCTGGTCCCGGGTCCTGTTTCAATCCGCGCGCCCCGCGCGGGGCGCGACGTCAGTAGCGCACACTTGCCCCGTGCGCGCGCGGTTTCAATCCGCGCGCCCCGCGCGGGGCGCGACTGGTGCGAGTACCGCATCACCCGCGTTGTTGTCTGTTTCAATCCGCGCGCCCCGCGCGGGGCGCGACGTCGCCCCACCGGCCGAGGTCGCCCCGCGCCGCCTGTTTCAATCCGCGCGCCCCGCGCGGGGCGCGACTGGCGGCGGCCGTACGAGCTGCCGGAGTGGATGCGTTTCAATCCGCGCGCCCCGCGCGGGGCGCGACTCGCCCCACCGGCCGAGGTCGCCCCGCGCCGCCTGTTTCAATCCGCGCGCCCCGCGCGGGGCGCGACACCTGGTCCTTGTTGC
>Ga0226835_1000902_pt1 | contig 21541 bp, 21 predicted proteins | sample LAC_MetaG_1_FD_163627 | JGI IMG/M metagenome (GOLD analysis project Ga0226835, IMG submission 163627) | Anaerobic ammonium oxidizing microbial communities from anammox membrane bioreactor (MBR) in UC Berkley, California, United States -... | ecosystem: Engineered > Bioreactor > Anaerobic >...
CAGGTGATGGATGACGGTGGGAGAGCGCAGGCGCAGGGCGCGGGCCAGCTCACCGGGGGTGGCGGGAGACTCGGCCAGGCGGCGCAGGATGGCGAGCCGGGACGGGTCGGCGAGGGCTTTCAAGCGAAGCACCAGGGGTTCGGGGGCCGACGCCGATGGGGTGAGCGGTTGATCGGCGGGGCGGCAGCCGAAGAGCACGAGCAGGCGGGCGGAGTCGATGGGGGCGTAGAAAACGAGCGGCGTTGACCAGACGGAGGGGGCCAGAATCACCTCGCGGCAGGAATCGAGACCAGAAAAATGAACGCCGTGCGAGAGGGTTTCGAGAAGGCGATGGGCCGGTTGCCGGGCGGCAAGCTCACGCGCGCGTTCAGCCCCTGAGGCCAGCAACGGCCGAATACGCTGCTCTTCTTCGGCAAAGAAAAGCTGATAGTAGCTCTGCAGGGCTTCCAGGTAGCGGTCGCCGAACTCGGCGGGGTGAGCCCAGGCCTGGCACAGGTTGAGGAGGGCGGCAGGTTTGAGGGGAATGCCCCTGCGCTGGTAGAAGGCGCGGATTACCTCCAGCTCGGCTGGAGTCCAGGACTGGCGGGATGAAAGGCTGCGAAGGGTTGCGGTGAACTCCGGAGTGTGCTCTGATGTGTGCGACAGTGTGGCAAGACGCTCGGCAGTGGGGATTTTCGCCAGCGCAGAGACAGCGTCGGCAGCGTCCCTGGCTCCAGCCGGCAGGAGGTATAACCAGCGCAGGGGAACAGGCAAGAATGACTGGGCTTTTTCAAGGAACTCGCGCTGCCCGATGGGCAGGCGGGAACGCACCCCCGCTGCCCACGAGGGGCGCAAACCAAACCGGTCGGGATGGTGCAGGACGAAGAGGCTGACGAAGAGGTCGTAAGCGGTCGACAGATCCCAGGAGAGCGCCGGTGTGAACGTGGACATGGGGCGTTAGATCATTGTCTAACTGCCTCCATGGTACCTGAAGAGAACAGACAAGTCAACAGGAAGAATGTCATGTCAGGGGGGTGTTTCTGTCCTGCGCTGTTGGGGCAGGCAGGCTCCATGGAGCGAAGGGGGTTGAAGGAAGAACAAAAAGGATAACCCGGAGGATTGTTGTCACAAATCACCCGATGATCATTGTTCATTGCATGGGGGAAGATTGCCACTACAAATCTCCTGTGGCGTCTTTTATGATTAATCCAATGCTGCGACCAGAATATGCCCGACTGACCATTTTCGATGGGCTCGCCCCAGGTGTGCTGAGCGCGATTGCTCCTTACATGGAAGAGGTGCGCCACCCGCGGGGCGCGACGATTTTCATCCAGGGGCAAATTGCCGATTCGCTGTACATTCTGGTGAATGGAGAGGTGCGGATTCGCTTCAAGCCCTACGACGGCCCGACGCTCACGGTGGCGCGCATTCATCCGGGCGGGGTGTATGGCTGGTCGGCGGTCATGGGGCACGAGTTGTACACCTCGGGGGCGCAAACGATGGAAGACAGCGTCTCGTTGCGCATCCGTAACCGAAATTTACAGCGTCTGGTGGAGGTTCATCCACAGGCCGGAGCGGCGCTGCTGGAGCGGCTGGCCGCCTCAATCGCTGAACGGCTACGGAACACGCACACCGCCGTACTCGAAATCCTCTACCGGGGACTTGATCCTTCTGCCAGTGTCGTGCATAATCATCATGAGAATCAAGAATCGGCAAAAACTGCGTAGAGGGAGGCAGACAGGATGAATGAGACTGATAACGGGATCGAGTTCACACTGGAAGAGCGTGTGCGGGCGCTGGTTGAAACGCTGGATGCGTATATCAGCCAGTATCATGGCGGTTCGGTAGAAATGGTGGGTTTTGACGGGAAAACGCTGAAGGTGCGTCTTGGGGGCGCCTGCGATGGATGCCCGCTTTCGCCGACCACGCTCAATGGTTGGGTGGCAGGCACGGTGCGGCAGTTCTTCCCTGAAATTGAAAATGTGGTGGATGTGAATCAGGATCAGGAATAGTAAAAAAAACCGCCATCTGGCGGTTTTTTTTAGGGTTCGGGAGAGATGGGGTGCAGGCCCGGCTATTCGATGTAGACTTCAACGTGCTCGCCGTCTTCTTCGTCGAGAACGTCGACCACTTTACCGGTCTCACCGGCCTGAAGGAAGGCCATCAGCTGTTCGGGGTCCATCCCTTCAACCTGAGGGGAGAAGCGCGCGCCCATTTTCAGGCCAGCGCTGATCAGGCTGATGGGCAGGCGAACGTTGACGCGCGTCTTCCCGGTTTGCGTATCGGTCACCACCACACGGAACCATCGAGGGGCGCCGGTTGAAGAGGGGGGAGCAGGCGGCAGGGGAGGAGCAACCCGGGTGGGGCGGTCTTCCAGGGCCTCGAGCAGTTCGGCGCCTTCGCGGGCGCTGATCTTTCCCTCCTGGATCATTTTCAAAATTTTCATGCGCTCTTCAGCAGAAGCCATGCCGTTTCCTCGAAATGAAATCTTTACCGGGCCGGCCGGCGACGGTACGCGGGTTTTTTGCTGACTGCGAAGGCGACCCTCACGGGCTGGTCTCAGGTCCACTGGATGTGTGCTTTAATTGTACCCCCAAATTGGGTCCGGGTTCAGATGTTGTACAGAATCCTGTTCCCCGAAGGCGGCGGTGGGGGCGGAGAGTGAGGCGGGGGGTATAATCGGAGAATTCTGGATGACATCCTCGAAGAGGTGAGTATGCACTGGGTTTATCTTTCTCCTCATTACGATGATGCGGTGCTTTCTTGTGGCGGTATGATCTGGGAACAAAGCCAGGCCGGGGATACGGTGGAAATCTGGACGATTTGCGCCGCCTCTCCATCTCGCGGGCGGGAGTTGCCGGCTTTTGCGGCGGCGCTGGAAACGGAGTGGAAGGCGGGTAAGCGCCCGGTCTCTCGCAGGAGAACGGAAGATCGCCTGGCCTGTGCGCGGGTGGGTGCGGCGCCCTTTTATGGCCGCCTCACCGACTGCATCTACCGCCGCCTGCCCGATGGAGAGGCACTGATTAACGCGGGAGAAGATTTATGGCTGCCGGTGCATCCGGCAGAGATGGAACTGGTGCAGTCGCTGCGCACCTGGCTGCGCCGAAAACTACCCCGTGATGCACGGGTAGTGTGCCCACTCAGTCTGGGCAACCATGTGGATCACCGCCTGGTGCGGTCAGCCGCCGAAGGACTGCGGCGGATGCTGTGGTATTATGCCGATTTTCCGTATGTGACTCAGCGGGGGATTCGCCTGCCGCAGGGCTGGTCGGAGGGAGAACTTTACCGCCGGTCGGTCTCTGAAGCGGGGTTTGCGGCATGGTGCGCGGGGGTGGCGGCCTATAAAACCCAGATTGGTAGCCTTTTTGGCTCTCTGGAGGGGATGAGGGCGCAGCTGGAAGCCTACTGGCGGAGCGGCGGGGGCAGCTGGCTCTGGCCCAGGGGATAAATAACGGGATTGCCCGGCAGGGGGAGTGCCGGGCAATCTTCAGGGAGGGAATGCCACCCTGGGCTTCCTCCGCTCGGGGGGGGCGAGCGGACGGATGCTGTGGGGTGGAAGATCCTGCATCTTGTACAATACAGGTTCCTTTTGTTACTATACTCCGATTTTAAGCGGAATATATTAAATAAAAATGAGAATTTTTACCTTATTCGTGATTTTTAAAAAGACGCAGCCATTCGTCGATCTCTTCGGACGAGAGCGGGTGTCGGTCGCGGGGATCGGCGCGGGGAGAAGCGGGAGGGGAGCTTAAGGTGTGCCGCAGTAAACGGGCGAAGTCATCCGAGGTCATGGAGGTGGCGCCGGCGCCGCGCGCCTCAGAGATGACCTGCCGATCGGAGGAAACGACCGTGACCTGCCGGGCACGTTCTTTCAGGCCGTGCAAACGGGCGGCGATGGCGGCATCGGCGGTGATGCGGGCGGCGACAAAATGCGCCCTGACCGTGCCGAAGGTCCTTACCCCGGCATGCCCGGGTGGGGCGCCATCGAAGAAAACCTCTACCCTGTGCCGGCTCAGGCGGACAAAATCCTGGAGCAGGCGAAGGAGATGTTCTTCGTCATCGAGGGCGCTCAGGCTTCCGCCCAGCACGGGGATGAGGTTGTGTCCGTCGATCAGGTACATCATCCATCCCATTGTACCCGGATTTTATGCTATGATAGGGCAACCATGAGACGTGGTGGACGAAATTCACTGCTTCTGTATCTTGTCCTGAATATCATCGTTTCGGCGGCAACGGTTCTGGCGGTGTTGATGGTCTGGGAGCGCCTGCGCCCGCAGGATACGCCTGCCCCTCCCACGGCGCCAGTTGGTCCGACCGCCGTCCCAGAGGTTGAAGAGCCTCCTCTGCCCACCCTTACCCCCACCCCCCCCGGCCCTGCCGGTGAGCTGATTGAAATTGCGGCAGTGATCGGCGCGACCGACCCACAACAGGAGTATGTTCAGCTCAGGCGGCTGGGCGAGGGTGACCTCTCGCTGGCCGGATGGCAGTTGAAGGATGAGGACGGCAATGTGTATACCTTCTCGAAAGACCCGGAACTGATCCTCTACAAGGGAGGCGCAGTGCTGGTCTATACACGGGTTGGAAACGATACTCCCACGGAGGTCTTCTGGAACCGCACCGAGGCGGTGTGGCGGCCAGGGGAGTGGGCGACTCTGGTGGACAGCCTGGGACGGGTGCAGGCGAGGTTTCAGGTGCCATGATGGAAGGCTGGGAAGAAGTGGTTGAGCGGCAGATTCGTGAAGCGATGGAGCGCGGGGCGCTCAGAGATCTGCCCGGTAAAGGAAAGCCGCTCTTCCTGGAAGACTGGTCGCTTGTGCCGGAAGAGGTGCGGCTGGCACATCATGTGATGAAAAACCAGGGTTTTCTCCCGGATTGGATCGAGGCCGGCAGGGAGATCGATGCCGAGAGGGCGCGGCTGATGGCGGGTGAGCAGGGGTATGCCCGACGGGAAGAAATCAGCGCGTTGAACCGTAAAATTTTCGAGTACAATTTGCGCGTTCCACTGCCTGCTCTGCAAAAGCCCATGCTGCCTCTGGATGACTCCGGGCCGGGTGGCGCAACGGGCAGGGGTCGTTCGGGAACAAGGTGAACGATGTCTCAAGCGTTGTATCGAAAGTGGCGCCCGCGTCTGTGGGAACAGGTCATCGGGCAGGAACATGTCATCCAGACCCTGCGTAATGCAGTGCGCAGCGGGCGCATCGGTCATGCTTACCTGTTTGCCGGGCCGCGGGGAACGGGGAAGACCACTACGGCGCGCCTGCTGGCCAAGGCGGTCAACTGCCTGGATGAAGACCCGGCTAACCGCCCGTGTGATCGGTGTGAGCACTGTGTGGCGGTGAATGAAGGGCGCTTCCTGGACTTGATCGAGATCGATGCGGCTTCGAATACCAGCGTGGATGATGTGCGCGACCTGAGGGAAAAGATTAACTTTTCACCGAGCCAGGGCCGAACCAAGGTGTACATCATCGATGAAGTGCACATGCTCTCGACGGCAGCCTTCAACGCGCTGCTTAAGACGCTGGAAGAACCCCCTCCCCATGCCCTTTTTATTCTGGCAACGACCGAGGTACATAAAATTCCGGCCACAGTGCTTTCGCGCTGTCAGCGGTATGAGTTTCGGCGGGTGCCGGTGGCCGCGATGACGGCCCTGTTGCGGCAAAAAGCCGCCGAAGAAGGCCTGGCGGTGGATGACGATGCCCTGCAATGGATCGCCCGCCAGGCAACCGGCGCGGTACGCGATGCGATCTCACTGCTGGATCAGCTCTCGTCTACCGGCGAGCGGGTGACGCTGCAAAGCGCTCAGCAGGTTCTGGGAGCGGTGACGAGCGAAAGCGTGGTGCGGCTGGTGGAGGCAATCCTGGCGAGGGATGCGGCCAGCGGGTTGGAGTGCATTCAGGCGGCCCTGGATGGCGGGAGCGATGCCCGTCAGTATGCCCGGCAGGTGGTAGAGTACCTGCGGGGGCTGCTGCTGGTGCGTTTAAACAACGCGGCCATGCTCGAAGCCACCCCTGAAGTGCGCGCTCAGATGGCCAACCAGGCCGGGCGGTTCTCGACGGCCCGGTTGCTGGAGGTGATCCGTCTTTTCAACGAGGCGGTCTCAGATACGCGGGTGAGCTGGCAGCCAGGGCTGGGTTTGGAAATGGCTCTGGCCGAGGCGTTGGAAGAACGTTCGCCGGGTATGGCGGCGGCGACTGCCGAATCTGGCGGAGGGGAGACCCCATCGCCAGCGGTCAAAGCAGAACCGCCCCGTCAGGCGACCGCATCGGCGCGCCCGGCGGGGACGTCGCCGGCTGTAACGAAAGGCGAAGCGACGCCAACGGCGCGGGAAGCCCCCTCTGCTCCGGGAAAGCCCGCCAGCGCCGCCCCGGCGTTGGGTGAGATTCGCGCCGCGTGGAACCGGGTGCGGCAGGCGGTGAAACAGCAAAGCAGCCTCACGGCGGCGGCGCTCAACTCGTGTAAGACGTTCGACGTGCGCGATGGGGTACTGATTTTGGGGTATCAGAACGAGCTGTTAAAGTCGAAAATGGAAACTGAGGAGAATCTCAACCGGCTGCGCCAGGCGCTCCAGGCGGTTCTGGGGGTGGCTCTGCCGGTGCGCTGTGTGGTGATCGGCAACAAGGTGACCATCGAGTCGGAGACCCTGGCCGGAGCAGAAAGCGAACTGGTGCGCACGGCGCTCGACCTGGGAGGGATGATCGTTGATCAACAGGATGATTCAGAGAGGTAGGTGAAGCGATGGCAAAAGGATTTAATCGACCGGCAGGTGGCGGAGGCGGCGGGATGATGTCGCAACTGCGCAAGTTACAGGAACAAATGGAACAGGCGCAGGCCCGGCTGGCCGAAGAAACCGTGGAGGGAACTTCGGGCGGAGGCGCGGTGAAGGTGACGATGACCGGCGACCAGCATTGTAAGGCGGTGGAGATTGACCCCCAGCTGCTCCAGGAAGTGGACGCTGAAATGTTGCAGGATATGCTGCTTGCGGCCATCAACCAGGCGCTGGAAAATTCACGTCAGTTGCAGGCCGAGCGGCTGGGGCCGCTGGCCGGTGGGCTGAGCGGGTTTGGGCTTTAATGGCCGGTTTACCCGCGCCGTTGCAGGCGCTGATCGATGCCTTTGAGCGGCTACCGGGCATTGGCCCCAAGACGGCCTCGCGGCTGGCTTTTTATCTCCTGCGCCAGCCTGAGGAGGTCTCGCGGCAGCTGGCCGATGCCCTGCTGGCTTTGAAGTCGGCGACGATGCTCTGCCCGGTATGCTTTAATATTACGCTGGCCGGGCAGGAGCGCTGTGAGATCTGTGCCGATCCCGGGCGGGATGAGAGCCTGCTGTGCGTGGTGGAAGAACCGCTCGATGTGCTGGTGCTGGAGCGTACCGGGGCGTTCGGAGGGCGGTACCACGTGCTCCACGGGGCGCTTTCTCCGATTGAGGGGATTGGGCCGGAGCAGTTGAAAATTCGCCCGCTGATTGAGCGTGTGAGAGAAGGCAGGGTGCGCGAGGTGATCGTGGCCACCAACCCCAGTATGGAGGGCGACGCCACGGCGCTGTATCTCCGCCAGCAATTGCTGCCCCTGGGAGTGCGCATCACCCGCTTGGCGCGCGGCCTACCTGTGGGGAGTGACCTGGAATACGCTGACCAGAGCACTTTACTGCGGGCGTTGGTGGGAAGGCAGGAACTTTAGGGTTTCGTATTCGGCAAATTTCTATTTACCGGTGTCCTTTTACTGGCCCCTGACTTAAAAAATTGCATTGTCGCATCGGTTTTGCATAGGAGCGTGGCCATGGGCATGACAGGCAGGCGGGTAAGAGGGATCATCGGCTGTGGGCTGGCGCTGCTTTGGGCAGCGCTTTGTTTTGGAGGAGACCGGGTACTGGCCAGCGGGGGAACCCGATACGTGGCTATGGATGGGCTGGATGCCGGGAACGAGTGCCTGGCCCCAGCCACCCCATGCCGAAGCATCTCGCGGGCGATCAGTGTGGCGGCGGAGGGGGATGTGATCGTCGTGGGGGCGGGAGACTATGATGGGCCGCTGGTGGTGAAAAAAAGCCTCACTCTGCGCGGCAGCGGGCAGACCCTGACGATGGTGAGGGGGAACGGCAGCGGGCATATTCTGGAAGTGTGCGGCGGATCTGCCGCTGCGCCGGTGCGGGTGGTTGTGGAGGATCTCAAGATCAAAGAGGGAAGCGCCACTGAGGGCGGGGGAGTGTGGAGCTCGGCGGAAGAGCTGACGTTGAGGCGGGTGGAGATCTCCAGCAACCGGGGACGGGAACGCGGCGGGGGGATTTTCTGCCAGGGGGGCACGGTGGAAGGGGAGATGGTGATTTTTACGGGCAACGACGCGCCCGAGGGGGCGGGGTTGTATATCGGCGGAGGATGTGCCTTCAGCCTGCATGAGAGCGCTATCTTTCAGCAAAATCAAAACAACGGAGCGGCGATCACGGCGGGGGGTAATCTGGCGTTGACCAATGTAAGCGCCGGTTTTAATTCCGGCCCTGCCCTGAAGGTGCTCTCCGGCGGGCAGGTCAACCTCAACCACGTGACGCTGGGGTGGAACGGGCTGGAGGTGGATGGCGCAAGGGAGGTTCAGGTGCTGGCCGGAGGGCAGGCGCGCCTGAACAACACCCTGGTGCACCATCCGAATGGGATGAATTGCAGCGGGAGCGTGGAAGGATTGATCTCTCTCGGCTATAACCTGAGCGACGATGACACCTGCCACCTCACGGCGGGCGGCGACCTGGCCGGGGTAGACGCGCTCCTGGCGGGGATGGGTTTCAACGGCGGGAACACCCCCACCTTTGCGCTGCGGCGGGATAGCCCGGCAGTAGACGCAGCCGACCCCCTGGAAAGTACGCCGTGGGTCGATCAGCGGGGCATGGCGCGGCGGCGGGATGGCAACGGCGACGGGGTGACGCGCGCTGATATTGGGGCGTTTGAGTACCCGAGTTTTGAGTTAATGCTCCCGCTGGTGGCGCGTGCGCCGGATTTTTAACTGGCGGGGGCTTCGATGAGCCTGCCTTCGGCGCTTACCAGGTAAACTGGCACCCACAGCACCCCACTCACCTCAAGGTAGATATCTTTTTTGTAGGGGGCTACGACGATCTCCGAAATCTGTCCGGCGGTACGCGCCCAGCGTTCCTGAGCCTGCTTCAACTCTTCGGCTTTTTGCCGTTCGAGCTCCTGTTTTTGCTTGAGGAGGCTCTCCAGTTCTCGTCTGGCTGTCTGCAGGTCGGCTTTTGCCTGCTGGGCCATGCGGCTTTTACTGAGAGGGGTTGAAATACTGCGGCGGCGTTTTCCGAACAGCCCACCCAGCAGCACCTCAGCCCCAGAGGCGAGAGTCTCGACGTTGCGCTGGGCCACTTCGGCTTCGTTCTTGTCGATGAGGCTCTTCTGTTTTTCAATTTTCCGTTCCAGAGCCTCGAGCCGGGCCTGATAGGTCTTTTCGATCTTGCGGGCTTCTTCGTCGAGGGCGGCGCGCAGGGCGGTATCGCATTTCTGGCGGAAGGCGGCCTGGCTGTCTTCAGGGTCGCTGTACAGCTTGAGGGTCTGATTGGCGTAAAGGCGAATCTCCCCGCTGCGATAGGCCCATTCGAGGAAATCTTTTTGCAGCGCGGTGAGGCGGGCGGCAGAAGAGAGCCAGCCGGGCAAGGGGGCAAAACGGGCCTCAGGGAGGGGGCGGGTATCGAGGCGGCCGGGGTCGATGGGCTCACGGGCTGAGGCGGCCCAGTCGGGGCGGGGGCCGGTGAGCGAGTCGATCAGGGCGGCCACCCGGCGGGTGTAATTCAGGCCGTAGGTGCGGTTAAGATAAGAAATTTCGGCCTGGCAGAAGAACGCGGGGCGGTAGAGCAGTCCTTCGGGACGCGCCGGGCCGTTAAAACTGCCTCCCAGACGGGCGAGCGCCTGGCTGAGGCTGAGTTCGGGCGCCAGGAAAAGCGCGGTTGCACCGGCAGGCGGGGCAGGGGGTGTGCGGGTGAACTCATCGTTGAAAGCGGCGGCCGGGCCAGCCGGAGGCGCTGTTGCAGGCTGCGCGGAGACCCCCGGGGTGGAAGTGACTGATGGAACTGCCGCAGGAGGGGTGGGCAGGCCCTCGGGGGCGGCGCCGAGGGGTTTCAGCCCGGTAAGCTGTGCCCGGCTGAGCGGCCCGGCCAGGTAGTTGAGACACCACCGAGGCTGGAAGGTAAAGGCTCCGCCGCGATGATGCACATTATGGAGCAGAAAAACGCGCGGGCGCAGGGCTGAAAGGATGCGGTCATAGGCGGCGCGGTCTACACCGCCCTCAAGGGAGTTTAGACCGTCGAGCAGGCGCTCTTTATCGCGCTCGGTCTGCAATCGCCCGATGAACCAGGTTCCGGCGTTGGAAAGGCCTTTATAGTCAAGGTCGACGGGGTTCTGGGTGGCCAGGAGGAGACCCAGGCCGAAAGCGCGCCCCTGTTTGAGCAGGCGTAACAACACCGGGCGCGAGGGCGGGTTGGCTACCGGGGGGAGATACCCCACTATTTCATCAAAGGCGAGCAGAGCCCGCAGGCCTGAACTGCCGCGTTGAGCACGCATCCACGATTCCACGGAAGCGAGCAGGAGGGTGACGAAGAACATGCGCTCATTCTCATCGAGGTGGGCGAGGTAAAAGATGCTCATCCGCGGACGCCCCTCAGGGGTGTAGAGGAAGTCTTGCACCTCGATGGGCTGGCCTTCGGCCCAGGCCTGAAAGGAGGGAGATGCGAGAAAATTGTTCAGAAGCAGGGCGAGATCGAAGCGTTCTTTGGGAGGGTAGAACGAGTCCAGGGAGAATGCTCCCAGACGCTCGAAGGGAGGTTCCTGAACCTGATGGATCAGCTCGGCCAGGTCGAGGGGCCGGGCGCGGCTCCAGGCGGTTTCCAGGATATTGGAGAGGAGAATGTGTTCACGCGAACGGAGCGGATCGATGTCTTTGAGGCCGATCAAACCGAGGAGGGCGGTTACGGTGGCAGAGATGCGCTCACGGAGGATGTCGCGGTGTTCTTCCCAGTTGAGGGCGGCGGGAGGGTTGAACGAAGAGAGGAGATTAACCGGCTGTCCGCTGGAAGAACCGGGGGTGAAGAGGACGTAATCTACCGCCTGTTGAAGCGCCAGAAGCTGATCGCGCCCCAGATTCCAGCTCTGCAGGCCCTCGCGCCAGCGCGAGGCGGTGGCTTCGGCAAGCTGAGGTACGCTCAGATTGGCGCGGCGGGCGGCCTCGGGGTCGATCCATGGTTCGAAATCGGCAGGGGCAAGGTTGGGAAAATGGAGGAAAAGGTTGGTGAGGTCGCCTTTCGGATCGATGACGATGGAGGGAATCCCATGCAGAGCGGCCTCTTCGAGGAGATCGATGAGCAGGCCGGTCTTCCCGGAGCCAGTCATGCCGACGATGATGCCGTGGGTAGTCAGATCATCGGGATCATACTGGACGATCTCACCGGTGGCCGGAGAGGATTGCGGGGCGGTGAGGTCTACGGTGCGACCGATGGTGAAGGATGCATTGCTCATGGAGCGCCTTCCTTAAGGGGGGTAGATGAGAGAGAAACATCAGGGGCGGATGACCACATGCAGGGGGGCCCTGCGGATACGGCGCCCGCTACGGACGCCAACGTCGGCAGTGTACTCTCCCTGGCGGATGGCCTTGAGCTGGAAGATCAGAGTGGTGGTTTCCTGCGGGGCCAGCGAGAGGGAAAAATCGTAACCTACCTGGCCGGTGTAGTCGGTCGTGCCGGCGCTGGGCGGGGTGGAGCCGGTCAGTTCGGCTCCTTCGAGGAGGATTTTGGGCAGTTGAACTTCGGTGAGGGTGAGCGCGCGGTCGCCGTCATTGGTTACGGTGACCAGCAGGGTGAACGATTCGCCTACCTGGATGGGTGGAAGGGCGGGGATATCCACCGTGAGGGGGGGGTCGCCAAAAAGCGAGGAAAGAGCGATGCCTCCCAGAAGAAAGAACCCCCCCAAGCAAAGGAACACCAGCATGGAGCCAATGAAGCCGATTAAAAACAGCCGTTTACGGTTGCCGTAGATCAGGGGTTGAGCAGAAGCCGCTTGCAGGTCAGGTTGTTTCATGGTGAGGTGGTCTTTCAAGGACATCACACGGTTGAATGGGTCTCTCCAGAGAAATGATAAACCACAATAGATCATTGTGCAACCGGGGAGAAGAAAGTTTCACCTTTTGACAGGTTGATTTTTCACCCGCGGGGGTGATAATCTTGGTCTGAAAATAGAACATAGTTTCTATTTCAGGAAGGTGAAATGACTTCAGTGAAGAAACGCGGGAGCCGCCGCACAGCGCGCGAGGTGGAACAGGATCTGCTGGTGGAGAACCTGAACGAAGAGATCGCCACCCTGCGCGGATTGATGCGGGAAATGGCGGAGGCCTTCGACGCCGGGATGGATGTGCCCGAACGGCTGCGGATTCTGGCGGTGTTGAGCCAGGCCAGCGCCCGGCTGGCGCAGGTGTTGAAGATTCAGAGCCAGCTGGGGGGCGGCGCAGCGCTGGTTGAGGAGATTCGCCAGGTTGCGGAGGAGGTGCGCCGCGAGTTAGAGGGGCGCGGCGCGCCTGAAAATCCAACGAAAGATGACAGTGGTGGATGAGAGGAAACACCGGGGGTGGTGGGGCGTGCGGGGCCACAACGCCATGGCGTCCCTGGCTGCACGGCAACTCTTTTCTGGCCGGTTGGTGCGCGGCTATGGAAAAGCCAGCGATCACCCCGGATCCCTGCAGCAGGTGGTCTACACGGGGGCATCCTCACCACCCCGGAAACAAACCGTCGGTTTTTGCTCTCATCAGGCGCGGGCAAAGGAGGGGCTTGTTTAACCGTCAGGATGTGTATGGAGGGCTGGCTTCAATACGCGCATTCACCCGGTTCGGGGGGATTCGGCTGCGCGCCTATCAGCAGGCCGCGGTAGAGGCGGTGCTGGGCTCGGTTTTTACGGGGCGGGGAGACTCGCTGGTGGTGATGTTTCCCCGTCAAAGCGGGAAGAACGAGTTACAGGCCCAGCTTGAGGCGTACCTGCTGGCGGTATACGCCAATCAACCGGCGGAGATCATCAAAGTTTCGCCGACGTGGCGACCCCAGAGCCAGAACGCCATGCGCCGGTTGGAGCGGGTACTGCAGAGGAATCTGCTCACCCGCCTGCAGTGGCAGCGCGAGAGCGGGTACATCTACCGGGTGGGCGCGGCGCGGATTTACTTCCTCTCCGCCGCTCCAGAGGCTCACATTGTTGGGGCAACGGCTTCTCTACTTCTGGAGGTGGATGAGGCCCAGGATGTGAGTGTGGAAAAGTTCGACCGGGAGATTGCCCCGATGGCGGCTTCGACCCATGCTACGCGGGTCTTCTGGGGCACAGCCTGGACACCCGCCACTCTGCTGGGGCGGGAACTGCGCGCCAGCCATGCAGAGGAGCGCGCCGATGGACGGCGGAGAGTGTTCCGGGTGAACGCTGAGGAAGTGGCGCGCGAGGTTCCGGCTTACCGCCGCCATGTGGAGCAAATGATCGCCCGGCTGGGGCGGGGGCATCCCTCGATCCGAACGCAGTACTTTTCGGAAGAGATTGAGGCCGAAGGGGGAATGTTCCCGCCGGAGCGGCTGGCCTTGATGGAGGGAGACCATCTCTGGCAAGAGTCGCCGCAACCCGGGCAGATGATTGCCTTTCTGGTCGACGTGGGCGGCGAAACCCGCGCTCCGGAGGGGGGCGGCGCGCCGGAAAAAGAGCACGATGCGACAGCGCTGGTGATCGTCTCGGTTGACCTTAGCGCCATGGCCGACCCGGCGTTGCGCGCGCCGCGTTATCGGGTGGTGCATTTGCGTCAGTGGCATGGAGAAAGCCACGCCCGCCTGTACGCCCAGATTGCCGCGCTGGCTCAGAGCTGGAACGCCCGCCGGGTGGTGCTGGATGTGACGGGGATGGGAGAGGGGTTGAGCAGTTTTCTGGAAAAGGCCCTGCCGGGACGGGTGGTGCGCTTCCTTTTTCAGGCGCAGTCGAAAAGCCGCCTGGGATTAGGGTTCATTGAGGTGGTGGAGAGCGGGCGTTTCCGCCTGCCGCGTCCGCTTGAGCCGCACGCCGAAGCCCTGGTGGAGCTGTTTCGGGCGCAGTGCCGGGCGTGCAGGATGCAGCCGGGGGAGCGTATGACGCAGGCCATGCGCTGGGGCGTCCCGGAAGGCGCGCGCCACCCCCAATCGGGCGGGCTGCTGCACGATGATCTGTTGCTGGCGGCGGCGTTGTGCGCTCACCTGGACAGGCTGGAGTGGCCCACGGGCTCGGGAGCGGGGATCATCCAGGGGCGCGACCCGCTGGAAGAGAAACTTTCGTTTTGAGCAGAGGGAAGGAGAGGAGGCCCTGGGATGTTGAAACGTCTGTGGCGGCGCTGGATTGAACCGGAAGTTTCGCGCCGGGTGAGGCTGGCGCTGGCTGAAACGGAGAATACCATCACGGTGGGGTGGCGGCACAACCTGAGCGAACGCGACCGTTTCGACGGCGACCGTGAACAAACCCTGGAGCTGGCTCTGGAGGCCTGGCGCACCAACCCCCTGGCGCGGCGTATTGTGGAATTGACCACTCAGTATGTGGTAGGAGGCGGCCTGCGCCTGAGGTGCGAGGATGAGGCGGGGCAGTCTTTTCTTCAGGATTGGTGGGATCATCCTCTCAACCGGCTGACGATGCAGAGCGCCGAGTGGTGCGATGAGCTGACACGCTCCGGGGAGTTGTTTCTGTTGCTCTCTACCGATGCGGGCGGGATGACCTACGTGCGGGCAGTGCCTGCGGCGCAAATTGCGGAGGTGCATTGCGCCCCACAGGATATTCAACAGGAGCTGGCCTATGTGGAACGCAGATCAATGCCCGGCGAAGACCGAATCTGGCCGGCGCTCCATCTGCTGGATGACCGCCCGGACGATGCGGGGGTTTTTCAACCGGCCATGTTGCATTACGCGGTCAACCGGCCGGTGGGGGCGCTGCGCGGAGAGAGCGACCTGGCCCCCCTGTTGCGCTGGCTTTCGCGTTATGCTGGCTGGCTGGAAGACCGCGCCCGCCTCAACCGTTACCGCAACACATTTCTGTTTACTGTGCGTTCCAGCTTTGCCAGTGAGGCCGAGCGACTGGCGCGACAGCAGGCGCTGGCGGCCAACCCACCTGCGCCCGGTAGTATTCTGGTTACGGATGCCAGCGAAGAGTGGGGAGTGATTCATCCCCGGCTGGAAAGCCAGGAAGCCGGAGAGGATGGACTGGCATTGAAGAAGATGATCGCTGCCGGAGCCGGTGTGCCGCTGCACTTTCTGGCTGAACCGGAGAGCGCCACCCGCACCACAGCCGAGGCCGCGGGCGGCCCGGCATACCGGCGGCTTGAACAGCGCCAGCGTTTTTTCTGCTGGCTGATGGCCGATGTCGCCGAGGCGGCCCTGCGGCGCTGGCAGTGGGTGCAGGGATTGCCGGTGCGCGGCGGGACGGTGCGTGTGGAGGCGGCTGATCTTTCGGCGAGGGATAACGCTTCGCTGGCGGGGGCGCTTGCCGCCGCAGTGCGCGCTCTGTTGCCCCTCTGGGAGCACAAACTGATCGACGCTGACGAATTGCTACGCCTGGTGTATCGTTTTGCCGGAGAAACCGGAAAGAGCCGCGGTTGAGGGGGCGATGGACTGGCATTCGAATCCTGTTCATTCTAATCAAGGAGGTGATATGCAAGATGATGAGATTCCGGAAGGGGCGCTGCGTGTGTGTTTGGCTGCCGAAGGGCAGGTGGGCGCGCAGGGCGAGTTTGAAGTGCTGGCGATTACCGCCGGAGAAGGCAATGGCTGGGTGTTCCCGGAGGCAGCATTGCGGCAGTCGCTGGCGCTGTGGGAAGGGGTGGAGGTTTTCATTGACCATGCGGAGCAGACGCGCAGCGTACGAGACCTGGCGGGGGTGTGCGCTGCGCCGCGCTGGGACACAGCGGCAGGCGGGGTGCGGGTGCGCCTGCGCGCGGTGGGGCCTTCGGCGGAATTGCTCCGCGAGGTGGGCCGGCAAATGCTGGCGGTGGGGGAACCTCTCCCGCGGGTCGGTTTCTCGGCAGATGTGGCATTCACGGCCAGGGGGTGTGAGGTGCAGGAGATCTTGCGGGTGTATTCGCTCGATCTGGTGTTCAATCCGGCGCGCGGCGGGGCATTCGTCCGGGCGCTCCATTCCCAAGGAGGAAAGATGACTGAAGAACATGAATCATCCATTCAGAAAGTGACGCTGGCAAAAGAGGGCCAGAACGCCACTCAACCGCAGGCAGAGGGGCTGGTGGGTCAGCGCGCTCAATTGAACCGTTACCTGCTGGACGTGGGACTTCAGGCGGCCAAACTGCCCCCCGCCATGGAAGCCTATGTGCGGGGGCAATTCGAGGGAAGGGATTTCGAGCCGGATCAACTCAGCCGGGCCATCCATGAGGCGCGCAGATTGCTTTCGGATCTGGCCGGGCCGGGTATGGCGGTGGGGCCGGGGCGCATTTCAGGAATGTATGATACGCGCGATCAACTTCAGGCGGCGGTGGATGATCTGTTTGAAGCGCCGCGCGATGAGCACCTCAAAAATTTGAAGGCGCACCGTTTGCAGGGTATTCGTGAACTGTATCTGATGCTCACCGGAGACTACGATTTTCATGGGGGGTATGACCGAACCCGGGCTCAATTTGCCCTGACCACCGATTTTACCGGGCTGGTGAAGAATGCCCTGAATAAACTGGTGGTCAATACCTGGGAAATGCTGGGTCAGGCGGGTTATGACTGGTGGTCGAAGATCAGTGTGGTGGAACACTTCAACAACCTCAACCAGATCACCGGCATTCTGGTGGGAACGGTGGGCGACCTGCCCACTGTGGCGGAAGGGGCGGCTTACCCTGAGCTTGCCGTTGGCGATTCTCCCGAAACGGCCACATTCACCAAATACGGCGGGTACGTGCCCCTGACACTGGAGTTGATCGACCGCGACGAAACAAGAAAACTAAAGGCGTATGCCCGGGAACTTGCCAACGCCGGACTGCGGAAGATCTCGCGGCTGGTGGCGGCGATCTTCACCCAGGCGGGCGGTCTGGGGCCAACCATGGCCGATGGCGGCACGCTGTTCAACGCCACTGTTGCCACCACCGCGGGCGGGCATCAGAACCTGCGGACGGTGGCGCTTTCGGCGGCGGAATGGGATGCGGTGGGGCAGGCCGTATACAACCAGCCCATGCTCATTAAAAATGCCGCCGGGGTTTATGGAAGTGGGCCCAAGCTGGCGATTTCGCCGCGTTATTTGCTGGTGCCGCGCACACTTCAGCTAACTGCAAAGCAGATTCTTTACCCCAGTCTGGAGCGGGCGGCCAATATCTTCAGCGATAACCTGCAGCGGGGCGAGCCGGGGGATGTGGTCACTGTGCCCGACTGGACTGATGCCAATGACTGGGCGGCAGTCTGCGACCCGCGCATTGCTCCGGCCATCTTCATTGGCGAGCGGTTCGGGATCATGCCGGAGGTGTTCATCGCCGGAGATGAGCTCAGCCCGGCGGTCTTTACCAATGACGAGCACCGCCTGAAGGTGCGGCATTTCCTGGCGGTGTGGGTCAACGATTACCGCCCGCTGCATAAATCCAACGTGGCCGGGTAGGAAGGGTAAGTTTTATGGGATACACCCACGACACGGAGTTTGCCCAGTTCATTGCCCCTCATCAGATCATCAAAACCGCGGGAAGCTGGACGGATACCCTCAATGCCAGCGTCATTCGTTCTGAGCGGGCTCAGGCCGCCGCCGGTTTTTCGTTGTTCGTCCCTCTGCTGGTTCCTTCTAACGGGGCGCCGTTGCGCGGAGCGCGCCTGAAGAGTGTGGAATTGCATTACCGCATTTCGGGCACGGCCGCCGGGGCGTTTGCGGTGGAACTGGAACGGATGACGATTAACGCGGCCGGAGTGGTGAGCGGCGCGGCAGTGGCCATCTCGCTGGACGCCGCCCATGCCACCGATGTTCAACGGCGCAGTGTCGGCGATCACCGGATGCTGGTCAGCCTGGATGTGCCCACCTGGGTGGACGATGACGATGCATACTGGCTGGTGTGCACCCTGAATGCGGCGGCATCCACGGTGTTTGGCCTGTCGGGGGCAGTGGTTCATTACGATTTTCGCGCCTGACTCTGGCGGTTGGTTCTCTGGACAGATCAAGGAGGGTTTATGCCTGAAAAATTGAAGATGTTGTTGATCAGCCGCAAATTCTGGGCGGCGCTGGTGGGGCTGGCGATGGTGCTGGTGCGCACCTGGCGGCCCGATTTTCCCCTCAGCGAGGAACAGGTGACCGGAATCATCGCGCTGCTGGCCGCATATATCCTGGGCACGGCGCTTGAAGACGCCCGGCCCACCATTCCACCGGCGGAATAAATTTCACGCTCTAACCCGGTGGGAGGGAGGCTGGTTGAGGGCTTCCTTCTCACCGGGAACTGGATGGGAGGGACAACTTTGGACGTAAACACGGTGGTGGAACGGGTGGCGGGGTTGTTGCTTGACCCGGAACGGGTGAAATATGGCGAGGCTGAGGTGCTGGCAGGGCTTCGGCTGGCGCTGGGTGAATTATCGCTGAGGGCCGGTGAGCCTTATACGCTCGCCGGGCTGGATGGCGTGACGGAGACCACCCTACCGGCGACCCTTGAGACGTTGCTGGTGATCGGCGCCGCCGGTTATGCCGCCCTGGCGCGCGCCGGAGCGCGGGCCGACTGGGAACTGCAGGATGAGGGGGAGTTCCAGCGTTTGCAATCTTGGGCCGAAGGGCGGCTGGGAGACTTCCGCAAGGTGATGGGCACCCTGTTTCCGGTGAATATGCCCCGGGTGGGCGATCAACATCGCAGTCAGGCGCCGTGGGCGGCGTGGCACGGCGCCCTGGGTGAGGAAGAGAAAGGAAACCTGTGATGGAGATCACTCTGGTTCGGGGGGCCGATGTGCTGGTGCTGAACGGTTCAGGAGCGGCGGCGCGCTTTGTGGATGCTTCTATGCGCACGCTGGAAGTTTCTCTGGCCGGAGATGCTGGCGGGGCGGCCGGGCGGGTGGGGGCAATCTCACGGATGCTGGAGGAGGCGGCGCGCGCCTTTCGCTGGCCGGGTGAAGAGCGGGGGTACGTGCAGGTGGCCCTGCCGGATGGTCAGCGTTGGCGTAGCCCGTACCGTGGCGGGCAAGTTGAAATGACACGCAGTGCGGCAGGGCGGGGTTTAAAAACCCCGGCGGCGCGCCTCACCCTGGAACGGGAAGACTGGTGGGAGACCGCCGAGCCGGTATATGCCGCGCTCAAGAATCGCCACGGGGAGTCTACCGGAGCGAGCGGGGTGACCGTGTATAACCATCAGGACGCCGGCCACGACAACTACGTCGACGTGGAGTATCTGGAGGGCGACCTTCCGGCTCCGGCAGTGTTGAGGATCATCGGGGCGGGGATGGGAGGGGTGGAGGCATTGTGCGGGATGGGGAGTTTTCTGGGGCTGGAGGATTTTCAGGGGAGGTATGAGGGGGAAAGCGGCAATTCTGGAACCGGGGTGACGGCAACCCTGCTTGCCGATGCCGCCTGCGCCGGAGGGAGCTTTGCAGCGTTGAGCTGGTCGGGCGCGGCTGAGGTGATGGCACGGCGGTGGTCGGTTTCGCAGGCTGGGGCCGGCGCGCTGGCAGGGCGGGTGTTTCGGCCTTTGCTGCGCCTGCAAGAACCGGTGGCCGAGGGAGAGGCGCTCTGGCTCAGCTGGCAGGTGGGCTTCAACAACCTGGGGGTCATCGAGGTCATCTGGCAGGGTGAAGCCGTTCTGGCGCCCGCAGGGCGGCAAATGGTGATGTTCCCGGCCATGCATTTACCTCCCTGGCCAACCCCCGCAGGGAGCGCAGAGGGCCTGGAACTGTGCCTGATGGCGCAGGCCCAGGCGGGTGGAGGGCACATCCTGAAGATCGATCAGGCGCTTTTGCTACCTGCCGATTCCTTCCTGCGCTTGATACCTGTGCTTTCGGGATACCCGCAGTTCGATATTGAATATGCTACCGGTGAGGGTTTGTTGAAAAATGGCGGGCGAGCCAGCCCCTCTCACGAGGCCGAAGGGCCGGGGCTGTGGCTGGCGCCGGGGCGGACTCAGCGGCTGGTGTTTGCTTTCAGGCAGGGGAACGCCTGGAACATTAACCATGCGCCGCTGGTCAATTTGCTAGTTCGGCCGAGAAGGCGGGTGCTCTGATGGGCTGGGGCGTATGGTTCGAAAGCCGCGACTTTTCTCGCCCGCTTCCGGCGGTTGGTCTCACTTTTCGGGTGAGGCGCCTGACCTGGAGCGACGAGGGCGGCCCGCAGACGGGAGAGGTGCAGGCGACCGGCGACCTGCCAGCGCTGGAGTCGCTGGTGGAACGGCTGCGCTGCCCGGTGACCGTCCTTGACGATTACGGAGCGCCTGCCTGGTGGGGATATGTGCACGCGGTGCAGATCTTTCTGGATGGGGTGACGTTTCGGGCCACGCTGGAAGGGATGGCCAACCGGGTGGCGGTGCGCTGGGCCGATGAAGACCCACAAATGGGGGAGGCGGCGCAGGCCTATCAACACCAGACGGCCTGGCTGAACGATTTACCCTCTCAGCGGGCTTTCGGGGTAAAGGAGATGGTCTTCTCTCTGGGCGAGGCCAGCCAGGCCGAGGCTGAGGCCGCCTGCCGCACGCATCTGATGAATCGACGGCTTCCGCAGGTGCAGGCCCTGCCCGGAGAACGCGTGGAGCGGCCTTATGCGGCGCTCGATTTACGGGGCTGGTTTGATACGCTCCGCTGGAGATTCTGGAGCGAGCCGCGCGGGTACGTCGGTAATATCGAGTCTGGTGGGCGAGAAACCAGCTTTGGACACAGCCCGGCTGTACAGCGGATCGCGCAATCCTTTTCTTCGGGCGGGGCAGGAGGGTGGGAACTTTCCGAAGTGTGGGTGAAGCTCTGGAAGGTGGGCGCTCCGACAGACCAGGCGGTTGTTTCACTGTGCGCCGACCAGAACGGCCTCCCCGGGGCAGCGCTCGCCAGTGTGAGCCTTTCTGCCGGGGAGATTGCCTCTGAGCCAGCCTGGGTGAAGGTTTTCTTTCCCGGAGCGGTGACGCTCACTGGCGGAACGATGTTCTGGGTGGTGCTGGCCCGCAGTGGAGGAATATCGACCACGCAGTATTTCGGGGTGCGGCGCGAGGAAGACGCCCGCATTCCTTCCGGGGCGTTCAAGGTGTTCAATGGTTCGGCCTGGGTGAATGAGGCCACTCCGGGGCACCTGGTGATGGGGGTTCTGGGACGCCAGGAAAGCACCGAACAGCTGGCGGCCATCGCCGGGCCGGCAGGGGGTGGGCAGTTCCTGCAGGGAGTGCGCATTCGGCAGGCCAGCGGAGTGAAGGCTCATCTTTTCCGGGCCGGAAAGTGGAGTGCTCTGGACGAGGTACGCCGTCTGTTATCCATGGGGACTGCCAGCGGCGAGGGACTGCTGGCACGGGTGAGCTCTGAACGGGTGCTGGTGGTGGAGAATCGTCCCAACCCAGACCAGCCCGCCTTACGCATCTCGCCCGGGGGTGAGGTGGTTCATCTCAACGGGCGCAGATTGCTTCCGGGAGAGAATCCGGTGGGC
>Ga0226835_1000903_pt1 | contig 21534 bp, 16 predicted proteins | sample LAC_MetaG_1_FD_163627 | JGI IMG/M metagenome (GOLD analysis project Ga0226835, IMG submission 163627) | Anaerobic ammonium oxidizing microbial communities from anammox membrane bioreactor (MBR) in UC Berkley, California, United States -... | ecosystem: Engineered > Bioreactor > Anaerobic >...
AAAATCGAAAATCAGAAATGCTCATCACCTCCCCCGACTCGATCCAAGAAGTCCTCGTTTCCGCCGTGCGCGCGCTGGGCGCGCGAAATGGCTATGCGAGCGCGCGGCTGGAGGCGGAAATTTTGCTCGCGCATACCTTAAAGATTTCGCGCGCGCTGTTGTTGGCGCATCTTGGGGATGCAATTGCGGAAGAGGATGCGGCGCAATTCGCAGGGATGGTGGCGCGGCGCGCGCAGGGCGAACCGCTCGCTTATATCGTCGGGCATCAAGAATTTTATGGCCTCGATTTGATTGTGGATCAACGCGTCCTGATTCCGCGTCCCGAAACCGAGCATCTGGTTGAATTGGCGCTGCGCGCGTTGAAAAGAATCCCGCATCCCGAACCCGTTATCGTGGACGTGGGAACAGGTTCGGGCGCGATTGCGTTGGCGTTGGCGCGTCATACCGCACATCCAAAAATTATGGCGACGGATATTTCCGCCGACGCGCTCGCCGTCGCGCGATTGAACGCGACGCGTTTGAATCTGACTGAACGCGTCGAATTTCGCAACGCCGATTTGTTGGATGGCATTGCCGCGCCGATTGATTTGCTCACGGCGAATTTGCCGTACATTCCGCTCGAACGCGAAGCGCAATTGCCGCGCGAGATTCGTCAATATGAACCGCGCCTGGCATTGCTGGGCGGGCTGGATGGCTTGAACGTGATTCGACGTTTGTTGAAACAGGTGGAATCACACATGGCGCGCGCGGGGTTTATCTTTTTGGAAATTAGCGAAGAGCAAGGCGACGCGACGCGCGCATTGGCGCGCGCGATTTTGCCCGACGCGCGTGTGCAAATTCATCGCGATTTAGAAGAATTGGATCGGGTGGTCGAGATACAGTTGGGACGCGGCTAGACGCGAACGAATGGGGAAATGAAAACGGAAATTTTACTTGCGAGCGATTTGTCCGCGATGTCCCGCGCGCTGGAACTTGTACGCCGCGGCGAAATTGTCGCGCTGCCGACGGATACGGTGTACGGCATCATGGCGGATGGCTTGAACGCGGACGCGATTGAGAAATTATTTAGCGCCAAAGACCGTCCGTCGCACAAGGCAATCCAATTGCTCATTGCCGACGCGTGGGATTTGGAACGCGTTGCCGCGCAGGTTTCCCCCAACGCGCGCAAATTGGCGGAAACATTTTTTCCCGGCGGTTTGACGCTGGTCGTTACGGCGCGCGCGGACTTGCCAAAAAATCTGCGCGCCGATACCAACACCATCGGCGTGCGTTTGCCCGATGCGCCATTGGTGCGAGAATTGGCGCGCGCATTGGGACGACCGCTCGCGGCGACGAGCGCCAATCGTTCGGGCGGCGCGAACCCGCGCACCGCGCAAGACGCGTTAAAGGATTTGGACGGACGCATCGCGCTGATTGTGGATGGCGGCGCCACGCCGGGAAATCTTGCTTCAACTGTTTTGGATTGCACCGTCGAGCCGCCGCGCGTACTGCGCGCGGGCGCAATCGCATTGGCTGAAATCGAAAGGGTGTTGGGCATTCCGCTCAATCCTTCACAAGGAGGGCAGACATGACAGACCGTGACCAAAAACTTGTCGCGCTGGCGCGCATGGTGTACACCGGCGAGGCGCGCGAACAAGAAATCATTTCGCCAAATATCGTCTGGCATGTGCCCGGGCACAATCCCGTGTCGGGCGAATATCGCGAGAGTGATTATTTCGAAGTGATGCCTGCGCGCATGGCGCCGCTTGACCGCTGGGAGTTTGAGGTGCAAGTGGTGATGGTGAATGGCAATTACGTCGTCACACAAATTCATCTCGTCGGTGAACGCAAGGGCAAAACGATTGATACGCGCGGCGGACATATTCTGCGATTCAATGCCAATGATCAAATTGTCGAGGGTTGGGGCTTTACCGAGAAACAGGACGCGCTCGATGAATTTTTCGCGGCATAGAGCATGATGGCGGACAAGCGACAGCAGACCGCAACGCGAGTACGCGCGCCGTCGTCCGCCCATCGTCGGCAGGCGGTTCTTGGAATAGACGCCAGTCGCGCGCTGACCGACGCGCCGACCGGCACGGAATATTATTCGCGCGCGCTCATCGACGCGCTGCTGCGCGCGGAATCCGATTTTTGTTTTCGGCTGTATACGCGCGCGGCGCCGCCAGCCGATTTTTTTCCTCCGACCGACAATTACGAAATCCGCGCCATTCCTTTTCCGCGTTTGTGGACGCATTTGCGTTTGGCGTACGAAATGCTGACGCGTCCACCCGATGCGTTATTCATCCCCGCGCATGTTCTGCCGCCCATTCATCCGCGCAATGCCATCGTCACGGTCCACGACCTCGGCTATAAATTTTTTCCCGACGCGCATCCCTTTTTTCAACGCGCGTATCTCGAACTTTCGACGCGGTGGAATGTCAAACGCGCGCGCGTGGTCGTCGCCGATTCAATTGCGACGCGCGATGCGTTGGTGAAATTTTATAACGCGCCGCGCGAAAAAATTCGCGTGGTGTATCCCGCGTACAACGCCGCAATTTTCAAACCGGGCGACGGCGCGGATATTGAACGCGTGCGCGCAAAATACGCGCTGCCGGAAAAATATATCCTAAGCGTCGGCACGGTGCAGCCGCGCAAAAACTATGCGCGGCTCATCGAGGCGTCCGCGCAATTGCCCGACGAGTATGAGTTAGTGATTGTGGGGAAAAAGGGTTGGGCATACGATTCTATTTTCGCGCGCGTGAAGGAATTGCGTATGCAAGCGCGCGTGAAACTTTTGGATTACGTACCCGTGCAGGATTTGCCCGCGCTCTATGCGGGCGCGCAGTGCGCGGCGTTCCCATCGCTGTACGAGGGGTTCGGTTTCCCCGCGTTGGAGGCGCAAGCGTGCGGCGCCGCGCTGCTCTGCGCCAATACTTCGGCGCTGCCCGAAGCCGCCGGGGACGGCGCGGAATTTTTTGACCCGCTGAACGCGGCGGATATTGCGCGCGCCTTGCGAAATGTTTTGGGCAATCCCGCGCGGCGAGCCAAATTGATTGCGCGCGGGCGCGAAAATATCAAGCGCTTTTCATGGGAACGCGCGGCGCGCGAAATTTTGGAAATTGTAAGCGCGCTCTCATTCCCACTTAACGCGCGCGCGGTGAAATAGAGTCAACTCTGCATGAAAAGGTTTGCAATGGCACGCTATGTGAGCTGGATAATTTTGAGCGCGCTGTGGTTTCTCGCCGCGTGCGCGCCGCAAGTTGTTCCGACGGTTACGGTCGCGCCGCTGTCCACCGCGACGCCGACGGCCGAACCTACGCCCGTCGGCCGCGCCGCAAATTTTGACGCGGCGCGCGCGTTTGAACATGCGCGCAAATTGGCGGTGGATCTTGGCAGCCGCGCGGCGGGGACGGACGGCAACGCGAGCGCGGCAAATTATATTGCGCGCGAATTCGAGGCGGACGGCTTGCAGGTGACGCGGCAGCCCTTTACGTTTGAAAGTTGGCAGGATCACGGGACGACGGTACGGCTGCTTGCGCCCGAAACAAAAACGCTGCAAGCGCAAGCGCTCGAATACAGTCCGGGCGGCAAAGTGGAAAGCGCGTTGGTTTTGGTCCCCGGCATCGGTTCGCGCGATGATTTTGCCAAAGTCAATGCGCGCGACAAAATCGCGTTGGTGAAACGCGGAACCTTGCCCTTTGCGGTCAAAGCCGCGAACGCCGCCGAAGTGGGCGCGAAGGCGCTTTTGATTTACAACGACCAGCCGCAAATTTTCACCGGCGTCCTGCACGAGCGCGTCGAGATTCCGGTCATTGGCTTGAGCGGCGCGGACGGGGCGGAGCTTTTGCAGGCGTTGAGCGCGGGCGCGGTGCGCGTTCAACTCGACAGCGCCACTGCGATGGAACGGCGCACGGGATACAATATCATTGGCACGCTGCCCGGCGCGAGCGCCGAGACGATTGTTTTGGGCGGGCATTATGATTCGGTGAGCGCGGGCCCCGGCGCGGGCGATAACGCGTCCGGCACGGCGACGCTGCTGGAACTTGCGCGCGTGATGGGGGCGCAGCCCCCGCCGCAGCGCACAATGGTTTTTATCGCATTCGACGCGGAAGAATTGGGCTTGCTCGGTTCGCGCGCGTATGTGGAAAATTTGTCGGACGCACAGCTTGCGGCGACGCGCGCCATGTTGAATTTTGACATGCTCGGCGCGGGCGGGGGGCCGCTGCTCTTGATGGGCGACGGCAAGGTCGGCTTGCTCGCGCGGGCGAGCGCGCAGCAATTGGGCATTGACGCGCGTAACGGTTCTTTGCCGGCGAACGCGAGCAGCGACCACGAATCTTTTGCGCGGCGCGGCATAGACACCGTTTTCTTTATGCGCGATTACAATCTGCTTCACACGCCCGACGATACGATTGACCAAATCCGTCCCGAATTTTTGGACGAGGCGGGCCGCGTCGCGCAGCGCGTGTTGGAACGGCTTGACGCGGCGCCGCGTTCAGATTCATCTCTGCGCTTGTCGCCGTCGGAATAAAAAAGCGAGCGAGAAAAATTTTTTCTCGCTCGCTTTTTTTTATTGGGGCGCGCGATGGAACGTTTGATAAAACTTGGGCGTCTATTTCGCAACAACAAGTTTCGGTGAATTGAAACATTTGCCGCAGGCGCGCCAAGCAAATTGTTCCATCGCCTTGATGAATCTGGAGGAGGTTCACCATGTTTTCGTTTCGCACCTTTGCGCTTGCAATGGCAGCGTTCGTTCTGTTCGGCGCGCTTTGGAGCGCCGACGCTGCAACGGTTGCGGCGGATGGTTTGGTGGCGGTAGATTGCCCCACCGTGGCGCCAAATAATACTTTGCCCAACCGCGCGGATTGCCCCGCTTATTTGCGCGTGAAAAATCACAACGTCACGGTCACGATTGATAATCAAGTCGCGCAGACGCGCATTGACCAGACGTTTGTGAATGACAGCGCCTATCAACTCGAAGGCACGTACATTTTCCCCTTGCCCGAAGACGCGACCGTTTCCGATTTTGCCATGTATGTGGACGGCAAGCGGATGGAAGGTCAGGTTTTAGACCGCAATCAAGCGCGTCAAATTTATGAAGAGATTGTGCGCCGCCAACGCGACCCCGCGTTGTTGGAATATCTGGGGCGCGGCGCGTTTCAAGCGCGCATCTTTCCCATTTTGCCGCACACCGAGCGCCGCGTCGAAATTTCGTATTCGCAAATCTTGAAGATGGAAAATGGGCTGGTGAAATATGTGTATCCGCTTTCGACGGAAAAATTTTCGCCGCAGCCCGTCGGCAATGTGACGGTAAATGTGGATTTGAAATCGCCGCAAGCGCTCAAAGCCATCTATTCGCCGACGCACAATGTGTCCGTGTCGCGCGACGGCGACTATAAAGCAAACATCGGTTACGAAGCCGCAAATGTGAAACCGGACCGCGATTTCGTTTTGTATTACAGCGTTTCTGCGGATGAGATTGGCGCGACGCTGTTGACGTACAAACCGGACGCGAACGGCGATGGCTTTTTTGTGTTGCTCGTGACGCCGCAAGTTCAAGTCGAACAACAAAAGGTGGTCGCCAAAGATGTGATTTTGGTTTTGGATACGTCGGGTTCGATGAGCGGCGAAAAAATCGTCCAGGCGCGCAATGCGGCAAAATTCGTTTTGAATCAATTGCAGCCGAACGACCGTTTTGCCGTCATTACTTTTGCGACGGGATTGATTTCTTTTGCGCCGGGCAAATTAAGCCCCGCGAGCGAACGCGGCGAGGCGTTGCGGTTTGTCGAAAACATTCAGGCGAGCGGTTCGACAAATATCAATCGCGCGCTGCTCGAAGCGATGGCGGTCGCGGATACAGAACGTCCGACCATCGTGATCTTTCTGACCGACGGTTTGCCGACGGTGGACGAAACCGACACCGACCGCATTCTTGAAAATGTAAAACAAAACGCGCGGCGCAATGTGCGCCTGTTCACGTTCGGCGTCGGCGATGATGTGAATACGCTGCTGCTCGATTCGTTGAGCGAACGGCAGCGCGGCGCGAGCGCGTACGTGCGTCCGGGCGAAGACATTGAAGAAACGGTTTCGAGTTTTTACGCCAAAGTATCAACGCCCGTGTTGTCGGATTTGCAAATCGCTTTCGGCGGCATCGAAACGTATGACGTGTTTCCGTATCCGCTGCCCGATTTGTTTGCGGGGACGCAGTTGGTTGTGACGGGGCGCTACAAGAACGGCGGCGCGGCGACGGTGACGCTGAACGGCAATCTGAACAACCAAGCGCAAAAATACGCGTTCGAAGATTTGAATTTCAAACGCGACGGCGGCGATAATTTCATTGCGCCATTATGGGCGACGCGTAAAATCGGTTACTTGTTGTCGCAGATTCGCTTGCATGGCGAAAATCGCGAAGCGGTGGATGAAATCGTCGCGCTGGCGATTCGTTACGGCATCGTCACGCCGTACACGTCATTCCTGATTCAAGAGGATAACGATGTCTTGTCCGAGGGTGGGCGCAAGGGCGCGAGTGATTCCGTTCAACAAAACGCGCCGCCACCGGCAGCCGCGCCCACATCCGGCGCGGGCGCGGTGGGCATGAGTCAGGCGAATCAGGAAATGAAAGACGCGAGCGCCGCGCCGTCGTCGCAAGAAGGTAAATTGAAACATGCGGGCGACAAAGCATTCATCCTGCGCAACGGCGTGTGGACGGACACGACGTTCGTTCCCGAAAAAATGACGACGACCAAAATTCCATTCGGCAGCGCGCAGTATTTTGATTTGCTGACACAGCATCCCGATTGGAATAAATATGTAGCTGTCGGCGAACAGGTGATTTTTGTGGTGAATGGGGTGGCGTATGAGATTACAACGGTGAATTAGAAATGCAGGTTCTGTGCGCGCCGAACTCGAAAAACAAAACCGCGTCCTTGCCGACGCGGTTTTGTTCGTTCAGATGCTTGATTCGCGAACTCGGTTGCATCAAGCGCTCAGAAATAAGTCTGGTCGGCAGGTACGGGGGTTGCAGTGGGTTGACCGCGCCTGGGAGTGGGGTAGCTCAGTGCAACCACAAGCTGCATTCGAGTCCCTTTGCGCTCGAGGTCCAATGTGATTTGCTTTTCTCGCACGAATCGCCCCATCATCGCTTTGGCATCCATAGCCGATTTGGGCAGAGCGCCTGAAATACTCTGAATCACATCGCCTTTTTGGATTCCCGCCTTTTCTGCGCCACTTCCGGTTTCAATGTCAACGACGCGCAGATCCCGATCAACAACGAGACCCATGACGGGCATCGGCATTAAATCACTTGTGAAAACCTCAGTGGCAGTTTGATCCGAAACAGGGTTCGCTCTTTCGGTGTCTGAATTGAACATGAACCAGGCTAAAACCCCGGCAAGTATTCCGAACACCAAAATTCCCGCGGCGGTAAATTTTTTAGATTTGATCTGGTTGTTCATTTGCGTGCTCCATTCGCGCTAAAAGCAGGGGCCCTCCGGACCAACACCGGTGTAATTTGGATTGTAGAGGAAGCGGTCTCCTTTCTTTGAATCCTTATCTATTGGGTAGAGCGTGCCTGCTGCGAATCCTGCTGCCATCAAGTTGCCACGGGCGCTGTGACAAAGCCCAAGGGCGTGCCCGAGTTCGTGCCTGGTCGCACTTTCCAAGTCATAGTAGTTGGTCGGTATCGTCGGCGCCTGAGTGCCGTCATAAAAGGAATACCCATCAAAGACGTTGATGATTACAAGAAACTGCGTGATGGCATTTCCATTCGTGAATCTCACAGTACCAGCCAGGCAAGGTGGATTATTTGCAGAGCAGGACGGGTCACCGGCTTGAACATGATTGTCTCCATCTCCGCCGTTCGCCAAGAACCTAAACGGAGTGTTTCCTATTGCATTCCAGCTGTTGATTGCGTTGTTCGCTCTGCCATTCCATCCTGGGCCTTGATTCGAGTAACTGGCATCAATACTGTAATGGGCATTCGCGTTCGGCCACTTTTTCCCGAGAACCGTATAGGCAGATACGGAATGAACGAGAAGGAACGACGAACTGAACGAGAGTAGAAAAGGAAAATCAGATATTTGGGTGAGTGACGCATAAGGGTTCTCCTGCTCGGGTGCTCGAGAGACCCCGAGAAAATAGTGAATTGTCTTGTAACCTGAAGGCGATCTTGGGCAGCTTGTATCGCCTTAAAGGTTGGTATGTTACTATTCTAGCAAGTTGGAGTGGGTTTTTTCAATAGTGCATGCACTATTTTTCCAAGACTCATCTTCCCACCGCTCCATCTCCATCCCCGGAAAAAATGACGACGACGAAAATTCAATTCGGCAGCGCGCCGTATTTCGAGTTGCTCGCGCAGCATCCCGAATGGAACAAATATGTCGCCGTCGGCGCGCAAGTGATTTTTGTGGTGAATGGGGTGGCGTTCGAAATAATCCCAGCAGATTGAAAAGAGAAGATAAATGCCAGCGCTGCGAAAAGAATAGCGGCGCTGGCACTATTACGGGGTTATTCTTGAGAAGTAATCACTGTGTGTTTTCGTTCAGCCACTTGAATTCAGTAACAGTAACATGGCGACGAATCTGACCGTCTCTTGAAATTATTATCTCCGTTGGCAGTTGACTATCCACCCAATATTTTGTCCGAGTCATAACTTGGTAGATGGATGTGTCACACTTGCTTATTTCTGGATCGCATGGGATTTGCTCAGTGTATTCCATTTGCACAATGCCAGCGGAGTCAGCCGGCGAAATTGTGGCATGGTACTTGTCGAGCTGTGCTGCAATCTTTCCCGGAATCAGCCAATCATCCACCGCGTAGATCGGTTCATCGGGTGAGACTGGAATCGAAGTTACTTGGTTAGTCTGAGCATTGAAATGCACGAAGGCATCAGGTGACAATTCTGAAGTTGAGCCACTAATCTCTGGAACCGTAGAATCAAACAGAATTTCGGATCGCCAGTGGAACCGGTCCAAATAAGTGAGCTTGACTCTTACAAAGCCCCCAGAGCTGTTTGTTCCCCTATTTTGTCCCCAGTCTTCATAGACCATCTCAAACGCGGGGAACTCATGGTTCTCTGCTGCCCCTATCGCTTTTTGACCCGAAATTACAATGAGGAGCCCAAAGGCAGATACACCGAGAGTGATAAGGATAACAAGGATCACAAGACGAGATTGTTTCATAGTCCCCTTTCCGATCCTGCGAAGAGTGTTTCCATTTGAGCCGGACACTATCGCGGATTGTCACTACAATCCCCAGTACCGTATTGTTGACTCGTGCGGACACTCAAATTATGTTGGGTTGTTAGACTACACCAGTAGTACCAATGATCAGTGTATTCGTGATACCGCGTGCGCATAGTCACCACTGAATCGTATGGAACGGTAACGATGTTGCCACTGTTTTGCTTGCTACCTGCAAGATCCACATTTGTAAACCATGAGCTCATTGGCCAAGTAGCTAACCAAACCCACTGGCTTCCGTTCCAGTACCAATCCTTTGCAAACCAAAGCTGCCACTGTTCTGCGCCACCGTCAATCCCTCCCTTATAGAGCCTTTTCCGCAGTTCCCAATGAGTAGCGTCACTCTGCACATATCTAATCCAAGTGCAGTAGTACTTTGGAACATCGTCAATACTATTATACCGAATACAATAGCTGTTTGGGAATAGTGCATGCACTATTTTTCCAAAACTCCCGCATCCTCAAAGCAAAGCATAATGCCTTGCGCGCCAGACCGCGGCGGCGCGGTCATTCACCTCTAATTTGCGCAAGATGTTCTGAATGTGGTTGCGAACCGTGTTGACGCTAATGCACAGCTCACATGCGATTTCTTTATCATGTTTATTGCGCGCAATGAGACGCAAGATTTCAATTTCGCGCGGCGTCAGGTGCGGAGGCGCCGATTTTTCGGAAGTATTCTCCCACCCCTGCGCGCCGTGCGCAACCGCGTGACACGCCGCAATGAAATCCGCGTGGCATACGGATGACGGCACGCACGCATCCGCTCCCGCGTAAAACGCATCTTGTTGGAACAACGCGCTGTCCGCGTGTTCGCTCAAGAGAATGATTTTGATTTGTTCCGATTGCGCGCGCAAGGCGTGGCAAAGCGTCAATCCATCGCGTGGACCGAAACCATGCCCGATGAGCGCAAGGTCAATTCCATTTTCGAGACGACCTGTCCGTATGCTTTCTTGATCGTGCGTCCACGTTACAACCTGAAACTCGGTTGCCGACAGAATTTGGGATACGCCTTGGTAAAAAAGCAAACTCGGGTCAATGACCCAAACGCGCGTGCGCTTCCAGTTTCCCATGACGCCTCCATGATTTTTTTGCAATGGGGGTTACGCGGCGAAACGATAGAATGGAGGCGCGCGTTTATCCGCCGGGGCAATTACAAGGAACGATGCGGGTATAAATGTTTGTGTGTGGGGGGGAGGGGAGGCAAAACATTTGAATTAGACCTCCAAACAGAAAATAAACGATGCAAACGAGATTGGCGTGATTATATCAAAAGCGATTGCGTTTGCAATCGCACGATACTGTAAAATAAACGCGCACATCAGGAAAACATCGAAAAAATAGTCCTAGAACAAGCGTGCGAAGGTTGCGCCGCGCTGTGTGGGATAAATGTGGGATAGTGTGGGATAAGGCATTGTGGTATTTTTTGCTACAGGTTGCTCACAAAAAATCACTTGTGAAGACAATTTAAATATGCTATCCTGTTGGCGCTGTCCGCGCGTTGGCGGACAGCTAGCTTGATTTTTAGGCGCCGCGCTGTCGCGGCGACACTGCGACGTGTGAGAGTGGTTTGTCGCGTTGTCCTGCAAGAAAGGGATGCGCTATGGGTAGATTCATGGCTCGAATCACCGCGCTTTTTAAGCGTTCTTCGGCTCCCACGAGGCAACCAAAAGCCAAACCTTCTTCGCTTTCCCCCGGTAATGGCGTCATGCTTATCTGCGCGCTCTTTTTGCTTGCCGTCGGCGCGGCGGCGTTTGCGGCGGTGTTTGCGGCCGGCGCGGTGCGGTGGGGCGCGTTGGCGTTCGCGCTCGCGTTGGCGGGCGCGGGCGTTTTTGCGACGCGCCATGTCATTAATGTCCTCATCGGCCGCAGCGCGATGCTTTTATTGGCGCCGCACAGCGTCCAAGACCCCGTCGCCGCCCAAGCTCTGCTGCAAGATTATTTGAGTCAAGAATATCTGCCGACGATTGCGATTCGTCAGGGCCAAATTGCCGAGGGCAGCGATGCCGCGTTGTTGCGCCGCAAGGAACAGATGGATGTTTCGCTGCAACGCACGACGGGCCGCGGGCCCGCGTATTTGGATATTGACCGTTCGAGCGCCGTGTTGTTGTGGCAGCCCGGCGGTTTTATTTTGCAGCAATTTGGTTTGCACTTGTACGAATGGAATCAACAATTTATGGGCGCGGTGGACCTGCGACCGCAAACGCTGCAAATAGATGATTTCTTTTGGACGGCGGACGGACTCAAGGTGCAGCTCAAAGGCGTCATTTCGTTTTGGATTATCCAAGACGCCAACGCCTTGAAAGACAGCCAGATTCATTCGGTAAAATTGGAACATGTGCGGCGCGCGTTGATTCCCGCGCCGGACTGGCGCGAAAAATCAATGCGCGCGCTGAATCAAAAATTGCGCGAGGTGATGCGCCAATTCGCGCTCTCGGATTTTTTTGTGACGCCCGACCAGTTGCAGCATTTGGATTTGACCGAAACGCTGCGGCGTTTCTATTCGCAGCAAGCGGCGAAACCGGCGCTCGAAGAAATTCGTACGCGCCTCGTCAATGAAACGCGCGACCGTCTCGCCGATTCCGGCGTCGCCGTGCGGATGGTGATGATTGACCATCTCGCGCCGCCGCAAGATTTTGTGGACAAGGCGAAACGTATGTATGACGATTGGATGATGGCGTTAGAAAAAGAAGCCGGGATGGAACGGCAGGCGCGCAGCGAACTGGAGCAAGCCAACAAACAATATCAGTTGGCGCAGTTGGAGCACAAGACGCTCATTATCAAAGCCGAAACCGACAAAGAGGTGGAACGCTTGAAAGCCGAAGCCGAAGCGGTCGGGTTGGAGACGCGCATGAAAGCGCGCGCCGTGAGCGCGGTGGAATTTGCGCGACGCATGGAATTGGTGCGTCAAGCGTTCGGCGACCGCTTGGACGAAGGGACGATGCGCGAATTGATGCGCGCGTTGGGTTTGCTCGTGTATGAACGGCGCTATGACCGCGACCCGCGTTCCATTCTCGACCTTTTGGGACGCGGCGAAGAACAAGAGGACCAAGAATAATGTGGCGCAACGAATACGCGCTGGCGCTCGATGTCTTGGCGCTGGGCCGCGTGTTTTTGTTCAAGGTCGCGCATCAATCCGCGTTTTCGACCGCGCTCGTGCCGTATCGTGTGCATGGTTCAAACGGCGTCAATGCGCCGCTGCCGCGCGTTTTGCTGAATCCGCAATTAGGGCGCGGCGTCTGCGAAATGTTGACGCGCGCGACGGCGTGCGCGGGCAAGCGCGATTGGGCGCAGGCGGAGGAATGGTGCCAAGCCGCGTTGCGGGTGCGCGATTTGGGCGCCTTGTATCGCGGCGCGGTGGATGTGACGCTGGCGGGCGCCGTCGTACAATTTTATTGCGGCGCGGTGAGTGTGGGCAAACGAGCGTGGGCGGACGCGTACGCGAATTTAACCGCCTGCGCCGAAGAGCTTGCGTTCACCTTTCCCGACCGTACGGCGGCGGCATGGCTGGCGTTGGCGCGCGTGTACTGTTTTCAAAATAACGCGCCCGATGCGTTGTGGTCGCTCCAGAAATGCGAAGGCGTCATGGCGGACCTCGAAACGGCGGCGCGCGAAATTTTAACGCCGTTGGTTGCAGCCGAGTACGCGCGCTGTAACAATCATTTCAAAATATAGTACGTTCCTCTTCGGTCTCCCATCTTGAGCGCCAACCCCGCGTCCACCAAGTCCGCCAAATCGCGGCGAATGGTCTCTTCGCTCACGTCAGGATACAATTCTTTTAGATCGCGATTGCCGACGCGCCCCTGCTTGTGCAAAAGATTGAGCGCGGCGGTTTGACGTTCGTTCAGCGGCAGATTGTGATATTTATGGCGGTCAAATTCGTCCGTCACAAATTGGTTGCCCGCGCCGCGCAGCGTGACGCGAAAACCGTTTGCGGTTTCTTGAAATTTCGGCTGCGGCAAACCCGCCTCGCTCATTTGGCGCAAGATGCGGTCAATGCCGTAACCGAGCCGTTCTACAAAACCCAAGTCCGTGAGAACTTGGACGATTACTTCGTTGCGCGCAAAACGTTCCTCGACGATATTTTCGACCGTGATATGCCCCGGCAAACGACCGGGCGAATAGACCTCGATGCGGTCATTAAACATCAAGACGCGAATTTCTTCGCCGCGAATTTGATACTCGCGGTGCGCGACCGCGTTCACAATCACTTCGCGCACGGCGGACAACGGGTATTCCGGTTTTTCTTGGCGTTTGAAATCGGCGATGCGCGCGCCTTTACGCATGTTGGTCGTGAGAAACGCTTCTGCCGCGCGAATTTGCTCGGGCAACGCGCCGCGCGCCGTTTCGCGAATAAAGGTATCGGACATTTCCGAACCCGCATAGCGCGCCAAAAGAATTTCCGCGCTCGGCAGCAAACGCTGCGGTTCGCGCCCGAACAGGAGCAAGCCCGCCACGGTGGGGCGATACGCGCTGCTTTCTTTGGTCAGGCAGCCGCGGCGAAACAACAAGTCCAACGTCTCTTCATTCCAGCGATGGCGCGAACTCGCGTCGCTCAAAAATAATTGCGCATAATGTTCCACGCGTTCGCGGTCGAGGTCGTCCAGCGTCGCGCCGGACAAAACGGTCGCTTCGAAATTGCCTTCGCCGCGTTGACGCAATAAATCGCGCAATTGACGCGGACCGAGCGCGCGATTTTTTTTGCCGTCGCGCGCCATATATTTGCCGCGCAGCGCGTACGCGTGCGGCAAGCCCGCCGGAATCGTCACATACAAAATTGGTTTGCCTTCGAGCATGACGGTCGTGGGGCGCGGCAAAACAAGCGGCGGTTCGCAACGCAAACCGGCGGCGAGCGCTTTTTCGCGCGCGGCGTCAAGGTCGCGCACGCCTTTGACAAGCTGATTTGCCGCATCAATGCCGATGAGCGTAACGCCGCCTTGCGTATTTGCCAACGCGGAAAACGTTTCGGCGAGTTTCAGCGCCGCCGCGCTTTCGAGTTCGAATGCCAGCGTTTCATTTTCGCCGTGCGCATAAATTTGATACAGGTCGGACGTGTCCATAAGCAAAGTTCAAAACCCGTTCGCGCGACGGGAACGGGCTTGATGGCGCGGCGCGAACGTCGTCAAACGTCAAACCGATATATCACGCGAAAAGGAAAACTTTCGGGAGACGGTTCGGCGTCGGGCGGCGCTTGGTCGGGCGCGGAATTGTCTTGGGGCGCGGCATCCACGCCGAGCATTCCCGGCAATTCGATGCCAAAAATCGTGCCGGTGAAAAAGGCGCAGCAACTGCACACCAAAATAATCGCGACGATAATGACGATGGGAATAAAACGGGGGCCCTGGCGCCCCGGCATCCACGATACGTAATCGGCGTTCGGGTCATAGCCGCTGTACGGATTGAACGGATTGTAATTGCCGGGCGGCAGTTGTGGCGGTTGATTCGGATAATTGTTCAAGGGCAAAACTCCAAGCGGATTGCGGCGCGCGCGAGCGGACTCAACGCGCGGCGGCGACGCGCGACGCGGGCTTGGGGCGGCGCGCGGTTTTGGGCGCGGCGTTTTTGCCCGTCAACGCGACGGGCAGCACCTCGTCCATGTTTTCGACGAGGACGAGATTGAGATTACGCTGCACTTTGCGCGGCAAGTCCACCAAATCTTTTTTATTCTTTTTGGGCATGATGAGCGTTTTCAAACCGGCGCGATGCGCGGCGAGAATTTTTTCGCGTACGCCGCCGATGGGCAGGACGCGGCCGCGCAAAGTGATTTCGCCGGTAAAGCCGACATCTTTGTGGATGGCGCGCTGCGATAACGCGCTAATCAGCGCCGTCGCAATCGTAATGCCCGCCGAGGGGCCATCTTTGGGAATGGCGCCTTCGGGGACGTGGATGTGAATGTCAAGTTTGTCGAAAGCGGAACGGAGGGCGAGTTGTTTGGCGTTCGTGCGCGCGTACGAGAGCGCCGCTTGCGCCGATTCTTGCATCACGTCGCCGAGTTGACCGGTGAGCAGCAAGCTGCCTTTGCCCGGCATGAGCGTGACCTCAATCGCCATCGTGTCGCCGCCGGCGCCGGTGACCGCGAGCCCGGTGGCGACGCCGATTTGGTCTTGGTCTTCTTTCATGCCGTAAATAAATTTTGCGGGCCCCAGATATTTATTGAGCGATTCTTTGGTGACGGTGGCGGGCGTGGGTTTGCCTTCGGCGACATGGCGCGCGATTTTGCGGCACACCTGGGCGATTTCGCGTTCGAGATTCCGCACGCCCGCTTCGTAGGAATAATCGCGAATCAAACCGCGCAGCGCGGCATCGGAAAATTTTGGTTTGCCCGCGAGGCCGTGCTGCTCAAGTTGGCGGGGAATGATAAATTGTTTTGCAATCGCCAGTTTTTCTTCTTCGATGTAACCGGGAAATTCGATGACTTCCATGCGGTCGAGCAGCGCGGGCGGAATCGGGTCGAGCAAATTCGCGGTGGTGATAAAAACAATTTTCGACAAATCATACGGCACTTCGAGATAATGGTCGCTGAACGCGTTATTCTGTTCGGGGTCCAAGACTTCGAGGAGCGCGGAGCTTGGGTCGCCGCGAAAATCCGCGCCGACTTTATCAATTTCGTCGAGCATGAAAACCGGATTGACCGCTTTGGCGCGCTTGATTGTTTGAATAATGCGGCCGGGCATGGCGCCGATGTAGGTGCGGCGATGGCCGCGAATTTCCGCTTCGTCGCGAATGCCGCCGAGCGAGACGCGTACAAAATTGCGCCCCAGCGCTTGCGCGATGCTGCGCCCCATCGAAGTTTTGCCCGTGCCGGGCGGACCGACAAAACACAAGACGGGTGAACTCATTTTGGACGCCGCGAGTTTGCGGACTGCCATGTATTCCAAGATGCGCTCTTTGGCGCGCTTGAGGCCGTAATGCTGTTCGTCCAATAGTTTCGCGGCGGCGGCAATGTCGAGACTATCGGGCGTGGCGTATTTCCATGGCAGTTGAATCAGCCAATCGAGATAGGTGCGGATGATGCCGAGTTCGGGCGAACCGAAGGGCGTTTGTTGAATGCGTTCGAGTTCGTGTTCGGCTTTGGCGCGCGCCTCGTCGGGCATTTCGGCGGCGGCAATTTTTGCGCGCAGGTCGTGCACTTCGCGCGCTTGCGCGTCCATTTCGCCGAGTTCGTGTTGAATCACGCGCATCTGCTCGCGCAAATAGTATTCGCGTTGATTCTTGTCCACCTCTTCTTGTACTTGATTGTGAATCTGACTTTGCAGTTCGAGCACTTGGAGCTCGTTCGCCAGCAAACGCGAAATAAGATTGAGCCGTTCGATGCCGTCGAGCGTTTCGAGAATTTCTTGGCGTTTGGCGAGTTCGAGATTGAGCGACGAGGCAATCAAATCGGCGAGCGCGCCCGCGCCGGCGGCATTCATCGCGGCGATATAGACCTCTTCGGGCAAATTGGAATTGAGCCGCACGATTTTTTCGAACTGTGCGAGCGCCATCCGACAGAGCGCTTGCGTCTCGACGGAATCGTCGCGCGTTTCGGCAATTTCCTCCACGCGCACTTTGACAAACGGGTCGGTTTGGATGATTTCCAACAGGCGCGCGCGCGTTTCGCCTTGGCCCAAGACGCTTGTCGTGCCGTCGGGCATGCGCAGCATCCGTCCGATGGAAAGGACGGCGCCAATCGTGTATAAATCGTCCATGCCCGGCTCTTGCAGTTCGGGATCGCGCTGGGCGAACACGACCACTTTTTGGTCGCGCAGCATCGCTTCTTCGATGGCGCGCACACTGCGTTCGCGTCCGGCGGTGATGGGCGAAATCAGGCGCGGAAAAATGACCGTGTCGCGCGCGGGCACGAGCGGGTACACGCGGATATTTGGATTTTCGATTTCAACAATGGGGATGGGAGGCGCAGGTTGCGCTTGACGTCGCGGCATGGAATAAATGTAGAATGTAAAATGCTCAAGGCACAAGGGAAAATAAAACTGCTTTTACGTTCGGCATTGTGCATTTGGCATTGAACATGGTCAAGATATTAGCATAGCGAGGGGGAATTGGCAAAAGAAAAAGCGGAACTCGTTGCCGAATTCCGCTCAAGCACTTGTCTGACCTTCATTGTCTATGGATCTGGTTCCGTGTCATCTCCCGGAAAGATATAGGGCACTTTGGTTGTCGGGGTAGTTTGTGCATTGTAATTCGGATCTTTGCTCAAGATGACCTTATCCGCATTAAATCCATCTTCACGCATCCATAAATTGAATGTGCGGAACCCAGGTGTGGGTATGTTGAGCGTCGCCACAATGCCTTGTGTTGTGTTGTTGCACCAATGCCACCGAGATTGGTACCACTGTGGGCAGTAGATCTTATCCGCAGAAATGTCCACAGAATTTTCAGTGCCCGCGTGAATTGAATCCTCCGATTGGTGAGTGCCATATCCCCGAATCCATACATAATACGTACCCGCAGTCGGGAATATGACATTATATTTCGTGTCCGGGCTGTAGGTCTCGATGTTGTCGTTGATGGTGGCTCCGGTGTTAGGGCGCGCGCTCATATAATCTTCATCATAGATCCCAGGTTTGTATGCTTCCCAGTAGTGAGAGACACCCCCTTCATCATTGCGCGCAACTCGCTTTCGAAAGTCCTCTGCCTCAAAGCCGCCGATATTCACGCGGACGAATTTCACCGCATCAACACCAATTTTTGTTGATCGAATAATCCCAGATTCATCCGTTCGGTCTTCGATTCGGACGTAGGAAGCTGTGCCAGCAGGTAGGTTGTAGATACCAAGTCCGATCCACCGATTGCAGCCTCGGCGAAAGCTCGTGGCATCGTGGCGACCCAGCGTCAGCTGGTCAACTTTGATCGGTCCGAAGTTTCCCATAAAGTAATACGCGCTCCACGCCGAAAAATCTAGATTGTCCTGATTGCCGCCGCTGCCGCATGGCATCCAAGCAAGGATCTCATAATCGGCTGATGACGGGAGATTTGGACGCCATTCCGCCCAATAGTCGGTTGTGCTATTGTTGTCCGAGGTCCATTGATAATCATTGCTATTTCCTGCCCCCGTTACAGGATGCCAATGAGGACAATCAGCATCAGACGTGCAAACGTGAGAGACACTTCTCCCCCGGGTGAAGCCGCCCGTGTTATTCGTATTATCGTCAATTATAATTTCCGAACTATAGGTGCCTAAAGTAATATATCGCTTTTTCGCTTTCGATTGGGCTGGATTATTTCCTGTCCATTCTCCCGTTAACCAAAGACTTGTGCCGACTCCATCTGCATTATCTGGGTTGACGGAACAGCCACTGGTATCTGTTGCACATCCATGTGTCACTTCAAAGTGTAAATGTGGAGCATGAGGCACGCTACCGCAAGGGTCTCCACATGAATTTCCGCTATCTCCGCTAGTACCAATCCATTCTCCTGCAGAGACCTGACCAGTCGGGCGGGCAACGCTGAGGTGCCCATAGTGAGTATAATTTACTTCGTTGCCAAAATCGTCATGGCGGATGCGTACGTGCAAACCGAAACCTGAAGCTGTTCCTGGGCATTGTGTTTCATCATGGCAATTGACTTCATACCATTCTGATACTTCGACTACTCCATTGGCGGCAGCTATGACCCTATCCCATCGCTCTGATCTCAAGAGAAAATCAATACCGTAGTGACTGCCCTGAATCCATCTTCGCCCCGGAGTAGGATTGCCTGCACCGTAATACGGAGGCGAAAGAAATTTGACAAATTGATGTGCTTTAGCCACTCGTAGATCACCGACTGTCAGCAAGACAAGTGCAGTTGCAAAAATAAGAAGTTGAATGGGTCGAAGTTTTTTGCTTGTCATTTCGAATTATCTCCTTGAGGTATCTTGCCAGAATACATCGGCGCGTTTTGGTTGCTCGTCTGTCGTGAGCTGGGAAAGCTCTTTTCCATCTACACTTGCGGTCCAGACTTCTGATATACCGCTCCGATTGGACAGGAAGACAAGATGTTGTCCATCAGGAGACCACGCAGGGTTGATGTCTCCTCCCATTTCATCGTTGATTAACCTCCTTTCGTCGTTTGCTTCAAGATCGAACAAATGAATCTTGTGATATTGAAAGACTGTTTGCACTTCATTGGTTATGTTCTTGTAGGGCGGTAATGCCTCACGCGCTTCAAATGCAATATATCTGCCGTCGGGAGACCAGACTGGCTCAAATCCCCATCCCACACTGAAACTCGTGGAGAGTGTACGACGTTCCTGACCTTCGTTTCCCATCACTTCCAGACCATTTGAAACGAATGTTATGTTCTTTCCGTTGGGCGACCACGCAAGTCCAAAAATTGGACTATTACTCTCAATTGCAAATCGTGCGTCAGACCCGTCAGCATTAGCAACCCATGCTTGATATTGGATTCCTTGTCCAGTCAAACCAAAGGACGCAATGAGCCGAGTAGCATCGGGGGAAAAGGCAATTCCATAAACAATGGGGCTCCACGGAACTTTGAGCCAATCTTGGACTTGCGCGATGACCTGACTTTCCTTTGTTTCGACATTAAACAAACCAATCGTGCCATCTCTGTCGCCATAAATTAGGTCAACCCCATTTGGATGCCACCCAAAAATTTTCCCGGGTTGCGTTGGAGGTTCAATCTGGTACATTTCTCCTGTTCTTGATGATAGAACATACAGCGTGGCGATTTGTTCACAACTGTCGCAATTGGCTCCTGTAACTAGTTCAAGGAAAACCTTATCGGTATAAGAGGCGACCAACACTTTACCAATGATTTGCTTTCCCGGATTGTATGCGGTAAGCAAATCTGGCATTGCTCTTGCCTTGCCTTGTTCATCCACATCTAGTGCGTAAAGAGCTCCACTGCTCTCGAAAAGGATCGTCCCATTTTCTGCTACAGGTGTGTCTGTAGCTAAAGCAAAAGTCGGAGATGGTTCTAGCGTATTGGTCGGAGTAACACGCGGGACTTTGGTTGTCGGAATTTCCGTTTGCGTTGGCTCGACCGAAACGGTGGGTGTCTCAGCGACAACGGTTTCGGTCGGCGGCAATGTCGGCTCCGTTGTCGCTGCTTCAGTCGGTTCACCGGTTGGAGTTTCAGTTTCAGTCGGTGTTGGAGACGGCTCGAGTGTAGCCGTTTCAGCCACAGCGAGCGTCGGAGAAGGTTCAAGCGTTGCCGTAATTTCGACAGTAGCCGTCAAATTTGTAGTAGGAATCTCAGTCGTGGGTTCAACCGTTTCGCTTGTCGGTGATTCAACGGCTTGGGCTTGTTTGATGACCGATGGCGGAGCGAAAAAATTGCCAAGGGCTCCGAATAACAGTAAACCGACAATGAGTGTAGCTATCGCAATGGCAATCAGAAGAAATGCTAAATGAAAAGGGGAGGGAAAAGTTCCTGTTTTGCGAGTTCGACGTTCGGGCATGGAATCCTCCTTTGCGCAGGATGTTCTCTATCCTGTGCCAGAATCCAAGCCGTGTCTGCAACGATGTTTGGGGCAATCAATCCGCGAGCTGTTTCCAGCGAGGCGCCCCAATCAACACCAAACGACCCATTGCAAACGCGACCTGATGAATGAGAAACGACGGCGCAGCCAAACTACGATGCGTATTATACGCATGAAAAAAAAAAAAATGTCAAGCGTCCTTTTTGGCCTGGCCGCGCAAAAAACCAACGCGCCGCTTGACGCGACGCGTTGGCTGGATGGGTAACTATAGTTTCTAACGTGTGCGCGTGGAACGACGAGCCAAAACGAAACTGCCAACCACGAGCGCAAGCCCCGCGAATACGATGAGCAGATAAACATTCAAGGACAATCTTGCACTCGTCTCAAGACGCGCAAGCCGTCTAAAGAATTAGCGCGCAAGTTTACGGACACGAACTGACAAAGAGGACGGCATAACTCTCTAGCTTTCCGGCTGGAGAGTTTTTTTGCGCGCGCGAGCAATGTTATAATCCGCGCAGCTACCATGCTCGTGCTCGACCTCCGCGCCGCGCTGTTTGGTGTCCTTCTCGTGCTCCTCTCGAGTATTCTGCTCGCGCTTTGGCTCGACCGGCGCTTTGGGCGCAAGCCCTCACGCGCTGTTATCTTGACCAGTGCGGACTCATCCGAAAGGCGTTTGCGCCCCTTGCTCAACGACCTCGCGCATGAACTACGCATGCCGCTTGCCGTCCTCTTGACACACCTCGAAGTCCAACGCTCGCCCACCGTGCCGTCGGAAACCAAACAAGAATCCCTGCGCTTGATGCACGCCGAAGCGCGGCGCATGTCGCGCATGGTCTCGAACATTCTCGAATTGGCAGAACTCGAAACGCGCGGGTTGACGGTAAAGCATCTGCT
>Ga0226835_1000904_pt1 | contig 21504 bp, 16 predicted proteins | sample LAC_MetaG_1_FD_163627 | JGI IMG/M metagenome (GOLD analysis project Ga0226835, IMG submission 163627) | Anaerobic ammonium oxidizing microbial communities from anammox membrane bioreactor (MBR) in UC Berkley, California, United States -... | ecosystem: Engineered > Bioreactor > Anaerobic >...
GCCGCCACCAGCGGCACCCGGCCCGACGCGGCGACCAGGGCCTGGAGGTCGTTGGGCTCGCGCCCCCGCCGTTCGAACGCGTTCTGGGGTCGGTCGCCCGCGCCGTCGAGGAGCATCACCAGCGGCGCCCGCTCCTGAAGCGCGAGCTGCACTAGGCGGTAGCGCTTCGAGTGGGTGCCGAGACCGATGGAGCCCCCCATGACCGTGAAGTCCTCCGACGCGACCACCACGGGCCGCCCGTCGAGGAGGCCGTGCCCGCCCACGAGCGCGTCGGCGGGCGCCGGCGGCGTGACGCCGCGGGTGACCGACCCCACCAGGGCACCGAGCTCCACGAACGTCCCCGGGTCGAGTAGCGCCTCGACCCGGGCCCGGGCGTCGAGGCGACCCCCGGCCCGCTGGCGGGCGAGCCGCTCGGGCCCGCCCATGGACCGGGCCGCGTCCCGCCGCCGGGCCAGGTCGTCGACGAGCGCGTCCCATCCGCCGCCGCGCTCCACGGGGCCACGCCCGGCGGGAGGGCCCTCGGGGTCCGGATCCCGACCCGGCATCCCGGGTCCTCCTCGGCCCACTCCTGCCCCTATCCGCAGCGCAGGCCCGCGCGCGGGAGCTCGGTGGACACGAGGTAGGAGATCACGGCCGGATCGAGGCACCGGTCGCCCTGCGGGAACGCGGTGTGGCCCTCGCCGTCGTGGACGACGAGCCGGGCGCCGAGCTGCCGGGCCAGCCCCTCCGACCACACCAGGGGCGTCGCCGGGTCACGGCTGGTGCCGATCACCACGACGGTGGGTGCATCGGGGGCGTCGACCGGGCCGGTGGTCAGCACGGGGGGCACCGACCAGAAGGCGCACGGCAGGCCCAGCACCACGTTGGCCCGCCCGAAGTGCGGGGCCGCCGCGGCGGCCGCCTCCGCTATGCGCCGGAACCCGGCGGCACCGCCGGGAACGGCCGGTCCGTCGACGCAGCTGATCGAGATGAACGACGTCCACTGGGTGCCGTAGGTGCCGTCGGGGCGGCGCTCCACGTACTGGTCGAAGAAGTCGAGGAGCACGCTCCCGTCGCCCCGGGCAGCGGCGTCGAGAGCCTGGGCGAGGTAGGGCCACGATTCGCGGCTGTAGAGGGCGGCGGCCACCCCCATGTCGGCCTCCGACGGGCCCAGCAGGCGCACGCCCTCGGAGGTCGCGACCTTGAGCGGCTCCCGGTCCACGGCCCGCATGATGCGGTCGTAGGCCGCCAGCGGGTCGCCGCCGCGGGCGAAGCCGCAGCGCACGTCGCGCCCGCAGGCCGCCAGGAACGCCCTGAGGTTCTGCTCGAAGCCCTCGGCCTGCTGCACGGCCGTCCGCTCGGGGGGGACCGAGGGGTCGACGGCGCCGTCGAGGACGAGGGCCCGGACCCGCTGCGGGAACTCCTGGGCGTAGAACGCCCCGAGCAGCGTGCCGTACGAGTAGCCGAGGTAGGTGAGCTTGGGCTCGCCGAGCGCGGCCCGGATCAGGTCCATGTCGCGGACCGTCGAGAGCGTGTCGACGTGCGAGAGGAGCGTGGTGCCGCTGCCGTCGCGGCAGGCGTCGGCGAACGACCGGGCCGCGCCCTCGGCCGCGTCCCACTCGGCCTCGGTCTCGGGGGAGGTGTCGACGGCGAAGTAGTCGTCGAGGCCCGGGCCGCAGTCGACGGGATCGCTCCGGCCCGCGCCCCGGGGATCCCAGGCCACGAGGTCGAAGCGGTCACGGAGCTCGCCCGGCAGCTCGTCGACCGCCTGGCGCAGGAAGTCGATCCCCGACCCGCCGGGGCCGCCGGGGTTGACGAGCAGGGAGCCGATCCTGTCCTCGGGCCGGCGCGCCGTGACCCGGAACAACGCCAGCCGGAGCGACGCGCCGGACGGGTCGCGGTGGTCGAGCGGAACGGCCAGGCGGGCGCACTCGCCTCCCTCGCAAGGCTGCCAGCGCAGCGGGGGGGCCGGAGCCGCGCCGCCCGTCGGCGGGCTCGGGGGCGGGCCGGCCGCCGGGCGGTCGGTGTCGGAGCCCAGCCCGCGCTCCCGGGCCCCGCCGGAGCCCGGATCGCACGCGGCGCCGGCGGAGAGGACGAGGAGGAGCGCGGCCACGGCGCCGATCCGGCGCCACCCGCGACGGGCGAAGGGCATGGGCCACCACGCTGCCACAGCAGGGAGCCCGGCGGCGGGCACCGGCGCCGCTCCGGTGACGGTGGTCACGAACGCAAGACCCGCCTCCGGCCCCGGTACCGTGGATCGCGGTCGACCGCCGAGGAGGGAGCCCGTGGAAGAACGCCTGCTGCTCGTGGGCGGCGAGCACCGCCCGGCTCGCGACGGCCGAACCAGCACCGTCGACGAACCCGCCACCGGCAAGCCGCTCGGCGAGGTCTCGCGAGCCGGACCCGCCGACGTCGACGACGCGCTGTCGGCCGCGACCGCCGCGTTCGAAGGCGGCGAGTGGCCCCGGACCCCGGCCCCGGAGCGGGGGCGCACCCTGGCCCGGGTGGCGGCGCTCCTCCGGGAGCGCGCCGAGGACTTCGCCCGGGCCGAGGCCCGCCACGCCGGCCACCCGATCACCGACGCCCGCTGGGAGGTGGAGGCGGCCGCCTCCACGTTCGAGTACTACGCGGGTGCCGCCGACAAGTTCTTCGGCGAGGTGGTGCCGGTCGCCGACCCCGGCCTCGACGTCGTGCTGCGCGAGCCGATCGGTGTGTGCGCGCTCATCGTGCCCTGGAACTTCCCCCTGCTGATCACCTCGTGGAAGACCGCGCCCGCGCTGGCCTGCGGCAACCCCGTGGTCGTCAAGCCGGCCTCCTACACGCCGGTCACCGCGTTGATGCTCGGCGAGGTGCTGCTCGAGGCCGGGGTGCCCCCCGGCTGCGTGTCGGTGCTGCCCGGCCCCGGCGCCGTGATAGGCGACGCCCTCGCCTCCGATCCGCGCGTCGCGAAGATCTCGTTCACCGGGGAGACGGCGACCGGGGCGTCGATCCTCAAGGCGTCGGCCGACGACATAACCCGCGTCTCGCTGGAGTTGGGAGGCAAGTCGGCGGCGGTCGTCTTCGCCGACGCCGACCTGGAGCGCTGCGCGGCCGAGACCCCCATGGCCGTGTTCGGCAACGCGGGCCAGGACTGCTGCGCCCGCAGCCGCATCCTGGTCGAGCGCTCCGCCTACCGCGACTTCGTGGACGCGTTCGCGGCCCGCACGGCGGCGGTGCGCGTCGGCGACCCGCTCGACGACGCCACCGAGATGGGACCGATGATCTCGGACCGCCAGCGCCAGGTGTCGATCGACTACCTGGAGATCGGCCGCGAGGAGGGTGCCCGCCTGGTGGCCGGCGGGGAGGTCCCGCCCGGTGACGGCGCGTACCTGACCCCCGCGGTCCTCGACGGCGTCGACAACGGCATGCGCGTGGCCCGCGAGGAGATCTTCGGGCCGGTGGCCTGCGTGATCCCCTTCGACGACGAGGCCGACGCGGTCCGCATCGCCAACGACTCCGAGTACGGGCTGTCGGGATCGGTCTGGACGTCGGACCTGGGCCGGGCGCTGCGGGTCAGCCGGGCGTTGCGCACGGGGACGATCTCCGTCAACAGCCACCGCAGCGTGCGGGTGCAGACGCCCTTCGGCGGCTACAAGCGAAGCGGCCTCGGGCGCGAGCTCGGGATGCACGCGATGGCGCACTACACCGAGGTCAAGAACATCTTCTTGTCGTCGGAGTAGGCGGTGGCCGGCCCCGGCGCGACCGCGATCCCGGGGCGGGTGACGGCGCCCCGGATCCCGGGTCGGCTCCGGGTCCCGGGTCGGGCTCAGGCGACGTCGAGGACGGCCTCGGCGATGAGGTCCTCGCAGCGGCGGGAGTCGTTCCAGCTGAGCTGGAGCTGCTTGGCCCTCCGGAAGTAGAGCTGGATCTCGTACTCGACGGTGAAGCCGACGCCGCCGAAGACCTGCTGGGCCATGGCGGTCGTGTCGCGGAAGGCGTCGCCGGCGAAGAGCTTGGCCATGGCGGCGAGCTTCGGGGCGGTGGCGTCGCCGCGGTCGCGGGCCCACGCGGCCTCGTAGGTGAGGACCTTGGAGCCGTCGAGGACGGTGCGGGCGTCGGCGAGGTAGTGCGAGATGGCCTGGAACGCCCCGAGCGGCTTGCCGAACTGCTCGCGGTCCTTGGCGTACTGGACGGTGATGTCCAGGGCGTGCTCGCAGCCTCCGTTGGCGGCGGCGGCGGCGAGGATCATGCCGTCGACGAGGGCGTCCTGCCAGGCGGCCCAGCCGGTGCCGGGGGCGCCGAGCCGGTCGGCGGCGGTGAGCTGCACCCCGTCGAGGTCGAGGCGGTACTGGGTGTCGGAGGAGATCGACATCCGCTGGTCGAGGGTGACCCCGGGGGCGTGCGGGTCGACGAGGAACAGGTCGACGGCGTCGGGGGCGTCGCCGGTGCGGGCCAGGAGGAGCAGCCGCTGCGCCGACGTGGCGAAGTACACGTGCTGCTTGACGCCCGAGACGCGCAGCGTGCCGTCGCCGGCGGGCTCGGCCCGGACCTGCACGCCGAGCGGGCCGAAGCCGTTGTCGGGCTCGAGCCAGGCCGGGGTGACGATCGCCTCACCGGACGCGATGCGCGGCAGCCATTCGCCCTGCTGCGCCTCGCTGCCCCCGGCGCGCAGCGCGCGGGCCGAGAGCACCGAGCTCACCAGGTGCGGGGTGGGCGCGACGGCCCGCCCGAGTTCCTCGTAGACCACCACGCCGTCGAGCGTCGACATGCCCGACCCGCCGTGCTCCTCGGGCACCACGAGACCGAGCAGGCCCAGCTCCGCGAGCTGTTCCCACAGCGCCGGCGGGTAGCCGACGGGATCGTCCTCGAGCGCGCGCACCACCTCCACGGGCGAGTGCTGCGCGCAGACGCCCCTCACCATCTGGCGGAGCATCTCCTGCTCGTCGGTGAAGTCGAGATCCAGCATCGGTCCTCCTGGTACGCCGGTCGGGGCGGCGCTTCGAACAGCGGGCGGGTCGGGAGCGGGGGGTGGCGGGCGGTCAGGACGCCGCGGCAGCTCCCCCCGGGTCCCAGCGGTCGCCGTGGCGACGCCACGGGTTGTCGGACGGGTCGACCGGCAGCGCGACGCGTGCCGTGCAGGTGGTGGCGACCCGATCCCCCACCCGCAGGGCGAGGTCGAGGTCGACCCACCCGCAGCCGGTCGCGTCGGTGCCCACACCGGTGACGGTCGCGCCGAAGACCATCCGGTCGCCGGGGAACACCGACGTGCGCATACGGAACGTCATCCGGCCCGGCCGGCCGAACGGACCCGTCCAGTCGGTGATGAAGCGCTCGAACCACGCCGCCTGGTTGGGGGTGTTCAGGAAGATGTCGGCCAGGCCGTTGCGCTCGGTCGCGAAGTGATGATCGTGATGCATCGGGCGCCAGTCGCGGCTGGCCAGCGCGCCGAGCACCACGGTGGTGGCGGTCACGTCGACGGCCAGCTCCGGCAGCTCGTCGCCGACCGACACGTCACCCAGCAACCTCGACGGCACGGGGACCACCGCCGCGCTCACCGGGCCTCCCCGCCGACCGCCTCGGGCCGCCGGTAGCCGAAGCCGGTGTAGCGCTCGACGCCCACCAGGACGCCGTCCTGGTTGTGGTACTCGACGTCGATGACCCAGAAGCGGCCGGCTCCGACCTTGGTCGTCTTGACCGGGCTGACCGACCGGAGCACCTGGCGATGGCTGATGCGATCGCCGGGCCGGACCGGCTCGTGGAACTCCAGCGTGTTGTCGGTCATCACCGCCTCCGGGAGACCGAAGATCTCCTTGAGGTCGAAGTGGACCTGGAGCGCGACCTGCTCCCCCGCCGCGCCCGGCTGCCAGTAGTGCGGCCGCATCCACAACGACAACGTGGTCGGCGGCACGACCGGCCCCCCGCACACCGCGTCGGCCACGGCGTCGTCCCAGAAGATCGGGTTGCCGTTCCCGGTGGCCGCGCACGTGTTGTACGAGTACGCACGCTCCACGACGAAGTCGGCCGTCTGCTCGTACATCGGCCGGCCGATCATCGCCTCCACCTCCGCGGGGAGCACCTCCCCGGCGGAGTCGCGACCCGACCCCGCGGCGGGATCCCCGGCGACGCTCACGCGATCACCCCTTCCTCCTCCAGGGCCCCGACCTCCGCCGCCGCGCACCCGGCCTCGATCAGCAGGGAGGCCGTGTCGGTCACCGAGGCGTCGCGCACGTCGTACGGGCCGTCGGGCGGGGTCGTGCCCGCCCATATCGGCGCCAGCTGCCGGAACTCGCCCTCGGTGGCGTGGCGCGCGCCGGCTACCGCGCCCCGGGCCGTGTACTGCGGGTCGACGACGGCCTCGGCCACCGTGTTGACCGGGCCGACGCAAGTGTCGGCCGGCCCGAGCTCGGCCACCCATTCATCGCGGGTACGCCGGGCGAAAGCTTCGGCGAGCGCGGCCCGGATCTCGTCCTGGGCGGCGTCGTCGGTCTGGCGGTCGGCGTAGCGCTCCAGGCCGAGGCGCTCGCACAGGTTGCGCCAGAAGCGGGGCTCGATCGCGCCCACCGCCACGAAGCGCCCGTCGGCGCAGGCGTAGACGTCGTAGCAGGCGTAGCGGCCGGTGAGTATGTAGTGGCCGGGCCCGGGCTCGACGCCGGTGGCGAGGTACTCGTCGGCGTAGAGCGACATCATGGCCAGCACGCCGTCGGCGATGGAGACGTCGAGGTGCTCGCCGCGGCCCGTGTGCTCCCGTCGCAGCAACGCCGCCATCACGGCCATGGCGGCCTGCATCCCCCCGGCCGCGATGTCGGCCACGGTGGCTCCGGGGAGCGCCGGGCGACCGTCGGCCCGGCGCCCGGAGCAGTGGAGGAACCCGCCGGCCCCGAGGTAGTTGACGTCGTGGCCCGCCCACGCGGCGCGCGGGCCCGTCTGGCCGTAGCCACTGGTGGAGCAGTAGACGACCCGCGGATTGCGCGCGTCGACGGCCTCGTAGCCGATCCCGAGCTTGCCGGCGACCCCGGGGCGGAAGCTCTCGATGACCACGTCGGCGCGTTCAGTGAGGCGCAGGAACGCCTCCCGCCCGGGGTCGGCCTTGAGGTCGAAGCGGGCCCTCCGCATCCCCCGGTCACCCGAGTAGGCGTAGTGGGGAGGGGCGATCTGCACGGCGCCGGCCCGCGGCACCGCGCCCACCTTCACCACGTCGGCGCCGTAGTCGGCGAGGATCCTCGACGCGCGTGCACCCGGCCCGACCGTCGCCAGGTCGAGGACCCGCACGCCGTCGAGGGCTCCCACGGCCATCAGAAGTTCTTGGGGAGGCCGAGGCCGCGGCGGGCGATGATGTTCTTCTGGATCTCCGACGCCCCGCCGCCGATGGTGTCGATGACGGTGTAGCGGTACGTCGACTCCGAGCGCCCCTTCATGGGGGCGTCGTCGGTCTTGACCCGCAGCTGGCTGCCCGGGCCCCCGATGTCCATGGCGGCGTTGGCCAGGCGCTGCGACAGCTCGGTGGCGAAGAGCTTGTACTCCGAGGCCACCACCGTGGGCGGCTGGAACTCCTTGCCCTCCCGGGCCGCCCGCTCCACCTTGACCGCCTCGGCCACGAACTTGAGCCCCATCACCCGGGCCACCTCGGCCTCGGTGTGCAGCCGGGCCATGCGCGCCCGCACCACCGGGTCGTCGCGCAGCGGGGCGCCGTCGCGGGTGGTCTCGCGCACGTAGTCGGTGAGGACGTCGAGGCGCTGGCGGATCGGGCTGAACGTGAACATCGTGAAGCGCTCGAGGTCGAGCGCCTGGCTGATGTAGCGGAACCCGTGGTTGACCTCGCCGACCACGTAGCGGTCGGGCACGAACACGTCGTCGAGCCAGACCTCGTTGGTGCGCTCGTCGCCCATGGTCCAGATGCCGTTGATCGTGATGCCGGGCTGGTCGAGCGGCACGAGCATCAGGGTGATGCCCATGTGCTTGTTGTCGGGGTCGGTGCGGGTCCCGAGCCAGTACCACTCGGCGAAGTGCGCCGAGGTGGTCCACGTCTTCTGACCGTTCAGCAGCCACCCCTCCACACCGTCCTCGTCGGTGTGGCGCACGGCCTTGAGGCGCATCGCCGCCGCGTCGGAGCCGGCGTTGGGCTCGCTGTAGCCCACCGCGAACTCGACGTCGTTCTCGAGGATCATGGGCAGGAACTCGCGCTTGAGCTCCTCGGAGCCGTGGGCGATGAGCGTCTTGCCGATGATCCCCACGCCCTTGCCGATCTGCGGACCGCCCCGGCCGGCCAGCTCCTCGTTGAGGATGTACTCGTAGACGCCCTCGCCCTCGGAGCCGCCGTACTCCTTGGGCCACGTGATGCCGAGCCAGCCCTGGTGGCCCAGCGACTTCATGAACGCCCGCCGCTTGGGCGTGTCCACGATCTGGGCCATGTTCTCCCGGGTGACGTCGAACACGTCGGGGTCGTCGTGCTCGTCGCAGAACCGCTTGACCTCCTCGGCGAAGGCCTTCTGCTCGTCGGAGAACTCGAAATCCATGGGGCGGCTCCAAACCTGACGGGTCGTCAGATCCTAGCTACCCCGCGGCGCCACCGCCGAGAGCGTCGCGGCGCGTCACGGGGGACCGGCGTCGCCGCTCGGTGCCGGGCCCGCCGTATGGGGCGGGACGCCGCACGGTGCGGGGGGCCGGGCCTCGGGTGCGTACCTTGGCGGTCCGGCCGCCGGACGGGCCGGCGAGGGCGGCGGGCACCTGAAGGCGGGGCGGGGGACGGGCACTGGGGAGAAGGGACGAGCGGCGTGGAACGACCCGGGAGGCTCGAGGGGAAGGTCGCCCTGATCACGGGCGGCGGCAACGGGATGGGGCGCGAGGCGTCGACGCTCTTCGCCTCGGAGGGCGCCCGCGTGATGGTGGCCGACGTCTCCGAGGCCGGCGCCCGGGCCACGGTCGGGGCCGTGGAGGCGGCCGGCGGGGAGGCCGACCTGGTCGTCGCCGACGTCTCCGACGCCACCCAGGCCGAGGCGATGGTGCGCGCCACGACCGACCGCTTCGGCGGCCTCCACGTCCTCTACAACAACGCGGGGATCTTCCCCGCCGACGACGCCGGCGCCACCGACACCCCGGAAGCCACCTGGGACCGGGTCATCGACGTGAACCTCAAGGGCGTGTGGCTCGGATGCAAGTACGCGATCCCCGCCATCGTGGCGTCCGGGGGCGGTTCGATCGTCAACGTCGCCAGCTTCGTGGCGTTCATGGGTGCCGCCACCGCGCAGATCGCGTACACGTCGAGCAAGGGCGGCGTGCTGGCCCTGACCCGGGAGGTCGCGGTCGAGCACGCCCGGTCCGGCGTCCGCGCCAACGCGCTGTGCCCCGGGCCCATCGACACACCGCTCCTGGCCGAGCTGATGGCCGACCCGGCCCGCAAGGCCCGGCGGCTGGTCCACATCCCGATGGGGCGGCTCGGCCGGCCCGAGGAGCTGGCCCGAGCCGCGCTCTTCCTCGCGTCCGACGAGTCGTCGTTCATGACCGGCGCCGCGCTGGTGGTCGACGGCGGGATCACCGCCGCCTACGTGACGCCCGAGTAGGGACGACCCCCGTCTGCTCGCGGCCGTGGGCGGTCGAGCCGGGCGGTGCCGGTGTGGAACGATGGACGCCCGATGAGCACCCTTCGCGGCCTCCTGGACCTCGGGGAACTGCACGACCTGGTCGAGCGCGGCGACGTCGACACGGTCGTGGTGTGCTTCCCCGACATGCAGGGGCGACTGGTCGGCAAGCGGGTGATGGGCGGCTACTTCTGCGACCACGTCGCCGCCGAGGGCGTCGAGTGCTGCAACTACCTGCTGGCCCTCGACGTCGACATGACCCCGCTCCCGGGCTACCGGTTCGCCGACTGGGACCAGGGCTACGGCGACGTCCGGGCCGTCCCCGACCTCTCCACCCTGCGGGCCGTGCCGTGGCTGGAGCGCACGGCGCTGGTGCTCTGCGACGTCGTCGACGTCGACACCGCGGAGCCGATCGAGGTGTCCCCCCGCCAGGTCCTGCGCCGGCAGGTGGAGCGCGCCGCGGCGGCCGGACTCGAGGTGATGATCGGCTCCGAGCTCGAGTTCTTCCTGTTCCGCGACTCCTACGACGACGCCGCGGCCACGGGGTTCCGCGACGTCCACCCGCACTCCGACGTGATCGAGGACTACCACGTCCTGCAGACCACCCGCGACGAGTACGTGATACGCGCGATCCGCAACGGCATGGACGCCGCCGGGATCCCGGTCGAGTTCTCCAAGGGCGAGGCCGGGCGGGGCCAGCACGAGATCAACCTCCGCTACACCGACGCGCTCACCATGGCCGACCGCCACGCGATCTACAAGAACGGGGTGAAGGAGATCGCCGCGCTGGCCGGGCGATCGGTCACGTTCATGGCCAAGTACACCGCCGACGACGTCGGTTCGTCGTGCCACATCCACTCGAGCGTCCGCGACGCGTCGACCGGTCGATCGCTCATGTGGAGCGACGACGCCCCGGACCACCTCTCCCCCACCTTCCGGGGTTGGCTCGGTGGGATAACGGCGAGCGGTCGGGAGCTGGCCTGGATGTTCGCCCCCACCGTCAACTCCTACAAGCGCTACCAGGCCGAGAGCTGGGCCCCCACCGCGCTGGCCTGGGGGGTCGACAACCGCACCTGCGGCTACCGGCTCGTGGGCCGCCACGACGGCTTCCGCCTGGAGTCGCGCATCCCCGGCGCCGACGCCAACCCCTACCTGGCCTTCGCGGCGATCATCGCCGGCGGCCTGCACGGCATCGAGCACGCCCTCGAGCCTCCCGAGCCGTTCCGGGGCAACGCCTACGCCGATGATTCGCTCCCCCGCGTGCCGGCCACGCTCGGTGAGGCGATCGGCGAGCTCGAGCGCAGCGAGGTGGCCGCCAAGGCGTTCGGTCCCGACGTCCACCACCACCTCGTCAACACCGCCCGGCAGGAGTGGCTGGCCTTCAACCGGTCGGTGACCGACTGGGAACGCCGGCGCTACTTCGAGCAGTTCTGAGCCCGGCGCACCATCGGCTCCGTAGCGGGGGCCGGAGCACGGAGGTCACCATGAGGACCCACGGTCGCCGCCCGGCCCCGGCGGCGCCCTCCACCGATCCCTCGACGTCCCGCCGCCCACGGATCTCTCCCGCTGCGCTCGTGTCGTTGGCGGTGGTGATGGTGATGGCCGCCCCGGCCTGCTCGTCGGGAGGTGGACCCGGCGCCGCCTCCGGCGGCCCGGTCGACGCCACGGTGCGGGTCGTCAGCCAGAACATCCTCCACGGCGTCGCCTGCCCCGCCGACTCGCAGCGGTGCCACCTGACCGAGCGCCTGGAGCTCTTCACGCGGCAGCTCTCCCGCGCGGGGTGCCCCGAGCTCGTCACGCTCCAGGAGGCCGACGCCACGGTGGTGGCCGGGTGGCGCCCGCTGCTCGCCCGGGTGTGCCGGGGCCGCTACCGGATCGTGTGGGACGGCGAGGCCGGGCTCGACCGGGAGGTGATCGCCACCACGCTCCGGGTGCTCGCCCACGAGCGGCACCGCCTCGCCGGTCCCCTGCGCACCGCGACCTGGGTCAGGGTCGCCGGACCCGTCGGGGTGGTGGACCTGGTGTCGACGCACCTGGCGTCGTCGTCGGACGACGGGCCGTGCGGGCCCGACACCTGCCCCCCGCCGTGCCGGCCGGCCGACACCCTCAACACCTGCCAGGGTCGCCAGGCCGCCGCCCTGCTGCGGGAGCGGACCGGCCCGCGCTCGGTGGGGATCCTCGCCGGGGACCTGAACGCCCGCCCCGGGTCCCCGACGATCGCGGCCCTCCGCGCGGCCGGGCTGCGTGACACGTCGCGCCTGGCGGGCCGGCCCGAGTGCAAGCCGTCGACCGGCGCCGGCTGCACGAGCGGCCGGGCCGACACCGACGAGAGCGACCTCCGGGACCCCTCGAGCCGCCAGCGTGAACGGATCGACTACGTCTTCGTCACGACCGCGCGCTCCTGCCGGGCCGTGGCCCCGACCGGCCTGTTCAACCCGGCGCCCGAGACGCCCACCGCTCCGGACGCCCTCGTGTTCCCGTCGGACCACACCGCGGTGGAGGCCACCCTCCGATGCCGCACCACCGCCGCCGACCGCGCCGCCGCCCGCACCGCCGCCCGCAGCACGCCGCCCCGGTCCGGCCCGTCCTCGACGGGCGGCTCCTCGCCTTCGGCGACGGTCCCCGCGGCGGCCGACGCCGCGATCCGCCGGGCCTTCTCGGCGGTCTTCGACGGCGACGCGGGCCCGCCCGAGGTTCGCCTCGCCTCACTGGAGGACTCCGACGAGCTGAGGGATCTCTTCGTCGAGCGCCTCACCGAGCAGGCCGCGATCGCGCCGCGGATCCGGGTGCGGGTCGACGAGATCCGCGCCCGCGGCCCCGGCCGGGCCGCGGTCACGTTCTCGCTGCTCCTCGACGGGACCCCGGTGATCGATCACGTGGCCGGCGGGGCGGTCCGGAGCGGCGAGCGCTGGCTGGTCTCCCGGCCCGCGTTCTGCGCGGTCGCGAACGTGGGGCGGGAGACCCCGGCGCCCGCCTGCTCCGGAGCGCCCTAGGGTCAGTACCGTGCCCGACCCGTCGGATCCCCCCGGTCGCCCCGGCTCCCGAGGCGCGGCCCGCCGAGACCGCGCCGGCGGGGCGCGCCCGCTCATCGCGGTGGTGGGCCGCCGGCTCCCCGCCGGGCGGGTCCAGGGCTGGACCGAGCCGGTCATCGGCGTCCTCGCCCCCTACCTCGACGCGCTGCGGAGGGCGGGAGCGTGGTCGGCGGTCCTCGACCCGACCGACGCGGCGGCCCCCGGCGGCGTGCTCTCGCGCTTCGACGGCCTCGTCCTCACGGGCGGCGACGACCTCGACCCGTCTCTCTACGGACAGGACGCCCACGAGGCCACCTACGGGACCGACCCGGACGTCGACCGCTACGAGCGCGACCTCACCCTCGCCGCACTCGACTCGTCCACGCCGACGCTCGCGATCTGCCGGGGGATCCAGGTGCTCAACGTGGCGCTGGGCGGGACGCTCGATCAGCACATCGTCGGCCCCGACGGTGACACCATCCACGGCGTCCCGGGCGCGTGCTCACGCCCGGCGCTGCATCCCGTGGAGGTGACCCCGCGCTCCCTGCTGGCCGAGGCGATGGGCGCCACCTCCGTGGAGTGCTCGTCGCACCACCACCAGGCTCTCGGCGACCTCGCCCCCGGCCTCGAGGTCACGGCCCGGGCCGCCGACGGGATCGTGGAGGGCGTGGAGCTTCCGGGGACCTGGCTGCTCGCGGTGCAGTGGCACCCCGAGGAGACGGCGATCGCGGACCCGGCCCAGCAGGGCCTCTTCGACGCCCTGGTCGCCCGGGCCTCCGGAGCCGGGCCCGCCCCGGCCGGGTGAGGGCGGCCCCGGTGCAGAGGGTTCCCGAGCCCGAGCTGATGGACAGCGTCGAGCAGGCGAAGGCTTACGCCGCGGCCGACTTCCGGGAGCCTCACACCATGTTCGTGGAGCGCTTCCGCGCCCGGTTCCCGTGGTTCCCGCGGCTCCCGGCCTCGGCGGAGACGCCCGGCGATCCGGACCGCCGGGCGCGGGCTCGGGTGATCGATCTCGGCTGCGGACCGGCCGACGTCACCGCGCGGTTCGCGGCCGCGTACCCCGACGTCGACGTGCTCGGCGTGGACGCGGGTCCGAACATGCTCAGGCACGCCCGCCGGCGCCTGGCGCGCGACGGCCTCGACGGCCGGGTGGTGGTCGAGCGGCGCCGGCTCCCCGACGCCGGCCTCGGCTCCGGGGCCCCGTTCGCGGCGGTGATCTCCAACAGCCTGCTCCACCACCTGGCCGACCCGGCCGTGCTCTGGTCCACCGTCGAGGACGTGGGCGGACCGGGCACGGCCGTGTTCGTGATGGATCTGACGCGGCCCACGAGCAACGAGGCCGCCGCCGCGCTGACCGAGCGCTACGCGGCCGGCGAGCCCGCGGTCTTGCGCGACGACTTCTTCCACTCCCTGCGCGCGGCCTACACCCCCGAGGAGGTGCTCGCCCAGCTCGAGGCCGCCGGCCTCCACGACCGGCTGGCCGTGGCGCTGGCCAGCGACCGCCACCTCACGGTCGCCGGGACCCTCTAGGCCGCCCGACCGGGCCTGGGTAGCATCCGCCGGCGCGCTCCCTCCCGGGAGGCCCGCCGCGGACCCTCGCGGCGACGCGCGAGCGACGCGACCGACGTGGAGGACGCCATGGACCCTTCCGACACCGCCGCCGCCACGGCGGAAGCCGTGGGCATGATCCCGGCCCGCTTCATGCTCGACCCCGCTACCTACGAGCGCGGCGGGGAGCTCGGGTTCGAGGGGATGACCTTCTACGTGGCCGGGCGGGGCGGGGCCCTGGGCGACGTCGACGGCGAGGTGGTCGCCGGCGCGTTCGTGTTCCTCGAGCCCGGGGGCGTCGTCGAGGCGTGGGACGCGACGCGCGACACCCTGCCGAGGAGCGAGGCCGCCCGCGAGTTCGCCGGGTGCATGCACCGCTGGGCCGCGAACCACCTCGACGGCGGGATCGACTGGAGCCGGCTGGCCGACCTGGTCGGGCGGGTCACGAGCGCGGCGTCGCCGTGCGGGGCGCCGCTCTTCGCCGCCTGGCGGGGGGTGGCCGAGCCTTCCGAGCCCTCGGCTCTGGCGGTCCACCGGCTCGACGTGCTGCGCGAGCTGCGGGGGGCGTACCACGCGGCGGCGGTGATCGCCGCCGGGCTGACCCCGCTCGAGGCGATGATGGTGAAGACCCCCTTCATGGCCGCGATCATGGGCTGGTCCGAGCCCTACCCCGACGCCGAACCCCTGCGCGCGGCCTGGGACGACGCGGAGGCCGCGACCGATCGGGCTCTCGGCCGGGCCCTGGAGGTCCTCGACGCCGCCGAGCGGGCGGAGCTCGCCGAGCTGTGCCACGCCGCCGAGGCGTCGATCGACGGCTGAGGCGGGACCCCCGACCGACCGCGCGGCACGTGTCGCGCGGTCCCGGCGGCGGTTCGGATCCCGATCCGACCGCGCCACGCGGCCGCCGAGGTACGACTAACTTGCGTGCCTCCGGTCGGGACCACGGAGCCACCCTGCCCGGCTCCCCCGGCCGGCGGTCCGGTCCGGGGTGCGTGGCTACCTGCCCGGCCGCGCATCCCGGCCGGCCTTCTCGGCGTCGGCGCTCGTTGCGACGCCGCGCCCGGCACCTCTACGGTGACCCGCGTGACCGCGCCCGCCGACTCGCCTACCCGCGGCGGCCCGTCGCCACCACGAGACGCGGGCCCTCCCGAACCCACTCGCCCGACCGGCGGCGGTCCGGCGGAGGCGCCGCCGGCGCAGGGGCCCGACCGTACGCAGAACTCACGGGGCTCGACCACCCGGGAAGCCGTCGTCACCGCTATGGAGGAGCTGATCGCCGAGGGCGATCTGCGACCACCCGGCAAGGCGGTCGCCGCCCGGGCCGAGGTCTCCCTGCGCACCGTGTACCACCACTTCAACGACCTCGACGAGCTCCTACGCGAGGTCGCGGCCCGCGTCTTCACCCGCATCGACGGGCTGCGCGACCCCGTGGACCCCGCGTGGCCCCTGGAGAGCCGGATCGAGCGGTTCGTCGACCTCCGGGTCCGGACCCTGGAGTCGATGGTCCGGTTCTGGCGGGCGGGCCTGCTCGCCGCCGACAACTCCGACGAGATGAGGGTCTGGATGCACCGGGGTCGTGACTGGTTACGGGCCCAGGTCCACGAGTACTTCGGCCCCGAGCTGGCGAACCTCCCCGAGATCAGGGTCGCCATGGTCGTCGACGCGGTGCACATGGCCGCCAGCGCGCCGGGCTGGGACCTGTTGCGCAAGGAGCTGGGCCGCGGCCTGCACCACGCCCGTGACGTGATGCGCTTCGCGATAAGGGCCGCGTTCGAAGCCGCCGCCGTCGCGGAGCCATGAGACTGCTGCGCACACCCGAGGCAGCGTTCGACGACCTGCCCGACCACCCGTTCGACGCCCACCACCTCGACGTGGGCCCGGTCGACGGGATGCCCGCGGTGAGGATGGGCTACGTGGACGAGGGCCCACGCGACGGCCCCGCCGTGGTGATGCTCCACAGCGTGCCGGCGTGGAGCTACGAGTTCCGCCACGTGATCCCGGTGCTCTCCGGTGCGGGGCTCCGGGTGATCGCGCCCGACCTGGTCGGGTTCGGGCGATCCGACAAGCCGGCGGATCCCGGTGACCACTCGATCGGGCTACACGTCCGGTGGGTCCTGGGCCTCCTCGACGGCCTGGGCGTGGACGGCTTCCGGTTGGTCGCGTCGGGCTGGGGCGGGATCGTCGGTCTCCGCATGGTCGCCGCGGCGCCCGACCGGGTCGAGCGGGTGGCGGCGATCAGCACCGCGCTGCCCACCGGTGACCGGCACCCCGGCGACGCGTTCCTCGCCTGGCAGCGCTACGTGGCCGAGGCCACCGAGCTGAGGATCGCGTCCCTCGTCGAGTCCCGCTGCTCGCGAGCCCTCACCACCGGGGAGCGGGCGGCCTACGACGCCCCGTTCCCCGACGAGCACCACAAGGCCGGCCCCCGCGCCGCCCCGCTCCTCGTGCCGACCCAGCCCCACGACCCCGCGACCCTCGCCCACCGTGAGGCGTGGGAGGTCCTCCGCACCTTCGAGCGACCGGTCCTGCGCATCAACGGGGAACGGGACCGGATCGCCCCGTGGACCGGCGAGCTCGGCGCCACGGTCCCCGGCGCGGCGTGCTGGCCCCACGTCATCATCGAGCACGCCTCGCACGTCGTCGCGGAGGACCAGCCCGGCGAGCTGGCCCGCACCCTGGTCGAGTTCCTGGCCCCGGACGCCCCCGCAGCGCCCGGCGAGGCCGCGGGACCCTGACGCCGTGGTGACCGACACCTCACCGCGCCCTTCGCGCCCCGACGGCTAGCGTCACTCCGCAGAGCTCCGGAGCCAGGGGGACCTTCGTGAGCGTCCAGGTCGTCGATCAACCCGCGATCCGGCGGATCCGGACCGGCCTCGAGGCGGTGGCGGGCCGTCTCGGGTTCCTCGCGCCGCTCGCCGTCCTGGTCGTGCTCCAACAGGTCCTCTGGCCGGCCCCGGCGGGGGTGGTGCTGAACGGAGCCGTCGTCGGCGGGCGGGTCGCGCTCGTGGCGCTGGGGATCGCGCTGGTGTACCGCGCCAACCGGGTCGTCAACTTCGCGCAGGGCGATCTCGGCGCGGTGCCCGCGGCCCTCGCCGTGATGCTCATCGCGGCGACCGGCGTCAACTACTACCTCTCGTTCCTGACCGGCCTCGCGGCGGCGGTGGTGCTCGGCATCCTGGTGGAGACCCTCGTGATCCGGCGGTTCTTCCGGGCCCCCCGCCTGATCCTCATGGTGGCCACCATCGGCCTGTCCCAGCTCCTCACCGGAGCCGCGCTCTTCCTGCCCCGCCTCTTCCGGGGCGAGGGCATCGGGGAGCGCATCGCCCCCCCGTTCGAGCTCAGCTTCACGGTCGCCCCGACCCGCTTCAACGCGAACGACGTCCTCACCCTGATCCTCGTCCCGGCCGCGCTGGTCGCGCTGGCGCTGTTCCTGCGCCTCTCCAGCGTCGGGGTCGCGATCCGCGGCGCGGCCGAGCGGGCCGACCGGGCCGCGATGCTGGGCGTGCCGGTGAAGCGCCTCCACACGGTCGTGTGGGCGATCGCCAGCGTGCTCGCCTTCCTCGCCATGTTCCTGCGGGCCGGCTCCGTGGGGATGCCGATCGGGAGCGTCCTGCCCGCCACGATCCTCGTCCAGGCCCTCGCGGCGGTGGTCATCGGTCGGATGGACCGCTTCGCGAGCATCACGGCGGCCGCGGTCGGCCTGGGGATCGTCGACCAGTGCATGACCTTCCAGCCGGGGAACCGGCCGGCCTTCAACGATGCGGCGCTGTTCGTCGTCGTCCTGGTCGGCGTCCTGGTGGCCCGCCCCGGCGCCCGGGGGCGAGCCGGGGCGGGCGACACGTCGACGTGGCAGGCCGTCGCCGACGTCCGGCCCGTGCCCCGCGAGCTGGCTCGCCTCCCCGAGGTCCGGGCCGCGAGAGCGGTCCTCGGGATCGCGCTCGCGGCGGGGGCCCTCACGCTGCCCCTGTGGCTGCCCGAGGCGCGGGTGAACCTCGCGGCCGGGATCGTCGTGTTCGCGGTCGTGGGGCTCTCGCTCGTGGTGCTCACGGGCTGGGCCGGGCAGGTGAGCCTGGGCCAGATGGCCTTCGTGGGGCTGGGCGCCGCGGTGGCGGGCTCCCTGACCTCCCGCCGGGGCTGGGACCTCGTCCTCGCGCTGGGCGCGGCGGGCGCGGCGGGCGCCGTCGCCGCGGTGGTGGTCGGGTGGCCCGCGCTGCGTCGCCGGGGCCTCGCCCTGGCCGTGACGACGCTCGGGTTCGCCCTGCTCACCTCGTCGTACCTGCTCAACCGCTCCCTGTTCGATTCGCTGCTTCCCGGCCTGCGCATCGAGCGTCCGGCTCTGCTCGGGCGCGTCGACATCGGCAGCGAGCGGGCCTACTACTACGTGTGCCTCGCCGCGCTCGGGCTGGCGGTGGCGGCGGTCCGGGGCGTGAGGCGCAGCCGCACGGGGCGGGTGCTGATCGCGGCGCGCGACAACGAGGCCGCCGCCCGGGCGTACGGAGTCGACACCACCGCGGCCACCCTGGGTGCGTTCGCCCTCTCGGGGTTCATCGCCGCGGTCGCGGGGGGGCTGCTCGTCCACCTGCAGACGGGCCTCACCGCGAGCTTCTACGAACCGTCCGCCAGCCTCGGGGCGTTCTCGATGACGGTGATCGGCGGCCTCGGGTCGGTGCCGGGCGCGCTCCTCGGGGCCGCGTACGTGCGGGGCGCGTGGGCGTTCCTGCCCCCGGAGTGGCAGTTCCTCGCGACCGGGGCGGGGCTCCTCCTCGTCCTCATGGTCCTGCCCGGCGGGCTGGGCGCGGCCCTCTTCGACGTCCGCGACGGCCTGCTGCGCCGGGTGGCGCGCCGCCGCCGCCTGCACGTGCCGAGCCTGGTCGCCGACTCCCGGGCACCGGAACCCGACGTGGGCGCCGGCCCCGACCGCAGCGTCGACCCGGAGAGCGACTCCGTGGGCACCCCCGCGGGAGCGGGCGCGCCGGGGGCCGGCGCGGGGGCGGCCCGGTGAGCACCACGGCTCCCCCGGCCCCGCCCGGGAGCGGCCCGGCCGAAGGCGCCCCCGAACCGCCTCGCGGACCGGTACGGGGCTGGATCCACTCGGTCACCGGCGGCGCGCCGCTCTACCCGCTCGCGATCCTCTTCGGCCTCTACGCCGTCGACCAGCTCGACCAGACCGCGTTCGGCGTGCTCCTGCCGGAGATCCAGGACCACTTCGGGCTCGACAAGGGGGGCATCCTCGCGGTGGTCGCCCTGGCCAGCGTGGTGGCGCTGTTGCTGTCGGTGCCGATCGGCTTCTACGCCGACCGGGTCCGGCGGGTCCCCGTGGCCGTCGGAGGGGCGGTGGGATGGGGCCTGTTCTCGGTCCTCACCGGCCTCGCGCCGGTGGTCTGGGTGCTCACCGTCGCCCGCGCCGGTTCGGGGCTCGCCGGTGGGGTGATCATGCCCACCCACAACTCGCTGCTCGCCGACTACTACGACATCCCGGTCCGCACCAAGGTCTACGCGGTCCACCGCGCCGCGGCGTCGGTGGGTGCCTTCGTGGGGCCTCTCCTGGCCGGCCTCATCGCCTTCTACGTCGGGTGGCGCTGGCCGTTCCTCATCTTCTCCGTCCCCACGATGGTGCTGGTCGTGCTCGCGGCTCGCCTGCGCGAACCCGTGCGCGGCCGCTTCGAGCGGGCGGCCATGGGCGCCGCGGCCGAGACCGTCGCCACCGAAGACGTCGCGCCGTCCCTGGCGGAGTCGTGGCGCATCGTGTGGAACGTGGGCACGCTGCGCCGGATCTTCTACGCGCTCCCGTTCCTCGCCGTGGCCTTCGTCGGCCTGCTGAGCCTCGTGTCGCTGTACTACTCGGAGATCTTCGGTCTCGACGAGCGGGCCCGAGGGTTCATCGCGGCCGGGGCCGAACCGGCCCAGCTCGTGGGTCTCCTGGTCGGGGTGCCGATCGCCACCCGCCTGGTCACCCGCGACGCCGCGCTGGTCCTGCGCTTCCTGGCCGGTGTGGCGGTCGTCGTCGCCGGCGCGTGGACCCTCTTCGCGCTGACGCCGAACCTCGCCCTCGCCGTGGCGATGAACGTGGTCATCTCGGGGGTGCTCGTGGTCCTCGTGCCCGGGATCTTCGCGGCGCTGTCGCTGGCGGTGCCGCCGAAGGTGCGGTCGTTCGGGTTCTCGGTCGCCGCCCTGTGGATACTGCCCGGGCTGATCGCCCTGCCCGTCATCGGGAGCCTGGCCGACCACTACGGCATCCGCACCGGGCTGCTGGCGATGGTGCCGATCTTCCTCGTCGGTGCGTTCCTGATCGCCTCCGCGGGCAGCGAGGTCAACGCCGACATCAAGAAGGTGTGGACGTCGGCCGCGGCCCAGTCCGAGGTGCTCTACGAGCGCCGCCAGGGGCGGGTGAAGCTGCTCCTGGTGCGCGGACTCGACGTCCACTACGACGGCGTGCAGGTCCTCTTCGGCGTCGACTTCGAGGTCGACGAGGGCGAGATCGTCGCGCTGCTCGGCACGAACGGGGCGGGGAAGTCGACGCTGCTCAAGGCGATCTCCGGGCTGGTGGAGGCCAGCGCCGGCGCGGTCGTGTTCGACGGGCGCGACATGACCTACACGCCGCCCGACGAGACGGCCGGCCGGGGCGTCACCCAGGTACCGGGCGGCCAGGGCGTGTTCCCGTCGCTGACGGTGAAGGAGAACCTGGCTCTCGCCGCCTGGCTGCACCGCCACGACCGCGGCGAGGCCCGCGAACGGGCGGCACGGGTCCTCGACACGTTCCCGGTGCTGGCCGGGCGCCTCGACGAGCCGGCCGGGAACCTGTCGGGCGGGCAGCAGCAGATGTTGACGCTCGGGATGGCCTTCGTCGAACGCCCCCGCCTCCTGATGATCGACGAGCTCTCGCTCGGGCTGGCGCCGGCCGTGGTGGGCCGGCTCCTCGGGATCGTGGAGGAGCTGCGCCGGGCCGGGACCACCATCGTGCTCGTCGAGCAGTCGGTGAACGTCGCGCTCCAGGTGGCCGAGACGGCGTACTTCATGGAGAAGGGGGAGATCCGGTTCCACGGACCGACGGCCGAGCTCATGGAGCGGCCCGACGTGCTGCGCTCGGTGTTCCTCGAGGGCGCGGCCCGCGGCATCGGGCGCGCGTCGGGCCAAGCCGGTGGAGGGCCGGGCGACCGCGCGCTCGGCGCCACGGGCGCGGTGGATCCGGCCGCCAACGGTGCGACCGCGGTCCGCGTCCGCCCGGCGGCGCCACCGGGAACCGGGACCGACGGCCCGCCCGGCCCGGACGGCGAGGAGAGCGGCGTGGCCGGCCGCGAGCTCCGGCTGGAGGTGCGCGACCTGAGCAAGCGGTTCGGTGGGATCTCCGCCCTCGACGGCGTGGGCTTCGACGTCCGGGCCGGCGAGATCCTCGGGTTCATCGGACCCAACGG
>Ga0226835_1000905_pt1 | contig 21439 bp, 17 predicted proteins | sample LAC_MetaG_1_FD_163627 | JGI IMG/M metagenome (GOLD analysis project Ga0226835, IMG submission 163627) | Anaerobic ammonium oxidizing microbial communities from anammox membrane bioreactor (MBR) in UC Berkley, California, United States -... | ecosystem: Engineered > Bioreactor > Anaerobic >...
CCAACGATGCTGAGATGCTACTCCACCCCATCCTCCAGCGGCTACTGCTCTCGCGCGCAGACGCTGGCTATATACGCAGCATATCACCTGGCCGTACAGCTCCTGGATTTTTGGCACAGGCTCCTAGTGAAAAGATCCTATTACACAAGGGTTTGGGGAATTCTAAGGCAACCAGTTTCGGGTTGAGTTTTATCGTTCGAACATCTAAATACTGTAGAACACTTATCGATGGAACATCCCGCGAAGTAGAAGGGTCGGAGAGATCGGAAAATGAAACAGCTCCTTCAGTTACAAGCTTATCGCTACGATAGATTTTCAGCCAAGCGTAATATTTTGGGAAGCTTGTGAATGTCTTCGTTGGTCCAGAACGCAACAGCTGAGCTTTGATCTTAATCGGCGGTCCGAGTTTTCGCGAGAAATAATTTTCGAGATCGCGAATCATAAACGATTGCAGTTCACCAGCTTCTGCGCTAAAAGTGGCTGGTTTAGATAACCCCATCGCTAAAGCGCCAAGACAGACCATCCAAAGTCGTATGGTTCCTTTCATGAATTGCCGTTGGAGTCGTTGATCCTCTCGACGCGCTGGCAGAGCTCGTCGGCTTCATCGTGTCTCTCGGTCTTGCGGAGGAGCTGGACATAGTTCTCGAGACAGGTGGCCACCTGAGGATCCTCGCTGCCGAAGCAGGTCTCGAGAATAGTTATAGCCCGGCGATAGTATTTCTCCGATTCCTCGTATTCTTCTTTCATCTCCAGAAGCAGTGCCAGGTTGCTGCAGGCGTCGGCTACCTTGGGATGCTCTTCTCCGAAAGCCGCTGCCCAGATCGATAGAGAGCGCCGGTAGAGACCGTCGGCTTCATCGTCATGACCATGCTTGAAATGAAAGGCAGCCAGGTTGTTCAGGCTTTCGCCAACGTCCGGGTGATCGTCGCCGAATACTCTTTCCCTTATAGCCAGGGCGCGGCGGTGGAGCTCCTCGGCTTTCTGGTACTGCCGGAGGTGCTCGTAGAGCTCGGCCTGGTTGTCGAGGACGGCTGCCACATGGGGGTGGCTCTCTCCGAACGAGCTTTCCAGAATCACCAGGGAGCGCTGGTAAAGCCCTTCGGCGTCACCGTATTTGTCCTGCTCGATATAGAGCAGGGCGAGATTGTTCAGAGTGGTGGCAACCTCGGGGTGGTCGGCTCCCAGGCTTTCCTCTTCGATGGCCAGAGCCCGTCTGATCAGGGGCTCGGTGCCGTCGAGCTGCCCCTGCTCGCGCCTGAGGGAGGCGAGATTGTTGAGACTGATAGCCAGCTCCGGATGCATGGGATCGAGGACTTTTTCTCTGATCTCGAGAGCTCTCATGCAATACTTTTCCGCTATGTCGAATTTGCCCAGGGTGAGATAGAGGATCGATAGATTATTGAGATTGGTGGCAAGGAGAGGATGCTCGTTCCCGAAGGCTCTTTCCCAAATTGAAAGGGATCGTTTGAGCAGGGGCTCGACTTTGTTGTATCGACCCTGGGTGTAATAGAGCCCCGCCAGATTGTTCAGGATCTCGGCGACATCGGGGTGATCCGCTCCCAGGAGGCTCTCCCTGATGGAAAGAGCGTTGAGATAGAGGCTCTCGGAGCGCTCGAAGCTGCCCTGCTCTTCATACAAGCCGGCCAGGTCGATGAGGCTCTGGGCGACATGGGAATGAAGCGGGCCGAAGCTCTGCTCCCTGATGGAAAGGGCCTGATCGAGCAGCTCCTCGGCTCTCTCGAAATTGCCCTGTCGCACGAGAGTATTGGCCAGATTGTTATAGCCCACCGCCACCAGGGGGTCGTCCTCGCCGAGCTCTTTCTTGCAGATTGCTATGGAGCGCTCATAAAGCTCTTCTGCTTTCTGAAACTGACCCATAGAATGATAGAGGGCGCCGAGATTATTGAGGGTCTGGGCGACATCCAGGTGCTCGTCCCCGAGGTTCGCCTGGAGAATCGCCAGGGCTTTCTTGAAGAGCTCTTCTGCTTCCTGATATCGGCCGAGCTTCTCCTCGAGCCTGCCCATGTGGTCCAGGCTCGTGCCCAGGCGGCTGTCCTTCTTGCCTGATTTTTCTGCGATCGCGAGAGCCTGCTCGAAATCAGTGCGAGCCAGGTCGTATTGACCGCTGTCGAAAGCCTCCTGACCTGACTCAATCAGTTTTTTCCAGCTTTTTCTCATCAGTGTGGCCGTGGGTATCCGGAATAACTGGAAAGTTATATACCCAGGATAGAGATCTTGAGCATTTTCCAGAAGAAGTCAAAAAAGCCTCTCGAGAAGGCTCCGGACGAAGCCGTCCCTGGCTACATCGTGGATATAGGTGGCTTCAGCCGCCTCCCCCGCCGGTCTCGCGTGAAGATAGAGCTTTCTGCCTGCGCCTGTGCCCTGGACCACGGTTTCGCTCGGGTCATAGTCGTCTTCTTCGATTGCCAGGCTGACCCGGCTGAATTGCAATAGATCTCTATCTGTAAGCCAGGCCACCGCCAGGGTGTCGAAAGGATTGAAGCCTTTTACAGGAACGCCGGGGTGGCTGAAAGTCGATTCCCAGAAAGCCAGCCAGTCGCGCCCCGCCCTCTCGAGAAAAGCGGCGACCGGGGTATCGTTGCCTGCCAGCCTGTCCAGATCGGCACCTTCGAGAAAGACTTTGCTCGACACCTCAAAAGGTGCCAGGACAATGGGGATTTCGCTTGCCAGAAGCGTACCGAAAGCATCGGGGTGGCGCTCGAAATTCAAATCCGGGTGAGAGCGAGGATGCGCACCGGTGCGGAATCGCTGCCCGGGCTTTCGGCCCGCCACCGCCACCACTGCCTCGATCCGCTCTTGCAGGTCCGGTCTCAGCTCGATCAGGCTGGCGATATTGGTGAGGGGGCCGATTGCCAGGATGATCGCCGGCTCGCTTTCAAGTGTCTCGGCCATGAGCCTGGTGGCGGCGGTCTCGAGACCCAGGTCGGCGCTGCCGGCCGCCCCGCGACCGACAGCCGGTAGAGCCCTGCCGGTTTTCTCCATGTGCCGGGCGAGTTCATTCATAGCCGTGTCGACATTGTCCAGGCTGTCGTTCCCGTAAGTGAGGGTGATGGCTGCCAGATCAAGCTCCGGCGAATTGGCTGCCATGATTATCGCCAGGGCGTCGTCGATGTCTCTTTCGGGTATGCCCGCGGCGATATCGGTGTCGATGATCACCCTGGTTCTGCTTCTCGGGCTCACGGATCGAATTTCCAGGTGGTGCCCGGCTCCCGGGCCTGGCAGGCCAGGTCGAGACAGGTCTGCAGGACACGGGTCTGGCCTTCCCGATCATCGGGGTTCCCCAGGGGATGACCGAATCCGAATGGCATCTCGAGCACCCGGGGCGGGTTGATCTTGCTAGTCACTTCCTTTAGCAGGGAAAGAGTTACCGTGGTTATGCCGACCTCTTCCAGAGCCCGGGCAATCAGACCGGCGGTCTGATTGCACATCGGTCAGACAGGGGTGAGGATCGCCAGATCGACATCGTCGTCTTTGAGAATCCGGGCTGCCTCCGGTGCAGTACGCTTGCGCAGGTCGCCTGTGCGGGGCAGGGAGCCCATAAAGCTCAGATGTCTGGGGGCGACGCTGCCTACAAGCCCGGCATCGGCTATCTCTTTCAATCTGGGAAGGGGAAAGACTACATTGATGTCCCGGTCGATGCCGCTCCGGTCGAACTCTTTGCTTGTGTGGCTGACGACAAGTCTTCCTGGATCAACGAAATAATCGGCTTCGCGAATCACCCTGAAAGAGCAGTCGCTCAGCCAGAAAGAGCTGCTGAACGGTCTGTCCGTGTCGAGATGAAGGCCGGCGGTGGTAACCAGGGCTACCCGGGCTTTCTCCGGTTGGGTCTTAAGAGGGGCGATAGGCGGCTTGCCCAGATCCGGAAATGGATAGCGCTCGATGAATCGGCGGGAGGCAGGCTCCATATCGTTAAGGGTAGCCACAGTCAGAGATCCTCGATAGCTTCGAGGAGACGTGCCACCAGATAGTCGCCGTCCAGGAGCAGATCGGTGGCGGTGATGAGCACCTCAATGAACGCCTCCCGGCTGAGATCGGTGTTGAATCCAGCGGGCCCCAAAAGTCTCCTGAGCATCTCGGCGCCGGCATGCTGCACGAAATCGGCGAGGAAGCCGCTGTCGGGAACCGGCTGTCCGGGTTCGAACGCCCGGGAGTATTGACCGAGAAAACCGGCAGTGTCCTTGAGGACTTCCTCCTGGGGAATTCCCAGGCTGATGGAATGTGCCCAGAGATGGGCGACAAAGATTCCCAGGTCGAAACAGGCATTGCCATAATCGGAGAGCTCGGCGTCGATTATCCCGATTGCTCCCTCTTGTGAGAGGATGATGCTGCGTGTGTGCAGGTCGCCATGGGTATAGACGATCTTTCCTCCTGCCTGTCCGCTGCTCCCAGTCTTGAAGGAATTCTCGAGATTCTCGAGAACCGGTCTGATCTGGCCGGCATATTTGTCCAGATATTCGTCTTTCATGGACAGCCTGGCAGACAGCGATATTCTGTCCTGGTCTTTATACGAGTCTTGCCAGATTCGCGTTACTGTTTCGGGCTCCTCCACATGCATGGTGAAGACATAACGGCGATTCTGCCTGGCCGCTTCGTTGTCCATTTGCAGCGGCACTGTGGAGGCGAGGCTTGCCCGGTGCGTGCTTCCCAGAAATGAGCCGAGATTGCTCAGGATAGTCTTTTTGTCTGCGGCGCTCTGGAGCAGAGTATCGAAAGCTTTGCCCCTGCCGAGATCTTCCATGACCATTACCCGTCTTTCCCGGTCGTAGTGAAGAATATCCGGTACTTTGACATTCTGCCCGGGGCGGGATATCTGGTGGCACCAGTGGTACCAGTTGTGCTCGCGGTCGAGCCGGCGGTCGCAGAATTTGATCGCTGGATAGCGAGCCAGGTGACCGTCCCGTGGCACATGCTTGATGATCAACGACTCTTCCCCGCCACCGGCGGTCTTGTATATCACCCGCCGCACCCGGTTGATATTGCCGCCGAGATCCTCGAGACGGGCGCTTTCCGATTCTGCCTCCGAGAGGCGGTCACAATGCTTGCTGAGATAGTCGAGAAAGTCGTGGTCTTCCAGGAGCTCGAAGGTCTCTGATTTTCTAGATTCAGCCAAGCTCATCTTTAAGATTCTGCCTTCCGGACCCGAGTGCAAAGAGTTTACCGAGTTTAACGCATTATTGACAGGAACGTGGCAGGGGTCATAATTGGAAATCATGATTCGTTTCGTCTACGCTCCCAGACCGCCGGTCCCCTTCTCGTGAAGGTGGCGGAGGTTGTCGCGTATTCGTGATCGATCCTCATAAGCCCCTTCGCAAGAGGGGGCGATTCTTTTTCAAGAGCCATTACGAGGAGAAAGATCATGAGATGGAGCCAGCTCTTTATACCTACCGCCAGGCAGACCCCCCAGGGGGTGGAGGCGGCGAGCCACAAGCTGCTGCTGCGCGGCGGCTATATCAGACCGCTGGGAAGCGGCGTCTATAGCCTTCTGCCCCTTGCCGTGAGGGTCAGGCAGAAGATCATCGCGATCATAAAGGAAGAGATGGATGCCGTCTCGGGTCAGGAGTTTCTCCTGCCATCGCTTTGTCCTGCCGAGATTTTCGAGCAGTCCGGGCGCCTTGAAGGCATGGGCGAGATCATGTTCAGACTGCGCGATCGCAAGAGACAGGACCTGGTTCTGGGCGTCACCCACGAAGAGATCTTCACCACCATAGCGGCCCGGGACCTGAGCTCATACAGGCAGCTCCCCCAGATCTGGTATCAGTTCCAGACCAAATTCCGAGACGAGCCCCGACCCCGGGGCGGGCTCCTTCGTGTCCGGGAGTTCACCATGAAAGACTCCTATTCTTTCGATCGAGATGAAGAAGGAATGCGGCGATCTTATGAGGCGCACCGTCTCGCTTATGAGAAAATCTTCAAGCGTTGCTGTCTGGAAGTAGTGGTAGCGGAGGCTGACTCTGGTATCATGGGCGGTGCAATGTCGGCGGAGTTCCTCTGTCCTCTTTCTGCCGGCGAGGACCTTATCGTCCGCTGCCCTGCCTGCGGCTACGCTGCCAATCGGGAGAAGGCCGAGTCGGCCGTATCTGCCACTGATGAGGACGGCGAAAGCCTGGAGGATGACACCGATGAGGACGTGACACGTTTTGCCACCGCCGGTATCAAGACCATCAAGCAGCTTGCCGAATTCGAGGGCGGCGCCCCGGCTCACCGGCAGATCAAGACGCTTCTCATGAGAGCAGGAGCCTCCTCGGTGGTGGTGCTCCTGCGCGGAGACCACGAGCTCAATCCGGTAGCCCTGTCCGCTTTCCTCGGTGTCGATCTCGAAGAGGTCGAGCCCCTGGAGGAGGGGGCGATTCGGGCGATCATGGGTGCCGGTCCCGGCTCTCTGGGGGCGGTGAGAGATAGCGCCGCCGGGCTCTCCTGTCTCGAGATCCTTGCCGACCGGGCTCTTCAGGGCAGGCGCCGGATGCAGACCGGGGCCAATGCCGACGGCTTCCACTTGCGGGGGGTGAGCGTGGAGCGTGATATCGATGTGAGCGCTTTCGGGTCTTTCCGTCTCGTGCAGGATGGTGACCCCTGTGCAGGCTGCAGCGGCTCCCCCCTCAGTCTCGAGAAAGCCGTGGAGGTAGGTCATATCTTTCAGCTCGGCAAACGCTACAGCGAAGCCCTGGGCGCTGCCGTGGTGGACGAGAGCGGCGCCAGGCAGGCTGTTTTCATGGGCAGCTACGGGATCGGGGTAGAGCGTCTCATGGCTTGCGTGATCGAGAGCCATCATGATGACAAGGGCGTGAGATGGCCTCTCGCCCTGGCGCCTTTCGCGGTTCTTGTAACCCCGGTCAATTCCGGGGAGGCGGATATAGCCGGAGCTGCCGAGACGATCTACCGTCAGCTCCGGGATGCCGGTCTCCAGGTCCTCCTGGACGATCGGGACGAGCGGGCCGGGGTGAAGTTCAATGATGGCGATCTGACCGGGATTCCGGTCCGGGTCACCGTCGGGAGCAAGATACGGAACGGGGAGATAGAGATATTTTCCAGGCAGACCGGGGAGTCGAGGGGCGCCAGGTTGGACCGGGTATTAGATGATGTGAGAGAAGTTCTAGCAGGGTGTTCATAATTGCGCCTTTCGATTTCTTCGACAGCCATTCTATTCTCCGGTCTGGTTCTGACCGGGATTCTCCTGACTGCCGCTTGCCCGGCCCGGGCCGACTCCGGCGCCGGCTCTAACTCCAGCTCTAACTCCAGCTCTAACCCCAGCTCTAAGAAAGAATACTGGCGGTCCTGGAATATGCGCGGTCACGATCCCCGGCGCACCGGCCGATCGCCTGTCCGGGGCGCCCGGGAGACAAGGCGGGTCTGGGAATACCTGGCTAATGACGGCTATGCCATCAATATGGAGCCAACGGTCAACAGGGACGGGGTCTTTTTCGGGACCTGGGGGGTCCTGCGTCGGGCTGGACGCAGCAAGGCGACCTGGGACAAGAGCGACGGCAAGATCATCGGGCTCAATCGTGGCACCGGCCGCCCGCTCTGGTCACCGGTGAGCCCCGGTCTTACCCCCTATGCTTATCCCTATAAGAAACGACCGGTCACGGATCAGGACGCTCCCGCCGGGCCGGGCTTGCATCTGAACTGGCTGAACGGCACAGTGGAAGGGACCGGGGCGGTCGATCCCCAGACCGGGGTGATTTATTTCGGCAGGGGCGACGGCAATCTCTATGCGCTTGATCCGAAGACAGGCAGAGTCGTCTGGAAATTCAGCACCACCGACCCGGCAAGACCTGCCGATCCGGAGGGCGGCGGCGAGATCGTCGGGGGACCCCTGGTTACTGAAGACGGCACAATTGTTTTCGGCACTTTTGCGGCGCCTCCCAAGAACCGACCACCGGCCCGGATCAGGCATGAGACAAATGCACTGTATGCGGTATCGCGAGAAGGCGAGCTTCTCTGGCGTTATCCGGCAAAAGGGGGTCTGGACAACGCGATATCGGCGCCGCCGGCACTCTCTCCGGACGGTTCCCGGGTCTATGCCGTGACCGCCCTGCTGGACGAGAAAGAAGACTGCGATCTCATCGCCGTGGAGAGGTCCACAGGCAAGCTTCTCTGGGACAGGAAGCTCAAGCGTCTGGGCGGGCAGGATCTGGCGGTGGGTGTCGACGGCACCATTTTCGTCGCCGGCATGGGTCTGCGCGCCGTGTTCGGCTCGCTCTGGCTGCCGGTGGCCATGGCATTCGCCGACCGCGGCGATCACAGCGAGATGGTCTGGGGACCTGTGCATATAGACGGGGATCAACCGCGCAGCCATATGGCCGGCGGGATCTCGCTCCTGGAGAAAGAGGGCGGCAGAGGCGAGAGTGCCCGGGTCCAGGACGTATTCGTATCCACCACTATCATCCGCTCCTCCAACAGCCCCGGCGGTTTGCTCCACAGGCTCGATCCCGAAAGCGGCAAGGTGACTGCCAGCTGGGACCCGGACTCGGCGGTGCCGCCATGCACCGGCGGTCTCACCGACATTGCCATCGACGCCGACGGTATGCTCTATGTCGGTGTGCGCGGGCAACGGGAAGGCTTCAAGGCGAAAGCCACCAACGGCAGGGTCTACTGTCTCTCCTTCGAGGGTGGCTCCTTCGATGTGGTCTGGTCTTTCCAGGTGGACAACCAGATCGACTTGGCGAGCCCGGCCATCGGTCCCGAAGGCGGTATCTATTTCGGCTCCACCGATGTATTCGACTTCGGTGACTCCCTGACCAATTTCATCAATCCGCCTTATTCAGGCAAAGACATGAAGAATGTCGACCCGGTCTTTTATGGAGTGCTTCCGGATATCCGCTGATTCTTCGGTAATGATCTGTATGATCAGCGCTTTCTCTGGCCGTTGAAGATACGGTCGATGATATTGGGGGCGACGCTCCCCAGACCGCCGGCCACCGCACCGTCTTTGCCGTCGATGATGGCGCCGATACCGGCTCCGACTGCGCCTTTGACTACCACGTCAGCGACCGGATCGCGGTTTTCCGGACCGCTGATGCCATCGATGACGACGTTACCGAGACCGCCGGCGCCACCGGCGATGGCACCTTTCTTGCCGTCCACGACAGCACCCACCACGGCGCCGATGCCGACATGGACCACCCCGTTCAGAACCGGATCGCGCTCGGGATAAGCTTGATCCTGTCTGCCCCAGCCCTGCTGTCCATGATGGTGGCCGGGGTGCTGCTGGTACTGAGCCTGGCGACTATCGAAGTCCCGGGTTGCCACCACGAATCCCTGGCGCCCGTTATCGATGATCAGATTGCCGTCCCGGTCCGTCACCAGGTTGTCGCCCCGGTCTCGCCGGTCATGGTGGCTAATCTCGGACACCAGGCGGTTGAAATCCCGGTGGGACATGTTATAGGAGTCGGCCCGCAGAGCGTCGGCGACTTCACCGGTCTGCCTCCCCGAGTCCAGCATATGAGCGAGGGTCCGGGCTTCCTGTTTGACTGGATCACATTCGTAATTGGGTCTGCACGACATAGGTGAGCTACCTCGAGGGAAAGTGGAAAGGAAATTTGCGATGCGAGTCTGCAAATTGAGCGAGTGGGTCCATGAAAACATGGATCGACGAAGCGGGCATAGTGGGAAATTACGAAAGCCCCGAATTTAAACTCGTCAACCAATTTTCTCGAGCCGGGTGAGAAGCTCCGAAGCATTCTGGCAGCGTCTTTTCCGGTCTTTCTCCAGGCAGTCGAAGATAATTTTCTCCAGAGCCTCGGGCAGTACCTGGGGGCAGCGCATCGGGTCGGGGCGGTCTTCCATGTGAGCCATGATGGTGGCGATGGCAGTCGTCCGGGTGAAAGGAGGCTGGCCGGTAAGAGCCTGGTACATGGTGCAGCCGAGCTGATAGATGTCGGTGAGGGCATCGGGTCTCTGTCCCCGGGCGAATTCGGGGCACATGCTCTCCGCCTCGCCGTAGACGTTGGCGGTTCTGGTTTCGGAGCTGGGCTCGTTCCACTCGAGATTGCGGAAGAGTCTCTCGGCTACTCCGAAATTGCCGATTCTTATCTCCGTGTCGAGGAGATAGAGATTGGCGCCGGTGAGGGCGCCATGAAATGACTGGTTCTCGTGAGCATGATCGAGACCCCGGGCGATGCCCTTGAATATCGAGAGAAACAGGTGTAACTCAATAAACCGCTTATGCTTGAGCTCATGCTCCAGAGAGCGGCATTCTAGAAATTCTTCGACGAAATAGAGATGCCCTTCCTCGGTGACATTGACACCGTGCCGGGTGATGATATTGGGATGTCTCAGGGAGAGGGACTGTCTGGCCAACTTGAGAATACGAGAGAGAGTGCGTTCGTCCTGATAGTGAGCCCTGGCCATTATCTTCACCACCACCGGGGTGCTGGTCTCGATGTCCCTGGCGAGATACACGGCAAAGAGATGGTTCCTGCCGAGGAAGCCCAGGAGCTGGAAGCGATCTTCCAGAAGCGGTCCTTCTCGCACTGTGACCGGATAGGGCGTCAGCCTGGTGCCGTCTTCCGGACAGACGCCGTACTTCTCTTCGTCGAAGCAGCGCTTGCACTGCTCGCATAAACGCCAGGTGAACATCCCGGCATCCTCGAGCCAGCAGTCGAAGTCTGAGGCCGGTTCCATCCGGCTCAAGAGCATCGTCCTGTCTCTGGGGCAAACTACCAGTGGTGCCTGATATACCCTGTTGCAGGCCGGGCATTTCCTCTGTCTGGAGATGGCGGTGGTCATATCTTTTATTCTAGAATATGCGAATCATTACCAGAGGTGAAACGTGGACAATCCTGTCGTCAAACTGGCTGAAAAGCTTTACGGGCTCCTTGTCAAGGCCGGGGATCTTTTTGTCGCCCAGATTCTGCTCCTGGTTTTTCGCCTGCACTGGGGTCTCGAATTCATCGGCACCGGTATCGGCAAGCTCGAGCACCACGATAAGACCGTAGCCTTCTTCACTTCCATAGGCGTTCCGCTTCCCGAGCTCAATGCCTGGTTCGTCGGTTGCGGCGAGCTTGTCGGAGGGGTGCTCCTGATTCTTGGTCTTGCCGGACGTCCGGTGGGCGCTTTTCTCACCGTGATGATGACTGTGGCTTATCTAAGTGTCGCAGACGATCGGGCCAAGTTTTTCAATGTGTTTTCCGAGCCCGACAAATTTGTTAGCGCGGCTCCCTTCTTCTTCCTGCTCACGGCGCTCATTGTCCTGGCTTTCGGGCCGGGCAAGCTCTCTGCCGATTATCTGATCGGCAAATATGTCTTCAAGAAGAAAGAGCAAGGCGCAAGCTGAAAATCAGACCTGCCTGAAAGACTCGATGACCAGATCCTTGACGCAGGCCGCCGGCGAGAGATTGGCGAGCCAGCGCACAGTGGCTACGATGTCCGCGGTCTGGACCATCTCTTCCGGCGGCAGACCTGACATAGCGGCCATGTCGGTGTCCACCCAGCCCGGGCAGAGAGCTGTGACTCTGATACCGTCAGCGGTGACTTCTCTGTAGAGGGCCTCGCTCAGACCGACGAGTCCGAATTTTGAGGCTGCATAGGCGCCGGATGTCGGCTTGGCAATTTTTCCCGAGCGCGAGGAGAGATTGATGATGATTCCCGATTTCTGTTTTCTCATCACCGGTACGGTCTTTTGCAGGACACGGAAAGCTGCTTTGAGATTGATGTCGATCATCTCCTCGAACTGCTCGAAAGGCAGATCGACTGTGCCTCCGTGAAAGATGCCGGCATTGTTGAAGAGGAGGTCGATACGTCCGAAGCGTTTCACCGCATCATCCACCATGTCCGAGACGTTCCGGCTGTCCTTTAGATCCACCGGATAGACTGCCACCGCGACGGAAGGCGAGTCCGAAAGGATCTCGTCCCGGGCTTTTTCCAGGTCTTCCCTGCCTCTGGCGCTCAGGGCCAGGTCATAACCGTCCTTCGCCAGACCGGCGGCGACAGCCCTGCCAATGCCCCGGCTGGCACCGGTGACCACTGCTACTTTCATATCTTGCTCGCCTCCACCAGGAGATCCTTGATGACATCCATCCGGGCGACGATCTCGAAGCTCTCGGTGGCTTCTTTCATGGTCAGGCTGGAGGGGCTGTTGGCCCCGGCGGTGGAAGATGCTTCTTCCCAGGACTCCCGGCTGGGCCACTGGGCATAGGCGATGAATGAGCCGTCGTCGGCTCTGTGCAGGCGCGAGCCCAGAGCGCCGTGCTCCTTCTTGATCTCTTCGGTACGGTCCGCCCAGGCTGTCTCGAAACTCGATTCATGACCGGATTTGAGTCGCCAGCGGTAGAGAACTGCGTACATGATTGCGTTTCTGCCTCGAGATAGTAACAGGCAGACAATGTTAGCAGGTCTTATATGGCCGGAGCGAGGCAGGCGCTCTCTTGTTTTGACCCGGCACGCCGATGAGTATGATGGCGCCGATGGGCACCGGGTCGAAATGGACCGGTCTTTCTGTTTTCTTTCTATATGGTCTTGGTCCCATGCCGAAATTCACCTCCCGGAGAGAGAGAGGTGAATTGAGAGGCCAGCTTCGATATCCACTTGTCCATGTTCCCGAAAGGAGCTCGATTGTTTCCTGAAAGTCTCAGCCTGTTACACTTTTTAAGAACTTCTTCAAGACAAGAGACCCCGGCACGCCGGGGTCTTTGTTCTTCGATTCCAGCTTTTCAGCTGAATAAATTCGCATCTCTGGCGGAGCTGACGAAATAGCTGACCACTCCGGGGCTGGCGAGACCAGCCAGGATCATCAGAAGTCCGAATGCCAGACGACTGGTGCTCCATTTCTCCATGGCCCGGTCGAGAATACCGGAAGCCATCAGGGCGACACCGCCCAGAATGCCCAGGATCTGAATACCGTTCGCGAAGAGATTGAGCATCGCTTCGAGATTGGCGAGATTGTTGACCCTTACTGTTCCGGCCGTGTTCACGCCCATTACTGCGTCGGTGCTCTGGGGACCGATGGTGCCGTTTGTGGCACCCTGCAATGTCGGCGATGAGGTCATCGAATAGAGTTCCTCGTTTTCGGTTTCGACAGCATTGCTATCCGTGCCGTTCACGATATGGACGGACTGGTTGTGCATGCCGTTGCCCATTGTCGCAGCCTGGGATACGAAGCGGGTGGATGCCAGGCTCACCGGGGTGACGATGCGATGATAGACTGCCTCTCTGGTGGCACTTTCGACATCGCCTCGGGCCAGGGCCAGGGCGCAGGTCTCCCGGGCAAATAGAGCAGCGATCTCCCGGGCCTGGTCTCCCCCGATAAGGGCCAGGGCCGGTGCCGTCCCGGAGACGGCATATTCCACCTGATATTTGCAGCCACCGGGTCTCCACTGGGAGAGGAAACCATTGAGCTTGTCGGCTGCCGAGCCGCTTCTGGCGATGGGCTGGAATGGCCCGATTTCGCTGTGATGCTTGAAGAACTCGGAGGGATCCATCACCCCGTTGTCCAGAGCGAGCTCATAGAAGCTCGGTCTGGCGGTTGCCGGGCTGACGATATAGATCTCCTTGTTGAAGCTCGGTTGCGGTCCGTGAATCCAGAGGACGGCTCCCCCGGGCTCTTCGCCTGCCAGCTCGGTGGCTTTCACCAGGGCCTCGAGGTTGTCCTGGCCGCCTTCGAAGTCTTTTGATTTCAGAGTCTTCAGGGCTTTCTCCAGGCTCACCGCCGCCGGCGGCTCCTCGCTGTCTGTCCGGGCCAGTATGAAAGAGGTGGGGATGGATTTAGCCGATCGGGACAGGGCTTCTTTGAGATCATCCACATAAGGCTTGAGGCTCATGGAGCCGTCCATCACCACTACGAGATGTCGGGGAGCGGCGGCAGGGATCTTCTTGATGGTCTGGGTGATATAGCGTGGCGATTCGGAGAAGTCGTCCTTGATCGCTACCGGGCCCATGGTCGCCGGACGGCTTACCGAAAGCGATCGGCTGATACCACTGAGAGTATCACCATCGACAATGCCCGCCACCACATATTTGCCTGTAGCTGTGCGGCTTGTCGTCAGGCTCTTGCCGGGAAGCCCGATCTCCTGGTCGGCGACCATACGGATCTGGTGCTTGCCCTTGAGGGCGAAATTGGTGTCGATGAAGCGAGGCAAGGGCAGGGAGGCGCGCTCCAGGGTCTCCAGGCTCATGGGCACCGTGATCGCCACCGCCATTTTGAGCTGGCCCTGAGCCGGCACTGGGTAGCAGTGCAGCAGCACCCGGTCTCGACCGAGATCGGTGACGATGGCCGGGGCGTCATGACCGACATTGGTCCAGTGTGTAGCGGTGGCGCTGGACGGATCTCCCGAGGGGGCGAAGACTGTATCCTGGGGGCTGCCGTCCCGCCACATGGTCATTCCCGAGATGGCGCTTCCCTCGGGAAGCCCGAGCTCGGCTCTGGCCTCGGCGGGCTCGTATGATTTGTTCTTGAAGACGAAAGTCCAGTAGATGGTGCTCGTCAGTGTCCCGGGATTGACATAGCCGTGCATCTTGGAGCGATGCAGGGAAAGCCCCGGCACCGGGGTGCCCACCACATGCTTCTGGAGATAGTCGTCGGGCATGGAGGCGAAATTCGCCGACTTGTCGTCCCTGAAGGTTTCACCCGTGACGCAGAAGAAGAGTTGTCTGAGCGAAACATTGTCGATTCTCGCGAACATGCCCGCCAGCCCTCCGGCTTTGGGGCTGGCGCATTCCATGGAGATATCCCGCCGGGCGTCGAGAGTGCGCAGCAGATCCAGTCCCCGGTCTTTCTCGTCTTGCGATTCGGAGACCGCCATGAACTCCGCGAACCTGATCATTGTGGAGCGCGCCTCGCTGGCGATGAAGGCGCTCATGGCCAGCGCCGCTCCGATGGCGGCATAGACCACGGCTCGGATCTGGCTGCTCCTGATTATCCTGGTCTGCCTTACTCTGTGCGCGAGATAGAGCGCCGCTGCCAGAGCGCCTGTATAGACCAGACTGATAAAGGTGAACTCGGCACCATGTCCGATGCCGTTGCTGGAGAGGGTGGGATAATGCAGGGCGGCGGCGACACCGCTTATCAGCGCGACGATGGCGGCGCTGGCTGCGGCAACGCCATTGAGTATGCCTCTTTTGATCGTCGAGCGGCAGTCGCCCTTGCAGAGCGCTCGCCAGACGATGAAATTGCCGGCGGGCACCGAGAGGACAAGGGCCAGCTCCACCAGGGTCTCTACCGGCTGCTTGAGAAGCAGGAGGGTGATCCGATCATAGAGCGTGAAAGCAGCGCAGCCGATCATCAGAGCCGGCAAGATTACGCCGAATGCCATCACCGACAGTCCCTGCCAGTCATGGAAGAGGGAGTCGGGCTCGAGCTTGAAGTCGAAGTCTTCCTGAAATGCGGCGCTCTCTTGAGAGTCGAGATTCTCGTCCGAATTGTTGTCGTGCGTTTCCGCCTGCTCCTCTTGTAAGGGGAGCATTGCATTGTCTTTCATGATAGTCCTCCAGAGTATGTGGAGAGAGTAGTAAATCGGCATCCGGTGGCGCGGGGCGACGCGCCTGGATAGAAAGAAGATCGTCCGGCAGGCAACCACGAGTAGTGGCACATTTCTGGGCCTTGCCTGCGCCGGATGCCGGAAATCGAAATCAAATTGATTTTGTGGTGATTCTAGCTTAGGTCAAAGCATCGCTGTCAGCGATAGGGTTTTCCCTGATCTGATTCGGGTCTCTAATCCGGCAGTTCTTTGGGGCGCAGTATCCAGTCGAGGGAGCCTGTACCGGGCTCGAGATCGCGCCAGCTCTCGATGCCGAGACTGATGCACGCCAGAGCCGCTGTCGGAAAGTGCTCGTATTCTCCGGTGAGGTCCGAGAGCAGATTGGCCATTCCCGGGTTATGACCGATGAGCAGAATACTCTGCCGATCCTCTTTCTGACCTCTAAGCAGGCGGCGCAACTCGCCCAGGGAAGCTTCATAGATATGCTCCTCGAAGGAGACCGGGCTCTTGAGCCGGGCGGCGTCCACCACCAGGTCAAGGGTTTCCCGGGTGCGACGAGCCGGGGAGCACAATATAAGATCGGGCTTTATTCCTTTTTTCTTGAGCACCGATCCCATTACCGGGGCTGCCTGCTTGCCTCTTTTGTTGAGGGGGCGGTCGAAATCGGCCTGGTTCATGTCATCCCAGCTCGACTTTGCATGTCGGAGGAGATAGAGTTTGAGCATGGGCTTTCTCCGGAGTTTTGCACCAGATGATTTTACCCTGTAACACGATCTACCTGGCCGACTACGAACAACATATAGAAACCTGCGCGAACTGGGCTTTTCAGACCTGGGGCCGGTACAATCCTTCTTATACTCTGGACAAGAGAATCGAGAGTTTCAGAGACCATTGCAATAAAGATCGAATTCCTCTGACAATTCTATCTTTCGACGAGTCCGAGAGACCGACCGGCATGGCTTCTCTGCGACCCAATGACGGCATTCGCCCGGATCTCACTCCCTGGCTAGGCAGTGTTTTCGTAGAGCCCGGCAGCCGGAGGCGGGGAATCGCCACCGATCTGGTCCTGGCAATTCACGATCAGGCCAGGCTTCTTGGCTATCCGGCCATCTATCTGCTCACTTACGAAGATACACTGCCTGACTGGTATGCTCGTCTGGGCTGGGTGACCATGGGGCAAGACAGCTGTCACGGCAATCCGGTGACAGTGATGGAGCTGGCGTTCTGAGAGCGTTACTCGACTTTTACCCGGACGCTTACCGAAAGGCGCTCGCCTCCTCCGCCTTTATATATGGTGCCTGAGGTGGGGGAAGCGTCCCGGTAATTGCGGCCGGCCGCCACTCTTATATGGTCCTGACCGGCCAGGCAGCCATTGGTGGGGTCGAAGCCGTACCAGCCGCACCAGGGCAGATAGAGCTCCGCCCAGGCGTGGGAAGCCTCGGACTGGATCTTGTTCTCATAGTCGGCGCCGGTGTTGATATAGCCGACGCGGTAGCGGGCCGGAATACCCAGGAGCCTGGCCATGCAGATGAGCAGGTTGGCGAAGTCCTGGCAGACTCCTTTGCGTTTGACCAGGACCTCGAAAGGGGTGGTCTGCAGGTTGGTGGAGCCGGTGACATATTCGTAGTCGGTGAATATGGTGCGGTTCATCTCGATGAGGGCTTCGAGCAGGTCATAGTCCTCTCTTTTGACAAAGCCCATGGCATAGTCCGTGAGGGTGCGCAACTCGCTCTCGGGAAGCTCGGGTGGCAGGAGATAAGGGAGCATCATCTGGCGCTGCCAGGGCATCCAGACAAGAGGCACGGTCATGCGCTCGCTTGTCGAGCGCAGGTGGGGCGGTGGATGTGCCACCACCCGTGCTGTCGAGCGGATGACCAGGCGGCGGTAGGTCTGCTCGATCTTCAGATCGACGGTGCGGTTGCCGAAAACATCCTCGAATTCTCTCGTCTCGGCTCGCGGCGAGATATCGATGCGAGCCGAAAGCACTTGCTGGCGGCTGTCGTGCACCGGATAGAGATGCAGCCTGTGGGTGCTGTACTCCACCGGCTCTTCATATTCATAGACGGTCTCGTGCACAACCGAGAGCACATGCGGCTTGATCTTGCCCGAGACGTCGACTGTTTCTACCGGTTCCACTACAAGGGGACTCTGGGGACTCTCCGAGCGAGGTCCGATTGTTTCGCTTGCATACGTGGTGAGGCTGTGGGTGACATCGGCCAGGCTCGAGCAATTGGCTGGATCATCGACATTGCCCTGGTTCATGCTGGATTGCAGGCTCTGGGACTGGATCTGGAGAGGTCCCTGGTTCTCTGTCATTGCCGAGCTTGGTCCGGGAAGAAATGCCTGCTGGCTCTGGTGCCCGGAGTCGGGCACCGGCACCACCGGTGAAGCTTCTTGCTGGTGGACCGTCTCGAAGTTGCCGGTGGACTCCATATGAGGCTTGTGGCTCGTCCAGATGATCTTGCCGAGACGGGCGACGATCATCTCGCCGGGTTGCAGAGGTTTCCAGTCTCCGTCCGAAAGAGGCGTGGTGCTGAAGAGGAGCATGGAGTGACTGTGGTCATGAGGATCGCCGAAGTCCAGCTCGAGCAGATCGTTGCGCAGTAGAGTCTCTTTGTGAGGGGGCTTGCGGCGCGCGTAGTGAAAGCCCTTTCCGCCACCCTTGGCGTCATTGTAGGCGACCAGCACCTGACCGTCGGTGATCAGGAAATTGGCGGTGCCGTAGCGGTTGAGTGTTCTGAAAAGGCCATGCAGAAGCTCGCGGTCCGCTTTCCCGAGGCTGCGGGCCTTGCTGGCGCGCAACTGCGCGAGCAGCCAGCAGAAGGCGTGTTCGGAGTCGGTGCGGCCCACCGGCTCGTAAAGCGGCTCTTCGCCAAGGGAGAGCTCGGTAAGTATGTGTCTTGACAGCTTGCCGTTGTGAGTGAAGATGAAATGACGATTGGCGTAGCGGATGAGAAAGGGCAGGGTATCCTGCTGGGAGACCCTCTTTGCAGCACCAAGGATATGACAGACGAAAGTGCTCGAGCGAAAACGATCCCAGTCCCTGAGCACCCTTGTCATCACTGATTCTCTCATGGATCGGGGATTCTTGATGACAACTCCGGCACCGTCGTCACCCGGATACCAGCCGAAGCCCCAGCCCGAAAGCGGGATTTCGTCCTCCATATGCCCGGTGAGCGTGATCGATGGCGACGCCGGGCTATCGAATGACATTCCTAGTATTTCGCTGTGCATATACTAAACTTATGGGACTCCGGGGCAAACTCGCAACCACTCCCTCATTATTCCATGCAGTATCGCATTCAACACAGAACCAGATATATCTATGATGAGCCAGTCAGCCTGGGTCCTCACTTGATCCGGCTGCGTCCTGCCGTGCATGCTCGCGCCGAGATTCTCTCCTACAGCCTGAGCGTAGAGCCCGAAGCGCAGATTCGCTGGCATTATGACCCCTGGAGCAACCGTGTCGCCCGGGTCTCATTCCCTCAAGACTTCAAGGCTACCGAGTTTTCGGTTCTTATCGATGCCACGGTGGAGACCACTCCGGTCAATCCTTTCGATTTTTTCGTAGAAGATTATTGCCAGGAGCTTCCTTTCGAGTATTCCGAGAGCCTTGCCGAGGAGCTCGCTCCTTTTCTCGTGCCCCCGTCCCTCTGCGATGTGCTTGGCGAATTCGTCCGCGCCCATCCGCCCCGGGGCAACCTGGTGGAATATCTGGTGGGACTCAACCGCAGCGTATGCGAGAAGATCGCTTATCTAGTCCGGGAAGAGGAAGGGATCAAAACAAGCCGCGAAACTCTAGAGAGCGGCGAGGGGAGCTGCCGGGACTCGGCGGTTCTGCTTGTCGATACTTTGCGCAGCATCGGTCTGGCTGCCCGTTTTGCCAGCGGCTACCTGATTCAGACTGGTGAAGGCGATTCCTCGCCGGTGAGCCTGGATCTGCACGCCTGGGCGGAAGTCTATATTCCCGGTGCCGGCTGGGTGGGCCTCGATGCCACCAGCGGGCTGCTTTGCGGGGAAGGGCATATTCCTCTGGCCTGCGCCGTCAATCCCGAGCACGCCGCCGCCGTGACCGGCACCGCCAGCAGTGCGGCCTCCCGTTTCGAGGTTTTCTCGGAAGCTGTACGACTGGGCTCCGAAGTGGAGCCGGAGCGGCCTTACACCGACTCGGACTGGAAGCGCATACTCGAGGCCGGTGCCGTCGCCGACTCTAAGCTCCAGAGCCTGGGCGTGACCCTCACCTGCGGGGCCGAGCCCACATGGACCACCGACGATATGTCCCCGGCTCCCGAGTGGTCGATAGCGGCTCTGGGCGAGGCAAAGTGGGAGAAAGCCACCGGTATGTTCGCCGGTCTAGCCAGATGTTTCGGCGAAGGTGTCCTGCCCGTGGTGGGAACTGGCAAGATCTATCCCGGTGAGAGCGCCCCGCGCTGGGCTCTCACTCTTGTCTGGAGGCAGGACGGCGAGCCGATCTGGATGAATCAGGATTTGATCGACTGGAGCCTTACAGATTCCAGTACAAACTCGGGCCCGGACTCCAGAGAGAATCTCGAGAGCTGCCGGGAGTTCGGCCGCTTGCTCTGCAGGCGCCTGGGAGTGGGCGAGCATCTCGTCGCCGGCTATGAAGATCCCTGCTCTCTGGCCATCGCCGAAGCGAATCTACCAGAAGATGTCGAGCTGGAGGAGCTTCTCAAAAGCGGCGATCTCACCAACAAGGACGAGAGACGCCGTCTTGCCAGAGTTCTGGAAGGCGGGGTCGGCTCCGTGATCGGTTATTGTCTGCCCCTTGCCCGGGGTGAGAGCGGCTGGATCTCAGGGACCTGGTCTTTCCGGCGCCAGAAGATGTATCTCGTTCCCGGTGACAGCCCCATGGGTTTGCGCCTGCCTCTCGATCGCATCTTGAGCAACGCCGAGGCGGTTTTTCCGAGCGATCCTTCTCTGGTAACCGGCAAGCTCCCGAGCAAAAGGAGAGCCGGCACCACTGCCGGTGCGACCCTCAAGAGTCTCGAGACCCGCCCGGAGCCTCCGAGGACGGCGCTCTGCCTGGAGCCACGGGCTGGAGGCGTCGGCATCTTCGTGCCGCCCCTGGGCAGTGTCGATGACTATCTGGATCTCATGGGCCTGGTGGAGGATGTGTCGGTAGAATCCGGTATCAAGGTCCGCATCGAAGGCTACCCCCCGGATCCTGATCCGCGCCTGCGCAGTCTGAGCGTCACCCCGGATCCCGGTGTGGTGGAGGTGAATATGCCTGTCTGCCACAGTCTCAGGGAGTATGCCCGGGCCCTGGCCCTGGTGGCCGAGACCGCTTCGGTCTCCGGTCTGGCAACCGAGAAATATCAGCTCGATGGTCGCATAATCGGCACAGGAGGAGGCCATCATATAACCCTGGGTGGACCGACACCGCTTCAGAGCCCCTTCATCAAAGAGCCTCATCTGCTGGCCAGTATCGTTCGGTATTTCCAGAATCATCCCAGCCTTTCTTATCTCTTCACCGGGCTTTTCGTCGGTCCCTGCTCTCAGGCTCCCCGCATCGACGAAGCTCGTCTCGACAGTCTCTACGAGCTGGAGCTTGCCCTCCAGCAGTTCCCCGCCCCCGGGGAGGCAGCCCCGCCCTGGATAGCTGACCGTTTGCTCAGGCATATTCTCGCCGACATGACCGGCAACACCCACCGGGCTGAGATCTGCATAGACAAGCTCTACAATCCCGATATCGCCACGGGAAGGCTCGGTCTCATCGAGTTTCGCGCATTCGAGATGCCTTTCCATCACCGCATGGCAGTGGTGGAGATGCTTCTCTTGAGAGCCCTGGTGGCCATGTTCGCCGAGCGGCCCTTCGCCGGCAAGCCTATCCGCTGGGGTACTGCTCTGCACGATAAGTTCATGCTGCCGCATTATCTCTACGAGGACCTGAGAGACGTCCTGGGCGATCTGAGAAGTCAGGGTCTCGAGCTCGAATTGGAGTGGTTCCGGCCCATGCTCGAGTTTCGCTTCCCGGTGGTCGGTAG
>Ga0226835_1000907_pt1 | contig 21413 bp, 17 predicted proteins | sample LAC_MetaG_1_FD_163627 | JGI IMG/M metagenome (GOLD analysis project Ga0226835, IMG submission 163627) | Anaerobic ammonium oxidizing microbial communities from anammox membrane bioreactor (MBR) in UC Berkley, California, United States -... | ecosystem: Engineered > Bioreactor > Anaerobic >...
ATAAATCTTTTTCTGAAAAATCTTTTCAAAGTTAAATTTGCTGAAGACGGTATTAAAGCAATTGAAATTGCAGAGAAAGAAAAGTTTGATTTGATTTTAATGGATATAAATTTGGGTTCAGGTATTACAGGCATTGAAGTTATGGAGAGGATAAGAAAAATTAGTGGTTATAAAAATATTCCGATAATTGCTGCAACAGCGTTTGCAATGTTAGGAGATAGAGAAAAGTTTCTATCGATTGGATTTAATCATTATATCTCAAAGCCGTATATTAAAGCTCAGCTTACAAAGCTGTTAAATGAAGCACTTAAAAAATAATTCGTGAAAAATTACCACAGTTTTTTCATCTCTTAATGGAAAGAAAACATTTCAATTATTTCCTTGCTTAATTTGCCGACCAAACTTGTAATTACAGAAGTCAATTTATTTTGTTATACTTTTCAAGAGCAAAAATATTTTTGAACAGGGAAATATATTTGATTTAATTTTTAAACAGACTGATAGACCTTAAAAATCAGATCAACAGGTGATTCCGAAAAGCCTGGGCGGATTTCTGCCACATTCTCTGCCCCATCTAAACCAAACGATGAATTGCTCTTGTAAAATTGATGAGCGGGAACAAACTGACCCTGTCTATGACAAATAAGTTCAGGATCAGCGCCAATGGTAAAAGACATAGTAACTCCTAATTAGTTGTTAGTTACTGTTCTTATACCATTTATTATTTGTGAATTAACAAACTAAAAGCCTTTGCAGTTGGATACTTCTAATTGTTATTTTAGCAGTAATTATTGAAAAGTTGCAAACGTTATAATGAAAGCTTCGTTAAAAAGTGGATAAATACTTAAGTCAAGAGAGACTGAGCAATTGGATAACAGTTAACCGAAATGTAAGAATAACCATAGCTCAAAAATTTAAGATACCTGAAGAAAAGATTGATCTTCAAAAAGCTGTAATAGTAGTTCTAAAACTAGAACATGAGTCTGATTTGCTGGATATTGATTGGACTGAAGAGCACTTGGTAAATCTTGTGTCAAACATTGACTTTAAGGCTTGGAGTGAGTATGAAGAAGTTGTTCTTTTCGAATCCATTCTTCCAGATGGTATACCTAAACCACTAAATGAAGAGACCATTAAAGCTCAAGGCGAAATTTGGAGAATACATAGATATGATCCAGATCCGTTTCCCTTTTTACCACACGCTCACAATATTCAAACAGGTTATAAACTAGACTTAAGAAATGGAAGGCTATATAAAAAAAGAAAGTATATTGGTGAAATCAAAAGAAAGGAATTGATTGAGCTTCGATCGAGGATAAAAAGTACTGATCTCCCGGAATTAATTAACTGATCAACTAAAATTATTAGTTCAATAATCCGAATCAATATCCTTCAACATTTCGTGGAAAAATAAAATTTTATTTTTATCGCGCTTACAAATAAATTCTAATTCCCCAAGTAATATGTTTGGATCAAGATTGTATAAACTGATAAAGCGCCACAATTCTTTCAATAACGAGAGAATTAAATATTCTGCCCTTTTATCTGTATTATGATAATATAGATAGTTGAGGTAGTTAACGACAACTTTAAGATTGTTTGTGAAAATCATATCCTGAGACAATACATTGTGTATTATTTTTAACAAAACACCATACTTGCTATCCCTGCCTATAATTTTGTACTTATCAAACAGTCTCTCAGTAATAAATTCTAATGCTTCCAAATTAAATAAATAATTATATCCCCCAAGCGATAATTGTTCGATTTTTTCTAAAAGCAAATCAATATTTTTATCAAATAACACATACAAGAGTGATGCGGTATTTATAACATCAATATTTTGATTGAACAATCCTCTGGCTTTTCTTACAAAAAGGTCATCAATCAAATATATACAGTTATTCTCACTTACATATTTCAGATTTTCATAATCTTGACGAGATATTAATTCAATATATTTAGACTTTTCATCCAGCTCCTCTGGTCCCAGATCCACAGTAGCTACTGCTACTTTTGACAAAGCTTGAATTATCTCATTAAAAAATTTTATTCTTTTTCTCTTAAAGTCCTTGTTATATTCTGTTCCGATGAATCGACCCTCATCGGACCCCATTGACAATGCAATAGCAAATTCTTCAGTATTCATTTTATCAACTATATCAATAAAATATTTTTTTGTGCTCTCTAGGACTAGCAATTGGTCACCATAAGTAGAAATAACAATATCTAATACTCCAATCAAGGAGAGCATTGAAATTGAAGAGGGAGATAGAACAATTTTTTGTTCTTTAATGCTAATCAAATTTATTTCACCAGTGAAGAATAGTTGATTTGGTTTTTCAAGCACATACAAAAGAGCATCAATAATATTTCTTCCCTTTCGTAATGCAACCTGGTGTAGTGGTAATCCAATTCCATTTCTAAAATTATAATCAGCTAAAATTTGTTTTTCATAAATCTCGCCTTCAACTAAAATAGGCATCATAGATTCGATCGGATTCTTTTCTTTAAGTTCAACTAATTTCAAAAAATTCGAGTCAGGCACCTTACTGATATATTCCATCATACAATGCCTGACAACTTTAGTCTTTATTTTCCAAATATCCTTGGTTATCCAATTTATTTTATTAAATACCACAGAATCATTCTTATTACTTCCTATTAAGTGAATTACATTTTCATCACCCCTGAAGAAAAATGATGTATCTGCAAACTTGAACTCATTTTCTTTCACTAATAATTCTGGTCTGGACGTAATTCCGATCCAGATCTGCTGCGAATCGGATTCCAATAAGACTGTGCAGTCATTCGAAATTTCTTCAATTTCCGCAATATCAGGCATTCCAGGTTTAGGGCCAAGATTTATTCGTATAAATTGTGCATACAAATTCTCATCAAAATTATTTCCGTGTAATGCAATTGATTTTAGACTTAAACTTTCAGCCCTTTCATAATCTCCTAACACATAATAGCAGTTTGCAGCCATCATAATGAAATGGGGATTTGCTTCGTTCTCTAGTTTGCTTGTTAGCCCGGCAACATCTTTATCACCTAATAGCAGTTTCAAATGAGCTAGTTTGTACGCAACTTTTGAACTCGTATCGATTTTATATAATTCCTTAAGATATTTCAGACTTGTGTTATATCTTTTTCTATTAAATTCAAGCTCTATTTTGTTACCAATCCAATATGCCTTATCTATATCCCCAGTAATATTTCTTTCAATTATTTCCTCTGCTTTATTAAAATATTTTTCATTTTCTAGTTTTACAGCATCATAAACAAATAATTTTTGAGCTTCATAACTGTACTTGAGGTATGGTTCCAAACATTGTAAACAAATATCTATTGCATTCTTAGATTTTAGATGTTTTGCAAATAGAATTCTTGGTGCATAATTATCAATGGGTATGGCTTCAACCATTTTTGAATACCATTCATTTGCTTTGGGGAAATCACCATTGTTAAAAAACAGGTCCCCTATTGCACGGTATATATAAATCGGATATTTGCAATGTGTGATTTTTTCCAAAGCAAATTCAATTACTTTTTCTATTTCATTCAATTTCGCGTAGGCTTCGATAATCAATGAATAAATTATACCTTCATCATCAAATTTTTTTATGTCTTCAGAAAATTTTAATGCTTCTTCATATTTACCTGTTTGTAAATAAGTGCTTAGTATTTTTGTTATAAAATTAAAATCACTATTAATTGAGTATAGTTCTACTAAAATTTTATTTGCTTCTTCATAATTATCATTGAAGTACAGAACATCGGCGTATATTCCTTTAACACCTTCTCTGTTCTTAAGTTCCTCAGGGCATTTTTGATATTCATCAAATCCAGCTCTGTCACCAATGTGTAGAGCAACTGTTATTCTTTGGATCCAATATTCTTCTTTCAATTGGGCAGGAGCTTTCCCAAAATATTCTACGCAACCATCACTTGATAGTTCTTCCAAAACAGCAATTAATATTTTCCTGTCAGATTCACTGATCAAAAATATTGCTGACCTGCGATCGATAATTTTGAATGCGTCATTTAATAATTGATAATACTGGTGGACATATGTTTTTTCCTTTTCGTAAGCGTTCCTGAAGTACTGCTTTGCCAAATCATATTTTTTAATATGAAACAGAGACAAACCTGCTAAAAAATTAGCTCCGGCTGACTCTACAAATTCCTCTTTAATACTTGAGTAGCTATCATCATTGCATAATAAATTTAGTAGTGTGATATGGTTACCAGACATATATTGCCAAAAGACTTCCTTCATCGTAATTTTTTTCTGCTCTACGCCGAATGACTTATATCTTGACAAAATATTATCAAATAATGATCTATCCTTTATAACTGAAGCATAGTAAAGTAAATAGTCACAGATCCTGATTGAATAAATTTGTTTGCTGATAATTTGTTCACTCAACTTACGAGCAACTTGTTGATTTCCCAATTTCAAATTGATTTCAGCTTCATAGGATAATACTTCAGATTGAAGTGTTTCATCAATTTTCTTAAATCCAGTTAATTGTTTTATCGAGCTAATGCTTTCCAAAACTTCCTTATACTTTAATTCTGATAACTTTTTGCCATAATTTTCAAATAATGCTTTGAACAGAGAAGATATAACTTCCGTATCGGAAGATGTGAACGAATCTTCAGTCCGACTTAGTAAAATATCAAGTTTTTTATTTACATCTTGGAACCCAATGAGTACAAGATCTCTAGACTCTTCAATCAATTTTTTAATTTCTGCATTGAAATTATTTTGTTCATTTATGTATTCGCAAAGTTGTTTAGATACTTCGCTAATACTACCTAATTTCTCTTTCAGAATGGCGCTGATTTTTTCAACTTCATTGATCTCTTTCAGTTGATTGATTACAATACTACCCACTCGTGATTCAATGAATGATAATATTTCTTCTTGCTCGGCATATTCCCTGGCATCTTTCAAACTAAATAATAGCTTATCAATAGCTTCTCCTTTTGGAAGGAGGTGTATAAAAGCACGGACAATATTTTCCCCTGCTTTAATTTTATAGACTTCTTCTTCCATAAATAACCCCTTTAATGCTTCCTATCCTTTGGTGGATGGGGGTCATTTCCATAGCTGTCCTTGTCTCTTATTTTACCATCCCGACCATGTATAACAACTTCAGATTTTTGATTTTTTGCAATCTTAATCGCCTCTTTTATAGCTTTTTCTTGTGTCGGTTTTATGACACTAGCTTTAGAGCTTCCTTCGCTTTTTACAGCCCACCCATCCTTACGAGGAACTACGTGTTGATTTTTCTTGGACATTTTTATACACCTTTACTTTTTGGAGGAATAATTTTTTCAAACTTACCAGAGGAGATAATTTTCTTGATATTATCATCTTTAAATATCAATCGATTCTGTTTGCCAGTTATTTTTCCTTGAAGTCCATCCCGATCAATTAGACTAATGTAATTACAACTATAGTTTTCATTTAGAAAAACAAAAGCTAATACTTGAAATTTTTCAGGTTTAATTCCCAATAAATATGGGTCATTTACTTGAGCCTGTCTTGTCTTTACTTCTATTAAACATGGTTTGTCCCAAAATTTCTTAAATATTTGGTTTCTAATAAAAATACCTTCAAAATCATATGGGGCTGTAGCCTTTTCGCTTTGTTTCAATGATCCTGGAATAAAGAGATGATTGCAATATGTATAGAAATAATATTCTCCCAAATCAGCAACAAATTTTTTGTAACTGAATCGATTTAATCCTTTAGCTTCAATATACTTTTTTATTTCTTCGCCTCTCTCCAAGTAAGAGTTTAGTAATTTTTGAAGTCCTAGTTCATTGTTAATTCTTATTTGCATACAGCTTCCTTCAATTAAGATATTTTTGTTATCCCCAACAACCTCACTCTTGCACCAACCGGATTCTCAACCGATGATTTTATTTGCGATAATATCGCTCCGACTGCACCTTCATAATTACTTTTAATTTTTTGCCAGTTAAGTTCTGTTGGAGTTTGATTTACACCATTGTATTGTTTCTTCTCTAATTTGTTCAACAGCCATTCATCCGGTAAGATTTGAACATCTCCTGAGTTGTTTATCTTAATTGTTTTTACTTCTTTGTGCTGTGAACCACCTTCAAGGTCAATCGTGAATTGTGTATTGACAACCATATAATCATTTTCATCATATTCGCCCTTGGGAAGAGAAGAAACATCACCTGGCAATATAACTTGCTGGTAGTGTTGAAATATAGCATCGACTAAAGGATGACCTAATCCCATAAGTTCAGCCTGTCTTTTCCTCATTGCCAAATCTCTGTCGAATGTAACGAGTTCATACTTTGCGGAAACATTTGTTGAATTAGAAATTTGGGTAGGAGCTACTATGCTATAAAAATCACCTTTTGGAATTATTGATCCCCCTAATCTTAAAATGGCTGTTTCAATAAATGTCTTAAGATGTCTTAGTGAAAATTTACCTTCAATGCTTAAGTAATCCTGCAAATTAAAAGAACTTAAATCCATTGTAAGGTTTTTTAATGCTTCAATTGATTGAAGAGCTCTCTGCATAGCATCCTCAATCTCTTTCTCTGTTCGTTTGTAATCTTTATGAACCAATGCGTGTTTATACCAATCAAGGTAATTTGGAGATGAGCCCATATAACCAAGGATTTCTGATCTGAAATCTTCAACTGGTTCACCAGTTGTCGGATCCAATTTCCCAATATGTTCTGCAATCTCTTGTAATTTTGAGTTAAGTAACTGATAAATTTTTTCTTCAACTGTATCTTCTGCAACCAGATTATACACCTGTGAAGTTTCTCTTTGCCCATATCGATGGATACGACCAATTCTTTGTTCTACTGCCATTGGATTCCAGGGAAGATCATAATTAAATAGTATATGACCTACCTGGAGGTTAATTCCTTCTCCACCGGCAGATGTGCAAATTAAAAATTGTGCGCCATCTTTATCCCAGAATTTTTCTTTTGCTTCAATCTTACTATCAAGAGGACCACCCTTGATTAAAGCAACTTTATCCCGACCATATATATTTTCTAATTTTTCTTTTAAGAAATTAAGTGTCTCGACATATTGAGTGAATATGACAAACTTCTCTTTAGGATTTGAATTACGAATTGAATCTATTGCTCGTGTCAGAGTATCAAACTTTCTATCAACTTCGTCAGGAACTAAATTTAATAACTCCTTAACTTTTTGAATTTCATCTGGAATATTTGCATCTGCATAAATTCCATCTTCCCCCTCTTCATCGCTATCCAAAGACCATTCGGTTGATTCTTCTGGTTGATATGTTCTGCTAACTCGTTGGGTAGTCTGTGCAAGTATTGTATCTATTTCTGGATGCCTTAATGGAATATTTGGGATTTGCATTATTTCAGAAATAAGTTTTCTCATTTCATCCTGCAATTGAAGCAGTTCTTCGGCGATGGATTTTGAGCTGGACTTAGCTCTTTTATTCGACAGCTCAAGCTGCTTCCTGATAAGTAAGACTAATAATCTTCTTCTTAATGCTTGTTTTATAGCCCGAATACTTGATGACATTATTTTCTGGAATGTTGTCATCACAAATCCAATTGCACGCTGCTGATTTGTAGTTCTACCTTCGCCATTACCAACACCAGCAACATTATAACCTTCTCTAAGATAATCCGTTAGCTTTTCATAGAAATTTCTTTCGGATAATGCAAGCTGAAATGATTGAGTATGAACTTGTCTCCTCATAAAAATTGGATTTCCATTTTTATCTGTCACTTCTCTTTTTGTTCTTCTTATCATAACCCGACTTAAAAAGCCACGATGTTCCATCATTGCTTCTTCGGAATCAAATAACGTTTCATCAAGAAGTTGAATAAGAGACCAAAACTGATAAGCATTACCCTGATGAGGTGTTGCAGATAGGAATATTAAATCTTTGGTATGAGATCGTAATGCTTCTGCAAGTTTATAATTAAGTGTTGGTGTAACTTTTTTTCCGTATCGTGTTCTGCTTAGATGATGTGCTTCGTCAAAGATTATAACATCCCACTTAGGACCACCAAGTAATCTTTCCAACCGTTGTGGTCGTTTAATTGTGTCTATTGATGCAATTACACGGTTGTGATTTTCCCAGGAAGCAAATCCTTGATCAGTAAAATCAGTTCCAAGTATTGCAAAATTCAATCTGAATGCATCTCTTAATTCACCTTGCCAGTTTTTAATTAAACCAGCAGGAGTAACAATTAGAATTCTACTTACTTCTCCACGGCTAATCAATTCTTTAATTATCATTCCAAGTTCAATAGTTTTTCCTAACCCAACTTCATCTGCAACAAGTAATCGTCGATGTCTCATTGAAACAACATCACGTGTAAGCAATATCTGATGGGGAAGAAGATCTGTCCTGCTATTGGAAAGCTGTCCACCATTATTTTGAAGCGGCAATTGAAAAGCTAATTGCTTTAATAAAAAATCAACCGATGAATCAAGATCATTACGAATTATTCTCTGCCATAAGTCAGGAGCGGGCTCTAATCTTTCTACCGGAAAGCTTTGGAGATGTCTTCCATTATTGTCTTCATACATTATATCTGCTTGATAAATACCGTAGAGCTCGCTAACACGATAAACCTCAACAATACCAAGATCATCACGACCCTTAACTTTTACGCGTTCACCCACTTTAGGCATATATTCAACTTTTTGCTCTGCTGTAAACATTCTATCCTCTTATTTAATTACCACTTAGATTAAAACCACTTTTATAAATCTTTTGACCATTTACTTCTTCAGGTACAGGAGAACCAAATATCAAATAAATATTTATGTTTGATGTAGGATGGTCTATAATTAAATGTTCTCCTCGTATTAATGTTCCCTTTATTACGATCTGCACATCACCACAACCCTTTGAGAAAAAATTATTACCAGCACTCTGAAGAGTGTTCCTTAACTTAATGCAGAACTCATCCATATTTGGTCTTGACGAGAGCAAGACATCTTCTATGCCAACGACACGCAAACTACTGTTTTCATTGAATGGAAATTCATCCTGCTTCAGTTCTCTTAAAAAATCACCGAAGCCAATCTCCTGAGTATTTGCTTTAACTCCTTGTCCGGAAGGACGGGGAGGTGTAAGACTTTTTTGCTCTACAAGAACATAACCTGGCATAGATTATCCTTTAACTTGTTGAGAAATATCTGTATTAGTAAACAGCGTGCGCTCATCTAAAAGACCTAAAACTTTTTTAGCCGGTGATACAAAATTTTTATTCTCCCGCATCATATGCTCTAATGCTGCACGTATCTGTGGCTTCAGTCCACCAAACTTTTCAAGCCACGGTAATATATTATCGCCTGATTCTGCAAGTCCAAGTAAGAAGTGTAATATGTCAACCAACAATATATTCTCAGGTAAACGAATTTCCGTATCATTAAAAAGAGTATGTTGGGAACTACTTCCGTTCCGGAATTTTTCTTTTAATTCATTTAATCTTTCTATTGGCTGTTTAACATAGAATGTCCTGCTACGTTCTTCTCTTCTTTTAATTATTAAACCATACTCTCTTAATTCGGACGGTTCAATTATACCCCTCACAATTTTACTAACAGAATCAACAGTGATCTCTTTATTTGAACAAAGTGCTGTTAGGAATATGTATGAAGGTACATCGATATCTTCTAATTCAGGAGGAAGCGGGTTGTCTTTTGTTAGTAACTGATCCACCATCATCTTAATCTCTTCAAGAGCTTCTTTAACAGGAACAGGTTGATCTTTATAGTCAACAACATTTCCGTAATGTTTGCTGTATAATTCCAGACATTTTCCTATAAGTAGAATGTTGACATCTGGTGCAGGAAGAGTTTCATTTCCATAAGTGCCTGATTCAATTAATCTTATTTCTTCTCTTGCACGTTTCTTTATTTCTTGTCTTATTCCAGCCCAGGAACGCTTGGTTGTAGCATTACCCTCTCGTTTTTTGCAAACGTGAATCAGGTCGTATGAAATAGCTTCGTTGTTCATTAAGTGTAGTGAGTTCTCTGCTTCGCCGTGAATTGGATACACAGCTTCGATACAATAACCTGCTTCACAGACAGCATCCAATAATGCCTCCCAAGCAGTATCTTCGGAATGATGAAAGGTAAAGATGAGCGGAGAAGTATCTTTCGAAACACGATGGCATTCTCTGAAAATTGTTTTTAATCCCTCTTTAAAATCTTCAGATGATTTACCGCGGGTTTTATTTTCAATAACTTCTTCTGATTTAGGTGTATACTCTGGTAAAAACTGTGAATAAGAGTTTTTCAATATCAGTCTTAACCAAACATAGAAAAAGTCAGCCAACTCGGAGTAATTAACATTTCCAGCATACGGTGGATCGGTTATAACAAACTCAACATCTGATATTGAGGTACTTAATGAGATCGAACTTTGTGATATAATCTTGACATCGTCATTTTTAGGAAGGATTTTTTCATTACTCAAACTAAATTCATTTCCTTCAACACCAATTTTTCTATCAAATGGATTGAGATTATATTTCTTTCCATTAATCACTTTATCAAAAGCATTAATGTAAACACCCCGCCCATAATCGATACCATAAACATTATTTTCGCAAATTGTAATTTTAGGTTGATAATCATGTCTTGCAAATAAACCAGCTGCGTGTCCTCTTGACGTATCGTATCTAGTAAACATATTGTTAGCCTCTAGGCTTGAGAAAAAAGCTGTTAATAACATATCTTTTAAAACATCATTATCTTCCTTTTCAATTCCATTTAACAAAGTAGAAAGACTCAGGAGTTGTCTCTCATTAAACATTTGATACCAAAATTGGTAATTGTGTTTCAGCATTTGGTTTGTGTTATATCCAACGGGTATCTCTGACTTTGGATAGGAAAGTGATGATTTTTGTTGCTCCCAAATTTCTTTTGCTTGTTGATACTTTGCTAAATCCTGAGAAGTAAATCTCTTGAAGAACTTTCCGTTATTCTTTACTAATATTGATGAAGAATTATTATCTGTTACTTCAATATCTTCATCCTCTTCCATCTCGAAGAATTTTTCTTTTTTGCTTTTACCGTTTTTATTCCCATAACAGTGTTCACAATAACCTTCAATAGCATAAGGTCGTACAGCAAGCAATTGGTCTTTTGGCAGTTTTCTTATTGCGCTTATGATAGCATCAACATTACCATTGCATGTTCCGCGGCAAATAAACTTACCCTTTGCAGGAAGATTCCCTTCGTTAGGATTATATGAATGATTGCAAGTAGGACATTCAATCATTGAATCTGTTTTGAGCTCACCTCTGTATTGCCATACTTCTTCGCAGGAAGGACAGAACAGAACATTTAATGGAACTTTCTTACGTTTCTTTTTACTTTTTTTAACGACTGGGGTTACACTTTTGCCACACCAGGGACAATCTGTTTTAGACTTTTCCTGTGCATAAGACCAACGTGCAGATGCTCTGCCAATTCCAGCAGAAAACTGGGTTGCATTTATCATCAAAGATTTGTTTCCAATAAGAGCAGCGGGTTCAATTTCCCAATCAAACTTTTTATTGCATTCCGGGCATTCACAATCCTCATAATATCTGATTGAAGGATTTTTATATGATATAATAAAATCAGAGAAAAGAGGAGTCTGATGTTCACAAGTTCCTGTTGTGCAAGGTGCTGACTTAACCCAGAACGTATAAATAATATCAGCATTCTTGTTACCACAGCATGGACATTCTGTCTTATAAAGATCAAGCAGGGTTTCCTTTAATGGTTTTCCTGACCAGCTAACAATTCTATTAGATAATCTCTCAAATGATTTTTTTAATTCATCAATGTCAACGGGTTCAACTTCAGTCTTCACAATGAACCAGGCAACCGGATTAAGGTCTATTCCAATTACTTTACAGCCAAGTCGCAATGCTTCAACGACAGTTGTCCCTCCGCCCATAAACGGATCTAAAATAACCTTGCCATTTGTATCCGGATCGTTTGTATGATCTTTATAGAACTCTTCCATAATATCAGTTCCGGCAGGTTTCATTGCCGCAAGCAGTATAGCTCGGAACACAGAAGAAGATCTGCGGGCAAACCATTTATGCATAGTGTAAATTGGCTTGAATGCATTGCGTTCAGGAACTGCAAGTTTATTTATTTCAACAATTGGAAATGATTCTTCGATAGCTCGTTTTGTATTATTCATTTATATCATCCGGTGAATAGAGCAAAATTCCTTGAATGTTTTTGAAAATAGAATCAGCAGAAACTACAGCAGTTACTCTTAATCTTATTGCAACTGCTAAAAACAATGCATCGTTTGTAAGTACACCATATTGCCTTTGCAATGACATTGCAGTTAAAAAATCTTCCCGCTGTAATGATTCGAGTTTTAATCCGATAGAAAGTAAGTCACGAATTAAAACTTCATATCTATTTAATGTTTTTATCTTGTTTGGATTTTCTGCAAGCTGTTTTGCAGGATTAGAACCTTTAATCAGACCAATGTCTCTGGCTTCAGCAAGCATCAAAACGTGGGTGAGTTCTGCCAATATATGTGTTGGTAGAATTCCAAACATTTCATCTGTCGCACATTTTTCTAATAGTTTCATACATTGTTTAGAGTCCCGTTGTGCTGCATAAACAAAAATGTTCGTGTCAATTATTACCGGTTGTTGTTGGGGTATCTGTAATAAATTCATTGTTCGTAGTAATCCTCGGTTAATAATTCTTCAATTTCATTCTGATTAAGATTAAAAGGCTTTGAGCAAAATCGTGTTACTGCAGCCTTTCTCAGTTCAAGTTTTGCCGGTTCAATCTCTTCATATTTAAGAATTGCATCCTGAATAATTTCACTAATGGATCTGCCTTCTTTATGAGAGCGGTCTTTAATTTTCTTGACAATGTTTCTGTCGAGTATCGTTCCTACTTTTTCTTTTCCATCTTGTTTTACTGTTTGTTTTGCCATTTTAACTTTTCCTTTGTTCTAACTTGATTTACTTATTAATAGTTTTTATATCAACTGAAAAATCATAGTGACCTTTATCGATTTTTTTCTTTGCTTTAGCAAAAAATCTTTCTGGTGGAGTTAAACTGGAAGATTTAAGAACTTCATAGTGTTCTATAACCTGATCAAACTTGTCTCTGAAACCAGAAGTCTTTGAGTCAATATTTTTTAGCTTTCGAAATTTTCCTTGAAATATTTTGTAGTTTGATGCTGCGGAATCAACTTGTTCTATTTTTTGATCTAATTTAAGAGCCGAAAAGATACTGGGGATAATCCCAGCAAGTAGTGCAGATATTCCAACTAAATATTTAATCCAGTCGACCTCTGATAAAGTAAGTATTTTAACTCCTGAAAATCCGCCCAAGAGTAGTGGCGTGATGATAAAAAATATTCTTAGTCTTCTGAGTGATTTCAACCAGTAAAAGAAAGTAGTTGATGTATATAAACAATTTTCCTCTTCTCTTTCGCATTCTTTTACAGTTTCATTAACTATATTATCCATAATGTTCCTAATTTCTGATTGGGATTATTAACTTATCATATGTAATACATTTATTATTTTTTATTATATAGCACTCTACATAGTGATCACCATAGTATTTAGTATTTTCAGTTCTTTCTCTATTTCCACCATCTCTCCAAATTTGCCCCCTCAAATCACAACTTGATTTAGCTTCATCACCATAATTCCTGACCTTCCACATAACATCAAATGGTTCATCAACATTTGTTTCTTCGATAAAGAAGAGCAGCTTTAGCCTTTTTTGTAAAAATCTTAAATTACTGAGCAATGCTGGTCGCCAACCATCTTGGGTAACCTTACAGTTTATTTTAACGTATTGACTTTCGTCTAATTCCACCGGATAGTAATCCTCTATAAATTCTTCTTTGGGTGCATAATATTTTTCACTAGTAGTAGCTTCTTTAAGTAATTTCTGACCTGGAAAATCATTACCAAACACTTTTTTCCATTGAGCAATTGCTTTTATTATTTTATCAGCTTGTTTGTATTCAATAGCTTTCTTCGCCCTTTTACAGGCAGTTTCAACATAAGATAAATTTCTTGAGTCAACTTCACTTTTCAGAAATTCAAAGAAATCGTATACCATAACATCAGTATAAGTGAATTTATAGTTGTTGTCATCTAAAAATTTCATTGATAAATTTTCAATAATATAAGACTTAAGATTAATTGAACATCTTTCACTCCACTTTTTGATCATCCTAATCAGTCTTCTTGTTCTGCCATCATTTGTTGTATCTGAAGTATTTATTTTATCTATTTCTGCCCTGGGATCCCATATTTCCCAATAACCACCTTGTGATGAATTGGGAATTTTGAATTTTTTATCTTCCTGTTCAAATGCTGGCAACAACTCAACATTATGTTTTGATTCAGAAAATTCTATGACAACAACTTTTTCAAATACCTTAATAGAGGTGTTTGGATATTTCTCTTCTAAAATAGATTTAATTTTTTGTAGAAGGTTGGATTGTCCATTTGAGGCATTATTGTATTGATCAAATTTCTCATCTGGCATCTTAAATATCACATCTACATCCCTTGCGGGTCTTATATTTGTTTTTTTCCCATAAGAACCTATTAATAATTTAGTCGAACCAGTGTATTCTATATCCTCATAATAATAGTTATGAAGTTTTTCACAAACTCCATCGTATTTAGTTTTAGCATCTTCCCTCTGGGACTGAGTTAGCTTTATGTTTTCAAGAAATTTGTCGAAATATTTCTCCATACATTACCTCAGTTAACTCCTCTGAATTATCAACCATGGTGTTAATACTTCCATTAAAGATAAACCGCCATGACGAAAAACTTTATTCGCTGATTGTCCTTTCGGTCTATTTTTTATTCTGCCTTTTAGTATTCCTAATCCGCGGTTAGATATTATTTGGAGTTCAGAATTGTCTTGTGGGATTTCTTCTTGCTCAGAGTAATATCTGAATCTTTCCTGATTAAGAAACCTCAAAGCTGCATCACCTTTTAACTGTGATTCAAATCCATTATTAAGATATACATAACCATGATCGCTAGTGATTATAATTCTATATCCTTTTGGTATAGCCATAACAATATTTTTCCAAACCACATCAAACTGCTTTATAAAAGTTTCGAAGTGAAGTGAATTCCTGGCTTCAAAATTAGTATAAGTACCATCTGGAAAGCTTGACCATAAAAGATAATTCACTTCAGCAGAGTTAATTTCAAAATGTCTGATGGGGGTATCATAATAATATGTCTTAATATTTCTGCTGCCTAATTCTTTTCTGGTTTCCAATTGAGAGGGAGAAATACTTTTCCCAATTAATCTTTGCTCTATAAAAGATACTGTTTCACTTGGAAGTGCTGATGCTCTGTGGGATGACTCTACTATTTCAAATCCCGTGCTTTTTGCGAGGTGTTCAAGCAACGGTAACTCTCTTATTGAAGCGCCATCGAATATAATCAAAGCAGTTTTGGTCTGATTAAGTTCATAAAGCAGCGAGAAATTCTTTTCTGCAAGAGCAGAAAGTTCATCATAAATTCCATTACTGCTTGTAAGTATCAACTCCTCAAGCTTCTGAATTTGTTTTTCACCAGCTTCAAAGTAAGTTCTAATGTCCATTGATTTGAAGGCTGATTCAGACCAGACATTCTCTTTCATCCACTTGTGTATTAATGGAATTCTCTCACCGGAAGATGTTATGAGATCAAATATTGTATCAAAATCAAAACTACTTTTCATTTATTGCTTCTTCTTTTTTAACATAACCTTTAAGTGTAGCTTTATAAACAGCATCTTGATAAGAAGGTAGTTGCTCTGATAGTTGCTCAATCTGTGACTTTGAGAAATTCCCAGATTTATAGATGTTCAACTCAAAATTAAGATCGCCGTTACCCGTTAATGACCCTCTTAATGATGAAGGTAATGTGCTTATATCTATTGAGGTTTTTTCAAGAAAGATTGTAAACCGAATATTCTCAATGACACCATTTTCTTTTTCATTTAATTTCGAAGCAATATCTTGTCTTAGTTCCCCGATTGACTTAAAATTAGCTGTTGTAATATTTATCGGTTCAGCTCCCGGGATAACTCTTTTTCCAATTCCGTTGTCAGTAAGTATACCGATGTCAGTTAATTCTTGTTCTACTGATCGTTCAACTGGTCTCGGAGGAATAAATCCTGAGTCGCTTTTGTCATCTAAAAATGGTTCGACAACTTGAACATCGTCCCATTCAGAGCCACTAAAGCTTGGATGTGAGCCACAGAACTTATCTCGTGGATGAGATAATCCAATAATTTTATTTAAACATAGATTTTTTATGGCATCTATTAGGTTAGTTTCAGCCAGCAATACAGGAAAGCCTAAGGTTTTTCTATATGTGTTTTTCACGTCTCTTATTGACTGATTTACGAGCCAGCTTTTCCCAATTGATTTGAACCTGCCGATTTCATCCTGAAGATGTTCTTCAAATATTTGACGGGGGTAGAAACTCTTCTTTAGATTTTCTATCACTTCATTTTTTTGAACTGCATTACCGACTGATTCAAGTTCGAAATCAATTTCGGTCTTATTCTGTCTTAGCATAACGTAAGCAATACCTGCTCGTTTGAATGCGTCATCAACATATTTCTGATTATCTAATTCAATCCGCTCATATTGCTTTTTTCTATCGTAGTCGCTTGCACCTGATTTTAATTCTTTTGCCGCTAAAGAAAGCTGAGCCCACTTAATTATATCATGGTTCTCATAGATGTTAAATACATCTGATTTAGGTTCAAGGAGAATTACAAGATTTCGGTTTTCCACTCCTTGATAAATTTCTTTCCTTTCTGCATCAGTTAATCGCTTAGGTGCTAAAATGAATCTTGGCGAATTTCTCTCTAGTTTAAGTAAATCAGTTTTAACTTGTGCTGCATCACGAAATACTATTGCCGATGAATCATTAAATATATGTTGACCCCATCGTGATAAAGCAAATTCAAGTGCATCCTCACGCGGTACCCTCAATGAACGATATTCAACTTTTGCAAAAGGCTTCTCCTGAGTATCAAAGTAGTATGAGTCTTCAGACTTGTGAAAGTAAGATCCAAACTTAACCAGTGTATTTATACTTGCCTGGAAATCATTAAAATCATCACCAGGTCTTAAAATCTGTCTTGCAAGCTCAAACTCCTTAATTCCTCTCACTGTTCCAGATGAACACAAAGTTGATATCAGTGTTGAGTTAATAACATCTTCTGACCTTTTAATTGTCTGTAAATCTTTTAAATCATTTTGAGCACACTGAAGCAATGTCTGATTGTTATCTAGGTCCAAGAGATAATTTCGAATTCTTTTATCATTGAAATTAAAGTGAGCAGTTGAAATAATATCCTCTTTGTCAGCTGTAAGCTGAACAATTCGGCCGAGTAAACTTAGCGGTCCTCTATTACCTTGAAAATCCTTTACAAGAACACGGTTAAATAACATATCAATTACCTCTGGGGTGAATGGATAACTTTCCTGAAAGGAGTCGACATATTTTTCATCAACTTTTACTTCATTCTTCTTCCATTGGTTAACAAAACTTTGAACTATGGTTTCTACTTTTAATTTATCGTGGGACTCATAATTAGAAAATATCCTATGCAAAACCACTGATTTTCTATCTTTAGGCTCTGAGAACTTTATCTCAACCCTCGGAACTCTTTTTAATGTTGCCCCAGGTTCTTTGTGTGAGTCATATACCGATGCAAAAATTGTAATAGAAGAATTTTCGGAACGTTGAGCTTCTTCACTAAGCATCTGCAAGAAGGCCAAATTCTTAGCTTTGAATTCTGTATTAATTAATTCAAAACCAATTTCTAGCTCATCTAATATTAAAGCGATTCTTCTTCCATTTAACGCTGAACGTAATTGGTCAAGGTTAGGTAAATCATTTCCTATTAGTAAGTCAGTAGCATCAAGTTTTTCAAAAATAATTTTCCAAAGAAAGTTACTTGGGAAGTCGGTGAATTTATTTATCAGTACAAGAATATTATTAGGGAGTGTGCACTTAATATTATGGTCATTCATCCATTGACTACCTAACTCCGGATGTGAAAGCAAATTGTAGATTAGTAGTTCAAGGTGTGATTTACCGCTTCCTTTAAAACCCTCCAATAAAAACAATCCAGCAGTTTGTTCGGGCGAATTATATCGTTCGTGAAGTTTTGAGAGAACATATTTTATATCACTCGTTGGATAAGTAAGATCAAGAAATTCTTTTGGTGAGGCTTCAATTGTCTTCTTCTTCTGCGTACGAAGATTTTCAAGGTCTATAATGCCTTGTATACCATCACCTTTGAGAACCTCTTTGCGGGGAACTAATATATTTGAATAACTCATTATTGGATCCTTTATTTTCACCTGGGACAAACTTAAGTAATTGGAATTTCAAAGTCAATAGTTTATTTCAAGAATAATTCAAGAATTCTTATATAATTCTTTAATGTATATAATTATTTCAAAAACAATCATTATAATTAAAAAACTAAATAATAGACCATTCTCGATTGAAGGATAAAGGCGTTGAAAGAGAAACCAGGATTAGTTTGACTTTTAGGAGTGTTATCATCTAAAGTTACTTATAGCATTCCGAAAAAGTAAAGGTTTATGGAATGATTGTTTGAGAAGTTAACATACTAAAATTAAATAGCTTACCTTTATAATAAATAATACCTTTTATGGAATGGACCAAATAATTTTTGCTTTGATTATAATTCGAATACAAAGACCATTAAATTATCTGCACCTCCAACTACTTTGATTGAAGGACTATTTTATTTTTTTATCTTAACCAATTTATCAACTGCTGATTTGAGATAATCAGGCGCTAGATGAGCGTATATTTGAGTTGTTTGAACATCAGAATGACCTAATAGTTTTGACACCGTATAAATGTTCTCATCACCCATAACCAGATTGCTAGCAAAGGTGTGCCTGAGTTTATGAATATCTCCTTTTAGTCCCAAAGTCTTCAATGCTTTTTTTAGTTTATGGTAGGGTTTATCTGGATGAATTTTTGATCCATTTTTAAGTGTAAAAACATATTCTGAATTTTTCCCTTTTTGCTTTTTTATAATTTCAAGAGCATCATCATTCAAAGGAATCACTCTTGATTCACCTGTTTTCGTTTGCCAGCTTGCTGAAGAAATTATTGTTATGCTGGGAGGAGTTCCATCAAGATTAACATTATTCCATTTGAGGTTTATCCATTCACCTTTTCTCAGACCTGTATGAACAATAAACTTTAATGGCTCAACCCAGTATTCATCAAGTTCTGACCAGATCTTCTCAAGTTCCTCTTCAGTAAAATACTCCACCATTTTCTTCCCATTTACTCTGAATCTTTTTGTTTCTTTTACAGGATTTTTGAGAAGATAACCATCTTTAATTCCATAATTAAAAAGTTGAATAAGAATAGATCTTAAACCATTCACTGTTTTGGGTTCCCACTTTTTTCCATTGGTAATTTTATTCTCCAGCAGATGATTAAAAATTTCTTCAATGTAATTCGTTTTTATGTCTCTTACATTTAATGAGGGGGCTGGAAAAAGCTGATTCATTAGCTCAAGAAACTTGTCAAGATAATTTTTGTAACGCTTTAGTGAAGATGGGCGAATATGGTTTCTTTTCGATGAGAGAAAATTATTGCTTAATTCATTGAGTGAAATATTCTTTTTATCTAGCGGTGAAATGTCAAATTGACCAAGCAATAATTTTGCATCATATTCACGTCGAATGTCTTCAGCTTTTTTCTTATTGGTTCCAACAGTTATTCTTCGCCTCGTACCATTAAGAGTGAAATCAAGATAGTAGGAGGTTCCATTTTTACCACTTCTAGGTTTGAGTCTTACTTTTGGGATAGCCATAAATTCCTCATTTCCTTACTATAATTTAATAAAATTGGCACAAATCTGGCACATTCTATTTTGCCAGACTTGTTAACTCATTTAATTATAAGGGATTATAAGGAATGTGCGGAGAGACAGGGATTCGAACCCCGGAAGGACTTGCATCCTTAACGGTTTTCAAGACCGCCGCATTCAACCACTCTGCCATCTCTCCGATATTTAATGAATTAGTTCCTAAACAATTTTCCCCCGAAGGGATCACTTACGCAGTAAGAGACCGCCGCATTTCCCACCTTTGTCGGGATAAACAACCTTTACCCCGCAATTATAAAGTGATTTTTTGTCTTTTTGTGTTTAGAGAAAATCACAAATTTGAGTGCCAAATATAATCATACTTGCTGTTTCTGCAAACTCATTTTGGCTATCTTTACAATACAAAATCTTATAAAACGCTATGAATACTAACGAATTAATACCCTTTCTTAAATTCCTTTCCTCCGAAAGCTCAGCCATTGTTAAACAGTATTTTAGAACTGATCTGGCCATAGATAATAAAGCCGATGATTCCCCGGTTACAATTGCGGATAAGAAGACCGAGGAAAAAATGCGATCGCTTATTAAAAAGGAATTTCCCGGTCACGGAATAATAGGCGAAGAGTTTGGTAATGAAAATACTGATGCAGAATTTGTTTGGGTGCTCGATCCGATTGATGGAACTAAAAGTTTTGTATCCGGTGCTTTAAGTTTTGGAACTCTGATTGCTTTGTTAAAAAACAAAAAACCATTTATCGGTGTTATCAATCACCCGATTTTAAATGAGTTTTTGATCGGAGATAATGATTCAGCCTGGCTTAATGATAATTTAGTTCGTTTGCGGGACTGCAGTTCAATCTATGAAGCTGTACTTCTTACAACAGATCACTTTAATATTGGTGAGTATCATGATCAAACTAAATTTGATAAACTTGCAAGACAGGTTAAGCTTTACAGAAATTGGGGAGATTGTTACGGCTATTATCTTTTAGCAGCCGGTTATGCAGATATAATGATTGATCCGATTATGAGCATTTGGGATTCTATGGCAGTGATACCAATTATTAAAGGCGCAGGTGGAGAAATAACAGATTATAAAGGTAATGATCCTGTAACAGGAAATAGTATTGTCGCTTGTAATAAACTTATTCATTCGGATGTGATTAAGCTGCTTAACGATTAGCTAATCAAAGAAACAGAAAATCACAAGAGTTAATGCAGCCGTGAATAATGATATGTATTTTAGTTTTGATTTGTTGAATGATACTATTGCAGTGATAATCCATAATACAAAAATCAATAGTTCCGCCGTTGAGAATAATCTATCAATTGAAGGCACATAATTATTTATAAAACCATACTTATAAGTTAGATAAAGTGGATTTATCAAAGCGATTAAAGTCAGGAATATTATTGAAAGAATCACAATAAACTTTTTTGTTTTGATGTTATTATTAAAACTTTCCAGTCCTGTTCTTACTGCAAACAC
>Ga0226835_1000908_pt1 | contig 21404 bp, 20 predicted proteins | sample LAC_MetaG_1_FD_163627 | JGI IMG/M metagenome (GOLD analysis project Ga0226835, IMG submission 163627) | Anaerobic ammonium oxidizing microbial communities from anammox membrane bioreactor (MBR) in UC Berkley, California, United States -... | ecosystem: Engineered > Bioreactor > Anaerobic >...
ACTGCACAATCACCCTAGACGCCCCATCGCAGCCCCGCCGTCTTGACGGGCGCATCCCAAAGCGCGGCAAGTTGGTCATCCAACTTTAGCAGCGTAATAGAGCAGCCCGCCATTTCGAGCGAAGTGATGTACGAGCCGATAAGATTACGCGCGATTTTAATGCCGCGCGCTTGGAGGAACTGATAGAGCTCGTTATAGACGATATACAGTTCAATCAGCGGCGTGCCGCCCATGCCATTGACGAACGCCAACACCTCGTCGCCGGATTTGTACGGCAAATCTTCGACCACCGCAGTCGCCATGATTTCGACGATTTCGTGCGCCGATTTCAGTTTCATGCGCGTGCGCCCCGGTTCGCCGTGAATGCCGATGCCGATTTCCATTTCGTCATCGCCTAATTCAAACGTCGGTTTGCCCGCTTGCGGCACAGTGCAGCTCGTGAGCGCCATGCCCATCGAGCGCCCCTGCGCGTTCACCTGTTCCGCAATCGCTTTGACCTGCGCGAGCGAATCGCCGCGTTCCGCCGCCGCGCCCGCGATTTTTTCCAAAATCACGGTAATGCCTACGCCGCGCCGTCCCGCCGTATAGAGCGAATCTTTGACCGCCACATCGTCGTTCGTCACCACCGCTTCGACCTCGATGCCTTCGCCGCGCGCGAGTTCCGCCGCCATTTCAAAATTCATAATATCGCCCGTGTAATTTTTGACGATATGCAAAACGCCGGCGCCGCCATTCACCGCTTTGGTCGCTTCGAGCATTTGGTCGGGCGTCGGCGAAGTAAAGACCGCGCCGGGACACGCCGCGTCCAACATTCCTTTGCCGACGAAACCACCGTGCATCGGTTCATGGCCCGAACCGCCGCCCGAGACGAGCGCGACCTTGCCCTTGACCGGCGCGTCCGCGCGCACGATATAATTTGGTTCGTAATACACCTTGACCAAATCGGGATGCGCCGCGGCAATGCCATGCAATTCCTCGACGACGACATCTTCCGGCTTGTTGATGAGTTTTTTCATAATACTCCTTGTGCGCGTCCCAAACTTAGGGCCGTCCGAGCGCCATCCACACCAACGCCGCCAGCACGCCGCCAATCAATGGGCCAACCACCGGAATCCACGCATAGCCCCAATCGCTGCCGCCTTTGCCGGGGATGGGCAGAATGGCGTGCATGATGCGCGGTCCAAGGTCACGCGCAGGATTGATGGCGTAACCGGTCGGCCCGCCGAGCGAGAGACCAATTGCCCACACCAAAAAGGCGACGGGAATCGCGCCCAACGCGCCCAACGTAATGGGCGTAACGCTCGCGCCCGAACCGGTGCCCATAAACGCCGATTTCATCATAAAGACGCCGAACATTAACGCGAACGTACCGATAATTTCCATCATCAGATTCCAAAGCGAACTGCGAATCGCGGGTGCGGTGGAAAAAACGGCAAGCTTTAACCCGGCATCTTCGGTCTCTTTCCAGTGCGGATAATAACCGAGAAACACGAGCAGCGCGCCGATAAACGCGCCGATAAATTGGCCGACGAGATAAACCGGGACCTGATCCCATCCGATATTGCCCGCCGTCGCCAGACCGAACGTAATCGCCGGATTCAAGTGCGCGCCGCTGAGCGATGCCGTCGCAAAGACGCCCACAAACACCGCCATCGCCCACCCCGTCGTAATGACAATCCAGCCCGAACTATTCCCTTTTGATTTTGCCAGCAACACATTGGCGACGACGCCGTCGCCGAGCAGAATCAGCAGCGCGGTGCCGATGATTTCGCCCATGAGAATTCGAGTGTCGAACATTCTAACCTCCTTGTGAATGTTGAATCCAAACGCCAGTATGCTTACGCGTCACATTTGACCGAATAGAGTCTTGCCATCAAGCTGCCTCCTTCAACGCCGCGCATAAAAAAACCGTTCACGCGCACGCTGTGCGCGCGGAACGGTTCAACCTTTGTCTTCAAAACACATGAAACCCTCTGCCTGAATGGCGTCTGGGGTACGACTTGCGGATGCGGCATACTACGCAGGTCATAATGCAAATAAAATAGCACAACTCATTTGCGGATGTCAATCAAAACGGCGAATATGTTTCACAATGAAACATATTCGCCGCGCTTGAATGTTTCATTATGAAACATCACTTGGCGAAATCGCGCGGCGTCAAACCCAGCCGTTTCATTTTGCGCCACAATGTGCTGCGCCCGATGCCGAGCGTGCGCGCGGTCTCGCTCAAATTGCCGCGCGCCGCGCGCCCCGCCGCCAAAATCGCCGCCGTCTCGCTTTCGCTCATGCTCCGCACCGGTTCGGCGCCGCCCTTGCGCGCCGCATACACGCGCCGCTCGCGCACGTCCGGCGGCAAATGTTCCACCTGAATCACCGCGCCTTCGCAATGCAGCGCCGCGCGCTCTATCACAATTTCCAATTCGGTGATATTGCCCGGAAACGGATAGCGCTCCAAGCGGTGTAACGCCGCCGGCGCAATCTGCACGCTGCGCCCAAATTGGCGGCTCAATTTTTCCAACAAGCGTTCGACCAACGCCGCAATATCTTCGGGCCGTTCGCGCAGCGGCGGAATCTGGATCACAATCGGCGACAGCCGATAATACAAATCGCGTCGAAACGTATATTCTTTGACGCTGCGCTCGAGGTCCATGTCGGTGGCTGCCATCACGCGCACATCCAACGGAATCACGCGCGTGCCGCCGAGACGGATGACTTCGCCGTATTCAATCACGCGCACGAGCGCGGCTTGCATATCTTGCGGCAGCGCGTCCACCTGGTCCAAAAAAAGCGTGCCGCCGTGCGCCAATTCAAACTTGCTCGGTTGACCGTCCGGCTGCGCGCCGGCTTCATAACCCAAAAATTCGCTCAACACCAAATCGCGCGGAATCGCGCGACAATTGAGCGCCAAAAAGGGTCCCGCCGCGCGTTTGCCCGAATTGTGAATCGCGCGCGCGAGCGCGTTCTTGCTCGTACCCTCTTCGCCCAAAATCAAAACGCTGCCTTTGGCGTTCGCGGCGGCTAACGCCTGTTTGCGAATGCGCCGCAGCGCGGGACTCGGCCCGACAATATCGTCCAACGTCAAACGCGCGTGCGCGCCGACCATGCGCGTCACCAATTGCCGCACCTGTTCCGCGCGCCGCAGCGTGGCGATAAAATGCGTGGGCGTTTTGTCCGCTTGTTTCAACACGCGCAAACTGACAAAACATTCGCGCGGCGTTCCCTGCACCGTAAAAGTCGTTTCCAATTCGCGCACCTCTTCGCCGCTCGCCGCCGCCCGCGCCAATCCTTCCGGCAGCGTCAAGTATTCGTTCAAGGCGCGCCCGACGACCAGATTCGGCGCCAACCCCAACAACAAGCCCGCGTGTTCATTCAAATGCGTCACCACGCCGAACGCATCCCACGCCAGCACGCCGTCCGAAATCGCTTCGAGCGCGGCGTTCAATTCGCTCGCGCGCTCGTTCGCTTCGCGCATCAAAAATTCGGCGGACAATTGATTCTCAATCGCTTTGGCGGCGGCGACCACAATACCCAAAAGATGCGGCGTATGTTTTTCCACGCGCTGCATGACGCCGATGCTGCCCACCAAGGAACCATCCAAATCAAACACCGGCGCGGCGACGGCGCTATAGTTGTGCAAAACCGCCAAGAAATGTTCCGCGCCGACAATTTGCGCGGGCGTGCTTTCCAGCATCGCCACCGCGAACGCATTCGTCCCCGCGCGGCTCTCGTCCACAAAAACGCCGGGGCGAATGCCCAACGCGTGCAGCTCGCGCACAATTTTTACATCGCCCAATTCTTCCAGCACGCAGTGCGTATTGTCCGTCAACAGCAATACCGCGCCCGCGCCTTCGATGAATTGATACACATCCTCCATCAACGGACGCGCCAACGCGAGCAGCGCGGTATGTTTTTGCCGTGTGCGCGCCAAAGCCGCCTGGCTCAAATAACTCCACTGCGGCGCGCCGCGCGGATTGAGCCGCGGCGCGCTGCGCTGCCACGAACGCGCGACCAGCGGGTCCGTTTCAGGCCCAACCTGCCGCCGCGCGACAAAGCGGCGCCACGCGCGCGCCAACAAAACATGATTCGGAGCGCCGATGTGGGGCTGCATCTTTACTTGGGCGCGTTCGGCATCGTCAAGCGACTCAATAAATGCGCCAAATCTTCGAGCGAGGAAAAATTATGCGCGGGCAAAAAATCGTCCACGTACGGCAGCGCGGCTTGCAGCCCTTGCGTCAACGGCGCGTAATCGTCGGACGCAATTAGGGGATTAAGCCAAATCACGCGCGCCACATTGCGCCGCAAACGCGCCATTTCGCGCGCCAACAATTGCGGGTCGCCGCGGTCCCAGCCGTCGCTGATAATCAAAACCACCGCGCCCGGGCGCAAGACGCGCCGCGCCCACACAAAATTAAACGTCTTGAGGGCGTCGCCGATGCGCGTGCCACCCGACCAATCCGCCACCGAATCCGCTACGTCGCGCAGCGCGCGTTCAACGCTGCGCGTACGCAGCTGGCGCGTGATGCGCGTCAGGCGCGTGCCAAAGACAAAACATTCCGTGTGCGTGGCGACGTACCTGTCGCGACGCGCGCGCAGCGCGTGGACAAAATGCAGCAACATGCGCGAATAATTTTCCATCGAGCCGCTAATATCGCACAAGACAACCAACGGGCGCGGCTTGAATTTCGTTTTGCGCCATAACGGTTCGAGCAATTCGCCGCCGTATTTCAGATTGCGCCGCATCGTCGCGCGCGCGTCAAAAAATTCGCTGCCGCCGCGCGCGTGGCGGCGCGTCGCGCGCTCGTCCGTACGCAGCGGCAGCGCGCGCATCAACTTTTTTACCTGTTCCACTTCGTCGCGCGAGAACGCGCCAAAATCTTTGCGCCGCAAAAGTTCTTGGGCCGAATAGGTGCGAATGGTGACAAGTTTGCTTTTTTGCGACAGCGTCTCGGGGCTCAACGGCGCGATGGCGGTGGGTTGAAACCGCGCTGGCGGCGGGGGTTTGGCGAGCCGCAGCGCCAGCTCGTTCGCCGCGCGCCGCGCGTCCGCGCTGTAATCGCGCTGCCGCCAAAACCAATCGAACGCCTGCTCGAACAGCGCCAAATCTTCGCGCCGCGTGACCAGCGTGCAGCGCGCCGCGTCTTTTAGGTCGCGTCGCCGCGTCAGGTCAATATAGCGCAGCGCGCGCGCAAAATCATGCACTTGGGGCGCGCTCACATTTACGCCGAGACGCCGCAAGAGCCGCGTAAAGACGACGAGATTGTGGCTCAGATTGCCGCCCGCTTTGTACGCGTCCCATTCGAGCGCGGCGCGGGCGTCGTTTTCCGTTGATGCGTTTGGCATACTTTTTTCAACGCGCGGCGCGGTCGTAACCCAGCTCTTGATAATTTTTTGCGCGAGCGGTCAATTCCGAAGCCACGCCGCCGCGCACCTGTTCCACATCATCCTGATATTTCAAAATCACGCCGAGCGTTTCATTCACCACGCGCTCGTCCAACGCGGTTTGGTCCAACGCCGTGAGCGCGCTCGCCCAATCCAAAGTTTCCGCGACGCCAGGCATTTTGTACAAATCGCGCGCGCGTAATTCTTGAATAAACGCCACAACCTGTTCCGTCAAGCGTTCACTCGCTTCTGGAACTTTGGCGCGCACGATGGCAAGCTCTTTGTCAAAATTTGGATAATCAATCCAATAATAGATGCAGCGGCGTTTGAGCGCGTCGTGCAATTCGCGCGTGCGGTTCGACGTAATGACGACGACGGGCGGATGCGTCGCCTTGAGCGTGCCGAGTTCGGGAATCGTGATTTGCCAATCCGACAACAGTTCCAACAAGTACGCTTCAAATTCCGTGTCGCTGCGATCCACTTCGTCAATCAACAACACCGGCGCGCGGTCGCGGGCTTGTTCGATGGCTTGGAGCAGCGGGCGTTTGATGAGAAATTCGGGGCTAAAGATATTCGGATGCGTATGCGCGGCGGCGTCCGCATCGTGCGCGCGCAACTCCAAGAGCTGCCGCGCGTAATTCCATTCATACACCGCGTGATTAATGTCCAATCCTTCGTAACACTGCAAGCGAATCAAATCGGTCTGCAAAATATCCGCCAACACTTTGGCGATTTCCGTTTTGCCGACGCCCGCTTCGCCTTCGAGAAACAGCGGTTTGTTTAATTTGAGCGCGAGAAAAATTGCCGTGACGAGGCCATGATCGGCGACATACTGCCGCGCGCCCAGTTCCTGTTCGAGGGTTTGAATTGAAGATGGAATCATTTCCGTTCTCGGTTACGTCAAGCTGTCTTTTTTATTTTCCCAGCGCACGCTGCACTGCCGCGTACGCATCCACGATGCCATAGCCAAAAAAATCGTTGGGAATCGCCTTGGGGTCGCCGCACACCAACGTATCGCCGTCGGCGGTAAAAGCGCGCGGCTGCGCGGTCGCGCGCAAAATTTCTTTGGTCGCGTCAATATCGCCAATCAGTTTTGGATTCGCCGACCAGATCAGCGCGACGACGCCCACCACATGCGGGCCCGCCATCGAAGTCCCCGAATTTTCGGCGTACGTTCCATCCGGCATGGACGAATACACAGCCACACCCGGCGCGGCAATGTCGGGTTTGATGCGCCCGCTGCCGTCGGCAAGCACCGGGCCGCGACTGGAGAAATCCGCGATGCGCCGATTGCGATTCACCGCGCCGACCGAAAATACGTCGTCGTACAACGCAATCGGGTTCTGCACGCTACTGCAACCGGGGCCATCATTGCCCGCCGACGCTACAACAAAGACGCCCGCCTCGCGCAATGCGCGAACCGCCGGCAACAACGCGTTCGCGTCGCATCCTTCGGTTTCGGGACAACCCCAACTATTGTTTAGAACCATCGCGCCGCGCGTCGCGTCGCCGTCGCGCAACGCGTCGCCGTTTTGCGGATACGGCGCAAATAAAAATTGCATACAGGTCAAATACAAACCGGGGTTGGCGAGATTGCGCGCCAGATTGACGCAGCCAATCCATTCCGCTTCGGGCGCGACGCCGACGTGTTTGCCCAAAATCGAGCCGAGCGTATGCGTGCCATGTCCGCCAATGTCCGTCGGATTCAGCGTGTGATACCACGGGTCGAGCCAGTTGTAAGCATTGTTGCCGTCGCGCCCGCGATATTGCGCCGCCAATTCGGGATGCGCGCCATCCACGCCCGAATCGGCTTGGCCCACCACAATGCCCTGCCCGCGCGCATTGAAATCCTTCCACACCCGGTCCGCGCCAATGAGCGTCAAATTCCACGCGGGCTCGGTCGGCGCGCTAGTGGCTTCGCCGCGCGCGAGGCCCGGTTTTGCGGGCAGCGGGCGCATCGTCGGCGCAGGCAAAATGCGGTCTATCGCCGCATCGCGCGTAAGCAGCCACACGAGCCAATAATCCGCGTCCACCTGAAGCGCGTTCACCAAATAGTACGGCGTGTACGGAATGGCGAAACCGTCCAACGTCGCGCGCAATGGAGCTTGGGTTTGCGCGGCGTGCGCGGTCAAAGTTTGGTACGCCAACGCGCGCCGTTCGCCATACGTCACGCTATTTTTTACCGCCGTAACGTCCGCCTGATTTTTTAAAATCACAAACACTTGGTCGCCGTACAAGCCCGGCTGTCCGATGCCAAAATAAATCAGCAAACCAATTGCGGCGGCGGCGCTCGCGCCGAGCCACGCGAAACGCGCGCTCTCCCACACGCCAAGCCGGTTACGTAGGAAAAAGCAGAGCGCGCCAAGCGCCCACGCGCCCCAAACCATCCACGCCGTCGCGCCCATCACGTACACCAATACTTCGCCGTCGCCAAGCGCCGCGACCAAGACGCCCGCTTTGGGGTCGAGAAACAGCATGGGCGCGGCGGCGACAATGGCGCAGAGCGCCAAGAGCGCGGGTTCGTTCCAACGACGCGCGATTTGGAAATTGGTATAGACCAACGCCATCGCAAGCCAACCCAATGCCGCGAGCGACAGCATGAACCACAACTGCGTACCGTTGAATCCAATCGCGCTGCCCATCATCAAAAGCAGCGCGCCCGTGACAAAACCGCCGAGCGTAATATCCCACCCTACGCCGCGCGAATCTCGCGCCATGCCGCGCAGCCAAACGCGCGCGAGCAGCAGCGTCGCCGCCAACGCGAACGCGAGCGCGTTGAGAATTCCCAACGCCACATCCGTCGCCGAACCGAGCGCGCCCCACGCGAGCCACGGCAGCGCCAAAAAAATTCCCGCGCCCACAGCCAGCGCGACAGCATTGGACGCCGCGCGCGTCAGCGGATTGCCGCGGCCCGTCGTCAGCCACAAGAACAGCGCAAAGAGCAGCGCAAACATACTCTGCGCGCTCAAAAGCAATTGCGGCGTAGCGCCGGAAAACAAACGCGCGGGCGCGAGCAATAGGACAAACAACGCCGCGCCGACCCACGCGCGAAATGCGGCGCGATAACGCGGCGCGCGCCACCAGAGCGCGAACGGCAAGAGCGCCAGCAGCAGCGCCAAGCCCTCCAATATCGCCGCGCCAAAGAAAATTTGCGACGCGGTAATATCGGGGCGTTCAAAAAAAGTTCCCGGTTCTGTCGCCGCGGTCAATGCCGCCAATTGAGAGCACAACGCGCAGCCGCTCACCCACAACAGCAGCGCAACCAAAGCGCCGACGCTCAATAAATCGGTAGGACGGCGCGGCGCGGCGTTTGCGGCGTTTGCAACATTTTCATTCATGTTCGATTCTCATTCGTCATGCGACAAATCCACGCCAAAATGTTGCCGCAATAACGCGGCGCGCATTTCCGCTTGGCGAATGGGGATACTTGTACGCGCGCCGTCCGTCGTGATAATCAACGTCGCGCCTTCAATGGAAATGCGGCCGCGCGGCGTCGCGCGGGTGATAAATGGTTTGCGCGTAAAAGGCGATTGAGGCGAAGTTTGATGATAATGACACATGCCCTCAAACTCGGCGAACGCGCGCGGTTGCAGCGAAAAGCGAAATTGTTTTTTCCAAACGCCCGCGTAACTTTTTTGCCACACGATGCGAAAGGGTTCTGCCGTTTCGATGCGATATGCGCGCAAACCCTGCGGCTGCGGCGTCGCGCGGTCAAGCCGCAAGGGTTCGGTGAAACTGGAACCAAAGCCCACATCGGCGAGCCAGGGCGTTGACGGCTCGACATCGGCGGGGCAAAGGACGCGCAGCGTAAGATGGTCGTATTCGGGCCCAAACGTTTCGTCCGCCCGGAAGGAACTTCCCGAAAGCAATGTGACGTCGAAACCCAACTGCGTCAAGAGCCACGCAAACAAACCATTCACTTCGTAACAAAAACCGCCGCGGCGGCGCGTCACAATTTTTTCGTACAGCGCGTCATAGTCGAGAACGATGCGCCGCGCGCGCGTGATATCTAGATTCTCAAAAGGCACATGATACAGCTGCGCGAGATGCAGCGCGCGCAGCGTGGCGGCGTTTGGCGTACGCGCGCCGTCGTATTCGATTCGTTCCAAATACCGTTCAACGTTCATGCGAGACGCGGCAAGCGAATTATAAAATAAAAGCGGCGGTCACGCGCCGCCCTCCAAAATTAGCGCGTCCTTTTAGGCCGCGTCGGCGCGGAATTTGCCCAAAAAGGTATCCATGCGCGCGCCGCCGCTTTGCAGATACGAAATGCTTGACCACGCCAACGCGATTCCGCCGACGATGGCGGTGAGCATAATCAACGTCAGACCGAACGCCACGACATTCACCCAGAACGGGATGCTTTGCTGCAACGCCGCCGCACGCGCGCCCAGCGCGGCGACGCTCGTATTCAATTCGTTCGTCACAGCGCGTATGGATTGCAGCGCGTTGTCCGCTCTTTGCAAACGGCCGGTGATTCCGCCGGTCACAGCTTGCGTCGCATCCACTTTTAAATCGCGGAGTTCCAAACCGACGCGCATCAATTCTTGTTCCACTTCATTGAGCGCCGTATTCAACGTTTGGACGCGCGAAAAATCAGGCACGAACATGGCGGTAAAGGGATTCGAGTTGGCAGCCGACGCCATCGTCGCGGTATTGTCCAGCGCGCTGCGCGCGGCGCGCGCGGTTTCGACCAATGCCTGCGTTTCCGGCGAAACGCGTTCGTCGTACTGCTGACGGAGCGCGTTCAAAATGACCGGATTTTCACTGACATTGACGCCGACGGTCAACACGCGCGTTTCGAGCGCATTGACCTCGCTCTGCACGCCGCTTACAGAACTATCCACCTGCTGCAACGCAGCGCTCGAATTTTGCGCGCCGCGTTCGACGGCGGAAAGCACGGTAACAACCGCCGCGTTGAATGTGGCGGCGAACCACCATACGCCAATAATAGTAAGCAGGGTGAATACAATCGAGATAATGCCAATGAGCGCCAAGACGATGGCGCTTGCTTTTTTCTGTGAGGCCATGATATTTGTTCCTTGACAAAACACGCGGCGCGCGTTATTTGGATTTGGCTTGACGCGTCAGTTTGACATTATGGTACACGCACGGATGGTCGCTGTGCAAATCAAATTCGCACGCCGCCGCCATGGACGCTTTGGCAATTTCTAACGGCGTGCGATAGCGATGATAATTGGCGTGCAGCGCGCCGAGCGCGTATTCTTGGCCCGAACCGATAGCCCAGAATTTGGAAAAATTGGCGACGGAACGCATATCCGTCACATAAAACGCGCCGTGCGGATTGCAAATTAGCGCGAGAATGCGCGACGATTCGTACGGGTCGTCCTTGTCGTCGCGCGGATTGACAAAGTACTGGTCTTTGAGTTCCTTGTGCATCTTGCGCCAAAATTCAAAAATCGCTTCGGCGGAAGAGAGGTCGGCTTTTTCTTTGAGCGAGGACAGGTAACTTTTGAGAACCATTTGATGCCCGGTGAAACCAACCATACCGATAAAGGCATCGTGATATTTGAAAATTTTTCCGTTATTGAGTTCGTACTCTTGACGCTGGCGAATGTGGCCGCCCCAAGTGGTCATGGAATCGGCGGCGATACACGCTTGCGCGCCTTTGCGAACGACAATAATCGTGGACATGACGGCTCCTTGAAAAGAGGTATGACAAATTTAACTTGTAAATCTAGAAACAAATTTTATGCGCGCGAGGTTAGCGTTTTCTGAAATCCGTTTGAGCAAGGCGTGAAAAGAAAAACGACGCGCGAACGCAAGTCCCGCGCCACCCCAGCGCGCCCATTCTAACATAAAACGAACGACGCGCGCCCGCGCGGCGCGCTTTTCTCCCGCTTTCGGAATTCATTGGTAAAATCGTATCCTATGGCGACAATTTGCTTTTTCAATGTGCCGGCGACGGGGCATGTCAATCCCACGCTGCCGCTTGTGCGCGCTCTGGTCGAGCGCGGCGACCGCGTTGTTTATTTCGATACGCCCGAATTTGAAAACAAGGTCACGGCGACCGGCGCGGAATTTCGCGCGCTCGCCTTGAGTTATGATTTTGTGCCGCGCCAAGATACGCTTGCGCCGTTCAAGGCGATGGGTTTGATTATGGAACAGGCGCAGCGCGTTTTGCCGTATTGCTATGAACAAGCGCGCGCGCTCAAGCCCGCTTTAATTTTATATGACACCATGTGTCCGTGGGGCAGCCATGTCGCGCAATGGTTGGAGCTGCCCGCCGTCACGTTTTGCTCGATTTTGTATATCGGCATGCAAAATTTTTTGGCGTGGCCCCGCCGCACCAAACTCACGCGCGCCATGCTTACGCATCCGTTTTACGTCGCGCGCGGCTTGGCGCATTATCAATGGCGCGCCGCGCAAGTGTGGCGGCGTCATCGCGTGCGTTCGCCCTGGTTCCTCGATTTCTTTGTCAATCCGGGCGCGCTGACGCTCATTACCACTTCGCGTTATTTTCAAATTGGCGGCGAACGCTTTGGCGACAAATTTCAATTCATTGGCCCGCTCATTGCGCCGCGCGCCGACGCGCCGCCGGTAGATTTGGATTGGCTCACCGCAAAACCATTGGTGTATATTTCGCTCGGCACCTTGTTCAATGACCGCGCCGATTTTTTCCGTTTGTGCGTGGACGCGTTCCGCGACGCGCCGTATCACGTCCTCATCGCGTTGGGCAATCGCGTGCGCGTCCAAGAATTGGGCGCGCTGCCCGCGCACATTCGCGCCGAGCCATACGTGCTGCAGCTCCAAGTCCTGCCGCACGCCGCCGTCTTTATCACGCACGCGGGCATGAACAGCGTGAGCGAAGCCGCGTGGTTCGGAACGCCAATGACGCTGGCGCCGCAAGGCGGCGACCAAGATTTTATCGCGCACCGTGTCGCCGCGTTGGGCGCGGGCGTGCCGATTGATTCGCACCGCATCACGGCGGCAGAATTGCGCGCGCGTACGGAACAAACAATGCAGGACGCGCGCTATCGCGCAGGCAGTCAAAAAATCGGCGCTACGTTTCGCGCGGCGGGCGGCGTTCCGCGCGCGCTCGCCGCGCTCGATGCGTTTATGCAAAATCACGCGCCGAGTTAGCGGCGCGCAAGTACTATTGCCCCCCCAAGCCGCGTCCCATACAATACGCGCATGAAAAAACAGATTTTGCGTTCCGCAAAAATTGCAATGGGCGCGGCGCCGCTTTTGCTCATCTTGACAATCGCCCTGCCCGCGTTGGCGCAGCCGCGCGCCGCGCCGCGTGACTTGACGCGCCAAATTTTTTTGCCGCTGATCGCCAACAACGCCTGCGCCGACATTCCCGGCGAAACGTATCACGCGCTCGCGCCAAATCCGCCGCCCACCGACCGCCCCGCCGAACAACACGCCGATTTGAATCTCGCGCTGCGCGGATACGCGCCGACGAACGGCGCGCTGGGCTTGGTGGATTATTCCGGCGGCGCGGACAGCCGCGCGCCGCAGCTCTATACTTTATTTGCCGACGAACGAACGCCAAATTTTGCAAGCGTCGCCCAAGTGTATCATTGGCTTTGGGAAACCAATTCACGCGGCGCGGTCATTACCGACCCGCCCGTGACGCTGGCAACTATGCAGACCGCAAACGGCGAGCTGCTGCGTGTGCCGGGTTCGGGTTACAATATCGGCACGCAGGCGCTGCATCCGCCCGAAGGCAGGTTCAAGGATGCGCCCACCGACGACCCGAACGCGTATGAAGTGATGGCGCTGTACGCCGCGCCGACGCGGCTCACCTTGAAATATACGCGCGACGACAATGTCGTTCACGGCTATACATTGCATCTGGAAAATATATGCGTCGCGCCCGCGCTCTTGACGTTGTATCAAGAATTGAACGCGGCAGGGCGCGCGCAATTGCCCGCGCTCAAAGCGGGTCAATCTTTTGGGCGCGCGCGCGAAAACGCAATCGGCGCGGTGATTCGCGACAATGGGGCTTTTATGGATCCGCGTTCGCGCAAAGATTGGTGGCAGGGGAAATAAAACGGGCGAGTCGCATGACTCGCCCGAACTTTTAGCCCACCAATTGCTCAAACAACTCGATTTCCTTTTCAAGCGTCCGCAAACTGTCGCGCCAGAAATCCGGTTGGCGCAAATCAAAACCGAAACGCGCGGCGAGCGTCGCGGCGTCCGCCATGCCCGTGTTTGTGGGATGGCAATTCGAGCTAATGAATCGTTGTCACATGCTCGTAGGCAATAATCTTTTCGTCCGACGTGACCAATGGGCAAGCATAAATCCGCGCGGTTGCCACAATCATCTGGTCAGCGGGGTCACGATGAAACTCTCCTGGTAATTGAGTAGATTCAACCGCGATTTCCGGTGTCAATGCCAGTAATTGAACGCCGGGATAGCTCAAGGCATTGTTCGAGCCATTCCGCCAATGCAAGAGGCAGCGTCAAACGTCCATACTCAACCAGTTTGGCAATTTCCCAACACGAAATCGCGCTGATTCCGATGATATCGTCTTCATTTGCTTCAATCGCAGACCGTTGTGCGGGCGTCAGTTTCTCGTCATCATGCACCCACCAAATCCAGGCATGTGTATCAAGGACAATCATCGCAGAACATCCCAATCCTTTTCTGCTACACTGTCAAACGGCAGAGAGAGGGAAAAGGTTTTTCCACGCAGCGGATACGATTTTGCCGTACCGGGCATAGAAGGAATGCCTACAACAATCACCTCGACGCGTTCGCCGGCGCGAAATGGCACCCCGCGAATCGTCAGGACACGATTGGATGAAACGACGGATTCAATTCGGTATGTTTGCATAATCATTTCTCCCCCGCAAGTATAACCGAGGACCGAGCGCAGGGAAACGTCAAATGCCTTGCGCTATCCCACCAATTGCTCAAACAACTCGATTTCCTTTTCAAGCGTCCGCAAACTGTCGCGCCAGAAATCCGGTTGGCGCAAATCAAAACCGAAACGCGCGGCGAGCGTCGCGGCGTCCGCCAGTCCGGTGGACGAAAGCAAATCGTCATAACTCTTTTTGAATTCTGCGGGATTCGCCTGATACTGCGCGTACAAACCGAGTCCAAACAATAAACCGAACATGTACGGAAAATTGTAAAACGCCATGCTGTCGCGATAGTAATGCGGTTTCGCCGCCCACATGTAGGGATGCAGCGCGTGCGGGTCCAAGCCGTCGCCGTAGGTTTCCTTTTGCGCGTCCGTCATAAGTTCGCACAATTCTTGGACCGACCATTCGCGCGCGCGACGCCCTTCGAATACGCGCTGTTCAAATAAAAAGCGGCTCGTAATATCCACCACGACCTGACACGCGCCTTGCAGCGAATTTTCCAAAATCGCCAACTGCTCTTGCGCGTTCGCCTCGCGCAGCGCCGCCTGTTTCACAATCGTTTCGCAAAAAATGCTCGCCGTTTCCGCCAGCGTCATGGGCGTACTGCGCTGAACGGCCGTGCGCGGCGCAAGCGTCAGATTGTGATACGCATGTCCGAGTTCGTGCGCGAGCGTACTCATCCCGCCGAACGCGGGTTTGAAATTGGTCAGCACGCGCGACTCGGCTGCGCGCACGCGCATACAAAACGCGCCATCGCGTTTCCCCGCGCGCGGCTCCGCGTCAATCCAATGTTCGTCGAACGCGCGCTGCGCCAAGCCCTTCATTCTTTCCGAGTACGAACCGAAATGCGTGAGGATAAAAGCGCGCGCGTCGTCGTACGACCACACGCGCGTATCCGCGCCGAGCGGCGCAAAAATATCGTAAAAGGCGAGTCGCTCCAACCCCAGCGCGCGCGCTTTGGCGCGGAGATAGCGCCGAAACGCGGGAAATGCTTCGCGCGCCGCGCCGAGCATGGCGTCCAACGTCGCGCGGTCAATCGCCGCGTCAAAAATCGCTTCGTCCAGCGCAGATTCCCAATGACGGCGCGCCGAAAGCGTATTCAGCTGTCCTTTGATGCTGTTGAGCGCGGCGGCGAGCGGCACGGCGTGTTTTTCCCACGCTTCGAGTTCGGCGTGATGCGCGCGTGCGCGCACGTCGCGCCGCGCATCGGACGCGAGATTGCGCGCCGCGCTCATTGGCAGCGCTTTGGTTTCGCCGTCGAGTTCCACGTTCACCATGATTTGCGACGAGACATTGCCGTGCAAACGCGCCCAGGCGCTGCCGCCCGACAAATTCAGTTCCGCCGCGAGTTCTTCTTCGACGGGCGTCATCTGATGCGCCGCCTCGATTTTTGCGCGCCGCAGCGCGTATTCATGCGCCCGCGCGGTTTCCGATTGCGCGACGAGCGCGGTCGTATCGAGCGAGCCGAGCCACGCGACGAGACGCGTGCCGAGTTTCGAGAGCGTGGCAAGATGAATTTGCAGCGCGCTCAATTGCGCCTGCGCCAACGCGTTGCGCGAATCGGTGGCGACGAACGAATGAATGTACATCATCAGCGTATACGCTTCGTCCATCGTCGCGTTGTACGCGTCCATCACCGCGTCGAACGCGCGCACAGTTTCCGCGTCCGTCGTCGCGTTCGGCGTGCGTTCCACCTGCTGCGCGTCAAACAATGCCGCAAGCGCATTTACGCGCGCAACGACGTTTGCAAACCCTTGCTCAAATTCGGCTGATTCGAGCGATGGAAAAATGTTAGAGAGGTCCCAGTGTGGAAGATTCATGTTTCAAGAGACAAGAGACAAGAGACAAGAGACAGGATGCAGGTATCTTGGGCCTTGTGTCTAAAAAAATTTGCGCGCAATCGCGAGCAGACGCACATACGCGTTATTGATGAGCGGCGACCAGGACGAATCGGGCAAGGTCGGCGGGAATGATTCAACGCCGAGCTGATCCCACCGATTGTTGGTTCCCGTACCATCCCAAATCAAAGGCACCGCCGGAAACCCAAATTCTTTGGCGGCGGGATGCGCGTCATAGGCATTGTGTTCAATCGTGTTACCGTGAATGTGATTGTTTTCGGGTTCCGTGCCAACGTCGAACGTAGCGCGGTCGCTAAAAAAAGTACGCAGCGAAACCATCGCAATCGCCGCGCTGCGATTATCGCGGATTTCGTTCTCGGTAATGTCCGTGCCATCGGGTCCGAGTAAAACCATACCGACGCCGGGCGGAACTCGCGAGACGATGCTGCCGGGCTTGCCGAAATTTTCCAGATTGTTGCCGATGATGCGATTGTTGACCAATTTGTTGTCGGTCGTTTCCTTGCGCACGAGGTCGGGCAAAACGAAAACGAGCAAGCCGCTGGTGTTATCGTGCAAGTAATTATTTTCCGCGAGACCGCGCGACGTATTTTCAAATTCCAAACCCGTCACATTGCCGTACGCTTCATTGTTACGCACCACGACATCTTCGGATTGACCGATATACAACGCGGCGTCGCTCGCGCGCGTCACGACATTATTTTCCATCAACACATTTTTGGTGTGAACGGGGAACAAGCCATATTCGCCCGTATCGTCCGCGAAAATATCGCGCAGCGTTACGCCGTCCGAACCATTCACGAGAATGCCGTTGGCTTGATAATTTTTGACAATCAAATTTTCCGCGACGAATTGGTCGCCGCACGCAATGATACCGTTGCCAATTTGTTTTTGGCCGTCGAGTACGGGTCGCGTATCGCCCTGCCCTGCGCCGCGCACGGTAATGTTGTTGCGCTTGACAATGACGCCTTCATTGTACGCGCCGGACGAAATCAAAACCGTATCGCCCGGCCGCGCCTTGTCAACGGCGTCCTGAATTTTTTCGCCGGGTTTGACCGTAAGCGTTTGCGGGTCGCTGACGACGGGTTGTTTTTCGACCGCGCAAGTGGGCGTACGATTTTCTTCCTTTGCCTGCGCCTCGTTGCCGCGGTCGGGTCCGGGCGGCAAAAAGAAATACAACAAGCAAGCAAAGAGAATGGCGAACGGAATGATAAACAGCCAGAGTTTGCGCTTTTTCATATGACCTCGCGAGCGATATTAATGTGATACGCGCAGTCGCGCGACCAATGTGGGCGGAAATTCACGATAATTGAACCACGACGACCAACGCCCGCTTGTCAACGAGGCGGGAATGTGCGGTTCTAACAAGCTATCCAAAACCAAACCGGCGCGAAACGCTTCGCCCAACACTTTGTGCAACGGACGATGAAAATAAAAATGCGCGACGGGCTGGCCCGACATGGCAAGGCCCTGATACGCGTACGGCGTGAGGTACCGATCCAGTTTCAACGCCCACGCTTCCGTTTCGCCGCCGTTCTCTTCGCGAAATTCCGCGATAAAAGTGGGATTGTTGGAATTGAAACACGGGTGCATCGTCGCAAACACAAAACGCCCATGCGGTTTCAAGAGGCGCGCCGCCGCGCGAAACATGGGCGCAATGGCGGACATGTCCATTATTGCCATGTTGCAGACAATGGCGTCGAAAGCGTCTTCCCCCAAGGCGCACAGCGCGTTTTCATCCGTCGCATCCACAACGCGATATTCAACTTGGGCGTTGAACGATTTGGCGCGCGCGCGTGCGCGTTTAATCATTGCGGGACTAAAATCCGTCGCGGTCACTTGGACGCCGAGCGAGGCAAGCTTGCGCGCGAATTGACCGTTGCCGCACGCGAGTTCCAACATTTTCTCGCGCGGCTGCGCGTGCAAAAGTTCCAGCACGGCGGGTTCGACGAGCTGCAAATGAAACGCGTTGCCTTGCCCCATGCGCCCATCCCAAAACGCCGCGTTGGCGTCCCACCGCGCGCGCACGTCGGCGGGCAAAATACCCTTGGGTTTCATACGCTCCATTCTATGCAATTCCACGCGCAAGACAAACAAAAATCTCAAACTGGGCTAACCTTCCACAAGCCATCGCGTTTGAAAATGTGTATAATCCGCAGCTATGAAACCGATGCACGCCGACCTTTTGCGCTATGCCTTGTGGCTCGGCGTAGCCAACACCGCGCGCGCCAATCGCAAGTATTACGGGCTGCCGACGACGTGGGCGATTCATCTCGCGCTCAATTCGTTCATTCTCTTTTTGCCAGAATTGTATCGCGGCGCCGCCGCATTGTTTCGCCTCGACGCGCGCGCACAGACAAAACAAAATTTTATTTCCGCCGCGCAAGGGATGATCGCGGACGCGGCGGCGAACAATCCGCAGTACGCGTTGTATGTCGCGCCCGTCGCGCTGGCGTACATTGTTTCGCATCCCCAATTCAACATCTACAAAGGAAGTTTGGCGGAATTGCGTCTTTTTGGTTTTGGCTTGGACGCGCTGCCCCATTCCGCCACCGCGTTCGCGTTCACCAATTTAATGATTGACGCGCTGGACGCATTGCACACGCACACGCCAGCCGATGCGCAATGGGCGCCGCTCGTCACGCGCGCGGACGAACATTCTTATCTGGTCGCGGGCGCCTTGTTGGCGGGCGCGAGCGCGCTGTATGAAGCGGGCGAGTATGCTATTCACAAGCAAGAGCTGCGTGAAACCGGCGGCGACGCGCGTAAAATCAATCTCGTGTGGAGCGCCCAAGATACGCTGTTCGATTTAATGTCCAATACTTTGGGCTGGCTCGCGGCAACGCTTCTCCGCAAACGCCCGCGCCGCAAGCGTCAAGCGCCAGTCAAGCGCTTGACATGAGCCATTAGAACAATTCCACATCGCGGCAAGCCGAACGCAAATTGCTTTTGTGGGTCAACAAAAAAATCGGTTGCATATTTTGATTGCGCGCGACTTGCGCGCGGCATTGCGCTTGTTCAAAAGCGCCGCGCGCAACTTGTGCTACAATCCAATCCTCTATGGACATTTCCACCGCCGCGCAGCGCTTGCGCGAAAATGTCGGGCGCGTCATGGTCGGCAAAGACGAGAGCGTTAATCTCGCGTTCGTCGCTTTATTGTGCGAAGGTCATTTGCTGCTCGAAGATGTGCCGGGCACCGGCAAAACTACGCTCGCCAAAGCGCTGGCGAAATCGCTGGACTGCACCTTTCGCCGCATTCAATTCACTCCCGATTTATTGCCGAGCGATTTAACCGGCTTGGCGATTTACAATCAAAAGACGCAGGATTTTGAATTTCGCCCGGGCCCGCTGCTCACGCAAATTTTACTCGCCGACGAAATCAATCGCGCGACGCCGCGCACCCAATCCGCTTTGCTCGAAGCGATGCAAGAACGTCAAATCACGGTGGACGGCAATACGATGCGCGTGCCGCGGCCGTTCTTTGTCATCGCGACGCAAAATCCCGTCGAACTCGAAGGCACGTTCCCGTTGCCCGAAGCGCAAGTGGATCGTTTTTTCATGCGGCTCGAAATCGGTTATCCGAACGCCGCGCAGGAAAGCGCGATGCTCAAACGCTTTGAAAAACAGGCGACGAACGACCCGCTGGATACGCTCGCGCCGATGTTGGACAATGCGACCTTGTTAGAGATGCAGCGCGCGGCGCAAACCATTCGCGTCGAGGACAGCATCCGCGAGTATATGGTGTCCATCGCGCGCGCCACGCGCGCCCACAGCGCCATCGAGTTGGGCGTCAGTCCGCGCGGCGCTTTATTTCTGTATCATGCCGCGCAAGCGTACGCCGCGACGCAAGGGCGCGATTTCGTCTTGCCCGACGACGTAAAATATCTCGCGCCGTTCGTTCTGACGCATCGGCTCATCCTCAACGCGCAAACGCGTTTACGCGGCCGCACCGCCCAAGACCTCATTCACGAAATCGTCGAAAGCGTGCCGGCGCCGGTAGAAAACCCGTGAGCGCTGCGGACTGAGAGAATGCAGCGCCTCGGTCCGCAGTCCTCATTGCCCAGTCCTTGTGTTCACCGTCACCTGGCTCGAATTTGCAATTGTGATGGTCGTGTTCGCCGCCCTCTTGGGGCAAGAGACCTTGCTGACCATCGCCGCGCTGTTGGTCGTCAGCTTGCCGCTGGCGTGGGTGTGGCAACGCGTCGCGTTCTTGCGCGTCGCCTATCAACGTCACTTGAACGAGACGCGCGTCTTTGAAGGCGAACAGGTCACGCTCACTTTGCGCGTTTCAAATCGCAAATGGCTGCCGCTGGCGTGGCTGCGCGTGAGCGACCAAACGCCGCTGGCGCTCGCGCCGCGCGAAAAAGCGCTCGCCCCTTCGCACATTCCGCTCACCGGTTTTTTAGAAGCGCGCGCATCGCTCTTGTGGCATGAACGCGCGCGCTGGGATTATCACATTGACTGCGCCAAACGCGGTTACTATGCGATTGGGCCCGCGACGCTGACGAGCGGCGATTTATTTGGCTTGTTTGAGCGCGGCATCGTCTATCCGCAGGTTGACCGCTTGATTGTCTATCCGCGCCTCTATCCGCTGGAAGAATGGGGCTTGCCGCCCAAAGAACCGTTCGGCGATACGCGTACGCGGCTTGCCGTATTTCAGGACCCGACGCGCATTCGCGGCTTGCGCGATTATCATCCCGACGACGCGCCAAAACATATTCACTGGCGCGCCACCGCGCGGCACAACGCGCTCCAAGTAAAACAATACGACCCGACCATTCAGCCCAATTGGATTTTGTTTTTGAATGTCGCCACTTACGAGTTGGCATGGCAAGGCGTGGACAGCGAACGCGTTGAACAAGCGATTCGCCTTGTCGCCGCGCTCGCCAATTTTGCCGCGTCCCAAAAATACGCGTTCGGTCTCGTCGCCAACGGCGCGTATCCCGATTCCGACCAACGGCTGTGCATCATGCCCGGACGCGACCCGCTGCAATTACGCAATGTGTTGGAAGCGCTCGCGGGAGTTTCGTATTTTGTCACGTCGCCCATCGAGACGCTGCTGCGGCGCGAGGCGCCCAATTTGCCGTGGGGCGCGACCTTGATTGTGGTCACGGCTCTAGTCACAGAAAATCTATTGAGCGAAATGCTGCGTCTGCATCAAGTCGGGCGCAAACTCGCGCTCGTTTCTTTGGACGAAAGCTGGACGCCCACACCCTTGCCCGGCATCACCGTCTATCAAGCCCACCCCCCTGAACAAAACGCCGCAACGCTAGAAAGAATGGGAGAGAGGGATTGAGGATTTTTGATTTTTGATTTTTGATTTTTGATTTT
>Ga0226835_1000909_pt1 | contig 21393 bp, 18 predicted proteins | sample LAC_MetaG_1_FD_163627 | JGI IMG/M metagenome (GOLD analysis project Ga0226835, IMG submission 163627) | Anaerobic ammonium oxidizing microbial communities from anammox membrane bioreactor (MBR) in UC Berkley, California, United States -... | ecosystem: Engineered > Bioreactor > Anaerobic >...
CTGTCCAGAAAGGTCAAGGCGTATTCGTCGGGCAACCGGCAGAAGATCGGGCTGATCCAGGCGTTCATGCACAAGCCGGAGCTGCTGATCCTCGACGAGCCGACCAATGGCCTCGACCCGCTGATCCAGCAGGAATTCTACGCCCTGGTGCGCGAGGCGACGCGGGCGGGCCAGACGGTCTTCCTGTCGTCGCACAACCTGCCCGAAGTCGAGCGCGTCTGCGACCGCGTGGGCATCATCCGCGAGGGGCGGCTGGTGGCGGTGGAAGAAGTCGCCGCGCTGAAAGCCAAGGCGCTGCGCCAGATCGAGATCGTCTTCGACGGCCCGGCCCCGCTGGAAGCGTTCCAGCAGATCCCGGGGGTGCGCGATGTCACCGCCGCCAACAGCCACCTGCGCTGCACCATCGCCGGGCCGCTGGACCCGGTGGTCAAGCAGGCCGCCCGGTACACCGTCGTCAATATGATCAGCCAGGATCCCAACCTGGAAGACATCTTCCTCGCCTTCTATGGCCGGGAGGGGAACAACCATGCTTAGCAACGTCTACCTGAAAACCCTGCGCGATATGCGCCGCCCGCTGTTCTGGTGGGTGGCTGGCCTGTTTCTCTTCACGCTCTACTTCGTCACGCTCTATCCGTCGATCGAAGAAGCCAGCGCGGACATGCAGAGCTACATCGACAGCCTGCCGGACAGCTTCAAGGCGATGTTCGGCGGCAATGCGCTCGACCTCAGCACGTTCGAGGGCTTCCTGACGATGGAACTGCTCAGCATGTTCTACCCGATCATGATCCTGGCGTTTGCCGTGTCGTACGGGGCGGGGCTGATCGGCAGCGAAGAGGAAAGCGGCACGCTCGAAATCCTGCTGGCCACGCCGCTGCCGCGCTGGCGGGTGATGCTCTCGAAGTTCGGCGCGCTGATCACCTTCACCCTGATCGTGCTGCTGGCGGTCTGGCTGGGGATCGCGGGCGGCGTGCTGGCCGTCGACATCGAGACGGACCTGGGGAACCTGCTGGCCGGTGTCATGAACATGGCACCGCTGGCGCTGGTCTTTGCGGCGCTGGCCTTTTGCCTGACTGGCCTGCGCGGCAGCAGAGGGACGGCTCTGGGCTTGACCCTCGCCGTCGCGGCGATCACCTACCTGGTCCACACCCTCAGCGAGGTGACGAACGTCCCCGCGTGGATGCAGAAGCTCTCGCCGTGGTACTGGTACAACGGCGTGTACGCGCTCAGCGAGGGGGTTGATCCGCTCAATGTCGCGCTGCTGCTGGGGGTCACGCTGCTGCTGGTCGCGCTCGGCATGTGGGGCTTCGAACGGCGCGATCTGGGCGTGTGAATCCGGCGATCCAGAGAAGTCAAGCGGGGCGCTCCCAGGCTGGCTGTGGGGCGCCCCTTTGCGCGTATAATGGAAAGTGAGGCAGCGCCCCGTCTGGGCGCGAGGTCCCCATGATCAACGCCGCGATGGTCAACGGCATTTTCCTCAAGACGCTGCGCGATATGCGCACAGCGTTGTTTTGGTCCGCGCTCGGTCTGTTTGCCATGAGCCTCTATCTGGTGACCTTTTTCCCCAGCATCGAGGAAAACTACGCCACGCTGACTGAGATCTTCGAGCGAATGGGGCCGACGATCACGGCCCTGACCGGCGGCGAGATGGACATCTCGACGGTCGAGGGTTTTCTGGCGACAAAGGTGTTCAGCCTGACCTATCCGGTCATCCTGATCGCGTTTGGGATCGCGTTTGGGGCCGGGCTGGTGGGCGGCGAGGAAGAAAGCGGCACGCTGGACGTGCTGCTGGCGACGCCGGTCGCGCGTTGGCGGGTTGTGCTCGCCAAATTCGCCGCGCTGGTCGCCTTCGTCGCGATCATACTGGTGGCAATCTTCCTGGGCTTTGTCGCCGGGGCGAAGCTGGTCGACCTGGAGACAATGCGCACCGGGCGCATCCTGGCCGGGGTGATCAACCTGGGGCCGCTGACGCTGTTCTTCGCGGCGCTGGCCCTGGCGCTAAGCTGCTGGCGCAACGCGCGCGGGCCGGCGCTGGGCGTGCCTGTGGCGCTGGCCGCCGGAAGCTGGCTGATTCATGCCCTGGCCGGTGTGTCGGATATTCCGGCCTGGCTGCACAAGCTGACGCCGTGGTATCACTACGACGGGCAGCGCGCGCTGCTGCACGGGCCAAGACCGGGCGGGATGCTTCTGCTGCTGGTTCTGGCCGCGGCTCTGGTGGCGGTAGCTGCGTGGAGCCTGGAGCATCGGGATGTTGGGGTGTAGACGTTTGGCGTCGATTCACCTACAATCTGCGGCGGGGCGGTCCGGTGAGGCCGTCCCGCCGTGTCGTATTGCCGGACGCTGAAAGAGGCTGCCTTGTTCACTCGCCGCCGCGCTGCAACACCCCCCGCCGACATCCCGCCTGGGCCGGTCCAGTGGCGCCGGATGCTGGGCTATCTCGCGCCGTACAGGTGGCGGCTTGTGCTGGCCCTGGCCGCGCTGTCCGCCGCTGCGGCGCTGTCGCTGGTCTTCCCGGCGGTGATCCGCAGCGTGGTCGACTCGGTGCTGGTCGAGGGCGACGAGGGCCTGCTCAACCGGATCACGCTGGCGCTGCTGGGCGTGTTTTTCGTCCGTTCGCTGGTTTCGCTGGTGGAGGCTTACAACCTGAACTACATCGGCGAGCGCATCGTGATGGACCTGCGCCGCCAGCTCTACGCGCACATCCAGAGCCTGTCGATGGGCTTTTTCACCGAGCGGCGCGTGGGCGAGCTGGTAAGCCGCATGTCCAGCGACGTGACGATGATGCGCGGCGCGCTGACCAGCAACCTCAACACGCTGCTGCACCAGGGCCTGACCATGATCGGCGCGGTGGCGATCATGGTCGTGATCAACTGGCGGCTCACGCTGTCGATCCTGCTCATGGTCCCGGTCGTGATCCTGCTGGGGTTCATCTTCGGGGCGATTCTGCGCCGCATCAGCACCGAGGTGCAGGACGAGCTGGCGGCGTCGACCGTGGTCGCGGAAGAGGCGTTTCAGAACATCCGCGAGGTTAAGTCGTTCGTGCGCGAGGACTATGAGATCGCGCGCTATAACCAGGCTATCGGGCGGGCGTTCAACGCGGCGCTGCGCCTGCTGCGCGTGCGGGTGGTGTTCACGCCGCTGGTGGCCTTCATGGGGTTCGGATCGCTGACATTGATCTTGTGGTTCGGTGGGCGCGAGGTGCTGGCCGGGCGTCTGACCGGCGGCGAGCTGGTCGCCTTTTTGATCTACGGCCTGACGGTGGCGGGCAGCTTTGCCTCGCTGGTCGGGCTGTACACCTCGTTCCAGGAAGCGCTCGGCGCCACCAAGCGCGTTTTCCAACTGCTCGACACACCGCCCGCCGTGCGGGACGCGCCCGACGCGATCGTGCTGGAGCGGGCCGAAGGGCGCATCACCTTCGAGGACGTCAGCTTCACCTATGGCGACGACCTCGAAGTCCTGCGCCATGTCAACCTGGACATCGCGCCGGGCGAGATCGTCGCGCTGGTCGGGCCGAGCGGCGCCGGCAAATCGACCATGTTTAACCTCATCCCGCGCTTCTACGACGTGACCGGCGGGCGCGTTTGTGTGGACGGGATCGACGTGCGCGCCATCACGCAGGCCAGCCTGCGCGCGCAGATCGGGATTGTCCCGCAGGAAACGCTGCTGTTTGGCGGCTCGATCCGCGAGAACATCCTCTATGGGCGGCTGGACGCCGACGAGGACGCCCTGATCGCCGCCGCCCGCGCGGCCAACGCGCACGAGTTTATCATGGCGCTGCCGCAGGGCTATGAGACGGTCGTCGGCGAGCGCGGCGTGCGCTTGAGCGGCGGCCAGCGCCAGCGGATCGCCATTGCGCGCGCCATCCTCAAAGACCCGCGCATCCTGCTGCTGGACGAGGCAACGTCCAGCCTGGACAGCGAGAGCGAGCATCTGGTTCAGGACGCGCTGAGCCGCCTGATGGAGGGGCGCACCACCGTGATCATCGCGCACCGCCTCAGCACGGTTCGCATCGCGCACCGGATCGCCGTGCTGGACGCCGGGCAGATCGTCGAGCTGGGCACGCACGACGAGCTGATGGCAGCGGGCGGGCTGTACGCGCGGCTGTATGAGATGCAGTTTCGCGAGGCCGATCTGCTCGCCGCTGCGTCCGGCAGCGGCCTCTGATCCGTCTGCCTGGCGCGCAGGGCGAGGATAGAAAGACGGGCGTTGTGCGAACCATTCCAGAAGCCGGCCCGGTCGTGGCGTTGAAAGCGCTACGGGCGGCGCGGCACGGGGGCAGCATCCTCGGCGCGCTGTGCGTCTTTCACCGCGAGCTGGGCGACGTGTTCCGGCTGCCGCTGCCGGGCTTCCGCGCGGTGATGCTGGTCGGGCCGGAAGCCAATCGCTTTGTGCTCGTCACCGGGCGCGACCGGCTGTTGTGGCGTCCGCCGGGCGACCCCGTCGCGCGGTTGCTGCGCCGCGGGGTTCTGGTGACGGACGGCGACGAACACGCTGCGCTGCGGCGGCTGCTCGGCCCGCCGCTCCACAAGGCGCGCATCCCAGGCTATGCCCCGCAGGTGGTGCATTGGACCGATCAGGTGACGTCCCGCTGGAAGGCGCGCGGCCCGTTGGACATGCTGGACGAGATGCGCCGCGTCGCGCTGCTGATCCTGACCGGCACGTTGTTCGACGCCGATCTGACGCCCGACCTCGATCGCCTGTGGCCCGCCATCCTGCGCGTGCTGCGCTACATTTCCCCCGGCGCGTGGATGGTGTGGCGCGGCGCGCCGCAGCCGGGCATCGCCGCCGCGCGCCGCACCCTCGACCGCTGGCTGTACGGGATCATCCTGGAGAGGCGCGTTACACAAGACCCGCACGCGCCCGCCGGAGACCTGCTGACCGGGCTGGTGCGTTCCGGCCTGCCGGACGCGCGCATCCGCGACCAGCTCTTGACCATGCTGATCGCCGGGCACGACACCAGCACGGCGCTGCTGGCGTGGGCGCTGTATCTGTTGGGGCGTCACCCTGAGGCACAGGCCCAGGCTCGCGCCGAAGTCGATGCGGTGGTGGGGGCGAACGCGCCCGGCGCGTCGCATCTGGACGGGTTGCCCGACCTGGGCCGGGTGATCGACGAAACGCTGCGGCTCTATCCACCGATCCACCTGGGGCAGCGCGTGGCGGCCGTCGATCTGGCGTTTGGCAACTATGCGATCCCCGCGGGCACGCGCGTGCTGTACTCGATCTTCCTCACGCACCGGCATCCCGCTTTCTGGCCCGATCCGGATGCCTTCGACCCCGACCGCTTTCTGCCGGAGCGGCGGCGCGAGCAGGCTCCCTATGCCTACCTGCCGTTCGGCGGCGGACCGCGCAATTGCCTGGGCATGGCCTTCGCGCAGGCCGAGGCGAAGCTGGTGCTGGCGCGGCTGCTGCAGGGCTGGACCTTCACGCTGGAGCCGGGCCGGGTCAGCCTGCACATGGGCGCCACGCTTGAGCCGCGCATGGGGCGCGGGGCGGGCGTGCTGATGCGCGTGCAGCCCCGCACCGGATCGCCCGCGTGACTTTTTCGCTGCGGCTGCGTATAGTTTTCTTAGACACACACTCCCCTCTGTTGGCATAGCAGGAGCGATTCACATGGTGCGCACCACGACAATGATCAGCCTTGTCGCAACCGTGGTGGTATGGGCTGCCATACTGGCGGCGCGTCTGGTAGCTGGCGCTGCTCTGGGAATTATGGACTTTATGCTGGTTGCCGGGGTGGGGACGACGATCGCGCTGTGGACGGTGTGGGCGTTCGTGAGCATCGATTTCGTCAAGAACCAGTCCGAGCGTGGGAAGGTGAAGCGCGCCAGTCCTGAACCTGTGTCCGACGCGCGGCTCTCACTGCTGTTGCAATTGCTGGACGAGGATGAACGGCGCGCGCTCAAGCGGCGCCTGCGCGATGAACTCAGCGCGGACGGCGAGGGCGTCGCGCTCGAAGACCTGCTCGGCGACACCGGCCAGGATCGCCGGGCGCGGCGCGGCTAGGGGTCGGGCGCGCCATCGGACGGAGCAGAGAACGGGTTCATGAATTTGCCCCGGATCAACAGCGTGGTGTCCGGCGTGGTTGGCACGGTTTTCATCTGGGCTGCCGTGCTGATGGTTCGCTATGTTGGCGGGGCGACCGTCCCCATGTTCAATTTCGCGCTGCTGATCGGGTTTCTGGCGACGGTCGGGCTGTGGCTGTCGTGGGCGATCATAAGCTTCCAACAGAGCGGGATGGAGCAGGGGCACGAAAAAGCCAAGCGGTCGCCCGCTGAAGACGACGCCCGGCTCTCGCGCATGCTGCTGCAGATGCTCGACGAAGATGAGCGCCGCGCGCTCAAGCAGCGCCTGCGCGACGAAATGCCCGCCGACGGGGAGGCGGTCTCGCTGGACGAGCTGGTCGCCCGCAGCGAGCAGTCCGGGCGCGAGGGCTAGGGCGTCCGCCGCGCAATGAGTGCGGTGAGGGGGATTCACCATGCGGGGCGGCTCCACCATCGGGCGAGCCGCCCCGCTTTTGCCGGCAGGCAGACCGTTGCGGCGTCTAAGGCAGGTTGACCAGGCAGCGCCCCGCGCCTGTCTCGCAGGTGGCGATCACCTGGCCGCCGTACAGCACGTCGAACGTGCCGGCGGTCCAGAAGATCAGCTCGTTGTCGCTCAGCCAGCCCTGGCGCGCGTCGCCGCACTCCGGCGGGGCAGGCTGCTCCGGCAGATTGAAACCCCAGATCATCAGGCAGCCGATCGGCTTAAACGCGTTCAGGGGCGAGGCGAGGAAGGGCGTGTTCCAGACCGTCGCCGGGATGGTGCGTCCCGCGCCCTGGAAGGCCAGCAACGTCAGATCCAGTTCCTGGCCGGATGTGTTTTGCAGCGTGAAGACCGGCACGCCGGCGTCGTAGATCAGCAGCAGATCTTGCTCGCCCGGCGTGACGGTGACGGCCGGGCCGGGCGCGTCCGGGTTGGGCTGCCACTGCGGGGCGCGCGCGTGGGCGGCGGTGCCTGCCACCGTCACCAGGCCCGCGCCGCTGGGCCGCAGGATGTACACGTCAAAGTTCCCGGCGCGGTCCGAGCTAAAGGCCAGCCACTCGCCGTCGGGCGACCACCCCACCGACTCGACGCTGCGCCCGTCCGCTGTGTAGACGATCCGGTCGGTGCCATCGGCGCGCACGCTCGCCAGCTCGCTGCTGGCGGCCATTCCCGCGCTCGACTCGATCACATACGCCAGCCGCGACGCATCCGGCGCCCAGGCGAAGCCCGTCACGTTGTCCCCCTCGGCAGACAGACGGACGGGGAGCGCGGCGCTTTCGAAGGCAAACACGCGGTAGAGGGCCTGCTGGCCGTCCTGCTCGCTGAGGTAGGCGATCTCGCCGCCGCGCGGCGACCAGGCCGGCTGCGAATCGACGCCGGGGCCGGTGCGCAGGCTGAGCGGGTTCGCGCCGTTGGAGGCCATCACAAAGATGTCCGGATCGGCGCCGTCCCGGTCGGAGACAAACGCGATCTGCGTGCCGTCCGGCGACCAGGCGGGCTGGCTGTCGGCGGCGGGATGGTTGGTCAGGTTGGTCAGGCCGCTGCCATCCACGTTGATCGCGTAGATCTCCTGGTTCCCATCGCGGTCCGAGGCGAACGCCAGGCGGGTGCTGTCCGGCGCCCAGGTGGGCGCGGTGTTGGTCGCCTCGGTGGTGTGCGTGAGCTGGAGCAGGTTCTCGCCGCTCGCGTCGATCAGGTAGAGCTGCTGCGCGTCGTAGAACGCGATGCGCGAGCCGTCCGGTGACCAGACAAAGCCCTGAACGTCGATCCCGTCCGGGCTGACGCGCACCGGGTTCGACCCGTCTGCTGAGGCGATGACCAGCTCCACCGGCGGGGCGGTCTGCTCCGGCGCGGCGATTGCCTGGCGCAGGTACGCGATCCGGCCCGTGTCGGCGGCGGGAGCGGGTCCGGCTGCCGGCAGCCCGCCGGCGAATGGCCACGGTTCCAGCCAGTACGCACCCGCGTTCCCCTCGGCGGTGAAACCGGTCTGCCCGTTCCAGCGGCGGACCTGCCACCAGTTGAGGTTTTCGGCGCAGGTCGGCCCGGCGACCACCGTGACGATCTCGCCATCGGCCAGCACGCCGAGCGCCACGGCGCTGGCGGTGGCGCTGGCGCGCAGGTTGTTGCCGATCCCGTTGCCGGGCACCACACGGGCGGTCTGCCCGGCGATCAGGCGCGGGGCGGGCGCGTCGCCGCAGGGCGCCTGGGCGCGGGCCGGTGCGTGCGGCACGGTGAGCGCCAGCGCCAATACGCTCAACAGCGCGGCGAGCGCCGCCTTGAGTTGCCGCTTGTCAGTGTGACTCATGGTGTCTCTCCTGGTCGGTTCGGGGTCATGGAATGGAATTTGATGCTGGAGAGATTGTAGTGCAAGCGCGCGCCTCTGCTCCACTCCAAACCGGTTTGTGCTCAACGGCTGGCTGACGCGCTGCGGTGCAACTTTTCGCGCCGGCCTGCGTAAAGAACTGCGGCAGGCAAAACAAGCCCGTATGCCGCACAACCGTGAGGACACAAGGAGGACATCGGAGAAGCGATGGCAGCGATAGAGGTGCGCAATCTGCGCAAGGTCTATCAGGGCGTGCCAGCGGTCGACGGCATCAGTTTTTCCGTCGCCGAAGGTGAGGTGTTCGGCTTGCTGGGACCGAACGGCGCCGGCAAGACAACCACCATTGAGTGCATCGAAGGGCTACGCCAGCCGGATGCAGGCGAGATCACCGTCCTTGGTCGCGATTTCCGCTCTGGCCCCAACGGGATCAAGGAGCGCATCGGGATCCAGCTCCAAACCACCGGGCTATATCCGCGCCTGACGGTCGCCGAGCTGCTCAGTCTGTTCGGCACGTTCTACGCCAGGGCGCTGCCGGTGGACGAGCTGCTCCGGCTTGTCAGCCTGGAGGACAAGCGCAACACGCTGAGCAAGAACCTCTCGGGCGGGCAGCACCAGCGGCTCTCGCTGGCCCTGGCGCTGGTTAACGATCCGGAGCTGCTCTTTCTGGACGAGCCAACGACTGGCCTGGACCCGCAATCGCGCCGGCAGATCTGGAATATCGTCAAGGACCTCAAGCGCCGCGGCAAGACGATTGTGCTGACGACGCACTACATGGAAGAAGCGCAGACGCTGTGCGACCGCGTGGCGGTGATGGACTCCGGCACGATCATCGCGTTTGGCACCCCGCGCCAGCTGATCGATCAGCACTTCGAGACGGCGGCGGTCGAGTTCGAAGACCGCAACGGCGCCAGTCTGGAGCTGCTCAACAGCCTGCCCGGTGTCACCCGCGCTTCGCGTGATGGCACGCTGGTGACGCTCTACTCGCGCGATACACCGCACACCGTCGAAGCCATGCTCGCCGCCGCGCGCGAGGGGCAGATCGCGTTCGACGATCTGCGCGTGCGCAGCGCCACGCTTGAGGACGTCTTTCTCAAACTGACCGGTCGCCGGATTCGAGACTAGCGACGCGAGACTGAGGAGGGCAACGCATGAAAGCCTTCATTCCGCTCTTTCTGGCCGACGTGCGCGAGTTCGTGCGCGACCGTACGGCGCTGTTCTGGACCGCCGCGTTCCCGGTGATGTTCATCTTCATCTTCGGGGTGATCTTCTCCGGAGGCGACGACATCAGCTTCTCTATCGGCCTGGTGAACGAGGACGGGCCTGGCGGCGAGCAGCTGGTCGAGAGCTTCCAGGCGATCGAGGCGTTCGAGATCACGACCGGCACGCGCGAAGCCGAGTTGGCCGCACTGAAAGATGGCGACCGCGCAGCAGTGATCGTCATCCCGTCGGGCACAGGTTCGACCCTGGCGCGCGTCGCCAACACCGGCGGGGGCAGTCCTGCTCCGGACAGTGTGGCTCTGAGCGTCTACTATGACGCGGCCAATCAGAACAGGTCGCAGATCGTGCTCAACATCATCGACAAGGTCGTGAGCGGCATGAATCAGGGCATGACGGGGATCACGCCCGTGCTGACCATCGAGCCGCAGCAGGTCACGGCCACAGATCTGCGCAACATCGACTACCTGCTGCCCGGCATCCTGGCGATGAGCCTCATGCAGCTTGGCCTGTTTGGGACGGCGGGACCGCTGGTCAGCCTGCGCGAGAAAGGCGTGCTGCGCCGGATGGGCGCCACACCGCTTAACCGCGCGACGCTCTTAAGCTCGCAGGTTGCGTTCCGCATGGTGCTGGCGCTGTGCCAGGCGGCGCTGCTGATCGGCGTGGGGATGCTCGCCTTCGACGTGCGCGTTGATCTGGCAAATCTGCCGCTCGTCGCGCTGGTTGTACTGTTTGGCGCCAGTATGTTCGTCACGCTGGGCTACTTCCTCTCCACGCTGGCGAACACGGAAGAAGCTCTGCAAGGTATCGTCGGGCTGCCCAACTTCATCTTCATGTTCCTGTCGGGGATCTTCTTCCCGGTCGACATGATGCCGGAGTGGATTCGCCCGGTGGTGGACGTCATCCCGCTGACGTACCTGGGCGACCTGCTGCGCAAGACCATGCTCGAGGCCGGGTCCTACTACAGCACGCTCACCAGTGTGCTGGTGCTCGGCGGATGGCTGCTGGTTTCCGCGCTTTTGGCGCTGCGCTTCTTCCGCTGGGAGCAGCAGGGGTAAACCGTCACCGCAACTGACAGACATAACGAGCCGGCGTGTTCTCGCGCCGGCTCGTCTCATTCTCCGTCCGGGGGTGTGACGCTCACTCGACCATGAACTCGCCGGCGCGGTAGAACAGCTCGCCCTCGACCCAGATCTCCCCGCCGTCCTGCAGGCCGTGCACCATATCCCAGTGGATCGCGCTCTGGTTCTGCCCGTGCGACTCGGCGTAGCTGCGCCCCAGCGCCATGTGGATCGTCCCGCCGATCTTCTCGTCGAACAGGATGCTGCGGGTGTAGCGCGTGACGCCTCTATTGGTCCCGATGGCGAACTCGCCTATGCGGCGCCCGCCCTCATCCAGATCGAGCTGGCTGAGCAGGAACGCCTCGTTCTTGCGCGCCGACGCCTCGACCGCGCGCCCGTTCTCGAAGCGCAGCCGCACCCCTTCTACCTCATAGCCCTGATAGACCGATGGATAGTTGAACGCCACCGTTCCGTTCACCGAATCCTCGACCGGGCTGGTGAAGATCTCGCCGTCGGGGAAGTTTAGCTTGCCGTCACAGTTGATCCAGGGACGCCCGTCATACTCAAAACTCAGGTCGATGCCGGGGCCGCGCACCTCGACGTGCGATTTGCCTTTCAGCCAGTCTACCAGCCGCTCTTGCACGTCGTGGAAGCTCCGCCAGTAGGCGATCGGGTCCGGCTGGTCCAGCCCGCACGCTTTATAGACGAAGTCCCGGTAGTCGATCAGACTCATTTCGGCGGTCTGCGCCAGGGCCTGCGTCGGCCAGGCGCACACCGTCCAGCGCAGCGTTCCTTCCGCGTACCGGTTGAGGTACGTCTCGCTCAGCGGCTGGATCGTGCGGCGATAGCGCGCCAGCCGCGCCGGGTCCAGGCTGGAGAGCGCCTTGGTGTTGGCGGGCGCTTTGATGAAGAACAGCGCCTCGCACTCGTTGACCCAGTGCATCATGGTCGAATCGAGGTGATCGAGCTGGGCGTCGTTGGCCTGGCGCAGGAACAGCTCGAAGAACGGCGTGTAGTCCGGCGAAATCATGGCCGACGTCTGCACGTTCGGGAAGCCGCCCCGCGCCAGCACTGCCGCGAGCAGCGCCTCGATCAGGGGGCTGGCCGTCTCCACGTTGCCGACGATGGTCACCCGCTCGCCGGGTTGGATGGGATTGGAGTAGCTGGTGAGGATGTGGGCCAGTTCGCTGGCGAAACTCTCGTGCATAGAGACTCTTGTCCTGACCTTGTGGGCCTGCGGCACGCGGGTGTCGCAGGCAGTGACACCTGAAAACGCGATCGCTTACGCGTCGATCACAAACACCCCATTTTCATAGAACAGCTCGCCATCGACCCAGATCGCGCTGCCATCGCGCATGCTGTGCACGATGTCCCAGTGGATCTGGCTTTCGTTCACACCGCCCGCCTCGGCCAGCGAGCGCCCCAGCGCCATATGGATCGTCCCGCCGATCTTCTCGTCGAAGAGCGTCTCGCCGGTGAACTGCTGGATGCCCTGGTTGGTCCCGATGGCGAACTCGCCCAGCCGCCGCGCCCCCTCGTCCAGATCGAGCTGAGTCAGCAGGTAGTCTTCGCCGTGTTCGGCGCTGGCCCGCACCACGCGCCCCTGCTCGAAGGTCAGCTCGATGCCGCGCACCTCGCGCCCGCCGTAGACGGTCGGGTAGCTGAAACGGATGGTGCCGTTGACGCTGTCTTCGACCGGGCAGGTGAAGATTTCGCCGTCGGGGAAGTTGTTGTCGCCCCGGCAGTTGATCCACCGGCGCCCGTCGAGATGGAACGAAAGATCGACGTTCGGGCCGCGCACTTCGACGGACTGCTTGCCCGCCAGCCAGCCGATCAGCCGGTCCTGGCGCGCGCTGAGCGCCTGCCAGTGCGCGACCGGATCGTCCTGATCCAGCGCGCAGGCCCGGTAGATGAACTCGCGATAGGCTTGCAGGCCCATCTCCGCCTGCTGCGCGGCGGCCTGGGTCGGCCAGGCGCAGATATTCCAGCGCAGCGACTGGTCTGCAATGCGCCGGAAGTACGCCTCGACAAAGGGGCGGCCCGCTCGCTGAGCGCGGGCGCTGCGCTCCGGGTCCACCTGCGCCCGGCTCATGGTATTGTGCGGCGCAAGCACGTTGAACAGCACGTCCGCCTTGCTGATCATCTCCATCGCCAGCGGGTTGAGAAAATCAAGCTGGTGATCGGCGGCCTTGCGCATGAATACATCTCCCAGGTTGGGGATGATGACGTAAGGAACGGGGTGACCGCCGCGATCCAGAACCGCTTCGTACAGGGCTTCGATCAGCGGCATGGCCTCGACCGGCGCGTTGATCACCACCAGGTCGCCCTTCTGGACCGGAACCGAGTACTCGGTGAGGACCTGCGCCATCTTGGGTGCGAAATTCTCGATCATGCGTTCAGCAGCGCCTCCTGAAGCGGGCCTGTCTGGCTCCGATTACGCTCACAGCCCGCCACTATAGCATAGGAGATAGGCGGGCGCTATTCCCGCCAGCCGGATCACGCGGCGAGCGGCTGCTCGCGCTGGCGCGCCTGCCGGTAGGCGTTGCCGGCCCGCCGCGCCACCATCCACAGCCCCAACATGCAGACCGCTCCGGCGCCGATCATCAGGACGCTGGCTTCCGGGCTGACCCGGTCGAGCAGGATGCCCTGAACCCAGGGAATCACGCCGCCGCCGATCCCGCCCAGGATGGTGCAGACGCTGGCGGCCTTGCCGGGCGCGTTGCGGAAGATGGCGGTCACGATCACAATGATGGTGGGGTAGACTGGCCCGAAGCCAAAGCCCGCCAGCAGCATCGCCGCGATGGACAGGGTCGCGTTGCCGGTGGTGGCAGCCAGCAGAATGCCCGCTGCTGCCGAGACCAGCGTGCTGCCCCACAACACCTGTGTGGGCGTCAGCCGCCCGCCGATCAGCGCGATCAGCACGCGGCTGGCCGAGAGCGCGAGCCAGAAGCCTGAGGTTGCCAGCGCCGCCGTGCTGGGGATGAGCGTCGTGGTGCGCTCCAGATAGATTGCCGCCCATCCGCCGATGCCCACCTCGATCCCGACGTAGACGAGCATCACCAGCCCGAACAGCCACAACAGCGGCACCCGATAGTGAAAAGCCGCCGGGGGTGGGTCGCCGGGAGCGCCCGTGTCGCGCATCCGGCGCTGGCGAGGCAGGCGATAGACAAAGGGCAGCGTCGCCAGCATCAGCACGCCGCCGGCCCACACCGCCGGGAGCGCCGTGTCCCACAGCTCCAGGCTCAGCCCGGCGGCCGCCGGGCTGACCACCGCGCCGATCCCGAAGAACACATGCAGCAGGTTCATGACGTTGACCCGCTCGGCGTACAGCTCGGCGATCAGGACGTTGTTGCCGATGTCGATCGTGCCAAAGCCCAGGCCCCAGATCAGGCTGAAGGCCAGCGTCAGCCCCAACATCGGGCTGAGCGACAGCCCGAAGACGCTCAAGCCGATCAGCACAACCCCGGCGATCAGCACCGGGCGCTGCCCGTAGCGGTCGCCAAGCACGCCGGCGGCGGCCTGCGCCGGCAGGCCCCCCAGAAAGGTGAGCAGAAAGATCGCGCCGATGGCGGAGACATCGGTGCGGTTCTGCTCGGCCAGATCGTTGAGGGCCGGACCCAGCACAGCGGCCAGCCAGCCCAGCGCGAAGAACGACACGCACGCCACAAGCAGTATGACACGTTTTGACACAGTGCTGATTCTCCCCGGCCCGGCAGGCACAGCCCCTGCAAGCGCTTGCTCGTTGATAACGCCGCGCGCCCGGCTTGTCAACCTGCGCCACGCCGCGCGCCGTGATGTAAAAACGCTCCGGCCAGTGTGCCGGAGCGTGCAGGTTGAGCCGATGCCCCCAAGGAGATTCGAACTCCTGTCTTGGCCTTGAAAGGGCCACGTCCTGGTCCTCTAGACGATGGGGGCGAACCAGGCGGCATTGTACCATGCGCGATAAGTCACCGTCAAGGCTCACTCTCGCTGCCAGTGGGCGCTGCCCGATCCGGGATTGTTATAATCTGAACAGACTTGTTCAACAGCGCCGATACGCCGCCGCGCTTCAATGCAGCGGCGCTGCGAGATCGCACGGATTGGAGCAATTTATGCTGTCCTCTGAGGTTCCCCAGCGCTTTGCGTGGGCGGTCTTGCAAAGCGGGCAGACCCCCCTGCAGCCGGACGGCACAGCCCGGAACGAGATCGAGCACCGGTGCAGCGTGGTGTTGGTCTGGCCGGCCGGTCAGGTGCCTCAGACGGATAACACGCTGCTGATCGACCCGTGTTTCACCGAGAACGGGTACGCGCAGGCGCTCATCGTGCTGGACGGGCTTGGCGCGACGCCGGAAGATATCGGCATGGTGTTCGTGACGCATCTGCATCCGGACCATATGCTGCATTTTCCCACGCAGGTTGAGGCGCCGCGCTTCAGGCCGTTCCGCCCGGTGGCGCGCCCGCAGGTCTTCACCGCGATCCATTCCGCGGCAGTCCCCGGCCACCATCCCTCGCAGGAAGCGCTGTACTTTCAGGACGATGCGGGCCGGCAGGTGTGGGTGACGGGCGATGCCGTGCTGGGGCGCGCCTGGCTGGAAGCATGGACCTATTTCTGGCCGAACGGCTACGCGCCGCTGCAAATCGTTGAGACGTGGCGCAGCGTGGCGCAGGTTCTCTCTCATGCCGATGTGATCATTCCCGGCCATGACGATCCGCTGCCCGTCACGGCGGAACTGCTGCAGCATCTTCTGGAGACATTTCCACAGGCCGAGTTCGCCAGCCGCTGCCCGGATGTGCCGCGCCGCTTGCAGGCGCGCCTGGACCAGCTCGGCGGCTAGCGGAGCGGGGTGCGCCGCCCGCCGCGCAGGGTGCGCTCGATCGCGGCGATCGCCAGCAGCACCGCGCCGGTCCCGACCAGGATCAGAGCGGTCTCCGCGTCCTGGCGGCCAAACACGCTCAGCGCGAGGCACACCACACCCCCGACCACGGCCAGACCTGCGGCGATCCGGTATGCGCGCTGATCGGTCATCGGGCGAGATCCTTCCTGCACGCTGCGGCACGGATAAAGCGGACTCATTTCATCCTATATACTATTACGCAGGAAGGCAAGGGGATGTTGCGCGCTCAGCCCGCGTACCCGTCGAGAATGGACGGTAGATCGCCGGCGATCTCCAGCCCGGCCCAGCGGCCCCGCCCGCTGAAGATCTCGCCCTCGTCGCCTGGAGCCAGGCGCGTCAGGCGGACCTCGACTGTGGCGGTCAGGCTCTCGACAATGCGCGCTACCATCGCGTGGCGGTCCGGCGCGCGGATCAGGCCGCCCTCGGCGCGCTCGGCCTCGATTGCCAACCGGTAGCGGGCGGCGTCTCCCGCCGGGCCTGCTTTTCCGACCATCGACCAGTGCACGTGCGTGTCGGTCAGGTGCAGCGCCTCGATGGTCGCGCCGGTGTAGGTGGCAAAGCGGTATAGCGTGCCCGCGTGCCACAGCCCGACGATGAAGCCGCGAAACGCACGCCGCAGCCAGGGGATCAGCGCGACGGAAGCCGTCAGGCTGGTGCCCGGCTGCGCGAAGTGATTGGTCTGCATCCAGATGTAGCCGCGCGGGAACGCCTGCCCCCAATCTTTTTCGATGTAGCCGCGCCCGCCGGTGAAATCGACTGCCTCGCCATCGATGTCCAGCGCGCCGTGAATGGCGTGGTCAAAGCTGAGCACGCCGTGATAACACTCCATGAACGGCACGAAGCCGTACCAGCCCATCACCCCCGACGACAGCGGCCCGACCGGCCAGGGCGTCACGCCGTCGAAGCGCAGATCGCCGCGGACGCGCTGACCGTTCCCGTCGATCGTCAGCGACAGGCGGTCTGCCTGGAAGTGGTTCGGCCCCACCCACACATCGAAGAGACGTTCCGAGGCCCGGAACGCCTCGACCGGATAGCGGTGGTACACGGCCCGGCCGCTGACCCCGTCGAGCACCTGGACGAAGGCGTGCGAGTCGGCGGGGTCCTCGTGCTTGAAGATGCCCGGAATCACCGCCATGCGGCGGTCACCCGCGGCGTTGACCAGCTTGAAGTACCAGCCTTCGAAGTAGGGGGCGGCCTGGCGGCGGCCGTGGTAGATGCCGGGCTTCCAGGGGGCGATCAGGTTCATGGGCGGCTCCCGCGGCTAGGGCACATGCGATAGAGAGAGTTTACGGGTCTGGGGCAGGGCGCGCCCACTGCCGCGCCGATCGCGGTGAGGTGTAGGGGCCGGGCTTGCCCGGCCCGTGATTGTGACCACGCCGCTGAAACGGTCGGCGCAGACAGGCAAGGGCGGCAGAGAAAGAAACGGGCGGACCAAGGTCCGCCCCCCACGGCCGTCTGTTCGGGCGCAGTCAATCGCCGCTGGCGAGCGCCGCCTCGTCGATCTTCGGCATGCGCTCCTGCGCCGCGCGGACTTCCTCGACCGGATACTCGTAGTCTTCGAGCTTGCCCTCGAAGTAGGCATCGTACGACGCCATGTCGAAGTGCCCGTGCCCGCTCAGGTTGAACAGGATCACGCGCTCCTGCCCGGCTTCCTTCGCCTGCAGCGCCTCGTCGAAGGCAGCGCGGATGGCGTGGGCGCTTTCCGGCGCGGGGATGATCCCCTCGCTGCGCGCAAACTCCACGGCCGCCTCGAAGATCGCGTTCTGGTGGTACGCCTGCGCCTCGACGATCCCTTCCTCGTGCAGCAGCGACATGATCGGCGCCATGCCGTGATAGCGCAGCCCGCCGGCGTGAATGCCGGGCGGCATGAAGTCGTGGCCGAGCGTGTGCATCTTGACCAGGGGCGTCATGCCGACCGTGTCGCCGAAATCGTAGGTGTAGACCCCTTTGGTCATGCTGGGGCAGGCGGTCGGCTCGGCGGCCAGGAAGCGCGTGTTGAGGCCCCTGGCGAGCCGCTCGCGCACGAAGGGGATGATCAGCCCGGCCATGTTGCTGCCGCCGCCTGCGCAGCCGATCACGACGTCCGGGTAGTCGTCCGCCAGGGCCATCTGGAGCAGCGCCTCTTCTCCGACAACCGTCTGGTGCAGCAGGACGTGATTCAGCACGCTGCCGAGCGAGTACTTGATCGTGCCGCCGCTGGTCGCCGCCCGCTCGACCGCCTCGCTGATGGCAATGCCCAGGCTGCCCATGTTGTCCGGGTCGCGCGCCAGGATCGAGCGCCCCGCCTGCGTGAGATCGGTCGGGCTGGCGTGGACGGTCGCGCCATACGCCTGCATCATGCTGCGGCGGAAGGGCTTCTGGTGATAGCTGACCTTCACCATGAAGACCTCGACTTCCACGCCGAAGAACGCGCCCGCCATCGCCAGCGACGACCCCCACTGGCCCGCGCCGGTTTCGGTGGCGATCTTGCGCACGCCTTCTTCGCGGTTGTAGAAGACCTGCGCGACGGCGGTGTTCGGCTTGTGGCTGCCGACCGGGCTGACGCCCTCGTACTTATAGTAGATGCGGGCGGGCGTGTCGAGCGCCTGCTCCAGGCGGCGCGCGCGGAAGAGCGGGCTGGGCCGCCACTGCGCGTAGACCCGGCGCACCGGCTCGGGGATCTCGATGTAGCGCTCGGTGCTGACTTCTTGCAGGATCAGCGCCATCGGGAACAGCGGGGCGAGGTCGTCCGGACCGACCGGCTTATGGGTGGCCGGATGCAGCACGGGGGCCAGCGGGCGCGGCAGGTCCGGCACAATGTTGTACCAGGCGCGCGGCATCTGAGACTCGTCCAGGACATACTTGGTGTGCAGCTTGTCGACCATGGAACAACTCCTTTGACTCAATGAGATGGGACGCGCCGGGGGCGGAAGAAGCAAAACGCCCGTCCCCTCAGCGTTCAGGGACGAGCGTGATAGCCCGTGGTGCCACCCTGATTAGCCCGGCACGCGCGGCGCCGGACTCACTCATTGCGCCTGGATAACGGGAGCGACCCCGGCGCGGCATTTCCTCCGCGCGACTCCCCGGTCCATTCCGCTCCTGCTGGCCCGTCCCGCCCTTTCAGCCGGTGAGGCGGTTTCCTGTCCGGCGCGGGGGAGCGTACTCCTCCGGTTCGCGGTCGTTAGGATGATAATAGGCGACGTGAGGGCGGTTTGTCAAGCGATCGCCGCCACCTCGCCGCCGGTCATGCTCACCAGGTCGTCGGGCGTCAGGCGGAAGACGGCGCGCGGCGTCCCGGCGGCGGCCCAGATTTCCTCGAACGCCAGCAGGTCGCGGTCGATGAAGGTGCGGATCGGCTCGCTGTGACCCAGCGGCGGCACGCCTCCGATCACAAACCCGGTTCGCTCGCGCACGTAGTCCGCGTCCGGCTTCTCGACCGGCTCGCCGATCAGGGCCGCCAGCCGCTGCGGATCGACCCGGTTGGTCCCGCTGGCGATGACCAGCACGGGGGCGCCGCTGCGGGCACCCCGGAACACCAGCGACTTGGCGATCTGCGCCACGGTGCAGCCGATGGCGGCGGCGGCTTCGGCGGCGGTGCGCGTCGAGTCCGGCATCTCGACGACCCGGCAGTGCGTGTAGCCGCGCGCGTCGAGCGCGTCCTGAACCTTTTGGGCGCTGGCGTTGAGTGGTGTGCTCATGAGTCTCCCTCAATTGTCAGCACGTAGAGGCCGTAATCGGTCGGGTCCACATAGATAATGCGCGTGCCGTCCGGCGAGACGTGCCAGTCCCCGTTGGCGACGCGGATCGGCAGCGTGTCGGGGTCGGTCAGCGTGCGGTGCTCGCCGGTTGCGAGGTCGTACACGCCGAGCGTGTGCACATCCGTCGAGCCGTCGTAGCTGAGCGTATAGAGCGATTGATCGTCGCGCCACTGGTAGGCGCCGAAGAATGGCAGCTTTTGCGGCACGGCGCCCGGCTCGGTGCGCAGCAGGTAAATCCCGCTGGCGCCGGGGTCTGGCTGGAAGGGGAGCAGCATGGCGATGTGCGCCCCGCCCGGCGCGACCTGGATCCCGCGCATGAAGCGGAATGTGCCCAGCAGCACCGGTGCAGGGTTGGGCGCGTCGATGTCCAGCACGAAAAGCTGCGTGTCCGCGCTGTAGACGATGCGTTTGACCAGCAGCAGGCGGTGCGCGTCCAGCCACAGGCTATAGCCGCCGCTCAGCCGCTGCACCATGCGCCGCAGGCTGCCGTCCAGGTTGCCCACCCAGAACTCCACGCCTGGCGGTTGCGACTGGCCGGGCAGAAGCTCACCGTTGACCACTTCCCACAGCAGGCGCGTGCCGTCCGGCGAGACGCTCGGATACACGCCCAGGTAGTATTCCCAGCGGGCACCGTCTGTCAGGCGGCGGACTTCCATCGTGCCGCCGCCCAGGTGCCGCACCGTGACCGTGCCATCGGGCGAGACGCTGGTGGGCGGCGCGGCCTCGACCCAGGTGCGCTCGGAGCCGTCGAGCGGCTGGCGGAACACGCCGGTTTCCTGGCCGGGCACCGCGTCGATGATATACACCGCGTCGAGGTCGTTGGCGCGCCAGCGCGCGCCGATGTTCCAGTGGTCTTCCGACACCAGCTCGCGCGTGACGCGGACGCTCTCCGGCAGCGGGCCGAGATGGCGCGGGGCGGGCGTGTCGACCGGGGCGCGCACTTCCAGCTTGGGCGGCCAGGGGCGGGCGTAGTTGTTCAGCCAGTTGCCGCCCAGCTTGATCTCCGGCTGGTCCTCGATCTTCATCCAGCGATAGGGCGCGTCGAGGTCTTGCTGGAAGTCGCTTGAGATCAGGCCGATGCTGGACAGCATATGCCAGTTGGCGTCGATCAGCGGGATCGGGTTATAGGCGAAGGCGTAGTCGGTGCTGCGAATTTCGAGATGCAGGTGCGGGCGCGATTCGCACGAGAGGTCCGGGTCGCCCGTCACGCCGATCTGCTGCCCGCGCTCGACCCGGTCGCCGCGCACAAAGGGCGGCTGCTCGCCCAGGTGGCCGTAGAACGATGTGTAGCCGGTGCCGGGATGGTCGAGCGCCAGCGAATGCGGCCCGGTGGCGAACCCTTCCGCGTCGACATAGGTCACGACCCCGTCGGCAATGGCATAGACCGGCGTGCCGCACGGCGCTTCCAGGTCGATGCCGAAGTGCATCCCCTGCCCGGCGGCATACCAGACATTGCCGAAATTGAAGGCCGAAGTGGTGTTGCCGTAGTGCTGCTCGTAGAGCCAGGTGGCCGGGCCGGGCGGGTCTTTGAAGGGCAGGGAGAACGGCGGCCCGTCCACCGAGGGGTTATCGCCCGCCGGATCGTCGCTCTGGCCGGCGGCATGCGGCAAGTGCGGCGCCGCCAGCAGCAGCGCCAGCCCGGCCATCGCCAGGCGCATGAACCATCTACCTCGCCACCATCGCGTGTGTGTCGTCATCCTTGTCTGCTCCAATACACCTGTTCCCGATCGGTCGAGGCATTATTTATCCGTCAGCCGGTGGCTCTTCGGGTGGCCAGAGTCTGCGGCGCAGGATCGGGCGCTCGCCAAGCGCGCGCGCCACATTGTACTGCACGATGATCCCGCCGGCGGCCAGGACTGCGATCACAGCCGGGCTTGCGCCCAGCGCGCCGCCCAGCAGCAGCGCGCCGATGGTCGCGGTGACCGCCAGCAAAAAGGCATAGAACGCGACAATCGCCAGCGTCCCGCCGATCAGACCGCCCAGAATGATGATCAGCGTGGGGTTCCAATCCGTCAGGCCGAGCGCGAGGGTTGCGCCCGGGTACGCCCCGCCGCCGAACACGATCACGTCGTGAGCCACGAGCGCCAGCACCGCGCCGATCCCGGCACCGGCTACCAGCCCCAGCAGCGCAACGATCGCCCCGCCGGACGCGCCTAACCGCGCGC
>Ga0226835_1000910_pt1 | contig 21292 bp, 16 predicted proteins | sample LAC_MetaG_1_FD_163627 | JGI IMG/M metagenome (GOLD analysis project Ga0226835, IMG submission 163627) | Anaerobic ammonium oxidizing microbial communities from anammox membrane bioreactor (MBR) in UC Berkley, California, United States -... | ecosystem: Engineered > Bioreactor > Anaerobic >...
CGCCGGCCACGCGGGAGCTCGCGCTCCTCGACCCGGTGCGCACGGTCGCCCACGTCGACGCGTTCGCCCTCTGCGGCGGTTCGGCCTTCGGCCTGGCCGCCGCCGACGGCGTCGTACACGAGCTCGCCGCCGCGGGCCGCGGTCACCCCACCTCCGCCGGCCCGGTCCCGATCGTCCCGGCCGCGGCGATCTTCGACCTGGTGCGGTCGGAGGGGCGGAATCCCGGGCCGGCCGACGGGCGGGCCGCGACCCGAGCCGCCCTGCGGAGCGCGGCGGCCGGAGAGCCGCGCTCGGCGGCCGGCGACCCCGTTGCGGCCTCCGGGCCGATCGGCGCCGGCACGGGGGCGACCGTCGGCGGATGGCGCGGGCGCCCGCACGCGGTGGCGGGGGGGCTCGGCCAGGCGTCGGCCGTCGTCGACGGCGGCGTCACGGTGGCGGCCCTGGCGGTCGTGAACGCGGTGGGCGACGTCGTGGACGCCGCCGGGTCGGTGCTCGCCGGCTCGACGGCCCCGCCCGAGGTGCCCCCGTTCCCCGAGCCGGTGCTCGGTGGTGCGCCCGGCCCGGGGAGCGGGTCCTCCGGGTCCGGCACCGAGGGCGAAGGCCCGGGCGCCATCGAGAGCACGACCCTCGCCGTGGTCGTCACCGACGGGCGCCTCGACAAGGTCGGGTGCCACCTGGTGGCCCAGAGCGCGCACCACGGGTTGGCCGCGGCGCTGCGCCCGTCGCACACTCGCTTCGACGGCGACGTGTGCTTCGCGGCGGCGACCGGCGCCCGGAGCGTGGCTCTCGACCGGCTCCGGGTCGCCGTCCCCGAGGTGGTCGCGGCCGCCGTCAGGGCCGCCGTCGCGCGCCGCCCGGGCCGGTAGCCTGGAGCGTGTCGATCTCGCCGGTACCGGTCTTCGGCTCCCTGGAGGACACGGCCGCGGAGGCGGCGCGCTGCCGGCGCTGCCGCCTGTGCGAGACCCGCACCAACGTCGTGTTCGGGGCCGGCGACCCCGACGCCGACCTGATGTTCGTGGGCGAGGGCCCGGGCGCGGAGGAGGACCTCCGCGGCGAGCCGTTCGTGGGCCGGGCCGGCCGCCTGCTCACCGGCCTCATCGAGGGCATCGGCCTGGGTCGCGGCGACGTCTACATCGCCAACGTCGTGAAGTGCCGGCCCCCGGGCAACCGCGACCCGCGTCCCGACGAGATGGAGGCCTGCCTCCCGTTTCTCCGGGCCCAGGTCGGCTTCGTGGAGCCGAGGGTGGTCGTGACCCTGGGGAACGTGGCCACCCGGGCCCTCCTCGACACGAAGGAGGGCATCACGCGCCTGCGGGGCACCGAGCACCCCTTCGGCGACGCGGTCCTCGTGCCCACGCTGCACCCGTCGGCCGTGCTGCGCGGCGGTGGGGCCGCGCTGGCCCGGGCCCGCGCCGACTTCGTGACGGTGAAGCGGGTGCTGGCTCGCTGCTCGGCGGCCCGCCCGGCGCCGGTCCCCGCACCCGGAGCGGAGGTCGAGCCGTGACGGGTGGCGCGCGCGGTCCCGCCGCCGAGGCCGAGGCCGGGGCCGAGGCCGCCGCCGGGTCCCCGACGCCCGTCGGGAACGCCCCGGCCGCCGCCGGGAGCGCGCCGCGGGAGGTCGTGCGCGTCCTGACCCGGAGCGCCGCCGGCACGCGGGCCGTGGCGGCGGCCGTAGCCGGCCACCTCGTCCCCGGCGACGTGGTCGTGCTCTCCGGCGACCTCGGGGCGGGCAAGACCGTGTTCGCCAAGGGGACCGCCGCCGCCCTCGGCGTCGACGAGCCCGTCGTGAGCCCCACGTTCGCGATCGTCCGCCGTTACGAGGGGCGCCTGCCGGTGGTCCACGTCGACGTCTACCGCCTCGGCCGCATCCAGGAGGTGCTCGACCTCGACCTCGACGAGCTCTTCGGCGACGACCGGGTCACGATCGTGGAGTGGGGCGAGGCGGTCGCGGCGCTGCTGCCCGGCCGGCGCCTCGAGGTCGGGCTCGCGGCGGTGCCCGTCGAGGCGGGGACCGATCCGGCCGCCGACGACGAGCGGGTGCTGACCCTGCGGTCCGTGGGCGACTGGGGCGCGCGCCTCCCGGCGCTCCTCGCCGCCGTGGCCGGGTTCGAGCCCGCGGGAGAGGAGCCGGGGTGCTGATCCTCGCCGTCGACACCGCGGGCGAGAGGGTGGGGGTGGCCGTCGGGCGCGGGCCGGTGGTGATCGGAGCGGTGACCCTCGACGGGCGGCGCCGCCACGCCGAGCAGCTCGTTCCGGCCGTGCGGTACCTGTTCCGGGAGCTGGGGCTGAAGCCCGGCCAGCTCGCCGCGGTCGCGGTGGGCACCGGGCCGGGGCTCTTCACCGGGTTGCGGGTGGGGATCACCACCGCGACGGCCATGGCCTCGGCCCTACGTATCCCCGTCGTCGGCATCCCGAGCCTCGACCTCGTCGCCTACCCGTTGCGTCACGCCACGCGCACCATCGCCGCGGTCCTCGACGCCCGGCGCCACGAGGTGTTCTGGGCCCTCTACGAGCCTGTCCCCGGCGGGATCCAGCGGGTCTCGGAGTACGAGGTCGGGTCCCCCGACACGCTCGGCGCCGACCTCACGGCCCGCCCCGGCGACCACCTCGTCGCCGGCTCGGGCGCCCTCGCCTACGCCGACCTCTTCGAGCCGCTCGACCACGTCGAGCTGGCCGGCCCCTCCCACGCCGGGCCCGACGCCACCGCGCTGGTGGAGCTCGCCGCCGCCCGGCTGGAGCGCGAGGAGTTCAGCCGGCCGTCGGAGGTTCGGCCGCTGTACCTGCGCCGCAGCGACGCCGAGATCAACTGGGGACGGGCGGCCTCGTGATGGCGACGGCCCGGGCGGTCCCGCCCCCGGGGATGTTCCCGGTCGACATCGTCCCGATGCGGCGGCGGCACCTGCGCTCGGTGCTGCGTATCGAGGACCTCGTGTACCCGCGCCCGTGGAGCATGTCGCTCTTCCTGAGCGAGATGAACATGCGCTCCAGCCGCTGCTACCTCGTGGCCCGGTCGCGCCGCGAGGTGATCGGCTACGCCGGGCTGATGATGAGCCTCGACGACGCCCACGTGACCACCGTGGCCGTCGACCCCGCCTGGCAGCGCCGGCACGTGGGCGCGCGGCTGCTCCTCGCCATCGCCCGGGAGGCGCTCGCCCGCGGCGCCGCCAACCTGACCCTCGAGGTCCGGGCGAGCAACGTGGGCGCCCGCGACCTCTACCGGCGCTTCGGGTTCGAGGCCGTGGGCCTGCGCAAGGGCTACTACGCCGACAGCGGCGAGGACGCGATCGTGATGTGGGCCCACCACGCCGACGGCCCGGAGTACGGCGCGCTCCTCGACGCGCTGGAGCGCACGTTCGGCGACCCGCCCCCCGACCGGTCGGCGTCCACCCGTGCGCCGGGGGAGTCGCCGTGAGGGTGCTGGGGATCGAGACGAGCTGCGACGAGACGGCTGCCGCGGTGGTCGAGGACGGCCACAAGGTCCTCTCGTCGGTGGTGGCGAGCCAGGTCGACCTGCACGCCCGCTTCGGCGGGGTGGTGCCCGAGATCGCCAGTCGGGCCCACGTGGAGCTGGTGAACCCGGTCGTCGCCGAGGCGCTGGTGGAGGCGGGCGCGGCCCTCGACGACGTCGACGCCGTGGCCGCGTGCCACGGGCCGGGCCTCGCCGGCGCGCTGCTGGTCGGGGTGTCGGCGGCCAAGGCGCTGGCCTTCACCGCCGATCGGCCCTACGTCGGCGTGAACCACCTCGAGGCCCACCTCTACGCCTCGTGGCTCGAGGAGCCCGACCTGCGGTTCCCGGTGGCGGTGCTGGTGGTCTCGGGCGGCCACACGCTGCTCGTCGTCGTCGAGGACCACGGCCGCTACCGGCTGATGGGCGAGACCGTCGACGACGCCGCCGGCGAGGCCTTCGACAAGGTGGCCCGCCTGCTCGGGCTCGGCTACCCGGGGGGTCCGGCCGTCGATCGGGCCGCGGCGGGCGGCGACCCGGCCGCGGTGGCGTTCCCCCGCCCGATGCTCGGCGACGGGTTCGACTTCTCGTTCTCGGGCCTGAAGACGGCGGTCCTCTACCACCTGCGCCGCGAGCCGTCGGCGAACGTCGCCGACGTGGCGGCGTCGTTCCAGGAGGCGGTCGTCGACGTCCTGGTCGCCAAGCTGGCCGCCGCCGCCGAGGCGGTGGGGGCGACGGCCCTGGTCGTGGGCGGGGGGGTGGCCGCCAACTCGAGGTTGCGCGAGCGGGTGCTCGAGGCCGCCGAGGCGGCGGGGCGCCGGGCGGTGGTGCCGCAGGTGTCGCTGTGCACCGACAACGCGGCGATGATCGCCGCTCTCGCCCACCGCCGGCTGCTGGCCGACGGCCCGACGCCGCTCGACGCGGGCGTCGACCCGAACCTGCGCCTGCCCCGCGCGCCGTGACGCGCCGAGCGCCGGGCGCAGCGACGCGGGCCGGGCGAGCTTGCCGGGGCTCGGGCGGGCCGGGTAGCTTGGTTTAGCACTCACCTGGCCTGAGTGCTAAGGCTCGCAAAGCACCGATACCAGCACCGTTGGAAGCATCGTTCGAGGAGGCGCATCGCATGAACCTGCAGCCGCTGGAGGACCGGATCGTCGTCCGGACGGCCGAGGCCGAGGAGACGACCGTGAGCGGTCTCGTCATCCCCGACACGGCCAAGGAGAAGCCCCAGCAGGGCGAGGTCCTCGCCGTCGGCCCCGGCCGCCGCTCCGAGACCGGTGACCTGATCCCGATGGACGTCGCCGTCGGCGACATCGTCGTCTACTCGAAGTACGGCGGCACGGAGATCACCGTCGAGGGCGACGACCTGCTCATCCTCTCCGCCCGCGACGTCCTCGCCAAGGCCGGCACGAAGAAGTCGAAGTCGAAGAAGTGAGCCCGCGCCGGCCGGCGCGACGTGAGCACCACCCGGAGCGGCGCCCGACGGCGCCGCTCCGTCGCGTCCGCCCCTGAGCGCGCGGCACCACACCTCTGGTGCAGTGGGGCGTCGCGCGTCGCCGGGTCAGCGGGCGAGCCGCTCGATGGCGACGCGGCGGGCCCAGGCGTAGTCGACCTTGCCGCTGGCTGAGCGGGGCACGGAGTCGACCACGACCACGTGCCGGGGGCGCTTGTAGCGCGCCAGGACGGCGGGCGCGCCCGTCGCCGGTGCCCGGTCGAGCGTGGCCCGGATCGCCTCGCCGTCGACGGCCTCGCCGTCTCGCAGCGAGACGACCGCGGTGACCGCCTCCCCGAACCGCTCGTCGGGGACGCCCACGACGACCGCGTCCGCGACGGCGGGGTGGCCCTTCACCGCCTCCTCGACCTCCTCGGGGTAGACCTTCTCGCCTCCGGTGTTGATCGACACCGACCCCCGTCCCAGCAGTTCCACGGTGCCGTCGGCCGCCACCCGGGCCCAGTCGCCGGGTATCGAGTAGCGGACCCCGTCGACCGTGGGGAACGTCGCGGCCGTCTTGACGGGATCCTTGTAGTAGCCGAGAGGGATCGGCCCGCTCACGGCCACCCGCCCGACCTCGCCGCTCCCGGGCTCCACGGGGCGGCCCGCCTCGTCGAGGACCTGGGCGCCCTCTCCGATGGCGAACCGGGCCGTGGGGGCGTCGCCGCCGGGGGCCGTGATCGCCGCCGCGATCCCCACGCCCTCGCTGGAACCGAGCGAGTCGAAGCACATGAACGCGCCGCGGGCCATGAGTGCCTGCTTCACCGGTTCGGTCCACATGACCCCGGAGCTGATGACGAGCCGCAGCGTCGAGAGGTCGTAGGGCTCGCCGCGGGCCTCGGCCTCCTCGAGCGCGGCGACCATCGGCTTGGCGAAGGCGTCGCCGACGATCGCCATCTGGGTCACGCCCTCGCGGCCGACGACCCGCCAGAGCTCGTGCGGGTCGAAGCTGCGGCTCTCGAGCGTCACCACGGTTCCGCCCATCGTGGAGGCCTGGAGGGTGGTGAACAGGCCCGTCCCGTGCATCAGGGGCGAGGCGGGGACGTGCACCGGGGTGAGCCCGGCGGCGGCGACGGTCGCGGCCGCGGCCCCGGCGCCCTCCGGCCCGTCGGGCATCGGCGCCCCGCAGATCAGGTAGGCAGCCGGGAGCGTGGCCCCGGCGATGTCGCCCTGGCGCCACATCACGCCCTTGGGCATCCCGGTCGTGCCGCCCGTGTAGAGGATGTAGAGGTCGTCGGGGGAGCGGCCGATGCGGGGCGCGGGTTCGTGGCCGGCGACCAGGTCCTCGTAGGCGAGGGCTCCGTCGAGGTGTGGGGAGCCGTCGTCGACCTGGATCACGGCCCGCAGGCCCGGGAGCCGGGAGCGGGCGGAGTCGACGTGCTCGGCCAGGGCGCCGTGGAACAGGAGCACCTCCGAGTCGGAGTTCTCGAGCAGGTACACGAGCTCGTCGGCCAGGTAGCGGTAGTTCACGTTCACGGGGACGGCCCGCGCCTTGAACGCGGCGTACACGCCCTCCATGTACTCGGGGCCGTTGTAGAGGTACGAGGCCACCTTGGCGTCGGGCCTCACGCCGAGCTCCGCGAACGCCGTGGCGAGGCGGGCGGCCCGGTCGTCGAAGTCCCGCCACGGCACCCGGCGGTCCCCGTGCACCAGCGCCGTGGCGTCGGGGCGGGCGTCGGCGACCGCCTCCCAGCCGGTGGCGTAGTTCCACTCCGGCACCTGATCACCCCCCTCTACCCGCCGGAGCCGACCGGCGGCCCCCGCAGTATGGCGCGGCACCGGCGGGCCGTCAGCCGGGCGCGCGGCTCCCAGGGCGGCCAAGTGCCCCTCAAGGCCCCTCTCCGGCGGGCCGACATCCTGTCTCAGGAGCTGGAGGCACCTCGGTGCGCAGGTGCGCGAGCCGGTTTGTGAGGGCGGTGTGCCGGATATGCTAAGAGCACGTAGAATACGGGCGGTCGGGGAGCGCATGACCGGTCCGGTGGATCGTTTGCCTTCCGCGGCGGTTCAGGGCTCGGGGGGAAGAACGCGTGGCGCCGGGCCGATTGCCGCGCCGGGCGTCGTGTCGAGCGGCGCGCCGGGCGTCTTGCCGGGTGTGGTGCCGAACGTCATGCCGAGCCCGCCGACCGGTCTCCTACTCGTCGGAACGGTTGCACACCGGAGGGGTTTGAGCTGATGGCGTTGCGCAAGAGCCGCAAGGAGATGCTGGCCGACTTCTCCGACTTCCTGGCGCCCGACGACCGGCCGCCGGAGCCCGAGGGCGAGCCGGAGGCCGCCGAGGCCACCGCCGACCGCCCCGCGGCCTTCGCCGCCGAGGTCGAGGAGGCCCGCCGCCGGGCCGAGGAGGAGCGGCGGGCCGCCGAGGCCGCCGCTGCGGAGGCCGAAGCCGCGGCCCGGGCCGACGCCGAGGCCGCCGAGCGAGCCCGCGCCGAGGCCGCGGAGTCGACGCGGCGGATCGCCGAGCGCTCCTCCGGGTCCACCGACGACGCCCCGGAGAACGTCCCCGCGTCGGGCACCCCGTCGCACCGGGGCCGCCCGCTCGGCGAGATCCTCCTCGAGCGTGGCTTCGTCGAGCGTGAGGCGCTGCTCGAGGCCCTGCTCAAGCAGCCCGAGGTCGGCGCTCCCCTCGGCAGCATCCTCGTGGGCCGGGGCCTGATCACGCAGCGCCAGCTCTCGGAGGTCCTCGCCGAGCAGCTCGGCCTGCGCACCGTCGACCTGCGCAAGGAGAAGCCCGAGCGCGACGCCGTCGACGCGCTGCCCGAGGGCACCGCCCGTCTCCTGAACGCCCTGGGCTTCCGCCGCACCCCCGAGGGCCTCGAGGTCGCGGTCGCCGATCCGCTCCACCCGAACCTGGTGTCCCAGCTCGAGGAGGCGTCCGGCCTGCCCGTCCTGCTCCTCGTCTCCCCCGTCGACGACATCCAGCGCTCCATCGAGACGAGCTACACCTCCACCGTCGCGGCCACCCACGCCATCCAGGCCTTCGAGGCCCAGGCCCTCGACCGGCCCAAGGCCGAGCAGGTCGTCACCCAGGTCGTCGACGAGAACGCCCCGGTCGTCCAGGTCGTGAACCTGATCCTCGAGCAGGCCGTGCGCGACCGCGCCTCCGACGTCCACGTCGAGCCGCTCGACGGTCGGGTCCGGGTCCGGGTCCGCACCGACGGCGCCCTGCACGAGGTGCTCAGCCTCCCCGAGTCCATGGGCCAGCCGCTGCTGAGCCGCATCAAGGTCATGGCCGACCTCAACATCGTGGAGCGCCGCCGTCCCCAGGACGGCCAGATCGAGACCACCGTGGCGGGCCACCCCCTCGACGTGAGGGTCTCCACCACGGCCACCGTCTTCGGCGAGAAGTGCGTGATGCGGCTCCTCGACAAGCGCCGCGCCCTCTACAAGCTGCCCGACCTCGGTATGCCCGACGGCACCTACGAGCGCTTCGAGAAGCTCGTCCGCTCGCCCTACGGGATGGTCGTGTGCGCCGGTCCCACCGGGTCGGGCAAGACCACCACGCTCTACGCCTCGCTGATGGAGATCAACCGCGAGGAGATCAACGTCACCACCATCGAGGACCCCGTCGAGTACGTCTTCCCGGAGATCAACCAGATCCAGATCAACGAGCAGGCCGGCATCACCTTCGCCGGCGGCCTGCGGTCGATCCTGCGCCAGGACCCCGACGCCATCCTCGTGGGCGAGATCCGCGACGTCGAGACGGCCCGGATCGCGGTCCAGGCCGCCCTCACCGGCCACCTGGTCCTCAGCTCGATCCACGCCACCGACTCCATCTCGGCCCTGCACCGCTTCATCGACATGGGCATCGAGGAGTTCCTGATCGCGTCGTCGCTGCTCGGCGTGGTCGCCCAGCGGCTGGTGCGCCGCATCTGCGAGAGCTGCAAGGTCCGCTACGACCCCACGCCCGAGGAGCTCGCCTACTACGAGCGCAACAACGGCCCCGAGACCGACGCCTTCTACGCCGGTGAGGGCTGCAACTTCTGCGGCGGCACCGGCTTCTTCAACCGGGTCGGGGTCTACGAGATCCTCCACCTCGACGACGAGATCAAGCAGCTCGTGATCGAGGGCGCCCCCTCCGACCTGATCCGCAAGACGGCCCTGCGCGCCGGCATGCGCACCCTCGCCGACGAAGCCGTCGCCCTCGTCGCCGAGGGCACCACCACCATCGGCGAGGTGCTCCGCACCGTCTACATGCTCTGATCCGCCATCCCCCCGAGAGGGAGGACCGACCCGATCGCCCCGGGGCGCACCCCGCCCCCGGAGCCCGAACGAAACGCCGGTACCAGGAGAGATCTCTCTATGGCCACGTTCAAGTACGTAGCACTCGCACCCGACGGCACGAAGGTCAGGGCCGTCGGCGACGCCGCCAGCGCCAACGTGTTGCGCAACGAGTTGATGCTGCGCGACCTCCAGGTGGTCCGGATCCGCGAGAAGAAGTCGATCAACGAGATCGAGATCACCAAGCAGCGCGTCCCCCGTGACGCGATCATGCACTTCAGCCGCCAGATGGCGGCGTTCGTGCGCAGCGGCATCCCGATCACCGACGCCCTCGCCGTGGTGGCCGAGGGCGTCGACAACAAGAGGTTCCGGGCCATCCTCTCCGACGTCTCGGAGTCGCTGCACGCCGGTGTGCCCTTCTCCCAGGCGCTGGCCATGCACGAGGCGATCTTCCCGCCGTACTACATCGGCATCCTGCGCTCCGCCGAGGAGACGGGCCGCCTCGACTCCGTGCTCGAGCAGCTCAGCTCCTACATGGAGCGCGACCTCGAGGCCCGCAACAAGCTCCGTGCCGCGCTGATGTACCCGAGCGTGATCGCGGTGGCGGCGATCGGCGTGGTGGTCCTCATGGCCACCTACGTGCTGCCGAAGCTCACCGACTTCTTCGCCGACTGGGGGGCGAAGATGCCGCTCTCCACCCGGATCCTGATGGGCATCTCCGACTTCTTCGCCAACTACTGGTACGTCACGCCTCTCGTGTTCCTCTGCATCTTCGGCCTGATCATGGCGGGGAAGTACACCGATCGCGGCCGCCACATCCGCGACACGATGCTCCTGAAGCTCCCCCTGATCCGCGACGTCGTGCGCTACGCGGCTGTCGAGCGCTTCTCCCGGATCCTGGCGTCGATGCTGGGCGCCGGCGTGCCCATGCCCGAGGCCATGAGCGCCGCCACCCGCAGCACCAACAACAGCGTGTTCGAGGCCCAGCTGAAGACGGTGGGCGAGGCGATGCTCCAGGGCGAGGGCATGGCCGGGCCGATCGCCGTCTCCGACGCCTTCCCCCGGGCCGCCATGCACATGATCCGCGTCGGCGAGGAGACCGGAACCCTCGACGACCAGCTCTCCAACATCGGCGCCTATTACGGCAGCGAGCTCGAGTACAAGCTCAAGCGGCTCACCACGCTCTTCGAGCCGGCGGTGATCGTGTTCATGGGCATCATCGTCGGGTTCGTGGCCGTGGCCATGGTGCAGTCGATCTACGGCGTCATGAGCAGCCCGGAGTTCCAGTAGCCATGGTCCTCTCACGCCGCTCTGCCCGCCGGTCCCGGCGCCCGCCCACCCCGGAGACCCCGAGGCCGGGCGCGCCCTCCGGCCCCGGCGGGGCCGCGGAGGCCGGGGTCGCCGGCGAGGCCGGCTTCACCCTCGTGGAGGTCCTGATCACGGTCGCGCTCATGTCGATCGCCTTCGTGGCCATCCTCGGTGCGCTCGGCACGATGATCGCCGCCGGGAGCACCCACCGCGCGCTGAGCACGGGCGAGGTGGCGATCCGCGACCTCGCCGAGGCCGTGAAGTCGGAGTCCCTGGTCCCGTACATCGACTGCGGCTACGACCCGTTCACCTCGTACTCGAACGACGTCTCCAACCCGGCCAAGTACGACCCGCCGGCCGGCTTCAGCGCCACCGTGGTGTCGGTCACCTACTGGCAGGGCGACGCCGCCGGCACGTTCAGCGCCTCCTGCCCCTCCCCCGACCGCGGAGCCCAGCTCGTCCGCCTGCGCGTCGAGGGGTCGGCCGGGACCCGGCCGGCCGACCAGGAGGTCGAAGTCGTGAAGAGGAAGCCGTGACGGCCCGGCGCCGCCGCGGCGGCGACCTCCCGGCCCGGCCCCACCGCGGCGAGGCGGCCCCGGAGGGCGGCTTCACGCTGCTGGAGATCCTGATCGCGGTCTCCGTCCTCGGCCTGATCCTGGTCACGCTCACCGTCGCCGTGATGATGGGCTTCCGGAACAACGCGCGGGCCGAGGCCACCACCGACCGCTCGAACCTCGTGTCCTTCACCACCCGGCTGTTCAACCGCGACGTCGCCAGCGCCACCGCGGCCCCCACCGTCGGCGCCGGCTGCGGCACCCCCACCCCGGCCGTGAACATCCCCCTCGAGGGCGGCACCTCGGCCGCTTACGTGGTCGTCACCACCTCGTCGCCCCCTCGCTCGGCGCTGGTCCGGCGGGTCTGCAACGGCGCCACGGTGGTGTCGAGCGAGGAGATCGGCGCCACCAAGTGGGCCCTGACCGCCACCGCGTCCTGCACCGATACGGGAAGCGTCCCCGACACCGTCACCTGCGGCCGCCTGACCTTCGGCGGTAGCTGGGGCGGTCCCGAGCCGTTCTCGTTCAGCCTCAGCGCCGAGCGGAGGGCGACGGCGTCATGATCGCGGCCGCCGGGCGTCGGTAGGGGTGATGCAGGTGCACCGGGCGCGACGCGCTGATTCGACCGTGGTGGGGGCCCCTGCCCGCCACCGACCGGCCCGAGCCGATTCTCCGGTCCGTGCCGATCGCGCGACTGAGGCATGTCCTCAGGAGTTGATGGGTATAGGAGAGCCCGTTACAGTTACATAGGTTTTGTCCGGTTCCTACCGGACGCAGGTCTCCGGGCTCGAGCCCGGGGGGTCTCCGGGCGTCGGGCTCGGGGGGAAACGGCAGGGCGGTGCCTGGAGGCACCCCGTCGAAGGGAAAGCACCACTGTGTTGAAGCACCTCATGTCATCGGAGGAGTGGAGCGAGAAGAACGTGGCCGAGAAGGGCTTCACGCTCATCGAGCTCCTGATCGTCATCGCCATCCTCGGCATCCTGGCCGTGGTCGGCATCCTCGCCTTCGGCGGTATCCGCCAGAAGGCCGAGGACTCCACGAACCTCACCGAGCTCAAGGAAGTGCAGACCGCGGCGTCCGCGTACGTGGCCGTCGAGGACGCCATGCCCGCCAACGTCACGGCGCTCGTGAACGGCGACTACCTCGACAGCACGCCGCGCTGCTCGTACACCATGGGCACCACGCCCAAGGGCATCACCCAGGGCACCTGCCCGTAAGCAGGCCCGGCCTGAACGGTGCCGTGGGGAGGGTCCTTCCGGGCCCTCCCCACGGCGCGTCCGGGCCGTCGAACCCCTGTCTCCGCAGCTTCGGGAGCCCGTCATGACCGAACCGAACGAGCCGCCGGCCCGACCCAGCTCCGGGCGCCCCAGCGACGCCGGCTTCACGCTGACCGAGCTCCTGGTGGTGATCGGAGTCCTCGGCCTGCTCGTGACCATCGGGGTGGTGGCCTTCGGCGGCATCCGTGAGAAGGCCACGAGCCAGGTGGACCAGGCCGAGCTGGTCGACGTACGGGTGGCCACCGACGCCTACATCGCCGTGGAGAAGGCGCTACCGGCCGACGTAGCGGCTCTCCAGAGCGGCAACTACATCGACGCGGCGAGCCTCTCGTGCTCCTACGTCATCGGCGGCACGGTCAACGCCCCGACCGTCACCGCGACCTGCTGACCGCCCCTCCCGGCCGGGCGATCCCGGTCTCGCGTCACCCGTCCCCGCGGTCCGGTACGGATCGACACGCTCATCCCTGACCGGGTATTCTGGGCCGGTCGTCCGTTTCGTGGCGCCCTGGTGGTTCGTCCCGCCCGGCGCCGGAGCCCGGGTCGCGTCTCCGGAGACCCCGGCCGCGAACCCCGGCTCCGGCAGGCGCGAGCCACGAGCCGCCTGAGGGGCGGACCCCGGGGCGGGGATGCGGGCACGTGGAGGCGGGCACGCTGAGGCGAGGAACGTGGAGGCGAGAACGATGACCGCAGAGCGACACGACGTCGCCGCGCCGTCCGGCACCCCCCGGCGGGCCCGACCCGCTGCCGCAGTACACGGCGGGGAGGGCGGTTCGGCCCTGGTGATCGCGCTGATCATGATCGCCGTGGTGGCCGTGGTCCTGCTCGCGCTCCTCTCCTACACCGGCACCAGCATCCGGGCCTCCGCCTCGGTGCGCGCCTCCCGCCAGACGATGTACGCCGCCGACGGCGCCGTCGAGGCCGCCATCCAGCACGTCCGCAACAACCCCGAGATCGGCTACTCCGTCGACGAGAACGGCGACCCGGTGCCGTCGTGCGACTTCGACCTCCCGGCCCAGGGCGCCCAGCCCGCCGTGCACGTGGAGTGCGAGGGCCAGACGGCCAGCATGCGCCTCGGCGAGGGCTCGGTCGCCGCCGACCAGCCGCTGTACTCGATCCTCACCCTGGGCCGGCGGGCCAACCAGCAGCCGAACCTCAACGACGAGTCCTACTTCTGGAGCCCGAACTCCTGGTTCGACTTCGGCGGCAAGGGCGAGGTGGGCCTGTACTACAACCCGGCCCTCGGCCTCTTCGGCTTCGGGGGGTCGCCCGCCGCCACCGCCTACCTCAAGGGGGGCGTGTTCTCGAACTCCACCATCGTGGCGTCGAAGGGCAGCCTCAAGATCGCCGACGAGCCCGACGGCTCGCCGGGGGGCTCCTTCAAGGTCCGCCAGAGCTGCGGGATCCCCGACGGCGGCCAGATCATCGTGGAGCCGTCGGGCACCAACCCCAACTGCCAGGTGATCGGCTACCCGGCCTCGGGCGGCGGCTACGGCACCGACGGCCAGGGGGTCGACCCCAACTACCCGAGCCGCATCGACCTCCAGGGCCTCCCGCCCCTGCGCAGCGTGCCGGTCTGCGACCCGGCCAAGGAGCTCGTGAAGTTCGAGCCCGGCTGGTACAACGACGCCAAGGCGCTCTCGGAGCTGATGCGAGACTGCGACGGCATCGACCACGACGGTGACGGTAAGGACGACGGCGCCGACTTCTGGTTCCGGCCCGGCCTCTACTACTTCGACTTCCGCAACACCACGGGCGACGCGCCGTGCACCGACAACCCGCGGCCGCACCAGTGGTGCATCGGGCAAGGAGAGTCGAACCCGCACATCGTGGGCGGCACGCCGCTCGCCAACGACGGCGGCGAGTGGGTCGAGAACCCCGGCATCGTCACCGAGACCCGCGACATCACCTTCGGCACCGCCACCAGCAGCCAGGCCGTGGCGGGCACCGACGACTTCGTCAACAAGGACAACGGCCGGTCGATCGACAACGCCCTCACCCAGGCCAGCTTCGGCGCCGGGTCGAAGACCCTCAAGCCGGCCGGATCCAACGACGCCCCGGGGGCCGTCAACTGGGGCTACGGGCCCTGGCAGTGGGACAGCAACCGCTCGGCGGCCGAACTGATCGACGGCAGCTCCGCGTACGTGAACCTGAGGTGCTCGTTCGGCACGTGCAGCCAGGCCGTGATCCGGCTCAACGACTACCCCGACATCCCGGCCGGCGCGACGCCGACGGGCGCCACGCTTCGGATCCGGCACCGAGAGTGGTCGGACCACGGCTACACCCTGCGACGGGTCACCGTGCAGGACGGCGCCGGCGCCTCCCTCTGCACCTGGGACGTCCCCCAGGCCGGCAGCGACACCACCCACACCTGGACGCTCCCGCCCGACTGCCTCGACACCGCGGCCAAGGTCAACGGGGTGCGGGTGCGCTACGACGTGAGGCCCCGGGCCGGCGGCTTCTGGGACGGCTACCTCGGCAACAGCGGCTGGTACCTCGACGGCATCGAGCTCGACGTCACCTACACCGACAACGGGGTGCGGACCCTGACGCTCTCCGGTCCCTCGCCGACCTTCGACAACCCGAACGTGGTGACCGTGGGGTCGGCCACCGCCACCGTCAGCCACGCCGAGCCTCCCGGTTCCAACCCTCAGCTCGTGGTGACCGCCCCCGGCTCCCCGGGTTGCACCTTGAACCTCCCGGTACGCGGCGCCAACACCGCCGACTCGCTCAGCATCATGAGCTGCCTGGGCTCCAACCAGGCCGCCGCGCTCAACGGGGTCAAGATCGCCTACCGCGCCGGAGGGGGCGGCGGCTCCACCACGTTGTCCGTCGACGGGATCAAGGTCACGGCCGACGTCGTGATCGCCCAGGAGCCGGAGCGGTTCCGCTTCCCGCAGGGCTGCGACCCCGAGAAGCCGGGGGTGCAGTTCGTGTTCGGCGGCGACAGCGGGATCCGGGTCATGGACGGCACCATGAACCTGTGCGCGGGACCGCCGCCGGGCAGCCCCGGCCAGGCCGGCTTCACCCGCCAGCGGATCGCCTACTACGGCATCAAGCCGCTGCCGCCGCTCCAGGCCTCCGCCGTGGCCGCCGGGGGCGGCGGGATCAGCAACCTCCAGAACGCGCTGGTGCTCCAGGAGAACCCGACCAACCAGTACGCCAACTTCGCCTACGGCAGCGGCGGGGAGTGCGCGTTCGCCACCTGCTCGTCGAGCCCGATCACGCTCAGCTTCCCCGGCCTCGCGGCGGCCGGCTACCCGGCCCTGCCGCCCCAGACCAAGGTCGCCAAGGTCGAGATCCGGGCCCAGTACGACACCGCCGGCGCCTTCACCGCGCCGCTGTTCCGCATCCGGCGCAACGTCCCCGGGGTGGGCATGCAGAGCTGCGGCGACGACACCCGCATGCCGACCACCCTCTTCGGCTCGGGCTGGGACGTCGGTAGGTGGGGCGAGGCCAACCAGAACTTCCTCGAGGTCACTAACTGCTTCCGCACCGACCCCGCCAACCCGGCCAGTCCCGTCGACGTGGAACGCCTGAAGAACTTCGAGGTCGACTGGGTCGCCCGCGGGTACGGATGCTGGTGGCTCGGCGGCTGCAACAACGACCGCCTCGACGGCATCGAGCTCTACGTGACGCTCGAGGCCACCAGCCCCACGGCGCAGACGTGGCTGCCGGCGTCGGGCTGCATCGTCGGCCTGCCCAACTACGTGGGCGGCGGCGGGGCGTACCGCGAGAGCTGCCCGCTGCTGAAGTGGAACTCGGGCGGGCCGAGCTTCGACCCCGACGACCCCTCCGCGATGGTCTCGATGGAGGGCACGTTCTACGCCCCCGGCGGCGTGCTCGATCTCGCCGAGTACGGCCCGTACTGCACCAACGACCCCGAGGAGTTCGAGTTCCTCCTCTTCTGGCACATCACGGTCTGCGTCGACGACGACGGCAACCCGACCTACAACGCCTGGGACGGCCTCTACTACCCGGTGATCGACCGGGGGGTCATCGCCCGGCACCTCGTGATCCGGGGCCTCAAGGTCGAGCCCGGCTACGACGAACCCGTCATCGGGTGCGGGCCGGGAGTCTGCGGCGGCCTGATCCCCAACCCGAAGCTGGTCAAGTTCGAGGCCGAGATCAGTGGCGACAAGCGGCTCACCTCCTGGGTCTGCTACGGCCCCGTCCTCGCCGCGCCCAGCGATCCCAGCGACGTCGAGATCCTGAGCACCGGGAAATACTGCTCAGGTGACGGCACCGGTCCGCCGAAGATCGTGAGGTGGACCGTCTCCTGAGCGGCGGCTCCGGCGCCATCCGACTACATCGCACCCATCGGAGTGGAGTGGCATGACCGTCACGCGTGAAGTGAACACCGGGCCCATCGAGACCTACCTGGAGATGCTCTGGGAGGCGGGCGCCAGCGACCTGCTCTTCACCGCCGGCACCCATCCGCGCATCCGCGTCGACGGCGCGCTGATCCCGCTGCACGGCACCGAGCCCCTCACCGCGGACGACACCGAGCGCATCGTGCGCACCACCCTCGGCGAGGACCTGCTCCGCATGGTCGAGAACCGCATCGAGGCCGACTTCGCGTTCTCGTGGCGCGACCTGGCCCGCTTCCGTGGCAACGTGTTCCACCAGGCCGGGCAGTTCGCGATCTCGCTGCGGGCCATCCCGTATCGCATCCCGGGCTTCGAGGAGCTCGGCCTCCCCGACGCCATCGAGCACTTCGCCCGCCTGCCGCAGGGCCTGGTGCTGGTGACCGGCCCCACCGGATCCGGTAAGAGCACCACCCTCGCCTCGGTGATCGACTACATCAACGAGCACCGGGCCTGCCACATCCTCACCGTCGAGGACCCGATCGAGTACGTGCACAAGCACAAGCGCGCCGCGGTGAACCAGCGCGAGGTGGGCGTCGACACGGAGTCGTTCCACAACGCCCTGCGCGCCGCCCTCCGTGAGGACCCCGACGTCATCCTCGTGGGTGAGATGCGCGACCCCGAGACCATCCAGTTCGCGCTGACCATCGCCGAGACCGGCCACCTGGTGTTCGCCACCCTGCACACCAACGACGCCGCCCAGGCCATCGACCGCATCTCCGACGTGTTCCCGCCCGAGCGCCAGGACCAGATCCGGGTGCAGCTCGCGGCCACGCTCGGCGGGGTGGTCTCCCAGCGCCTCGTGCCCAAGGTCAACGGCGGCATGTGCGCCGCGTTCGAGGTGCTGATCGCCAACAACGCCATGAAGAACCTCGTGCGCGAGGGTAAGACCCACCAGATCCGCAACGTGGTCGCCACCGGCATCCGCGAGGGCATGCGGACCCTGGAGGCGTCGCTCTCCGAGCTGGTGGCCGCCGGGATGATCAGCTACGAGGAGGCCGTGGCCCGCTCGGTGTACCCCAAGGAGGTGCGCCAGCCCCACGAGCACGAGGCGTGGATGGCCCGCCAGATGGGGGCCAACACCGCCGCGTGGCAGGCCACCGCCTGACCCGCCTCGCCTGGGCGCCACGGGTGTGACCGGCCCGGAGCGCCCGCCGCGGTCGCCGCGTCCGGGGGCGGGGGCCGGCCGGTACGAGCCGGCCCTGGCCGTGGTCGTGGCCTGGAACTTCGGGGTCGCCCAACCCCTGCTCGACGTCCTCGGGCGCAGCGCCCCGTTCTTCGTGGCCCACGAGGCGCGGCCCGTCGACCTCGTGCTCCTCGCCCTGGGCCTGACCGTCGTCGCCCCGGCCGCCCTGGCCGGGGTCCTCGCGCTCGTCACCCGGCTCCACGCCCGGGCTGGGCGGGCGCTGCACGCGGTGGTGGTCGGGGTGCTGCTCGCCCTCTTCGCCCGCCAGGTCGTGGGCCGGATCGGCTCGATCCCGGGCGCCCTCGCCGCCGGCCTGGTCCTCGCGCTCGCCGGCGCGGCCGTATCGGCGTGGGAACGGGCACCGGCGGCGCGGTCGTTCGTGCGCTGGCTCGCGCCGGCGCCGCTGGTGTTCCTGGGCCTGTTCCTGTTCGCCTCGCCGTCGGGTCGCCTCGTGTTCCCGTCGAGCGCCGCCGCGGCCGAGGCGGCCCGGATCGGGAACCCCGTGCCGGTGGTCGTGGTCGTCTTCGACGAGCTGCCGTCGGCCTCGCTCATGACCCCCGACGGCGCCGTCGACGGGAGCGCCTACCCCAACTTCGCCCGCCTGGCCCGCACCTCCACGTGGTACCGCAACACCACCACCGTCGACACGTTCACGCCCCTGGCCGTTCCGGCCGTCGTCGACGGCCGCCAACCCGGCCGGATGGTCGTGCCCACCGTCCGGGACCACCCCCGGAACCTCTTCACGCTGCTGGCCGGGGTCTACGACGTCGACGCCTACGAGGCGGCCACGATGCTGTGCCCGCCCTCCGAGTGCGGCGAGCCCGGAGGTCGGTCGTGGTGGGAGCGCACCGGCCCGATGCTCACCGACGTGAGGGCGATCGCGGCCCACACCCTGCTGCCGGGCCCGCTGGCCCGGCGCTTCCCCTCCCTCGAGGGCCGGTGGGCCGGCTTCGGCGACGACGACGATGCCGCCGCCGGCTCCCGGCGGCGCGACCTGGCGTCGACCGACCCGACCGCCGCCACCGCCGCCTTCGCCGCCCGCCTGCGGCCCGGCGCCCGCCCCGGCCTGCACTACCTCCAGCTCCGGTTCCCCCACACGCCGTGGCGGTTCCTGCCCGGCGGGCAGGTGTACGAGAAGCCGCGGCGCCACCGGTCGGGGTGGGGATCGTGGCCGGGCCGCGACGCCGCCGAGCAGGGCCTCTCCCGCCACCTGCTCCAGGTCCGCTACGCCGACCGGCTGCTCGGCTCGGTCCTCGACCGCATGAAGGCCACCGGCCTCCTCGACCGGGCCCTCGTGGTCGTGACCGCGGACCACGGAATCGGCTTCGACCCCCGCTCGGGATGGCGCGACGCCGACCCGCGGGTGGTGGGGGACACGGCGTGGGTGCCGCTGTTCGTGAAGCGGCCCGGCCAGGCGCGCGGCGCGGTCGACGACCGCCCGGCCTCGACCGTCGACATCATGCCCACCGTCGCGTCGGTGCTGCGGATGCCGCTGCCGGGGGTCGACGGCCGTTCCCTCACCGGCCCGCCGTGGGGCGACCGGGAGCGGGTCGTGCGCGCCGTCGACGGCGAGCTGGGCCCGCCGATCGCGTTGCCGGCGGGCGCGGGGCCCCGCGACGCCGCCGTCGACCGCTCCTGGGCGACCTACCCGACCGGCAGCGGCGACCCGCACCGTCTGTTCCGGCTCGGCCCCTACGGGCCGCTGGTCGGCCGACCGGTGCCGGCCGGGGTCGCCCGCGACCCGGGGTTGCGGGCCACGCTCGACGACGCCGGGCGCTTCGACGACCTCGACCCCGCCGCACCGGAGCTCCCCGTGCTCGTGAGCGGCACGGTGACCGCGGCCGGCGGCGCGGCGCCCCCACGGGAGGGCGCCCGGCTGGTGGTGGCCGTCGACGGGGTCGTCGCCGGCACGAGTTGGGTCCGCGACGTGTCGGGAGGCCGGGGGGCGTTCACCGCGCTGCTCGACCCGTCGGCGTTCCAGCGGGGCCGCAACGCCGTGGCGGTGTACGCGGCGACCGGTCCGGCGTCACGGCCGGTCCTGCGGCTCCTCCCCGCGCCCTGACGCCAGCCTGACGGCCGGGCCGGAGCGGGCCGGGCGGCCCCGGGGCCGGCCCCGGCCTCGGCGGCCTCTTGGGCTCCGGTGCCGGTGCCGCCGGGAGCAGGTGCTGCGGGGGGGTGCGAGGTTCGGGGTGCGGGTGCAGGTTCCTCCGGCCGTCGCCGTCATCGAGGTCCGGCGCCGGCGTCATAGATCTCAACCGGGGTCTCCCGCGGGCCGATACATGTCCTGAGACGCCCCGCGGGCGGGAGGACCGAAATGACCACAGCCCAGCACCCCTCGGCCGACCGGCGCCGTGCCCCCCGAGGCCCGGCCGCGGCCTCCGCGCGCCCGGCCCGGCGTGGCGCCGGCGAGCACGGGGCGACGCTGGTCATCGCCATCATCATGATCGCGGTCGTGGCCGTGGTCCTCTTGGCGCTGCTCTCCTACACCCGAACGAGCCTCCGGGCCAGCGCCGCGGTGCGGACCGACCGGCAGCGCTTCTTCGCCGCCGACGGCGCCGTGGAGACGGCCGTCCAGCGCCTCCGCAACGACACCGACCTCGGCTACACCGACGCCTCCGAGGACTGCGACTTCACGATGCCGGCGCAGGGCGACCAGCCGGCGGTCAGCGTCTCCTGCACGGCCCAGTCGCCGGAGGCGCGGGCGGGTGGCCAGGGCGAGACCGCCGCCGACCAGCCCCTGTACTCGATCCTCACCCTGGGCCGCGGCGCCAACCAGAACCCCTTCCTCAACAACGACAACTTCAACTTCTGGGACATCAACACCTGGATCCAGTGGGGCGGCAAGGGCGAGCAGGGCATCTACTACCGCCCGTACTTCGAGAGCCTGGCCGGCACCGCGACGCTCAAGGGCAGCGTGTTCTCCAACTCGAACGTGGTCGCCAACCGCGGCACGCTCAAGATCGCCGAGGGCACCGGGACGTTCAAGGTCCGCCAGGCGTGCAGCCCGGTCAACGGCGGCAAGATCCTCGTCGACCCGTCGGCGACCAACCCCAACTGCACCGTGGTCGGCTATCCGAGCGGTGAGGGCGGCTACGCCGAGACGAGCGAGGGCGTCGACCCCCGCTACCCGAGCCGCATCGACCTCCAGGGCGTGCCCGCCAAGCAGACCGTCCCCCCCTGCCTGGCCGGTTCCGCGCTGGTGACCTTCGAACCGGGCTGGTACGACGACGCCTCCGCGCTGTCGAACCTCATGAGCACCTGCAAGGGCCCCGACGGCCGCGGCGCCGACTTCTGGTTCAAGCCCGGCCTCTACTACTTCGACTTCCGCAACACGAACAGCGTCTCGTGCACCGACGGGGCCCGCCCGCACCAGTGGTGCATCGGTCGGGGCAAGGCCAACCCGCGCGTGGTGGGCGGCACCCCCGTGGCGCTCGACGGTGGCACCTGGGAC
>Ga0226835_1000911_pt1 | contig 21282 bp, 16 predicted proteins | sample LAC_MetaG_1_FD_163627 | JGI IMG/M metagenome (GOLD analysis project Ga0226835, IMG submission 163627) | Anaerobic ammonium oxidizing microbial communities from anammox membrane bioreactor (MBR) in UC Berkley, California, United States -... | ecosystem: Engineered > Bioreactor > Anaerobic >...
GGTCAGGAAGCCGGGTTAAACTTCGTTTATGCCGGGAATATTCCTGGCCGGGTGGGCGAATACGAAAACACCTACTGCCCGCATTGTCACGAATTGCTGATCGAGCGCGTGGGCTATATGATCCGCCGTTATCGCCTGACCAGCGAAGGGAATTGCCCAAAATGCGGGGCGGCCGCGCCGGGCGTTTGGCCTACTTCTCCGCAAAGCGTTCAACTGAACGGTCTGGGAATGCCGCGTCCGGTGATTTGACCTACTCGTCTCTTCAACGGCAAATCAACGCGCGGACGACATAACGATTGATCCCGCCGAAACGGTATTTATAGTCTTCATCTCCGCGCATGAAGTCGAAGGCTTCGCGCCGGTTCTCATTCGCCCATTTGAGCAGATAGCCCAACAACACCCAGCCTGGCGAAAGCTCGCGGTAATCGAAATTGATGCCCGAGTTGTACACCCAAATGTGATTGGCGAAGTCGAAGTTCAGATAGCCGGCGGCTTTTTTCCCGTCCACTTCTAAGAAAGCCAGTTGCAGCCAACCGGCGCGGAAGGCAGCGTGTACTGCGGAACGCATCTGCGTACGCATCACTTGAGTCAAAAAGCGATCTTTATCTGGATCCATAGCCATCAGCGCCATGAATTCTTCGATTTCGGCATCCAGCGCCGCCTCCGTGACGGTCTGATCGCCGTAATTTTCGCCGCCGACGATATACCAGCGCACCGGAGTTGCGCTTTCTTCGGCGCGGCGCATCTTGCGGCGAATTTCATGACGTTGTTTTTTATCAATGCTGGCGAGGTATTGCTCCCAATCGCCGGGCAGAGGGATATACGGACAGGGCTGCAACTGCTGTTGGCTGAACGACCAGCCGCGTCTTTGCGCCGCGGCTTCGAGCGCTGGCAACGTTGGGGAATTTTCGTTGATATTGTAGAAATCCAACGCCTGCCAGGGCGGGGCTTGATCGCTCGTCAGCGCCTCGAATAACCCTTCCATAAAGGCGGGTAAATCTGGCGTGGGGCAGATCACGTCCAGGTAATCGGATATTTCAATGCTGCCTACCAATAACATGGAGGGTACACCCTGGCGGTTTTTAGCATAGAAGAGGGGGGCAATGCCCAATAGCCCACCGTCCTGCCGCCGGGCAAGGTAGATGTAGAGTGAAGCCTCTTTCCATTCGCCCCCGCCCAGAGTTTTCCACCATGTGCTTAGATATTCATAACGTAAAAATGGCACATGACTTGCACTGCAACAGGCAAGAAGATCATTCCATTCGTTGGCTTGTGAATCCAACGCTTCGAAATTCTGAATGAGTTCAAGATGCATGGTTGTATCCATTGTGCTATCGTAATATCTGCATTTTACCAGTATAATGGCCTGCGGGATGGCATAAGACGCCTGGCTTTGCCCGAAGAATGAGCGCTTCTCTCGACATTAACCTTCTACCTGTCGCCCGCTACGCTGGCCGGGATTACCCGGAGCTGTTGTGTTTGTATGCCAGCGAGCCGCCGCGCCGTCGCGCTCGCGGCCGGGACGCAGATCGGCTGGCGCTTTATCTGGCGATGGTGGGCAATGCTCCCCTGCCGCCTGGCAAGCAGGATCAGGCGCTGGCAGATCTGGCAAAGCTTTATTATGAGACCCCCGGTTCGGTCACCGCCGGTCTGCGACGGGTGGCTGAGGAATTGAATAAGGCGTTGTTAGAGCGTAATCTGCTCCTGGCCAGCAGCAGCCGCCAGGGGCTGGGTATTCTGGTGCAACTGGCGATGCGTCAGTCTCAAATCACCCTGGCGATTTCTGGCCCGGCGCAGGCTTTTTTGATCTCCTCTGGCCAGACGCAGCGTTTCGCAGATGCGGATATGGCGCAGCGTGGGCTGGGACAGAGCCGAGAAACGCCCCTCAGTTTATATCAAGTATCGCTGCAAGCCAACGACACTTTGATTCTGGCGGCTCAATCCGCGCCAGAGTGGGAGCCTTCCGCGCTGGCCAGTTTGTACGGCCAGGGGCCCGAGAGCCTGCGCCGAAAATTGTTCTCGCCCTCTATCACCGATGTCAACGCCGTCATCGTCCAGGCGCGCCCGGGAAAAGGCAAAATTAATCTGCCAAAACCTGTGAAGCCTTTGCCGCAAACCTCTGTTGGAACGGCGCGAACCGCTCCAAGAGCGCCTACGCCGCAAGCGCCTGTCAAGACTGCTCCCCAGGCGACGCCCCAACCTGTTGCGTCTGAAGGCGTGCCAACTGAAGCCAGCGTCGGGCAAATCATCGAACGCTCCCCTGAGCCAACCTCAGCCGCACCCGAGGCGACAGAAGCTGCGCTGGTAGAGACGCCGACTGCGGACGCCTCAACCCTGCCAGAAGTTATCGAAGCGCCTCCCCTGTCGGCTGAGATTAGCTCCGTTTCGACCGCCGCTGCGGAACCAGAAACCCCCCTTGTTGGCGACCAGGAGAGCGTCCCCACCCGTCCTAAACGCCGCTTTGCGCCGGGGTCCCTCGCCTCAACTGCGCTGGCGGCTTTGTTTGGTGCATTGAGAGCCGTGGGTGGGGGTCTGAGCAGATTGTTGACCCGCATATTGCCGGAGGACGCCTTACTGAGCATCCCTTCAACGGTAATGGCGTTCACCGCCCTGGCTGCTCCGGTCATCATAGTGACCATTGCCAGCCTGGTTTATATGCGTTTGGGTCGTAATGCTCAGTTTGAAATTTACTATTCTCAAGCGCAGCAGATTGCCGAGCGGGGTTTGGGGCAAAGCGATGTCGCTGCCCGATACGCCGATCTGGAAATTGCCCTGGAATTGCTGCGCAAGGCGGAACTCTATGGCAGCGATCCCAATATCCAGGGGTTGCGCGCCCGTGTTCGCAGCGCTATGGATGATTTGGAGCTTATCAAGCGCGTCCTGTATCAACCGGCAATCGTCGGCGGCTTGCCCGCTGCGGTGAAAGTGACTGAAATCGTGGCGCTGGAGGATAACCTTTATTTGCTGGATGGGAACAGCGGGAATGTGATTCGCGCTCGCCTCACCAGCCAGGGCTATCAAGTAGATGCGGAGTTTCAATGCGGGGTGAATGTCGGCGGCATTCCGGGACTGAAGCCATTGATAGATATCGAAGCCTGGCCGCCGGGATTTACGCCTGAAGCCAGCCTGCTGGCCATGGATGCTTTTGGTGGGGTGTTGTATTGTTTGCCAGATGCTTCGCCGAAGAGCGATCGTTTGAAAGCGTCCGAAGAGGGCGCATTGAGCGATGTCGCCGGCTTTGCCCTTGATTTAGGGGATGCTTATGTGTTGGATCGCGCCTCGAACCAGGTGTGGATTTACCGCCGCAGCGAGCTAACGGTAGATCCTAAGCCTTTCTTCAATCAAGAAGTCCCAGAACTGAACGATGTGGTGGATTTGGCGGTCAATCGCGATGACCTTTATTTGTTGCACGCCGATGGCGCGCTGACTTTATGCTTCTACAGCGAATTTGAGGGCGTTCCAACGCGTTGCTCCCAACCCCCTTATGTGGACTTCCGCCCCGGCAGGGAAAATCTCCCGCTGATTCCGCCCAGCCCGTTCGCCAAAATACAGAACACCTTGCCGCCGGATCCGTCGTTGTTTTTATTGGAGCCGGCAACACGGGCCATCTATCACTTTAGCCTGCGAAACCTGTCCTTCCAGCGTCAATATATGCCTGACCGCGAACTTGCGCCAAGTCCGGCTACAGCCTTTGCAGTAGATAATATTCAACGGTATCTGTTTTTGGCGATTGGCAATCAGGTTTATTACGCTGTTTTGCCTTAAGGCCTCTCTAAGGCTGCCGGGGGATAATGCGGCGCTTCCCAATGGTTTGTAGAAATGATTGCTCAGGGCGTTTGTGTGGCTGTGGGCCAGGGAGTGATGGTGTCTACAGCAGATGGGCGTGTTCCAGTGGGCGTCGTAAGCGGCGAGAGGGTTGAAGTCAACGATCCTTCAGTCGGCAGACCGGTGTCCATCTCTGTCGCCGGCGGCGTGGCTGAAATCATGGTCAGAGCAGGCGTAATCGTCGCGGTTGGTGTTGGCAGGGTAAAATAAATATATCCACCTGTCGCAGCCAGCGCCATGAATAGTATAAGCGCCATACCTGCCAGGCATGTCTTCCAGATCGTCAGCTTTTGCGGCCGTGGACGAGGAATGGTGGGAGAGGTTTCTATCACCGAGATTGGGACCTGCAACGCAATGATTGTAATGTTGTCATGTCCGCCGCGGTGATTCGCCAGATCTGTCAACTCCTGAAGAGCGTCTTGTTGGTCATAATCCTGTAATGCCGCTAAGATTTCATCAGAGTTGACCAGATCGGTCAGACCGTCACTGCATAGCAAGATTTGATCGCCTGGCTCCAGAGACATCCCCTGATTCGCCATCATTTGCTCATCGCTCTCATCTGTGGAGAGACGCAGCCGCAGATCCGGCTCCACTGGCTGATTGGAGCCAAGATAGCGCCGAATCACATGTGAATTGGGGTGCCCACGCGCCTGATCGGCGGTCAGTATCCCGGCATCCAGGGCATCCTGGATCCAGGTGTGGTCAGTGGTCAATTGGCGAATGGTATCCCCGCGACGTAAATAGATGCGCGAATCGCCGACGCTGGCTATAAATAAGCGCTGATCAATTATCAAGGCGCAGGCGCAGGTGGCGCCCATTCCATGCTTACCGATGTCCAGTTGGGATTGAGCCAGGATCGCCTGGCTGGCCTGGATGATAGCCTGGCGTAAGATTTCTACCGGTTGAGCGCCGTCGCTTTTTGCCACCTCTGCGCTGATGACTTCGACGGCGGTGTCCGCTGCCACCTCGCCAGCGCGATGCCCGCCGATGCCATCGGAAACAACGGCAAACACAACGGGAAGTGGATGATCACCATCCATGCGCAGCGCAGAGACCGCGAAACGATCTTCGTTGTTTTTGCCGCTCATACCCGGATGCGTGAGCGCGGCGATATGTAGATGGGCGCGCTCGGCGGGAATCATTCCGTTTTCTCTTCCAATGGCGATTGAGGTAGCGGTTGCGTTACAATGACAGGCTTACGTTTTGAAAGAGGTTTGCGAAGCGTAAATCGGAAGCCAATGCGGCCAATATGAATTAAATCGCCGTGTTCCAGACGCGCGCCCTCTTTCGAGACCGGTGTGTAATTGATCCATGTGCCGGCTACAGACCCCATATCCGCCAGTCGGTAAGAGCCGTCCTGGAGACGGAGCAAGCGGGCGTGCAGCGCCTCAACGGAAGCATCGTCAAAAACCAGCGAGGCTGAACCCGGGTCGCTGCCCAGGATAATTTCCTCGTCGGAGATCGGGATAGGCGGCAAAGTATCTTCTTGATCCGAATCAGGAATAGGGTTCAGATAAGCCTCGGCTTTGGGCGCAGCCGCCTTGCCCGGCCATTGGAAACGGTTTGTCCAGTTCGAGCGGCGAGCAGCCGGCAATTCGGCGCGAATCTGCACCGGTTGTGTGACCGGATCATATTTTCTCCGCTGGCGGGCGGCGCGCAAAGTCCGTGGGCGCAGCTTTCCACCAACCACCAGCACCAACAACAAAACAGCTCCTGCGCTCAAGGCAGCCAATGCGGCAAGGATGGGCAGGCTGCGCTGGAAGCTGCTCAGCGCGTTTTGCTCGGGGCGACGGACGATAACCTGCACTGGAATTTCTACGCTGACGCCCGTTAACCCCAACTTGTCGCGCGCTTGAACTTGCAGGCGTTGCACACTGTCGCTTTCGTAGGCGCTTAAATCCCAGAGAAAACGATCGAAGGGCGGCTGGGTATTCTCGGCGACGACGGAACCATTGACCAGTAAAGCAGAGTAAACCAATGGACGCATACGCCCGTCTGGAAAATCGAATACCACCTGAATCGTCTGTTGTTGAGTGTGGGGCGCGGCGTCTTCCGGCGCATTGGCGCTCTTTTGCTGTTCCTTTGGGGGCGTAAGATCGCGTTGGATTTGCAAGGGCGGCGAGACGAAAGCCGGGACAGGCGGTTGAAGTTCAATTTCGAAAGATCTGACCGGCGTCTCAATAGACGCCTCCGCAGCCTGTATCTGAGCGATCACCTGATGTGCGCCGCTGGTAGAAACCGCAGATTCATATTCCAGGGTGTAAATGTAGCGCAGCGGCGACAGATATTCCTCCAGGCTAGGCAAAGCTTCTTCGCCGGTAAAATTCAACGTTTTTCCGCCGGTGGCTTCGCTCAAACTGCGAAGTTGTTGGGCGGATTGGGTGACGAACGCCCCGCTGGAGGATACCAACCAGACATAAATGGCGATCTGCTGCTCGCGCGCCTGCGCCGCCAGGCTCTCCAGTGATTGGTCAATCTGACCCTCTGGCGGCGGGGTAATGAAGATCACCGCCCGGCTCATGCCGGGTCGTGGAGTTGGATCGGAAGCCAGACTAACTGCCCGAAAAAGCGTGTCCAGATCCTGAACGGCGGTGCGTGCGTCTATTTGCTCGCTTTCCAGCGCCGACAACCACTTCGCTGGATCAGAAGTATGACTGGCGGCGGGTCCTTTGGTGATCAGCAGACTCAAGTCGTCTATGTTAGACCCCATACGGCTGAGCGCCCATTTGCGCAGCGCCTCTTTAATCAAATCGTAGCGTGAGATGGCTTTGTTATTGCGAATGGCAAACGATGGCCCCGGATTGATGGCAATCACCACCTGGCTTCCAGCGGTTAATTCTCGCAGCACGGCAACCGGACGCGGGTTGCCGTCCTCGATCATGACCACCTGATCGGCGGTTAACCCGTGGACGAAATCCCCTTGGGCGTCGTGCACCTCTAAATATGCCTGGACGAGAGGAAAAGCTTGCACATCTAAAGCGCTGAGGAGCGCTCCGGTGTTGCCTTGAGCATTTGCCGATGGGCGCGGCAGCCAAAGTAAACTGATCAGCAGAACCAGAAAGCCGCGTAAGCGGTTAGACATAATAAAATTGTAGCACAATTGCCTGATCTATTCCCATTCGATTGTAGCTGGGGGTTTGCTGGTGATGTCGTACACCACGCGGTTGACGCCTTCCACCTCGTTGACGATGCGGTTGGAGATGCGCGCCAACAAATCATAGGGCAAGCGCGCCCAGTCGGCGGTCATGAAATCCTCTGTCGTAACTGCTCGCAGCGCGATCGTCTCCTGATAGGTGCGTTGGTCGCCCATTACGCCGACCGAACGCACAGGCAACAAAACGGCGAAAGCCTGCGCCGAGCCAGTTGGTGTGGTGGAATCCGTTGAAACGCGTAACAATCCGGCAGAAGCCAGTTCATCGGTCAGGATTGCATCGGCCAAACGCAGATGCTGGAGGCGTTCCGCGGTCACTTCGCCCAGGCAGCGCACCGCCAACCCAGGTCCTGGGAAGGGCTGCCGCCAGATCAACTCTGCTGGCAAGCCGAGCGCTTCCCCAACGGCGCGTACTTCATCCTTAAATAAATAGCGCAGTGGTTCAACCAGTTCAAATTGCATCTTTTCAGGCAAGCCGCCGACGTTGTGATGACTCTTGATGCGTTGGGCTTTCGACCGATCCGGCGCGCTGGATTCGACCACGTCCGGGTAAATGGTGCCTTGCACTAAGAAGCGCGGCATGCCCAGTTGGCGGGCTTGGGCTTCAAAAATGCGGATGAACAATTCGCCGATGACGCGGCGCTTTTCCTCCGGCGCGACAACCCCCTTGAGCGCCTGCAAAAACTGCTCCTCAGCATTTACCGTGATCAATTCGACGCCAAGCTGATCGCGCAAAACCTGTTGTACTTTGGCGGCTTCTCCCAGGCGCAGCAAACCGGTATCTACAAAAACCGCCGCCAGTTGCTCGCCGATCGCGCGCTGTGTCAGAACAGTGGCAACGCTTGAATCAACGCCGCCGCTGACCGCAGAGAGAACCATTTGATCGCCCACCTGTTGCCGCACCCTTTCGATGCTCTGGGCGATGATCGAGGTCGGCGTCCATTCGGGGCGAGCGCCGCAGATTTCCACCGCGAAGCGACGCAAAATCTCCGCTCCGCCTGGGGTATGCTGCACTTCAGGATGAAACTGCAAGCCAAAGTAACCGCGCTCCAAATTGCCCATGAACGCGATGGGTGAATTGGCGGAACGCCCCAGCACGGAGAAGCCAGGTGGAGGCGCCTCGATGCGGTCGCCATGCGACATCCAAACCATTTGCGCGCCGCGGTCTAGGAGCGGGTTTTGTGTTTCGACATACACTTCGGCTGGGCCATATTCACGTTCCCCCGCCGCAGCCACCTTTCCTCCCAACGCCTGAGTCAGGGCTTGCATACCGTAACAAATCCCCAGCACTGGCAGGCGGCTTTCGAATACATAGGCTGGCACAGAGGGTGCGTCTCTTTCATAAACCGAGGCTGGCCCGCCGGAAAGAATAAACCCTTTGGGGCGTAAAGCCATTGGCCTCTCCGCTGGCGCATCCCAGGGGAATAGCTCGCAATATACCTGCTGCTCACGCACGCGTCGGACAATCAATTGAGCGTATTGTGAACCAAAGTCGAGGACAACGATAGCGTCTATCATGGGCGCGCCTGTAGCTCCTGAATGCTCGGATGGCCTCAATCATCGAAGATGAAGCGATCTCCTTCCATAGAGCGGATGACCGCCAGCGACTCGATGGGCACGCCCAAATGTGCCAGCGCCTGCCGTCCTCCTTCGAAAGATTTTTCGATGAGCGCGCCAATCCCCACCACTTGCGCCCCGGCGGTCTGCGCCAGGCGCACCAGCCCCAGAATGGTGGCGCCGCTGGCCAGAAAGTCATCAATGATCAAAACCCGCTCGCCGCCCGACAGATATTCTGGCGAAACGATCAATTCCACCATCCGTCCTTTGGTGTGGGATGGAGAAAGGGTCAAAAAAACCTGATCCGGCATGGTGATCGGCTTGTGCTTGCGCGCATATACGACCGGCACCCCTAGATGAAACGCGGTGGTCAACGCCGGAGCGATGCCCGAAATCTCGGCGGTCAAAACCTTCGTCGCTCCAATGGGACGAAAACGACGCGCAAATTCTTGTCCGCAGACATCCATCAAGGCGGGATCTACCTGATGGTTGATGAAACCGTCCACTTTTAGGATGCCGTTGCCCAAATTCTTGCCCTCGCGCAGGATGCGTTCTTTGAGCTGTTGCATGTTGCCCTCTCCTGAATGGGTATCTTTGAGATGATTTTACAACGCCATGATTGAGAACGCCAGGGCTGGCGACTCTCAACCGGCGCTCAGCGCCTGTGTTAGAATCAAGCCAGTATGTTGGTCCTGGCATCGAACTCTCCTCGACGAAAGCAACTGCTGGCATTGGGCGGTTGGAATTTTATGATCGTCGCGCCGCAAGTGGACGAGCGCCCCCTACCTGAAGAAGCGCCAGAAGAATATGTGCTCCGCCTGGCGCTGACCAAGGCAGAAGCGGCGCTAGGGCTACTGGGCGAAACCGACTCGATGATCATTGTAGCCGCCGATACAACCGTGGTTGCCGACCTACCAGACAAAGATGACCCAACCCTGGTTCGCGCAACGATTCTGGGCAAGCCCAATCACACGGCGGAAGCCGAACAGATGCTTCGCGCCTTGCGAGGGCGGACGCATCGGGTTTATACCGGGCTGGCGGCGTTGCGCGCTGCGGATGGAAAGCGACGCAGCGCGCTGGTGGTTACCGAGGTGTTGATGCGTCCGTATAGCGATGAGGAAATCATGGCCTACATTGCCAGCGGCGATCCAATGGACAAAGCAGGGGCTTACGCTATCCAACACGCTGATTTTCATCCGGTGCAGAACTTGCAGGGCTGCTATGCAAATGTGATGGGGTTGCCGCTTTGCCATCTGGCTCAAATGCTTGCCCAACTGGGTTTGGATAGCCGCAAAAATATCTTTGAGGCTTGCCAACAAGAAACTGGGGTACCCTGTCAGGTTTATCTTGATGCGTTGCATCAGCGGTGAGGCGTTAATTTTATGCACCGATATTTCGTAAAACTGGTCTATGCGCTGCTGCTGATTGGAATGGCGGCTTGCATCGCCCCGCCGCAAACCGCGTCCACCGATCTCTTGCTCACCTCAACCGAAGGAGCGCCTACGATCCATGAGGCGGACATCACGGAGGTCAAGGCGCTTGCCCAGGCGTATCTGGACGCCTGGAAGGCGGAAGATTATGCCGCCATGTACCCTTTGCTGACATCCGTGAGCAAAGACGCCTTCAGCCAGGATGAATTTAACCAGCATTATGAGAGCGTGGCGGTGGAAGCAACGCTCAGCGGGATTGATTACGAAATCCTCTCGGTTTTGGTTGACCAGGATAAGGCACAGGTGCGTTATCGCGTCACCTTAAAGAGCTTATTGGTGGGAGACATCAGCCGCGAAACCGTGATGAATCTGCGAAATGAAAAAGGGCAGTGGCGAATTGAGTGGGATGATACGCTGGTATTGCCGGAATTGCAGGGTGGCAACTACCTGGTGATGGATCGCGGCGGATATGTGCCCTCGCGCGCCAATATTTACGATCGCAACGGGTATGCCCTGGTTGCCCAGGCGGATGCCTCTGCGGTGGGTTTCTTGCCAGATCAGGTGGACCCAGAACAGGCGGATAAACTGTTCACGGCGCTTTCGGAGCTGACCGGCGTGTCGGTAAGCACGATTCAGGCTTTATATCAAAACGCCCCAAAGGGCGCTGATTGGTATATCCCTCTGGGCGTGGTATCCACAGATCGCCTCGCTGCTCAGCTCAATACGCTTTCCAGCCTGCCCGGCGTCACGATGCGCCCCTATAAGTCGCGCTATTATTTTGAGGGCGGAATTGCGCCGCATGTCATTGGCTACGTAAGCGCCATTCAGCCGGATGAGGTCGAAGAATATAAGCGGCTGGGCTATCAGCAGGATGAACGCGTGGGGCGCAGCGGGCTGGAAAAGTGGGGCGAGAGCTATCTGGCGGGCAAGCGCGGCGGCGCTTTATACGTGTTCAACGCCCAGGGAAGGCCGGTCACTCGCCTGGCTAAATCCGAAGCGCAGCCGGCGCAGGCTATCTACACCACGCTGGATCGAGATTTTCAGATGGCGGCGCAACAGGCGCTTTCTGCCTTTCGCGGGGCGATTGTGGTCCTGGAGCGCGACACCGGGCGGGTGTTGGCGATGGTCTCTGCCCCACAGTTCGATCCAAACGCCTTTGAACCGATTAACTACAACAGTTCACAGCGGCTTTTCGAAATCAGCAGCGACCCAACCCAACCCCTGCTCAACCGGGCGACGCAAGGTCAATATCCCTTGGGGTCGGTTTTCAAGATTATCACCATGTCTGCCGCCCTGGAAAGCGGACGTTACACGCCGGAGACCACCTACCAATGCGGTTATTTCTTTGACGAGCTGCCCGGCGCACGCTTGCACGACTGGACATACGATTACTATCTCCAGGGCGGTAAGGTAGCGCCCAGCGGCCTGTTGACCCTGCCGCAAGGTTTAATTCGCTCCTGCAACCCTTATTTCTGGCACATTGGTCTGGATCTTTACAACCAGGGGTTAACCACCGCTATATCAGAGATGGCGCGCGGCTTTGGACTGGGGAAGCCCACCGGGATTGTTGGATTGGAAGAAGAAGCCGGGAACATCCCTGACCCTGCCAGCCCGGTAGATGCCGTTAACATGGCAATTGGGCAGGGTGATGTCCTGGTGACGCCATTACAGGTGGCGAACTTCGTGGCTGCGGTGGGCAACGGCGGAACACTCTATCTGCCTCAAGTGGTCGAACGTATTGTTCCTCCCGGCGGCAAGCCCAGCCAGGTGTTCAAGCCGCAGGTCATTGGCAAGTTGCCATTGAGCAAGGAAAACCTGGCGGTTGTGCAACAGGCGATGGTGGGGGTCATCCGTAACGAAAAACCGCGTGGCACTGCCTGGCATGTCTTCACCGGTCTGGATATTCCGGTCGCCGGCAAGACGGGGACGGCTCAATCCGGCGCGGATCGTCCACATGCCTGGTTCGCTGGCTATACCTTTGCCGAACGCCCAGATAAGCCAGACATCGCCGTGGCGGTGGTGGTGGAGCGCGTGGGTGAAGGATCCGACTACGCTGCGCCGATCTTCCGCAGAATTGTCGAATTGTATTTCAGCGGTCAGCCGCAGAAACTCTATTGGTGGGAGTCATCTCTCAATGTGCCTGGCACATTGACGCCCACGCCTCTAGGAACCGCGCCAGTCGAAACGCCGGCGCCTTAACGATATGCGTGGTTTAGTCATCCGCTCTCAATCCGGTTTTTACATCGTAGTAACCGAGCAGGGGTCGCTGGTTTGCCGGTTGCGCGGCCGATTGAAAAAGGGGCGCCGCCTGGGAGATGTGGTCGCGGTAGGGGATTGGGTTAAAGTAACGCAGCTCGACCAAAAAAACGGAGTCATAGAAGCGGTCGAACCGCGGCAGAGAATGTTTGCCCGCCTGGCGCCCAATCCCCAGGGCGATTATTTACAAATCCTGATCGCCAACCCAGACCAGGCAATGCTGGTTTTTGCCTGCGAGTCGCCTGCGCCTCGGCTGGGTATGCTCGACCGTTTCCTGGTGATTGCTGAAAAACAAAACGTCCCTGCGATAATCGTCGCCAATAAGGTTGATTTGGTAGGCATGGAGCAAGCGCAAAAGATATTTGGTCATTATCCCGCGCTCGGGTACGAGGTGTTATACACCTCGGCGCGCAGTGAGCTTGGTCTGCAGGAGTTAAAGGCGCGCCTGGCCGGTAAAGTGACACTGCTCACCGGCCCTTCAGGGGCGGGTAAATCCAGCCTGTTGAATGCCATCCAGCCTGGTCTGGGCTTGCAGGTGCGCCAGGTGAGTGAAGCGACGCGCAAAGGTCGCCATACAACCGTAGTGCGCGAGATGTTTCCCTTGCAGGGCGGCGGATATGTAGCCGATACGCCGGGCCTCAAGGCTCTTGCTTTGTGGGACATTGCGCCAGAGGAGCTGGATGGCTATTTTCCAGAGTTGAGAGAACTGGTGTCGCAATGTCAATTCAGCGATTGCACTCACACGCATGAACCGGGCTGTAAGGTGTTGCAGGCGGTGGAAAGCGGCGGCGTGCATCCCGAAAGATATCGCTCCTATTTGCGTATGCGTTTTGGCGAGGTGGATTGAACCTTTGTTATGTCAACGGTGTAGATTATTTGTGATCGAATATGCTGGCAAAATACACTTTTGAACTGCCGATCATTTGCGATGAATAACGTTATCAGTTATAATTACAACCCATGCTACACAAAGTTGTTCACCCCCGGTAGAAAGACAAATTCTACCTCAACTCTCTGGAAGGAGAAACGCCTTTCATGGATGGAGCCAATGGTCGCAAACCCATCTTACAAGTAGAAAATCTGGAAACAAAATTCAAAACGCCCGAAGGTATGGTGTATGCAGTAAACGGTGTCAGTTTTAATTTATTGGAAGGTGAAAGTTTGGGCGTTGTGGGGGAAAGCGGATGCGGAAAAAGCGTGACGATGCTCTCTTTGTTGCAATTAATTCCCTCGCCTCCGGGTGAGATCGCCAACGGCCGGGCATTTTTTCACAATCGAGACCTGTTGAGCATGAAACCAGATGAGATCCGCGATGTGCGCGGCGCTCAAATTGGCATGATCTTCCAGGATCCGATGACTTCGCTCAACCCGGTGTTGACTATCGGCAAACAAGTTTCCGAGCCGTTGATGCTGCATCTAAAGATGAGCAAATCTGAGGCACTAGACCGAGTAGTAGAATTGCTGCGCATGGTGGGCATTCCCGAGCCGGAGAAACGCCTGACCCAGTACCCGCATCAGTTCTCAGGCGGTATGCGCCAGCGGGTGATGATTGCCATGGCGCTGGCTTGCAACCCCCAAATCTTGATCGCCGATGAACCCACGACTGCTCTGGATGTGACCATCCAGGCGCAGATCATTGACCTGGTCAAGCGGCTGCGCTCTGAATTGGGCATGTCCGTCATCTGGATTACCCACGATTTGGGAGTAGTGGCTGGTCTGGCGGAGCGTGTGATCGTCATGTACGCAGGTTATATTGTCGAAGAAGCGCAGATTAAAGAGCTTTATCACAATCCTATGCACCCCTATACCATCGGCTTACTCAACAGCCTGCCGCGCCTGGATTCTAGCGACCGCCGCCGCCTGGCGGATATTCCCGGACTGCCGCCTGTGTTGGTCGAAAAGCCAAAAGGGTGTCCCTTCGCCCCTCGCTGTACCTACGTTTTTGATCGTTGTAAAGAAAACCCGCCTTTGTTGGATGTAGGCGTCAAGCATCGCGTGGCCTGCTGGTGGGATGTCAAAGAAGGAAGACCGCGTCAATGAGCAATCATAATAACATCCTGGTTAAAACTGAAGATTTGGTCATGCATTTTCCGATCCTGAGCGGCGTTTTTCAGCGTCAGGTTGGTGTGGTTCACGCCGTAGATTCGGTTTCATTCTGGGTTCGCCGAGGCGAGACTTTCGGCCTGGTAGGTGAATCTGGCTGCGGTAAAACGACTGCAGGGCGGACAATCCTGCAACTCTATCGTCCTACCTCTGGTCATGTTTATTTCGAAGACATTGATTTGACCAAGCTCAAGGGCGAGGAACTGCGGCGCATGCGTCGCCGTATGCAGATGATCTTTCAGGATCCATACGCCAGCCTGAACCCGCGTATGACCATTGCAGAGATCGTGGGTGAGCCATTGTTGGTGCATAATATTGCCAAAGGCGCAGAACTCGAAGAGCGTGTGCGCGAAGCTTTGGTGACCGTTCGGCTCAGCCCTACCTTTGCCAGCCGTTATCCGCACGAATTCTCCGGCGGGCAGCGCCAGCGCATCGGCATTGCCCGTGCTCTGGTGTTGCAACCCGAATTCATTGTCTGTGATGAACCCATCTCGGCGCTGGATGTCTCTATTCAGGCGCAAGTCATTAACTTGCTCGAGGATCTGCAGGAAAAGTTTAATTTGACTTACCTGTTTATTGCCCACGACCTATCGGTAGTGCGGCATATCAGCGACCGGGTGGCGGTGATGTATCTGGGCATTCTGGCTGAAATGGCGTCGCGAGATGAGTTGTATAATCATCCGTTACATCCCTATACGCAGGCATTGCTTTCAGCCGTGCCAGTGCCCGATCCGGTGATTGAGGAGAAGCGTAAACGCATCATCCTGGAAGGCGATGTGCCCAGTCCGGTCAACCCCCCTTCGGGCTGTCGTTTCCGCACGCGCTGTCCGTTGGCGCAAAAGATTTGCGCCGAGCAAGTTCCCGTCTGGCGTGAGGTTGCGCCAGATCATTGGGTCGCCTGCCATCTCGTGTGAGATTTCAAGACGGCGATCGCTGGCGATATGTGGTATTACATTATGCGAGCGTCCATATCCATTCTGAAAAGTTGCAAGGAGGTGATGACTAGCGTTCGATTTCTATGCGATGTACTTGGATCATCGATGGCACGTATTGGAACCGATACTAATATTTCTTGAGGAGAAGAACATGCGTAACAAACTTTACATCTTGTTCTCGCTGTTTATTTTAGCGAGCTTTGTGTTAGGCGCCTGCGCGCAGCCTCAGGTCACTCCTGAGAAAATCGTCCAGACCGTCGTGGTGGAGAAGGAAGGCCAGACGGTCATCCAGACGGTTGAGGTGACCGCTGCTCCCCCGCCGACCGAAGAGGTTGTAATCAAGGCGAAGGATCCAACAACCTTCACCTATGTAACCTTCGGCGAGCCCGACAGCCTCGATCCAGCCTTCGACTATGAGACCGCTGGCGGTGAGATCCTGCAAAACGTCTATGAGACCCTGGTCACTTACGACGGCAACTATGAATCCAAGCTGGTGCCGTTGCTGGCTGAATCCTGGGAAATGTCTGAGGACGGGAAGACCTACACCTTCAAGATGCGCTCCGGTGTCAAATTCCACAACGGCAATGAGATGAAGGCCTCCGATGTGGCTTACTCCTTCGCCCGCGGCCTGCTGCAGGGCGGTACGGACTCGCCGCAGTTCCTGGTCTTCGAACCCTTCTATGGCGTCGGCACGATTGACATTGCTGAGGCAGTCGAAGTGGCGCAGCAATTTGGCCTCGAGGCGCTGGCGGATGGCATCAGCCAGGAAGAATATGACGCTATCCCCAAAGAGCTGTATGACGATGTTGAAGCCATGAAGGCTGTGGATCCGGCGATCCTCAAGGGCGTCTGCGAGGATGTGTTTGCCAAAATCGCCGCCGATGATGCGACCGGCACCGTGACCATGAAACTGGCCCAGCCCTGGGGTCCTTTCCTGGTTACCATCGCTGGTTATTGGAGCTCGGTCATGGATCCGGCCTGGGTGGCTGAAAACGGCGGCTGGGACGGTTCCTGCGACACCTGGCAGAACTTCTACGCCATTCCGCCCGAGAACAACCCGATCAACGCCATCGCCATGGGCACCGGGCCCTTCAAGTTCGATCACTGGACGCCCGGCGAAGAGGTCGTAATGGTGCGCAATGATGACTACTGGCGCGAGCCCGCCAAGCTGGAGCGCGTGGTCATCAAGCAGGTGGATGAATGGAGCACCCGCTTCGCCATGCTGCAGGCTGGCGACGCTGACGCCGGCGCGGTGCCGGTGGAGAACCGCTCGCAGATGGATGAACTGGTTGGCGAGGACTGCATCTGGAACGAAGAGAAGTACGACTACGAGTGCCAGGTCGTTGATCCGGCCAAGCCGTTCCGCCGCACGCTGGGCAAACCCGGCAACACCCGCTCGGATGTCTTCTTCAACTTCAAGGTCGCCAACCCGGATGGGAGCAACACTTACCTGGGTTCCGGCAAGCTGGATGGCAACGGCATTCCAGACGATTTCTTTGCCGATGTCCACATCCGCAAAGCTTTCAACTACTGCTTCGACTGGGACACCTATATCAATGATGTCTTCAACGGCGAGGCGGTGCAGTCCAAGAGCCTGGCGGTGCCTGGCATGCCTGGTTACAACGAGGATGATCCCGTCTATACCTTCGACCTGGCCAAGTGCGAGGAAGAGTTCAAGCTGGCCGATGTTGATAAAGACGGCATTCCGGCAGGCGAGGATCCCGACGATGTGTGGGAGACTGGTTTCCGCATGCAGGGTTCCTACAACCAGGGCAACACCACTCGCCAGACCATTGCGGAAATCCTGGCCGGCAATCTGAATCAGGTCAACGAGAAGTTCATCCTGGAAGTCGTCGGTCTGCCTTGGCCGGCTTATCTGCGCTCTATCCGCGCCAGCCTGGCCCCGATCTTCTTCGTCGGCTGGCACGAGGACTTCCACGATCCGCACAACTGGTATGTGCCTTATCTGGTGACGACCTACGCCTCACGCCAGAACATCCCTGCTGAGATCAAGAACACGTTTGTTCCATTGATCAACGAAGGCGTGTTGCTCACGGATCCTGAGGCGCGCAACGAGGTTTACCGGAAGTTGAACCAGGCTGTGTACGACAACCCGCCCGGCATCATCCTGGCGATCGGCACCAGCCACGGTTTCATGGCGCGCTATGTCAAGGGTGTCAATTACAACGGCGCCTGGAGCAACCTGTACTACTATCCGATGTGGAAGGAATAGTAGTTAGTCAGTAAGTTTCGATGGGGAGCCTGGAAACAGGCTCCCCTCTCCCTACCCCGCGCCAGGAGCGATTTTTCCTGCGGAATGGGATGAAAAGCCTTCATCCTATTCCGGATGAAAAAATCCTTAGGAGAAAATCATGACCGCTTATATTATTCGACGTTTATTATTGGTGCCATTGCTGCTGTTTGGCGTGACGATCTTGATTTTTGGCATGTTGCAATTCCTGACGCCAGTGGAGCGATCGGCGCTCTATGTACGCGATATCCCCAAAACGGAAAAGGCTCTGGATGGTATCATCAAAAAATATGGTTTGGATCAGCCGCTTTATGTTCAATACTGGCGCTGGCTGGTTGGTACAAAAGATCAAGCTACAGGCGAGCGTAGCGGCGGCATCCTTTTTGGCGATTTTGGGTTTTCACGCGTTGGTTCACAGCCAGTAGCCAGTCTGATTAAACAGCGCTTTCCCAATACGCTCGACCTGACGCTTTGGGCGGTAGCGCCAGTGATCCTGGTGGGGATTTGGCTGGGCATCCAGGCTGCAGTGCATCACAACGGCTTTATTGACCAGGCTGGCCGCGTTTTCAGCATCGTAGGCGCCTCTTTCCCAACCTTTGTATTTGGCCTGTTAATGTTGATGATTTTCTACTCAAAATTGCAATGGTTCCCCCCAGGTCGTCTCTCCGACTGGGCGAATCAAGTGGTGATGTCGGGAGGGTTTAGGAGTTATACCTCGCTGCTCACCATCGACTCCTTACTCAACGGGCGTATTGATGTTTTCTGGGACGCCCTCAAACACATGCTTCTACCTATCTTGACCCTTTCGTACATCAACTGGGCAACTTTCCTGCGCGTCACGCGCTCATCCATGTTGGAAACCCTGCGTCAGGAATACATCACCACAGCGCGCGCCAAAGGTCTGCGCGAAAACGACGTGATCTTCAAACACGCCCGACCCAATGCCATGATAACTGTGGTGACCCTGGCAGGCTTCACTGTGGTGGGTTTGATGGGTGGCGTCGTGATCACCGAAACGGTGTTTGACTATCCTGGCATCGGTAAAGCGGCAGCCGACGCTGCTGCTCAGTTGGATGTTGTTACCGTCCTGGGATTTGCCCTGTTCAATGGGTTGATCCTGATTATAGCTAATCTAGTTGTAGACATTATCTACGCGGTGGTTGATCCTCGCGTTCGCTTGTCCTAAGGAGACATAATCATCATGGAGAAAAGCGTTGCACTTGGCGATACTAACCTTCTAACCGAAGCCGTTAATCTACGTCGCATCGGTTGGCTGGAGCGAGTCCTTGGACCGGACAACTATCGCGTCATCCAGGGCTTGTTCAAAACGCCAGCTTCTATTATTGGCTTCGTTCTGATCACATTATTTGTGGTCGTTGCGTTCGCTGCGCCGCTCATTGCTCCGCCGGTGACAAATGACCCGTATAAGATCCCGCGCGATGGTTTCAAGGCTGATCCTCAACCCATGATGTCCCCATGGACGCGCAATGCGCCGGATCTGCCATTCTGGTGGAAACCCATCATGAAAACGGATCAATGGGTGCATATCTTCGGCACCTCTCAAGGACAATATGACGTCTTCTATGGGATTATCTGGGGGACGCGCACGGCCTTCAAGACGGGACTGGTGGTTGTCACCGCCGCGCTGTTGATCGGGGTGATTGTTGGGTCAATCTCGGCGTTTTATGGCGGCATTGTGGACAACGTCATCATGCGTATCGTGGATATTTTTCTCACCCTGCCGTTTATCCTGGCGGCGTTAATTTTGGCTGCTGTGCTTACGCCCAGAATCGGACGCAGCCTCATACCATCCATGATAGCTCTGATTACATTTGGGTGGATGGGATACGCGCGTATTATTCGGGGTGACATCCTCACGATTAAAGAGCGCGATTATGTAATGGCTGCGCGCGTGATCGGTGTGAAAGATGGGCGTATACTCTTTCGCCACATTCTACCCAACGCCATTTTCCCCACATTGGTGCTGGCCTCGCTGGCGATCGGGGATGTCGTACTGTCTTTTGCCGCCCTTTCCTTTCTCGGTATTGGCACTGAAATCGGCTATGCAGATTGGGGACAACTCCTGTCTTTCGCCCGTAACTGGATTATCAGCCTGGATAGATACTGGTATATCATTGTCTGGCCGGGTCTGACTCTGACGCTGTTTGTTATGGGCTGGAACCTGGTGGGCGACGCTTTACGCGACGTACTTGACCCACGCTTGCGTGGAAAATCCTGACCTGGTGAACTTGTTTCCAAAGCCAATTTTGATCCTGATTGGAATAGCGTTGCTCACAGCAACGCTATTCTTGCAAACGGGCCGAGCGCAATCGGTCGCGCCGCAAATCACGGCCACGCCCACCCCTGATCGGCTGGCGCAACCGACCCTGCCATCCGCGCCCTCGCAGGCCGACTTCGGGGCGCAGGAATTTTGGTCGCGTTGTCTGCCCTGCCACGGCGACCGCGGTCAGGGCTTGACCGACGAGTTTCGCGAAACCTATCCGCCCGAAGATCGCAACTGCTGGCTTTCGGGATGTCATGGAACGCGCCCTTATCCAGACGGCTGGACTATCCCTGCCTTCGTGCCGCCCGTTATCGGCGCACAGGCATTGCAAAGATTCCAGAACGCCCAGGCGCTGCGGGATTATATCTGCGCTTCTATGCCTTACCAATGGCCTGGCACTTTGGAGGACGAAACCTGCTGGGAGCTGACCGCCTTTCTTCTTCGTCAAAATGGCTTATGGGATGCGAGCGTTGAATTGAATGAAACCAACGCTGCCCAGATCGCTATACTCGAACTTCCTCCCACGCCCACCCCTGTTCCTATCGTAATCGCGGATAGAAAAAGCGACCTCATTGCGTTGATGGCGACCATTTTGATGGCGATTGTCTTGGGTTCGCTTTTTATTTTTATCAACCGTGGCAAGCCCAAACAATAGGGGTTGGGTTGAGGAAAATATCCAAGAGCCGCGCCCGCTCAGCCCAATTAAGCGCCTCTTCTATGGTATGATTTGGTTCAACACACAATTGCGCGGTGCAGAATGACAGAACTCAGCGACCAGGAACTGGCTCAACAGCTTCAGAAAGGAAATTTGGATGCGCTGGGCAGCCTCTACGACCAATACCAGCGAAAGGTTTATCGCACTGCATTGGTGATTACCGGCGATCCCGATGCGGCTGCAGATCTGACGCAGGATGTCTTTTTAAGGCTGTATCGCTTTGCTGGTTACATTGATCCGCAGCGCCCGTTGGAACCTTGGCTCTATCGAATGACCGTCAACCTGGCTTATACCTGGATCAAGCGCAACCGTCGCTGGTTGCAGCCGCTGGAAGATTTGGTAGATTGGCTGGCCGGCAATGGTTCTTCATTGCAGGAACATGTTGAGTTGCGGGACGATTGGGATCGCGTTCAACAAGCTGTTATGAACCTTCCATTCCCTCAGAGAGTAGTTATTGTGTTGTATTATTTGAATGATCTGTCGTTACAGGACATCTCAGAAATCCTGGATGTTCCCATTGGCACGGTCAAATCCCGTCTGCATTATGGCCGCCTGGCGCTGAAGAAAAGTCTGGGCGCAAAGGGGCTGGCTGCTGGCGAAACGCTGCCAAATCTTGAATACAAATAATGCGATGAGCGCCGAGATGGATGATGAGATTGACCTATATTTGAGCCGCAGCCTGAAAAATTGGGCTGCCAAACATGCGCCTCCTTTGCGGGGTAAGGAGCGGTTGTTGCGCGGCGCGGCTGAATTGCCCAGGTTATATAAAAAGAAT
>Ga0226835_1000916_pt1 | contig 21137 bp, 16 predicted proteins | sample LAC_MetaG_1_FD_163627 | JGI IMG/M metagenome (GOLD analysis project Ga0226835, IMG submission 163627) | Anaerobic ammonium oxidizing microbial communities from anammox membrane bioreactor (MBR) in UC Berkley, California, United States -... | ecosystem: Engineered > Bioreactor > Anaerobic >...
CCTCTGGGAGAGGCCCCCCCCTTGCGCGGGCGCGGCGGGCGGTGGGGTAATATGCTGCTTCTCCCCGCTTCCTCTGGGAGAGGCCCCCCCTTGCGCGGGCGCGGCGGGCGGTGGGGTAATATGCTGCTTCTCCCCTCTCCCTCTGGGAGAGGGGCTGGGGGTGAGGGAATTCGGAAAAGGCAACAAGCCGGTGATGGTCGTGACCGCGTATGTGCCGATTACAGCTGCGGGCGGTTCAACCAGCGCGGAGGTTTGCCCGTAGGCAAAGGCGCGCGGACGTGACATCCTGTCGCGATACAGTGAAACCGAAATCGCCGTCCCTTTGGGAAAATTCTAATCCCAATCCCAATCGCGAGTGCGATTGCCGCCCCAAGACTTGAACCCCGCACACCCATGCTCGCCGCGCCAATCAAGCATCAGAATAAACACGCGGCGACTGCCAGTGGGGGTCTGGTAGCGCGCCGCGTCAATAATTGAAAAAACCGAAAAAAATCTAGACGAGCCGATGGCGAATTTTTGCGCTCGCCAAATCCATAATCGTCACGACGACGACGATGGCGAGAATCACCGCGCCGGCTTTATGATATTGCAATTGCCCGACGTAATTTTGAAAGAGCAAACCGATGCCGCCGCCGCCCGCGAACCCGATGATGGTCGCCATCCGAATGTTAATGTCCCATTGATAAATGCTGTAGGAAATAAATGGCGGGACGATTTGCGGCAGCACCGCAAAGGCAATCGTCTGCAAACGGTTCGCGCCCGTCGCCGTGACGGCTTCGACGGGGCCCTCTTCGATATTTTCCACCGCTTCGCTAAACAATTTGCCAATAAGCCCAAAGGTTGTCACCGCGAGCGCCAACATCCCCGCGAACGCGCCGACGCCGACCCAAAACACAAAAATGGCGACGTACAAGAACGCTTCAATCGAGCGCAAGAAATTCAAAACGAAACGCGCCACATAATAAATCCACGCTGTGCCGCGCGCGCGCCCCGTGATATTTTTTGCGGCGAGAAACGCGAATGGAATGGCGACGACAGCGCCAAGCGTTGTGGCGAGCAGCGCTTGAAAAATCGTAACCAGGATTTGGCGCAAAATCGCGCGCCACACCTCGACGCTTGTATCAATCGTGATATAGTCGTAAATGACGCTGCCCAGCGTCGGCGCGGGTTCGAGCAATTTCTCCAAGTTAATCTCGGAAAGATTCCACGAGATGATGAAAACGATAATAAAGATAACGGTATAGAGAATGCCGCGCCGCGTTTTGTAAAAAGGTTTGGGCGGCGCTTGCAAATCTTGCGGCGTGGCGGCGGCGCGGCGTTCGCCGTGCAGAATACGTTCGCGCCAAATCGAACTCACAAAATCTACAATCATTACGACGATGGCGATAGCCCACAGCGCGGCGGCATATTCTTGATAACCGCCTTTGCGAATCGCTTCAAAAATATAAAAGCCGATGCCCGCCGCCGAGACAAAACCGACAATCGTCGCCGAGCGCATGTTAATGTCCCACCGCAAAAGCGAATAGGCGAGAAACGAGGGAATGATTTGCGGAATCACGGCAAAGCGCACCGACTGCAAGGTCGTGCCGCCCGCCGCCGTCGTCGCCTCGACCGGTCCCTCGTCAATGTGTTCCACTTCTTCGGAATACAATTTTGCCACAGCCGCGATGGAATGAATCGAAAGCGCGAGCAAGCCGGTGAACGCGCCCAAACCCGTCCACGTCACGAGAATGATTGCCCAAATCAGTGTGTCCACCGAACGGACAAAATTGAAAATCGCGCGCGTGACGTAATAAATGACGGTACCGCCGCGCACGCGCGCCATGATATTGCGCGCGCCGAGAAACGAAAGCGGCGCGGCAACCGCAACCGAAATGAACGTCGCCATCAACCCCAACGCAATCGTTACCCAAATGCCGCCCGGCACAATGCGCGGCACGGTCGCGTCCGGCGCGACGAGTCCAAGGTTCACCATCCACGCGGGCGCGGGTTCTTGGGCGATGCTGCCAATCAAGATGTGAAAGTTCTCGCTCGGTTTCGGCGGGCCCACTTCTTGGACAAAACGCGCTTCTACCGCTTGCACCACCGGATTGTCCGGGTCCAAACCGTCGCGCGCGGCAAAGGAAGGAATATTGAATTGCGACGTGAATTGTCCGTTTGCGTCTGTCGTAATTACGACCGGCGCGTCGTTCATACGCACTTGGGCTTCATTGGTGCCGTCGTATTCAAGCCAATACACATTGCCGGAGGTCGTGGGCAAGAATCCTTCGCCCGTCATCGTAATCAGGTCGCCGACCGTGCCGCACGCGCGGTCAATGCGTACGGGAAAGCCGCTGTATTCGGGCGGCGGAGGCGGGACGGTGGGACTGCATGGCACCTGAATCGTTACCCAGCCGGATTGCTGTTCCGTATCGCGCGTAAAAAAATCGGGATGCAGCAGCGCATTGAAAATATATTTTACGTCGTCAAAGCGTGTGACGAGACGCGTGAAATCTACGCCGGTCACTTGCCACGCGAGGATGTAAATAATCAGAATCGGGACGGCAAAGCCGAGAACGCGCGACGCGCTCAACCCGCGCGCGCGGCGATACGCGTCAAAAACGTTCCAAAGCCAAAAGAGCGCGAGCAAAAACCACAGCCAACTCGTTTTGAAAAAAGCGGTTTCAATGATGGCGATTCGCAGTACTTCGGACGTAAATTGAATCAACAACGCCAGGACAACGGTGGCGACGAGAATGGCGCTGCCCACTTCGCGCGCGCCAAGATACAATTGACCCGCGCCGGGAATGATGAGCGAGAATAGGGGAGCGAGGAGGGGATTTTTGGTGGTGCGGGAATTGGAAGTTTGGGCAGACATCGGCCAAGTTAAAAATTAAAAGCAAAAAGTCAAAGGCGAAACATAGCGCCTGGCTAACTTTTAGCTTTTAACTTTATACTTTTCACTTTAGATGATACTCACGCGCTGTGCGTCCTGTCCGTAGATGGCTTTGAATTCGGCGTCGTCAATCGCTTCGGGTAATCCTTCAAAGACCAATTTTCCGTCTTTGAGCGCAATGGCGCGCGTGGCGTAGCGATGCACGAGGTCGAGAAAATGCAGACTGCACAAAACGGTTAAACCATCTTCTTTATTCAATTGTTCGAGATATTTGAGAATCGAATGGGAAAGCACGGGGTCGAGCGACGCGACCGGTTCGTCGGCGAGAATGAGTTTTGGTTCTTGCATCAACGCGCGCGCAATGCCGACGCGCTGCTGCTGTCCGCCGCTCAAAGAATCGGCGCGGACGTACGCTTTTTCTTTCAAGCCGAGTCGTTCCAGATTTTTGAGCGCGAGGTCGTGGTCGTGTTTGGAAAATAGATTGGCGAGCGATTGCGCCGAACCGACATAGCCGAGTCGCCCGGTCAACACGTTGGTAATGACATTCGAGCGTTTCACCAAATTAAATTGTTGAAAGATGAAACCCATCTGCCGCCGGATTTTTCGCATCTCGTTCGGAGAGGCGGCGGTGACATCTATGCCATCCCAAAAAATTTTGCCGCTCGTCGGTTCAATCAAGCGATTGATACAGCGCAAAAGCGTGGATTTACCCGAACCGCTCAAACCAATGACCGCTAGAAATTCGCCGTCCTCCACTTGGAATGTAACATCCTTCAAAGCAACGGTGCCGTTGGGATAAACTTTGGTGAGATTTTCGACGCGCAGCATAAACTCGAATTTGAAAAAAATTGCGCTGCGGGGCAGTGCAATTTTTTTGGTATGTGAACAGGCAGCGCCGACGCGCGGCGCTGCCTGCAAGTTGATTCTTATTTCACGAGACTGGAAGGATCCACGCCCGCTTTTTTCATGAGCTCTGCAAAGGCATTATAGAAATCCGGTCCCACTTTTTCGAGACCGCCATAGCTATACAGATTGCGGAGCATCGCATTGCCGCCCGGGTCATTCGAGATAAAGAGCAACCCGTTAACGGTCGCGTCGGTCAACGCGGGGTCAACGCCCTTGGCGACTTGCAAACCGTCATTCGGAATGTTGTCGGTGATATAGAACGCATCCACCTTGTCCAAGATGTCGGGATAATTTTCTTTGATGGGTTTGCTGTCGGTGCGAACGTCAACGAACGTGGCGCCGGCGTCACAATCGCCCTTGTACACGGCGATAGCGACATTGTCGTGCGAACCGGCGTTCTGCGTACCCTTCAAATCCACATCGGGGTCAATGCCGTTGGCTTTTAACACAATGACGGGGATGATATAGCCAGAAGTGGAATTCGGGTCCACGAAACAAAAAGTCTTGCCTTTCAAATCCGCGATGGTTTTGATGTTCGATGCCTTGTTGGCGATGAACTGACCCTGATAGAAATTCTCGAGCTTGCCTTTGTATTTACGCAGCGAGACCAGCAAAGGCGTCACGTCGTATTTCTGTTGGGCAAGAATCGCCGAAAAGGTATTGAGAAAACCGAACTGCGCCTTGTTCGCGCCCAACGCTTCAATCGAAGCGGCGAAATTCGTGCCGACTTCGATATTGTAGCTAAGCCCGGTCAGTTTGCTCAAGCAGTCGGCAATGGCGGTGCCGGCTTTGGTGATGGTCGGCACGTCGCCGGACGGGACCAGCGTAATGACGATGGGTTTGTCGGGCGAGCCCAATTCGCCGGCTTTGACCGTCGGCATTCCGTCGAGTTTATTGCAGTTCGGCGGCGGAACGGTTGCCGTTGGTTGCGCGGCGGCGGCGGTGGTTGGCTGCGCGGGCGCGGCTGTTGGCTGCGCGGGCGCGGCCGTGGGTTGCGCGGGTACAGCGGTCGGTTGCGCGGGCGCCGCAGTAGGCGGCGCTTGAGTGGGCGCAGCGGTGGGCGTTGCGCAAGCGGCAAGAGCGAAAATCGCCGCAAGCGCAAGCGTGAGCAACAAAAACTTTTTCACTTCTCCTCCTTGAATCGGGGAATGGGTTGACGCAATTTTCTTGATTGTCGCGTTGCGGCTTGGGTCGGCTCGGAAGATGGGGACGCGGAAACGCTGCGTTGCCATCGCCATTGGCTGGACATGGACCGCGTGACTTGCGAGTCATCAATGAGGAATTGCATTCTCGCCATTCGAGGGAATTGGACGTGCGGCGATTGTTCGCGCGCGCACGACGTCTGGCCAAATGATACACCCTAATTCCCAATACAACAAAATGCCGCGCGCAGGGCTGGCGCATTGTCCGCAAGACCTCAAATGTTTTCGTCGCGGCGCGCGCCGCGATAGATATTCTTGCTGCAAATCACTTGAGGTCTTGGACCCACGCTCGATTTGGCGCCAGCCCTGATGCTGCGTGAGTGTGGCGTGCGGTGGATTCACTTTGACAAATGATAACGGACGCCTCTATAATCTTTGTTCAAGGAAAATGATGCCGTCATGTCCCAATTCCAATTTGAAACGCTCGCGATTCACGCGGGCCAAGACCCCGAACCCGCGACGGGCGCGGTGACAATCCCCATTTATCAAACTTCCACTTTTGCGCAGCACGCGGTCGGCGCGCATCGCGGTTTTGATTACGCCCGCACCGATAATCCGACGCGCACCGCGCTGCAAGAATGTTTGGCGGCGTTGGAGCGCGGCAGTCATGCTTTGACTTTTGCTTCGGGCATGGCGGCGATAACGACGCTGTTGCTCTATTTCAAGCAAGGCGATCATATCGTCGTCGCCGATGATGTATATGGCGGCACGTACCGTTTGTTTCAACGCGTGTTTGCCAATTTTGGTTTGGAATTTTCGTTTGTAGATTTGACGGATTTGGACGCGACGCGCCGCGCGTTGCGCGCGCAGACGCGAATGATTTGGGTTGAATCGCCGACGAATCCTTTGCTTAAAGTCGTGGACATTCAGGCGTTGAGCGCGTTGGCGCGCGGACGCGGAATTTTGGTGGGCGTGGATAATACTTTTGCTTCGCCGTATTTGCAGCGGCCGCTCGAGTTGGGCGCGGATTTGTCCATGCACTCGACCACCAAATATCTCGGCGGACATAGCGATGTCGTCGGCGGCGCGCTTGTGACAAATCACGCGGCGCTGTATGAACGCCTCAAATTTTTGCAAAACGCGGCGGGCGCGGTGCCGGCGCCGTTTGATTGCTGGCTCGTACTGCGCGGCTTGAAAACGCTCGCGCTGCGCCTCGAACGTCATTCGCAGAACGCGCTGGAAATCGCACAGTGGTTGGAAATGCAACCGCACATCGCGCGCGTGTTGTACCCCGGTTTGCCGTCCCATCCGCAGCACGCGGTGGCGCGCAAGCAAATGCGTACGCCCGCCGGCGCGCCCGCGTACGGCGGCATGATTTCATTTATCGCGCGCGGCGGACGGGCGATGGCGGAAAAAATCGCGGCGGCGACCAAAATTTTTACGCTCGCGGAATCGTTGGGCGGCGTCGAATCTTTGATTGAAATACCTGCCGCGATGACGCATTTGTCCGTCGCCGATTCGCCGTTAGCCGTTGACCCCGGTTTGGTGCGTTTATCCGTCGGCATCGAGAACGTTGCCGATTTGCAGCAAGATTTGGACGCGGCGCTGGAAAGCGTCTGAATTTGTGTTTTATGATTGCGACGGATAGCGCGCGCGTGTGCGCCCCGACAATCAAAAAGCATAAAGCATGAAGCGGAAACCTGCGTGGAATCGTTCATCGAACAATATCTGGAATATCTCGCCGCCGAAAAGGGTTATGCCGAGAATACGCTCGCGGCGTACCGCAATGATTTGCGCCAGTTTTATCTTTTTGTCGTGAACACGCGGCCCGACATTACGTCGTGGGCGCGCGTGGATTCGCTGCTGCTTCAGGCGTATTTGCTGGATTTAAAAGCGCGCCGCTATTCCGCGTCGAGCGTCGCGCGCAAAGTCGCGGCGTTGAAATCTTTTTATTTTTACTTGACCCAAAGGCATGTGTTGGCGGTCAATCCCACGTTGGATTTGGACCCGCCGCGCGTGTCCAAGACGCCGCCGCGCACATTGAATCCCGAACAGGTGACGGCGCTCTTGAATGCGCCCGCCGAGCCGACGCCGAAAGGTTTGCGCGACCGCGCGATGCTCGAAGTTATGTACGCCACCGGTCTGCGCGTGACCGAATTGGTGACGCTGCAATTGACGGATTTCAACGCGGCGGCGCGGACGCTGCGCGTGGGGCGCGGGTTGCAAGAACGGACGCTGGAATTGACCAATGCCGCGCACACCGCGTTGGAAATATATCTGGCGCGCGGCCGCGCGAATTTTGGCGCGCCGCCGGACAGCGGCGCGTTGTTTGTGAATCCGCGCGGCGAACCGTTGACGCGGCAAGGCGTCTGGTTGATTTTGAAACATTATGTCGCGCAAGCGGGCATCGCAGGCGCGGTGACGCCTCATTCGCTGCGCCATGCGTTCGCGACGCATCGTTTGCAAGAAGGTTCGAGTTTGCAAGACGTTCAACGCTTGTTGGGCCACGCGCATATATCTTCAACACAGCTGTATAATCGCGGGCAAGCCACGGCGCTCACGGTGCGCCCGAAATCGGATTTGGAGCTACACGAACCATGAGCTATGTCTCTCAATTGCTCGGCGAAAATGAATCGGTCGTTTTGGTCGCGCGCCAAAGTTGGGTCGTGTTGTTGCGCGCTGCGGTGGTGGATTTAATTTTTGTCGTTATCATCCTGGCGGTTGCGGCGCTGGCGTTTGGTTGGTCGCAAGGGCAGCCGCTGACATTGGCGCTCGCGCTGCTGCTTTTGATTCCGATAGGGCGCTTTGCGTGGCAGGTGACGCGCTGGCGCAACCGCGAATACATTGTCACCAATCGCCGCGTGATTCAGGTGGATGGGACCATCAACAAGAATGTGATTGATTCGTCGTTGGAAAAAGTGAACGATGTACGCATGACGCAATCGGTCTTGGGGCGGCTCTTTGATTACGGCGACGTCGAAATCTTGACCGCGAGCGAATTGGGTTTGAATCGCTTTCGACGTTTGGCGGACCCGATTAAATTCAAGACCGCGATGTTGAACGAAAAAGAAAAGTTGGGGTTTGATGAAATGGCTGCGCCCGCCGCGCCCGTTTCCAAACCGTCAGAAATTTCAATCTTGATTGCCCAATTGAATGCGCTGCATAAAGAGGGTATGTTGACCGACGAAGAATTTCAAAAAAAGAAAGCGGAATTGTTGGCGCGCCTTTGAGCGCGCGTCAAAAAAAAATTGCGTAATAATTCCCCGCAGCGCGCGCGTAGGGCGCATTCTCTAATGCGCCCTGTTAATGCGCGCGGTCGGCGTAAGAGAACGCTTTCAACGCGTTGTGGGCAAGCGCCCGAAATTGCGCGTCAATAAATTTCAATCCATTGAAAAAAAAAGCGCTGATGCCGTACGCATTGCGCTGGTCCGAGAAAGGATACCATGAGTTTGTATCGTCCGTCGCGTAAACCCCGAAATGCCGCCGAAGGCGAAGCCGCTGTCTCTGATGATGTTCCGCTTTCTACATCCGGGAATGGAGAACTGACGGATGCGTCATCCAAAACGGTCACGCCGCCTCCGGTTGAAAATACCGCGAATATCGTCAATCCTGATTTAACCGTCACCGAAATCAAAAAGGGCGTACGGCCCGGCGATGTGTATGTGCGCCGCCACGAACCGCACCGCCGCCTCTTTCGCCGCGTGGGTCCCGGTCATTTTGAAGCGACCGAAGAAGCGTCGCAATCCCCCTCTCGTCCGCAAGTCATTTATCGCAAACTCAAAGCGATTTTTATTGGCCGCCCGTTAGAGAGCGCGCAAGAAATTCACGAACGTCTTTCCAAAGTCAAAGCGCTTGCCGTTTTTTCATCCGACGCGATTTCCTCCGTAGCGTATGCGACGGGCGAAATCATGTTCGTACTCATGATTGCTGGCACGGCCGCGTTGACTTTGACCATTCCGATTTCGTTCGTGATTGCAATGTTGTTGTTCATTGTCGCCTTCTCGTACCGGCAGACGATTTTTGCTTATCCGAATGGCGGCGGCTCGTATATTGTCAGTCTCGAAAATTTGGGAACCAAAGCGGGCTTGGTGGCGGGCGCGGCGCTGTTGATTGATTACACCTTGACGGTGGCGGTTTCCATTTCCTCCGGCACGGACGCCATCACTTCGGCATTTCCGGTTCTGCGGCCCTATGCGGTTGAAATCGCGTTGGGTTTCGTGGGGCTCATGACCGTCGTCAATTTGCGCGGCGTCACGGAATCCGGTTCCATCTTTGCCGTGCCGACGTATACCTTTATCGTCATGTTGGGCGGCGTGATTGCGCTGGGCTTGGTCGGCGCGTTATTGGGATGGTATCAACCGCCGGCAAATCCCGCCGCGCATCCGGTGATCGAGCCATTAAATTTATTTTTGATTCTCACCGCGTTCTCGACGGGCGCGGTCGCAATGAGCGGCACCGAAGCCATCTCGAACGGCGTTCCCGCGTTCAAGCCGCCCGAAAGCAAAAACGCGGCGCGCACGCTCACGGTTATGGGTACGATTCTCGCCGTCTTTTTTGTGAGCGTTTCGCTGCTCGCGATTTTCTTTAAAACGGACCCGGGTTCTTCCGAAACGATTATTTCGCAATTGGGGCGCGCAGTGTACGGCGATTCGATTTTGTATTATATTTTTCAATTTGCGACCATGGGCATTCTCGTCGTCGCGGCGAATACGGCGTTTGCCGGTTTTCCGCGCCTCGCCTCGATTTTAGCGCGCGACAATTTTATGCCGCATCAATTTTCTTTTCGCGGCGACCGTCTGGCGTTTTCGGTAGGCATTGCGGCGTTGGGCATTGTCGCGGGCTTGCTCATTTTGATTTTTCAAGGCGACGTGCATGGTTTGATTCCCTTGTACGCGATTGGCGTATTTTTGGCGTTCACCTTGTCGCAAACGGGCATGGTGATTCACTGGCGCAAATTGCGGACGGCGGGCTGGAAACGCAGCGCGGTCATTAACGGCATCGGCGCGGTGGCGACGGCGCTCATTTTGGTCGTCGCCACGTTAACGAAATTTACGCATGGCGCGTGGATCGTCATAATTCTCATTCCCCTGTTGGTTGTGATGTTCTCGATGGTGCATCGGCATTACGAGCGCGTGGCGGTTCAATTGCGGATCGAGCCGGGGCAACTGCCGCCGACCACCGTCAAACAATTTGTGCTGGTGCCGATTGATACAGTGACTTATGCTTCACTGCGCGCGCTGTCGTTTGCGCGTTCGATGAAGGAACAAATCATTGCGGTTCATGTGAACACCGACACGGAACGCGCGCAAGAGACCAAAGAAAAAATGGCGCAATATGCGCCCGATATTTCTTTTATCACGCTCGATTCGCCGTATCGTCAGTTTGTGCGTCCGATGGTGGCGTACGTCGAAGCGCTGCACAAGCAAAACCCGGATGTGTTTGTGACGATTATTTTGCCGGAATTTATTCCCGCGCATTTTTGGGAACGCGCGCTGCACGGACGGACCGCGCAGCGTTTGCGCGCGGCATTCGAGACGCATCCGAACGTCGCCGTAGTGATGGTGCCATACTTGTTGGACAGTTAGCCCGTCAGACGGCGCGTCCGGTTCTCTGTCCATCTTTCCCATTGCGACATGCCCGATTCGGCATTATACTTGGGCAGCGGTGGGGGGAATTGGCTGCTTGGCGAAAACCATTTGGCTTGGTTTTGCGGTCGTCGTCTTGACGATACGAGCCGGTGTCGCCCCGCGATATACGGCATCTTTTTTTTAGGCGGTTCTTTATGGCGCAATTGATTCTCTTGGGAACTGGCGCAGCGTGGTGCGGTCCCGAACGTGAAAATACCTTTCTCTTGGTGCGCGGCGCGGCGACCAATCTTTTGATTGATGTCGCCGGCAGTCCGACGCAACGCTTGGCGCAGGTGGGCGTCAGCCCGCATGAAATTGACCACGTTGTGTTGACGCACAATCATCCCGACCACATTTACGGCTTGCCGATTTTCATGCTGAACGCGTGGATGGCGGGGCGGCGCGCGCCGCTGCATGTGTACGGTCTCGCGGATACGCTGCGTTCCGCCAAAGCGTTACTCAGGGCGGTCGGTTTCCGCGCTTGGCCCAACTTGTTCAAAATCAAATATCACACCGTCGTCATTAACAGCGAGGCGACGCTGCCGCGCATTGCCGAGTTTGAGATTAGCGCCCGGCGCGGCAAACATTTTGTGGCGACGATGGGTTTGCGCGTGACGAATCATACGACGGGTAAATGTTTTGCCTATTCGGCGGACACGGCGCCCAGCGCAAACATTGTCGCGCTCGCGCGCGACGCGGATTATTTTTTGCACGAAGCGACGCAGTTGGACGAATCGAACGCGGGGCATTCGAGCGCGGTCGAAGCGGGGCAGGCGGCACACGCGGCGGATGTTGGAGAATTGATTTTGATTCACGTTCCGCCGGAAATCAACGCGTCAAAATGGAAGCGCGCGGCGAAACAAAATTTTCGAGGCAGAGTAACCGTCGCCAATGATTTTGATGTGATCGAGTTTTGAGGAAATAGAAAACCCCGCCGTCGGTGCGGGGTCTTTTGTGAGAGGGTCTTGAAAAATTCTACGCTTTTGTTAGAATGGCGGACAACGAAAACAGGGATGGAGCAAAATTATGACGGATGAACGGGTAGCGCTTGTTACCGGCAGCGGCAAAGGTATTGGACGCGGCATTGCGGAACGCCTCGCGCGCGACGGATTTATCGTCGTCGTAAATTATCGCCGCGACGCGGCGGCGGCGCAAGAGTCGCTGCATCTGGCGCAAAGCGTTTCGCCCCAATCTATCGCGCTGCAAGCCGATGTCGCGACGCCCGAAGGCGCGCAGCAGTTAATCGCGCAAACGCATGAAAAATTTGGCCGCCTGGATGTGTTGGTGAATAACGCGGGCCCTTTTTTGGTAAAGTCGTTGTTTGATACGTCAGTTACGGAATGGCAAGAAATTCTCAACGGCAATTTATCGTCGGCGTTTTATTGCATCAAAGCCGCGCTGCCGCTGATGCGCGAGCAGATGAACGGACATATTATCAATCTCGGTTCGCTCAATTCCGAAAACGCGCGCGGCGCGCCGACGACGACGGCATACAATGTTGCCAAGACTGGACTTGTGGTGTTGTCCAAATCGGTCGCGCGTAACGAAGCGCGATTTGGGATTCGCTGCAATCATATCAATCCCGGTTTTATCGAAACGTATGCGACGACGGATGCCGACCGCCGCGAATTGCCCAGCATTATTCCGCTCGGCGGTTTGGGCAAGGTTCAGGATATTTCCAATCTGGTCGCGTTTTTACTTTCCGAACAGGCAAGCTATATCACCGGCGCGGTGATTAATGTACATGGCGGGTTGTGGGTGTGAGAATTTTCGATTTTCGATTTCTGATTTTCGATTTGAAGGCGGGATGGAAACGTGAGTGAACACCGACTAGCGCGTTTGCGCGAGGAAATGCTAAAGCGCGGCGTGGATGCGGTCGCGGTCGTGCCGTCGGCGAATTTATTTTATCTGACCGGCGTGCAAATGCACTTGTCGGAACGCGTGACGCTGTTGCTTGTGACGCATGATGACGCGCATTTGATTGTGCCGACGCTTGAAGCGCCGCGCGTAGAGGCGCGGGCGCGCGTGCCGTTGAAATTGCACGCGTGGAGCGATGCTGAGTGGGTCAAAGCGGGCTGGGCTTCTCTGGCGCAGCATTGCGCGCTCGACGGACAACACATCGCGGCAGATTATTACAGCGTGCGCGCGTTGGAGTTGATGCAGTTACAAGACGCGGCGCGCGGCGCAAAATTTTCCGATGCGAGTCCGTTGTTTGAGGCGCTGCGGATGACCAAAGACGCGGCTGAAGTGGACGCGATGCGCCGCGCCGCGCGTGTGTTGGAAACTTCGCTGGACGCATTGTTGAAAGAGGTGCGCGTCGGCAAAACGGAAAATGAACTCGCGGCGCGCTGGCAGTGGCTGATGTTTGAACACGGCGCGGACGGGATTCCAGAGGCGCCGATTGTGGCGAGCGGCTCAAATTCCGCGCTGCCGCACACCACCGCCACCGCACGCGAAATTCAAAACGGCGATTTGGTTATTTTTGACGGGTGGTGCGCGGTGGACGGCTATTTCGGCGACATTACGCGCGCGTTCGCCATCGGGAATGTGTCGGATGAATTAAAGCGCATTTACGATTTGGTCCTGCGCGCAAATGAAGCGGGCAGGGCAGCGGCAAAACCCGGCGCGCAATGTCAAGACGTGGACCGCGCCGCGCGCAAAATTATCGCGGACGCGGGTTACGGCGAGTACTTTGTGCATCGCACGGGACACGGCTTGGGGTTGGAGGTGCATGAAGCGCCGAACATGGTCGAAGGGGATACGCGCATTCTCGCGCCCGGCAATACATTCACCGTCGAACCGGGGATTTATCTGGCAGGCAATGGCGGCGTTCGTATCGAAGACGATGTTGTAGTTACCCAAGATGGAAGTGAGACGTTGATGACGTACCCGCGCGAAATGCGTGTGCTATAATCGGGCATGCTTGATTGGCGTACGAATCCGCGCCGCTAAACCCGCACTAAAACTCTCACCGCGTAGGCGCGTGTCACCTACGCGGTTTTGTTTCCGATGAATTCAAACGCGCGTTACAATTTTTTTCGCACCTGCGTCGCCATTCTCGCCGCGTTGACGGCGCTGCTCATTGTCGTGCCGTTGGTCTATGATTTGGCGGGCGTTCGCACCAATCTCGAAGAAATTATTGCGCCGACGCGCGCCGCCGTAACGCAGCGTAAAACGCGCGCGGCGCGCGCGCCGACCGCAACGGCGGAACCGCAGCCCGCGACAATGACGCCCACTTCCATTCCGCCCACGCCCGTTCCGCCGCAGCCGGCGGTCGCCGTATTGAATAACATTCCCGTTGAACGTTTGCTCGTCTTGAACGCCGCAACGCGCGCGCATGTGCGCGATATTTTCGCGCAGGGACAGGCGCAGGGGCGCAATGCGCGCGTCTTTTCCAAAGTCGGCGACAGCACGATGGTGTATCCGCCCTTTATGGTGGTCTTTGACCACAAACTGTATCGGCTCGGCAAGTTCGCGTATTTGCAGCCGACGATTGATCATTACGCGGGCGCGCTGGGGCGCACGAGCGCGGCGGTGAAAAAAGGGATGCACACGTGGTCGCAATTCGATCCCGCGTGGTCGGCGTCTGAATTGTGCGCGCCGAATGAGGGACCGCTGGCGTGCGAAATTCGTTTGAACAATCCCGCCATCGCCATCATTCGGCTCGGCGCGAACGATACCGAATTTCCGCGCGAGTTTGAACGCAATCTCAATGCGATTGTGCGCTATTGTTTGGAACGCGGCATTATTCCGGTGCTGGGTACTAAACCGGACCGGTTGGAAGGCGAATCGAATCTGCTCAATCACATTGTGCGAAAGACGGCGGCGGCGCACAACATTCCCTTGTGGGATTATGATTTGATTGCAGGCACAGTGCCGGGACGCGGCTTGGAGCCGGATTTGGTTCACATGCAGGGGGGGGGGACGCGCGATTATACGTCGCCGGAAGCCATGCGCGCGGGCGATGCGCTGGAAGATTTGACCGCCTTGATGATGCTCGACACCTTGCGGCGCGAATTAGAAATGCGCTAATTCATTTCAAATTAAAACCCCGTCGCATGACGGGGTTTCTTTATGGCGCAAGGGGCTGTTCCAGTGTGGCGGTAATCAAGTTCGTGTAAAATTGCGCGCCTTCGGGCCGCAAATGAATGCCGTCCTTCCAAAACCATTCGGGATGCGCCGCGCTCGCGCTGTTCCAATCCACAATTTGGACATTCGGATACAACCGTGCGCCTTCAAACAACGCGCTGTTGTTGGCGTCCTGCCACTTGCGCGGCACCTTTGTCGTGAGAAATACCACGCGCGGCGTGTCCGCCAAGATATTCATCATTTCTTGAAATTGTTTTGTCGTGAACGTGCCATTGTTGCCGAGATGAATAATGATGACAGGGGGCAAACGATTTTCATCTTTGTACGCTTGCAGCAACCGAATCGCGGTAGAAACTTGACGCCCCAATTTCGCGTCCACCAAAATTGCGTTGACCGATTTGCGTAAATAATTGGACGCGCCCAACATGACCGAATCGCCAAGCGCCAAGACTTGGACTTGGCTCGGATGGGGAATTGGCACAGTCGGCGCAATGACCGGGGCTTGTGCGGACGCGGCAGGTTTGGGCGGCGTGATAGGTTTCAAGACCGCATCTTGCGCGCGGTGAATTTCGCCGGTCGTCAAACAATTGACGCGACACGCTCCGCTGCGTTTTTGTTCGCGCCAAAGATAGACGCCGAGCGCGCTTTCAAAATCATTTTCCGCCGCGTCCATTTTCGCCGCGTCGGTTGCGCGCGCGGTAGCCGTTGGCGTTGCGGCGAGACGCAATTTGCGTACCCACGCATCAACGACCTCGCCGCGCGCGAGATTCAATTTATTGACCCACGCGTCAACGACCGGCGGCGCGCTCACGGCAATACTTGCCGCGTCAATTATTTCTGTATCCGTCGGCATAAGGTCGGCGGGCATTACAAACGAAACCGAAGTCATTTCTGACGAAACGGGTGAGCCGACTTGGTCGGCAGCGCTTGCGATTGGTTCCGACGCGCGCGGCATTTCAAGCGGCAGGGGCGCGCTCTGTTCTTCCGGCAGCGTCAGAACGTCGGCAGACTGTTCCGACGCGCGCGGCATTTCAAGCGGCTGCGGCGCGCTTGGGTCGTCCGGCAGCGCCAAGACGTAATCGGGTTGTTCTGGCATTTGCGCGTTCGCCACTGCATTGCCCAGCGCGATTCCGCCCAGGAGCGTCAAGCCCGCCACAACCAAAGTTGCCATCCCGAAACCCCATCGCCGCGCGCCGCGCGTTTGGGTCCATCCATTCCAAGTGCGTCCGAGAATGCCGCCGCGAATTGGACTTTCGATCAAGCGAAAAGAGATTTCGGCGAGCAGGAACGTCAGCGCGAAACGGAACCCCAAGAGTGACGCGCCTTCAAGTGTGGTATCCAATTGCGGACGCGTGAGCATAAACACGGGCCAGTGCCACAAATACAAACTGTACGAGCGCAGACCAATCCATTGCAGAATGCCAATGCTTAAAAGCGGACCGAGCGCCGGCGATTTGGGATGCACCACCGCGGCGATGAGAAACGCGGTCGCAACCGATACGAGTAACATACCGCCTTGATACAAAAACGGATTGAACTCGTCCATAGACAAGAACGCGGCGCCGATGCCCAAGAATGCCAGAAACCCAACTCCATCCAACAGCCAATGCCGTCGGGCGCGTTTTGTTTCGGATGTTTGCGGCGACCACACAAACGCGAGCGCCGCGCCAATCAACAAACCAAAGGCGCGCGTGTCCGTACCGTAATACACGCGCGAAGGATCTGTGTCGGGATGATACAACGCGCCCATCCACAACGCGGACAACGTCGCGCCGAGCATCAATACGAGCAGCGCGCCGCGTGTTTTCAAACGCACGAGGAGAAACGCGAAAACAAGGGGCCAGAGCAAATAGAATTGCTCTTCGACCGCCAGCGACCACAAATGCTGTAACAGCGAGGGCCGTCCGATGGTTTCAAAATAACTTTTTTGCGCCGCAATCAAATACCAATTTGTGATATAGGTCAATGCCGCGACCACATCGCCGCGAATCGTCGCCACTTCGTCGGGCAGGAACGCCACCATCCAGACCAACACCGCCGCGAGCATCACAAACAATGCGGGCAAGAGCCGCCGCGCGCGCCGCCGCCAAAAATTTCCAAAACTGATGGCGCCGTGTTTGCGATATTCGTTTCGCAGTAGCAGCGTAATCAAATAACCGCTGACGACGAAAAAGACTTCGACGCCGAGAAAACCGCCGGGCAGCCACACCAGATCGGCGTGATAAACAAGCACGGCGAGAATCGCCAGCGCGCGCAAGCCGTCCAAGCCGGGCAAATAGCCGGAACGGGTCGGGTTTGGAGGCGCGACCATTTGGCGCGCGCGCGCGGTCAATTTCACAAACATTTTTCTTTGGATTATAGAACAGAATTCAGATCCAAGACGTTGGAATTATGTTCAAGGTTTCAAAAAAAAGCAAACAGCCCTGCCTTTGCGTTAGGGTAACTGCAAAAAGCGCGCCCTAGATTTGCCCTTTGGCGTTTATGCGATAGGATGCGTTCAAAATTTCACGCTGCATCAAAAAAGGAGCAAGGCAAATTGTGATGAGAATCAAATTCACGCCGCAGCCCGCGCATGTCTGAATCCACTTTGTTCTCGGCGCGCGCGACGGGGGGGTATCGCGTCCGTAATCCGGGCCGTCGGCAGTTTGCGCGCCTCGCGTTTGCATTGACCGGCTGGCGCGTTTCAATCGAGCATCCTGTGCCTGCGAAATGCATAGTCATCGGCGCGCCGCACACTTCGGGCGCCGACCTGTTTGCGACATGGTTTTTGATGTTGGTCACCGGAATGAATTTTTCATGGGCTGCCAAAGATGAATTATTTTTTCCGCCTTTGGGATGGTTCTTGCGCGCGATTGGCGGCATTCCCGTCAACCGCCGCGCCCGCACCGATTTTGTCGGGCAGATGGTCAAACATTTTGAAACGCGCGACGCGTTTGTTCTGGGCATTGCGCCCGAAGGCACGCGCGGGACAAAAACATTTTGGAAGACCGGTTTTTATTTTATCGCCTTGCGCGCCAATGTGCCGATGGTTTTTGGTTATGCGGACTATCAGCGCAAGGTGGTTGGCTTTGGGCCCATGATGATGCCGAGCGGCGACTTGGACGCCGATTTTGAACATATCAAAAGATATTACAGCGCGATTCCCGGCCGCTTTCCCGAACGCCAAGGCGAGATTCGTCTCAAACCGCCCGAAAAGACCGCAGAGAGCGACCTGCCAAGTCAAGCGAGTACGACAAATTTGTAATTTGTCTGTTCTTGGCAAAAAAATGCGCGCGCCGCAAATTCGGCGCGCGCATTTTTTATAAAGCGTTACGGCACATAATCGTTGGTGAACGCTTTGGTCACGTCCACGTTTGTCTTGATGAATCCTGCCTCGCGCATAAATTTTTCCATCGCCTGCCAATCGGCGAGCCGCGTTTCGCCGAGCCGCGTATTTTTCCACAATGGAATGGAGGCAAGCAAGACCGCTTTGCTCGTCGCCAAATTGGCGCCGCCCGCTTCGGGCACGCGCTGAATCGCAATTTGCAGCGCTTCATCGGGATTGTTGATGGTATCTTGGACCCCGCGCGTCAATGCGCGCACAAAACCGCGCGCAAGGTCGGGATGATTTTTCAACGTCGCTTCATTGGTCGCAACGCCATTGCCGACCAACTGCGCGTATTCCCACGTATTGATGCTGTTGATTTTTTTGCCCGCGAGTTCCAACTGGACCGGCTCGTTATTGGCGTACGCGACGGCGGCGTCCACCGTACCTTGACTGAGCGCTTGCGCTTGCGTAAAACCGATATTGTCAACGGTCATGTCTTGTTCGTTCAAACCGCTGGCATACAACAGCGCGCGCCACGCGGTGTAGGATGCGCCAAACAAACCGGGCAAGCCCACCTTTTTGCCTACGAGGTCTTGGGGCGTTTTGATATTTTTTTCAGCCAGCGAAACCACCGCAATCGGAAACGCATTGTACCAATTGCCGATATAGACAATCGGCACCGCTTGCGAACGCGCCTGCAAAATTTGGTCGCCCGTCACAATGGCAAACTCGGCTTGATTCGCGCCGACGAGTTTCACGCCGTCAAATTCAAAACCCCAATTGTAATTGACTTGAATGCCTTCTTGCGCGAAATATCCTTTCTGCTCCGCGACAAAAAAGGGCGCGTATTGCACGTTCGGGATATAGCCCATGACCAACGTGACCGGCGTCAAGGGCGCGGCGGTGGGCGTCGGCGCGTTGGATGGCGCGCATGCCGCGATAAATAAATTTGCCATTAACGCCGCCAGCGCAAACGAAAATAGTTTGTACATCAACTTGTCCTCCCGCGAGTCTGGCTCGCCAAAAAATAAAATGCCCCGCAACCGTTTCGGGGCAAGGGCGAGCGGACGCGCGGCGATATGGCGCCGCGCGCGTGCGTCAAAACAAAACCCCGAACAAAAAAATTTTGTTCGGGGCGGGACGCACGCTTGAACGCATTAGCTGCCAGCGCGCACAACGCAAACACGCCGCATGTCAAACATCAAACATGCGGACGCGCACCTCTTTCATCCGGACTGTACCGTCGGCTTTGGAATTTCACCAAATCCTGCAACAATTTGTGAGCGCAAACGATTTGCCTGCGTGTTTGCGCCAAAAGCCACGAATCGTCGCTCGTGGGCTGTACCACCGATCGGGAATTTTTGAGCGTCGTTTTTTGGCGCCCAAATCACCCTGCCCCGAGGTCGTATTCAGTTGCGTACGATTCTACCGACAACGCGGCCGCGCGTCAAATTTTTATTTCAGCGCGGGAGATACCGCCACGGCATCAGGACGCGCTCCAGAATGGCGACGATGACATACATGGTCAGGTTCATAAAAATCAGCGCGACGATTCCGGCAAACAGCAAGGGCGTATCGAATTGGCCGCGCGCGAAATTTAACAAAAAGCCGATGCCGCGATCCGCCCAAAACAATTCGACGACGAGTACGCCAATCACCGCCAGCGTCAAACCGATGCGGACGTTGCCGAACAGGTACGGCAAACTCGCGGGAACTTCGAGCTGCAAAAAAGTCTGGCGTGAAGTGGCGGCGAACGAACGCATCAAAATACGCTCTTCGGCGCCAATGTTACGCAGCGCGGCGATGGTGTTGACGAGCATCGGAAAGAACGCGACGAGCGCGCCCATCAACGCGTTCGACCAATAGCCGTTGCCGAACAGAATCAAGACAAAGGGCGCGATGGCGAAAATGGGGAGCGATTGCGAGGCGATGATAAAAGGCGAGACCGCTTTTTCGAGCAGCGGCGATTTGGCGAGGAAATAACCGAGCGTCGAAGAAAATGCGAACGCGATAAAAAACGCGACGAGCGCTTCGCTCCATGTAATCCAGACGTGACGCGTCAAGACGCCGTCCGCGATGGCGGCGAACAAACGCTGCCCAATCACGCTCGGCTTGGGCAGGAAAAAGGTCGGCACATTTTGGACGGTCGCCAAAATTTCCCACAGCAACAAAAAGATGAGGATGACAGCCAGGATGATTGCCGCTTGCTTGGCGGCTGCGACAAGAATGACTGCGGGCGCGACGGTTGGCTGCGTTGCGCCCTGCCGATATTCGATGCGCTCGTAAGTTTCCATGTGAAAAAAGGGTGGCGCAAAAAAAGATGGACTCTTGACCAGAGTCCATTGTGCCAAGCGCCCGCGGACGGTCTCGAACCGCCGACCTTTTGTTTCGAAGACAAACGCTCTATCCGACTGAGCTACGCGGGCAATTCCGAAACAACGCGATGATAACGTACATCAAGACGCGGGTCAATTCAACGGCGCGCCGCTTCTTTGGCGCGTTTCTCGAGCAGCAAAGCAAAAGCCCCATCCCACGGCGTGCCCCAATCGCGTTTGGGCAGCGTGACTTTTTGCAAATGTTTTGCCATGTCCCGGACGGCGGGGGGGACGAGCTGCCATTTGTTTTCCACTACCGCTTGTTCCAATTTCGCCGCGGCGGCTTTGGTCCACAACCATTCGTGACGAAAGCGGTCGGCTTTGAGCCAATAATCGCGCTTTTCCCATGCGGTACACGTTTCGTCAATCGTACTGTCAATTTGTTGCAGCGTCAACACAATAAACGCGGTGAGGTCGCGCGTTTGGTCGTCCACTTTTTTCTTGCCCACCAGCTCGCGCATTGCCAGCGCCGTAGCTTTGACGTAACGGTCACGGCGTTTGCCGGCATTATCGGGATTAATCAGATTGCTCAAATCGAAACTCCTCAACAGGATGAGAATATGGGTTAGCTGTCGTGTTGGCGGACGCGTCCATTGCGCCGCAAAAAAAAACGCCTTAGTCGGCGACTAAAGCGGGTTCGTGTATTGAAAAAAGGGTGGCTGATGGGTCTTGAACCCACAACCCTCGCATCCACAGTGCGATGCTCTGCCGATTGAGCTACAGCCACCGTAACGCAAAATAGTATAGCACAAATGCGCGCCGCCGCAAAAAAATTTTCGCGGCGCTTGACTTTTTTTTCACGCCGACGCGCCGCGC
>Ga0226835_1000917_pt1 | contig 21128 bp, 17 predicted proteins | sample LAC_MetaG_1_FD_163627 | JGI IMG/M metagenome (GOLD analysis project Ga0226835, IMG submission 163627) | Anaerobic ammonium oxidizing microbial communities from anammox membrane bioreactor (MBR) in UC Berkley, California, United States -... | ecosystem: Engineered > Bioreactor > Anaerobic >...
ATCCCGGCTCGCGGATCTCGCCTCCGCCCACCCTCCCGGTCCGCGTGGGTTGAAGAGGGTGTGGCGGGGCAGGGCCCGGTGCGGTCACATCCCGAGCTCTCTGTGTCGCGGGGCTCCGCGTCCCGCCACGGCGGCGGGAGGCTTCAGGGCAAGGCTGCCAGCAGGCGCCGGGCGGCCTGCTGGCCGGCGCGCACGGCGTAGTTCTGCCCACGGTCCTCGGGGTAGATCTGGGCCATGCAACAGTGGTAGAGCCCCGGCCAGGGGGTGGCGAAGGGGGGGATGACCCGGGAGTACATGGGGGGCACCACCGGCTGGGCGTAGGCGGCGCGAAACACGTGGCGCGCCAGCACCCAGGAGTCATCAAAGGCCGGGTTGAGGAGCTGGAGGAAGGGCCGGTAGAGCGCCCACAGCTCGCTGTCCCGCATGGTCCAGGCAGGGGCGCCGGGGAAGAGGTACTTGGAGAGGTACACGATGACCCGGCCGCCGTAGCGCTGGGCGGGGATGTAGTTGGTGTGCTCGATGACCCCGCCGAAAGGAAAGGCGGCGTCGGCGATGTTGAGCCAGTAGTAGGGGGTGAGGGAGCGGCTGAGCTCCAGGACCATGCACAGGGCGGCGGTCCCCTCGAGCGGGGCGAGGAGCCGGCGGTAATCATCGGGGAGGGTAGGGCCGGCGACCTGGAGAAGCTCCTCGGGCGAGCCGGTGAAGAGCACCAGGGGGAAGTCGAACTCCTGCCGGCGCACGGTCAGACGAATTCCGCCCGCCGCGGGGGCGAGGCGGCGCACCGGGCTGGCGAGATGTAGGGTCACCCCCAGTTCGCCGAGGCGCCCTGCCAGGGCGTCCACCAGCTGCCCGAAGCCCCCCCGCATGTAGCCGAGCCGCTCCCCCAGCCCCGAGGCGGAACGGGAGCGGCCCCGCAGGTAGACCTTGCGCCACAGCCACGCCATGGAAACCGTCGTGGCGCGGTCGGCGAACTTTTGCTCCAGGAGCGGGCCCCACACCCTTTCCCAGACGGCCCTGCCGGCCCACCGCCGGATCCACTCGGCGGCGGTGACGCGCTCGAACTCGGCCAGGTTGTCCCGGTGGCGCAGGTACAGGGTGGTGAGAGCGAAGCGCAGCTTGGCGGGCCAGGGGAGGGGGCGAAAGCGCAGGAGCGAGGCGGGGGTGCCGAAGTCCCACAGTCGCCCCCGGCAGTACATGCCCATGCGGGAGGGTAGCCATTCGATGGTCGAGCCGAGGCCCAGCTCCTCGGCGAGCTCCACGTAGTCGGTGTCGGTGGTGAAGAGGTGATGGTAGAAGCACTCCAGCGGCTCGCCCCCCACCTCGAACATGGCCACCAGGCCGCCGGGCGCGGGCCAGCGCTCGAATACCTCCACCTGCCAGCCGGCCTGGGCCAGGCGGTAGGCCGCCACCAGGCCGGTCAATCCGGCTCCGACAATGGCGCAGGACGGACGCATGGGGGCATCCTAGCGCAGCAGGACGGGCTTCGACACCGGGGGCTCCCTTTTTTTGCGTAACCTGCGCCCCACCTTGCAGCGGCGGCCGGTCCGGGTGGACTCGCCGAATGAGATAAGGAAACGGCGCACCCACCGTCGCGTATGATTGGTCGCACCGTGAGAAGGAGGTCCGTCGCGTGGATGGTGGGGATGGCCGCGATGGTGGCGAGCACGATCTGGCTATACTCCCCGGTCCTCAGCCTGGAGCTTTTGGGTGACGACTACCACTGGGTGCAGCACGCCCATCGCGCCCTCCATCACCCCTGGCTCCTGCTGGCGGATCTGGACTCGTTTTACCGCCCCGCCAGCACCTGGACGCTGGCGGTGGACCGGCTGCTGTGGCCCTGGTGGCCGCCCGGGTACCACGCCACGAACCTGGCTCTCCATGGGTTGACGGCCCTGCTCCTGGTTGCGGCGGCGAGGCGGCTGGGCCTTGCCCCGGGCCCGGCTCTCGCGGTCGGGTGGTTATGGGCCTTTTCCCCCTGGGCCTGCGAATCTGCCATTCAGGTGGCCATTCGTTTCGAGAGTTTGCTGCTGGCGGCCTGGTGTCTGATGATCCTGCTCTGGCCCGGCAAGGACGAGGGGTGGAGGCCAGTGCGGATTGGGGGAGTAGCGGCCGCCGTGGCGCTCGCCATGGCCAGCAAGGAAACGTGGGCGGTGACCCCGGCGCTGGCGTGGCTGCTGGAACGCTTCCAGCGTGGTCGACGCGGGCGGGAGGCATTGCTGGTGCCAGCCCTGCTGGCGTCGCTGGCGTTGCTCTATAGCTCGGTGTACTTTTCGTTCTTCCCTTCGGACAAGGGGTACTTCCAGTGGCAGGCGGCGACGTTCGCCAAGATCCCTCAACAGCTGGCCGGCTTTTTCTGGCTCGCTCCCCATCGTCCGGCGGAGTTCATCTTTTCAATTCCTCTGTCCCTGGCCGTCCTGGCCACGGTGGCCCTGGGTTGGCTGGGGTGGCGGAGCGCGTCGCCGGCGATGACCGTGGGCCTGGGGCTGCTCCTCCTGCCGGCGCTGCCGACTCTGGGTGTGCCGCTGCTGCCGCTGCGCCACTGCGCAGCTCCCTACGCCGGCTTTCTCCTGCTCGTCGCCGGCGCCCTCGCAGAGCTTTCTCGCCGGCTCGGGCCGCGAGCTCGCCCGGTGGCCTGGGGGGTGGCGGCGGCGATTGCCGCCCTGGCGGCGGTAGGGGGGGCGTTGGTGGTGCGGGCCGAACTGGAGGACGCCCGCCGTCTTTCTGCCGCTCACCAGGTGGTGCTGGCGCACGCCCGCCAGGTGGCATGGATGTTGTCCGAGGAGCGGCCGGTCCTGGTGGTACGTGCGGAGGGCACGAACGTTCTGAAAGAGCTGGGGGAGAGCTATCTCGGCTGGCCGAAACTATTGTACGTGCGGGAAAAGGACCCCGCTGCCCTGATCGACGCGGCGGCGCTGTTCTGGTGGGTACGGGCCCGACCTGGCGAGGACGTGGTCAGGCGCGATGATCCGATGGCCGCCGACCTGCATCGCCCGGGGGAGGTGCTCATCTACACCGAGGGGGGGTTTCGCCGCGTTGCAGCGCCGGTGGACGATGTGGCCGCCGAAGCCCGCATTCTCGCCGCCCGCCGGGTGCGCTTTCGGGTCATCGAGCTGCGACGGTGGCAACGCGCTCAGTTGACCTCGCCATCGTCGTCGGTGAGGAAACCAGGCAAGGCGTAGCGGCCCTCGACCTGGAAGGTCGGAGTGGTGCCCGTCGCCTCCACCTGCCAGCGCTGGTAGAGGTGTTCCGGGAGCTCGGCGAGGAATCGGGAGGGCTCCAGGATGACGTCCACCCGGTAGCGGTCGCGGGCCACGAAGGGGTAGCACAGCAGCAGCGCATCCCTGGCCCGGGTGCAGGCGACGTAGAAGAGCCGCCGCTCCTCCTCCTCATCCTCGGCGCGGGCGGAGGGAAAGCGCCCCTCGGCCAGCCAGACGATGAACACCACCCGCCACTCCAGTCCCTTGGCCTGGTGCACGGTGGAGAGGGTGACCTTCTGCTTTTCTCCCTCCACCGCCGCCACGTCCTCTCCCGAGAGCTCGTTCATCAGGGTGACCTCGTCGAGAAACGCCGACACCTCCTCGTACCCGTCGGCGAAGATGGCCAGCTGTTCGAGGTCATCGAGGCGCGAGGCGGCGTTGTCGAGGCTGGCGCGTACGTACTCCCGGTACCCGGAGCCCACCACCTCGCGCACCATTTCCCCCGGACGGGCGCGCAGCCGCTCCAGCCGGCCGACCAGCTGACCCAGCTCGGCGGCGGAGCGGGCCGCCGCTGCCGGCAAACCCGTCCCGGCGGGGTCGAGGTGCAGCATGGCGTGAAGCGGATCCCCCGACGCCCGCAGCTCGACCCACAGTCGGGCCACCAGCCGCTGTCCCAGGCGCGGCCGGAGCCTGGCCATACGGGTGAAGGCCACCTCGTCGGCGGGGTTGGCCACGAAGCGCAGGTGGGCGAGGACGTCCTTGACGTGTCGCTGCTCGAAAAAACGCAACCCCGAACGCACCTCGTAGGGGATGTTGCGGCGCGCCAGCTCGACCTCCACCTCCAGGGAGTGGGAGTGGTTGCGGTAGAGCACGGCGATCTCGGACAGCGAGACCCCCTCATCGATCAGTTCCAGGATATGGGAAGCCACGAAGGCGGCCTGATCCTCAGGGGACGGGGCGGCACACACCACCGGCAGCTCGCCGCCCTCCCGCGCGGCCCGCAGGTTCTTGGGAAACTGTCTCTCATTGTGAGAGATGGAGGCGTTGGCCAGATGCAGGATGGGCGGCAGGGAGCGGTAGTTGGTTTCCAGTCGGAAGGTGACGCAGTCGGGGTAGCGCTCGGGGAAGGTGAGGATGTTGGCGAACTCGGCGCCGCGAAAGGCGTAGATGGACTGGGCGTCATCGCCCACCACCACGAGGTTGCGCCCGCCGCCCAGCATGGTATCGACGATGTCCGCTTGCAGCCGGTTGGTGTCCTGGTACTCGTCCACCAGAATGTGAGCAAAGCGCGCCTGCAGTGCCTGCCGGGTCTCGGCGTGGCGGCGCAGCAGGAGCAACCAGTTCAGGAGCAAGTCGTCGTAGTCCATGAGGTTGCCGGCCCGCTTGCGCTCCAGATAGCGGCGAAAGACCTCGACGATGGTATCGGTATCGGAGGCGAACTGGGGGAAGCGAAGCGGCACCACCTCGGCCAGGCTGCGGCCGGTGTTGATACACAGAGAGTACAGCTCAACGAGCTGCGCGGCCCCCGGAAGCCGCCGGGCCGGGGGGGTGGGGACCACGTCGGCCAGGGCGGCCCCCATCAGGTCGCGGGCGTCCTCCCGATCGAGGATGCCGTAATTGGGCCGATAGCCGAGCTGTTCGGCCCAGCGTCGCAGCAGGCGGTTGCCCACCGAGTGAAACGTCCCGCCCATCACTCGACTGGCGTCCCGTCCCAGAAGCCTTCCCACCCGTTCCAGCATTTCCCGGGCGGCGCGGTTGGTGAAGGTGAGCAGCAGCACCTCGACAGGCTTGACGCCGTCCTCCAGCAGGCGGGCGACGCGGTAGACCAGCGTGCGGGTCTTTCCGGACCCCGCTCCGGCCAGCACCAACATGGGGCCGCCGGGGTGCATCACCGCCTCGAGCTGCTCCCGGTTCAACTCGCTGGCGTAGTCGATGCGGCGCCGGGCCGCGGGGGTGGCCCGCAGGGCAACACGCCGGGGAGCAGGTGGGTGTGGCATCGCGGGGAGGATAGCGCAGCGCCCCCTGGCGGGTCGCAGCTGGCGCGCAGATTTCACACGCCCAGGCTGGTTGTCATGACTTGTGCATCCACGTACAATGCCGCTGGCGCGGGGGGGCCGGCTCGTCGCCCAGTGGGAAGCAGATGCCGCCGCGGCGCCTGTTCCCCGCGCGGGAAGAGAGGGGTCAGCGTGTTCACCATTCTCAAGAAGGAAGAGATCGGCCCCAAGTTCTGGCGCTTTCTCATCGCAGCGCCGGAGATTGCCCGCAAGCACCGTCCGGGGCAGTTCGTCATGGTGCTCATCGACGAGGACGGCGAGCGCATCCCCCTCACTCTGGCCGACTCGGACGCCGAGGCCGGGACGATTACCCTGGTGGTGCAGGAGGTGGGCAAGACCACCATGCAAATGGGGGCCCTGCCCGAGGGCTTCCGCTTGATGTCGGTGGTGGGTCCGCTGGGTGCGCCGACCCACATCGAGAAGGTGGGGACAGTGGTGTGCGTGGGGGGCGGCGCCGGGATTGCACCGCTGTTGCCCATCGCCCGGGGTATGAAGGGGATCGGCAACCGGGTGATTTCCATCCTGGGGGGGCGTACGAAGGAGCTGGTGATCCTGCGCACCGAGATGGAGGGGGCCTCCCACGAGGTGATCTACACCACCGACGACGGCTCTTTCGGGCGCAAGGGGCTGGTCACCCACGCCCTCACCGATCTGATTGCCGAGCGGGGAAAGCCCGAGCTGGTGGTGGCCATCGGACCGGCCATCATGATGAAGGTGGTCTCGGACCTCACCCGCCAGCACGGCATCAAGACGCTGGTGTCCCTCAACACCATCATGATTGACGGCACCGGGATGTGCGGCGGTTGCCGCGTCACCGTCGGCAACGAGGCCAAGTTCGTGTGTGTGGACGGCCCCGAGTTCGACGGCCACGCGGTGGATTTCGACCTCATGATGAAGCGCCTGCGTACCTACCTGCCCGAGGAGCAGGTGGCGCGCGAACGCTACCTGCGCAGTGAACACACCTGCCAGGCTCTCAAGGGAGTGGACCATGCCTGAGACGTTCGCCGGCCTGCCCGAGCTGCCCAAGAAGGATCGCCTCAAGATCCCCCGCCACCCCATGCCCGAACAGGCGCCAGCCGAGCGCATCCGCAACTTCTCCGAGGTGGCGCTGGGGTACACGCCGGAGACGGCCATGGAGGAGGCGCAGCGCTGCCTGCAGTGCAAGGAGCAACCCTGCGTGGCCGGCTGCCCGGTGGGCATCGATATTCCCGCCTTCATCGACCTCATTCGCCGCGGCGACTTCGCCGGGGCACAGGCCAGAATCAAGGAAACCAATACCTTGCCGGCCATCTGTGGACGCGTCTGCCCGCAGGAGGACCAGTGCGAGGTGGTGTGCGTGACCGGCAAGAAGTTCAAGCCCGTGGCCATTGGTCGGCTGGAGCGCTTCGTGGCCGACTGGGAAATGGCCTCGGGTGAGGTGGCCATGCCCGAGTGCGCCCCCTTCAGCGGTCACAAGGTGGCCATCGTGGGCTCCGGCCCCGCCGGGCTGACCTGCGCCGCCGAGCTGGCGCGCATGGGCCACAAGGTGACCATCTTCGAGGCCTTGCACAAGGCCGGGGGAGTGCTGGTGTACGGCATCCCCGAGTTCCGCCTGCCCAAGGCCATCGTGGACTACGAGATCGCCAACCTGGAGCGGATGGGGGTGGAGATCCGTACTTCCTTCGTGGTCGGCAAGACCGCCACCGTCCACGAGCTGTTCCACGAGATGGGGTACGACGCCATCTTCGTGGGCACCGGGGCGGGGCTGCCCTACTTTCTGGGCATCCCCGGGGAAAACTACATCGGCGTGCTCTCCGCCAACGAGTTCTTGACCCGGGTCAACCTCATGAAGGCCTATCGCTTCCCCCTCGCCGACACGCCCGTGCGGCTGGGGCGGCGGGTGGCGGTCATCGGCTCGGGCAACGTGGCCATGGATTGCCTGCGCTGCGCCAAGCGCCTGGGCGCCGAGGAGGTGATCTGTGTTTATCGGCGCACCCGCGCCGAGTCCCCGGCCCGCGCCGAGGAGCTGGAGCGTGCCGAGGAGGAGGGGATCGATTTCCGCTGGCTGTCGGCCCCCCTGGAGATCTTCGGCAACGACGAGGGGTTCGTCACCGGGATGCGCATCCAGCGCATGGAGCTGGGGGAGCCCGACAGCTCCGGTCGGCGGCGGCCGGTGCCCATCGCCGGGTCCGAGTACGAGATCCCCATCGACACCGTCATCGTGGCGGTGGGCCAGGGGCCCAACCCCCTGGTGACCCGCACCACACCGGGGCTGGAGCTCAACCGCCACGGCTGCATCGTGGTGGACAAGGAGACGCAGATGTCCTCCATCCCCGGGGTATTCGCCGGGGGGGACATCGTCACCGGCGCGGCCACGGTGATCCTCGCCATGGGCGCTGGCAAGCAGGCGGCGGCGGCGATCCACCAGTGGCTGGGCAAGCTGGAGCGGGGCGAGGTGTCCAAGCCGTGGCTGGAGAGCCCGGCGGTGGCCTGAGCGGGTGAATCCGTTTCCCCCCTCGACCCGCCACGAACTCCCGGGCTGGCTGCTGTTCTGGGCGGCGCTGGAGCCGCGCACCGGCGCCGACGCGCAGCTGGCCGAGCTGCGCCGGGAGGTGACGGCCAGGGCGCGCGTCAGCCACACCCTCGATCGCCTGTCGGAGCACCCCACGGTGGCGGCGTTGCGGCGCCTGTACCGGCAGGCCGGGTGCGACCCCACCCGCTACCGGCCCTCCTCGGAGGCGCTGCTGCGCCGCCTCCTCAAGGGGGAGGAGCTGCCGTCCATCCACCCCCTGGTGGACCTCAACAACTGCCTGTCGGCGGAGCTGGCGGTCCCGGCCTGCGTCATGGATGTGCGCTTCCTGCGACCGCCCTTCGTATTCCGCGCCGGCCGGCCGGGGGAGGCCTACGAGTCCCTGCGCGGGCCCTTCAATCTCGATGGCAAACCTCTACTGGTAGATGAGCTGGGCCCCTGCGACACCCCCATCACCGGGGGGGTGCGGGTGAAGGTGCGGGAGGATTCGTGCCAGGTGTGGCTGGTTGCCTACATGCCGGCCGGCGTGGTGGGGGAGGAGTGCGCCGGCGGCGCGCTGGCGGCACTGCTGGCCCGGGCGCCGGTCGCCGAGATAGCCGCCACCGGCGCGACCGGCCCGTGAGGGCGGGGGCGGCCGCCCCTCTCCCGGTCGGGGTCGGCTTTTCTACCCTCGCCGCCGAGTGGCCGCCGCCCGCCGCCACAGTCTGCGGCAACGCCCCGGCAGCTCGCCCACGCGGCCGTCTACCGCCGCCAGAAGGGCCGCGGGGGAGGGCTCGAGCCCCAGCACCTGCTCGATATCCCACATGTCCTGGGGACCTCCGGCGTACAGCTTGAGCAGCACCAGACCCACCGCGTTCGCCACGGGGACGGAGGCCCCCCCCAGATCGTGGGGGATCGCCTCGGCCAGGACGCGCCCCTGCCACGGGGCCTCCCCCACCAGCAGGTCCACCGGGCGGTCCCCCTCGCGGGTGATGCGCACCACCCCCGCGATAGGGTCCTGGATGTCCCCGACATGCACCTCGACCTTGGCCCCCCCACGGGCGAGGGGGTCCCAGAATGACCCGACCAGTACCCGGCGGTCGGTGGTGAGCAGGTCCAAATCCTGGGTGGAGCGGGCCACCCCCAGCACCGCCAGGGCGGCAGCACCGATGACGGCGTGGGGGACCTCCCGCTGGCGGAGGAGCAGGCTCACTTCGGCGAGCAGCTTCACAGGGACTCCGTCAGGCAGCGGCAGGGCGCCCGCCCGACCTGCCGCGCCCGGCGCAGCTGCCGTCTGCCTTCCTCCGGGGGCAGCCGGCGGGCGCGGCAGAAGATCTCGAGGTCGTCCTCCCCCAGCTCAAGGGCCAGCTCCACCCGGGCGGCGGCCGCCCGGGGGGCGCCTCGCCGCGTCTCGCCGTCAAGCAGGGTGCGGGCAACCGATACCATCGTGGCAGTATAGACAGAACTTCAGGCGTCCTCCGCCTCGCCGCCGCCGGCATGGCACCGTTGCATGTGCCGGCGTGCACGTGCACAATGTTGGCCGCCGCCTTTGCGCGGCAATCTGGTGAGGAGGGGTGCCCATGAAGGTCCACGAGTACCAGGCCAAGGAGATCCTCGCGCGCTACGGCGTGACCATCCCGCGGGGGCGGGTGATCACGCGGCCGGAGGAGGCGCGAGGGGCGGCGGAGGAGTACGGCGGCAGAGTGGTGGTGAAGGCCCAGGTGCACGCCGGCGGGCGGGGCAAGGCAGGGGGGGTGAAGCTGGCGAAGACTCCTGAGGAGGCGGTGCAAGTTGCCTCGCAGATCCTCGGCATGACGCTGGTCTCCAAACAGACCGGCCCCGAGGGGCGGCTGGTGCGCAAGGCCCTGGTGGAGGAGGCGCTGGACATCGACAAGGAGTTCTACCTGGGGGTGGTGCTGGACCGCTCGGTGGGGCTGCCGGTGATGATGGCCTCCCGTTTCGGCGGCATGGAGATCGAGGAGGTGGCGGCGGAGCACCCCGAGGCCATCCTGAAGGAGCACTTCGACCCGGTCACCGGACTGGCGGCGTTCCAGTGCCGGAAGCTGGGGTTCGCCCTCGGGCTGGAGGGCGAGACCTTCAGGCAGTTCACCCGCTTCGTGGCGGCCCTGGCGCGGGCCTACAACGACACCGACGCCTCGCTGGCCGAGATCAACCCCCTGCTCATCACCGCCCAGGGCAACGTGCTGGCTCTGGATGCCAAGATGAACTTCGACGACAACGCTCTCACCCGGCATCCGGACATCGCCGCCATGCGCGACCTGGATGAGGAGGACCCCTTCGAGGTGGAGGCCTCCAGGTACGACCTCAACTACATCAAGCTGGACGGTTCGATTGGCTGCATGGTCAACGGCGCCGGGCTGGCCATGGCCACCATGGACATCATCAAGCTGCACGGCGGCAGCCCGGCCAACTTCCTGGACGTGGGCGGCGGAGCGAGTCAGGAGCGGGTGGAGCAGGCGTTCCGCATCCTGCTCTCGGATCCGGCGGTGAAGGGCGTGCTGATCAATATCTTCGGCGGCATCGTGCGGTGCGACATGCTGGCCGCCGGGGTGGTGGCGGCGGCAAAGAAAGTGGGGCTGGCAATCCCCCTGGTGGTGCGCCTGGAGGGGACCAACGTGGAGGAGGGCAAGCGCATCCTGGCGGAGTCGGGGCTGGCCCTCGAGAGTGCCGACACCATGGCGGACGCGGCGGCCAAGGTGGTGGCCGCGGTGCAGTGAGGGAGGAGGCGAGGGATGGCCATCTGGGTTGATGCCAACACGCGCGTGGTGGTGCAGGGGTTGACCGGCAAGGAGGGACAGTTCCACGCCGCCCGCTGCCGGGAGTACGGAACCAAGGTCGTCGCCGGGGTGACCCCCGGCAAGGGCGGCCAGGAGGTCGACGGGGTGCCGGTGTTCAACACCGTGGCCCAGGCGCGGGCGGCCACCGGCTGTAACGCCTCGCTCATCTTCGTGCCGCCGCTGCTGGCGGCGGACGCCATCGCAGAGGCGGCGGACGCCGGGGTGGAGCTGATCGTCTGCATCACCGAGGGGATTCCGGCGCGGGATGAGGTGCTGGTGAAGCGCTCCCTGGCCGGCAAGAACACCCGCCTCATCGGCCCCAACTGCCCCGGCATCATCTCGCCGGGCAAGGCCAAGCTGGGGATCATGCCGGCCCACATCCACCAGGAGGGCTCGGTGGGGGTGGTGTCCCGCTCGGGAACCTTGACCTACGAGGCGGTGGACCAGCTCACCAAGCTGGGGCTGGGGCAGTCCACCTGCATCGGCATCGGCGGCGACCCGGTGCCGGGCACCAGCTTCGTGGATGTGCTGGCGGCGTTCAAGGATGACCCTCAGACCGAGGCGGTGGTGATGATTGGCGAGATCGGCGGCTCCGCCGAGGAAGAGGCGGCGGCCTGGGTGCAGGCACACCTGGCCAAACCGGTGGTGGCCTTCATCGCCGGCCAGACGGCCCCGCCGGGGCGGCGCATGGGGCACGCGGGGGCGATCATCTCGGGTGGCAAGGGAACCGCCAAGGAAAAGATGGATGCGCTGGCCGCGGCCGGGATCCACGTGGTGGCCTCGCCGGCGGACATCGGTCTCACCATGGCCCGGGTGCTGGGGAGGGCGTGAGGGTGGCCGACCCCCGCCCCCCGCGGGGGCGCCCGCCGCGCCCCGCCGTCTTCGGTGTGGTTTCTTCAGGGAGGAAGGCGATGCGTGAAGTGACGTTGACGATCCTCAAGCCGGACACGGTGGCGCGCCGCCGGGTGGGGCAGATCATCGCCCGGCTGGAGGAGGAGGGGTTCGAGATCGTGGCGGCCCGCCGCCTCAAGCTCACCGAGGAACAGGCCCGCGCCTTTTACGCCGTGCACAGGGAGCGACCTTTCTACTCCTCCCTGGTGGCCTTCATGACCGAGGGCCCAGTGTGGGTGATGGCCCTGGCCCGGGACAACGCGGTGGAGCACCTGCGCAAGGTCATGGGGGCCACCGACCCCGCCAAGGCGGAGCCGGGCACCATCCGTGCGCTGCACGGGACCAGCATCGAGCGCAACGCCATCCACGGCTCCGACTCGCCGGAAAACGCGCGCCTCGAGGTGGCGTTCTTCTTCGCCGCCCACGAGTTGCTGGAAGCGTAGGGCGCCGAAACGCCGGTCTCGGGGTGGGGGCGGCAGCGTCTGTCGCAACGTTGGTCCGGGCCGCCCGCGCCCCGGTGCAGGTTCCCGATCTCATGGCGGCGCATTGGGACGGAGGGCGAGGTGTGCCCAGAGGGGTGAAAAGAGCCAAACCAGGGCCCCGGACGACCTCCGAAACCCTCCCGCCGTGGCTTTTCCCACTCCCGAACCCTCCCATCGATCCCCTGGCTGGAGATTTCGGTGCGTCCCCGCCACCCAACCAGCAAGCCCCCGGGGCCAGGGCGCCGTGCGCCGATCAAGGGATTGTCAAGGTGAGCGAGGTGTGGCAAGAGAAATGTCACAACGCCGGCGGCCGACAGCGCTGAGTGGAAGAAAGGTAGGCGCCATGAGAGAAGGTTGGGCGGTTTTTCTCGGGCTTGTCGTGCTGGTGGGCACCGGCGTGGCGCACGCCGGGGGGAAGGAGCAATTGACCGTTGGCGATGTGGAGCGGGCGGTGGGCCTGCTGCCGCGGGGGTTTGTGGCCAACCAGGGGCAGTGGGACGGGCGGGCGGCCTTTGCGGCGCCCGGGTTTTTCGGAACCACCTGGGTGACGCGGGAGGGGGAGCTGCGGCACGTGCTGGTGGCTGGAGGTGAGTGCGGGCAAGAAGAACACCACTCGGGGACGGCTCGGTGGGGGCGGCACGATGGGCGGTGTGCCTCGCGCCGCTGGGTGCTTTCGGAGCGGTTTTTGGGCGGCAGGGTGGGGAACGTGGAAGCAAGGGAGGCGCTGGAGGGGAAGGTCAGTTACTTCCTGGGGAACGACCCGGCCCGGCACCGGTCGGGTCTGGCCACGTGCCGGTACCTGGAGCTGGGGAAGGTGTACCCGGCGGTGCGGGTGCGGCTTTCGGCGACGCAGCGGACGGTGGAGAAGGTGTTCGAGGTGCTCCCTGGGGGGGATGTGGGGCGGATCGCGGTGGAGGTGGGGGGTGCCAACGGCTTGCGGGTGAGCGGGGCGGGGGAGCTGGTGGTGGCGACGGGGTACGGGGAGGTGGTGATGTCGCGGCCGGTGGCGTGGCAGGAGGTGGGGGGTGGTCGGGTGGAGGTGGCGGTGGCCTACCGGGTGGATGCCTCTCGGCGCCGGTACGGGTTTGCCGTGGGCGAGTATGACCGCAGCCAGCCGCTGTGGATCGACCCCATCCTCCAGGCCACCTACCCTTGGGGGGCTCGTCCTTGGACGTGGCGAAGGCCCTGGCGATCCACCCTGGAACCGGCGAGGTGTACGTGGCGGGCGTGACGAACTCGACCAACGCCCCAACACCACGGGCGGGGCGCAGGCAGGCTTCGCAGGCGGTTTGGACGCCTTCGTGGCGCGGTTGACGGCGGGCCTGACGGGAGGGACGGTGGCGGACATGAGCGTGGCCTTCGGGGCGCTACCCGGGGTCCTCGCCCCCGGGGTCAGCTACCCGGGCCTGGGGCTTTCCTGCACCAACGCCGGCCCGGACCCGGCCACCAGCGCCACCTGTGCGGTGGCCGTTTCGGCGGGCACGGTGAGCGCGGTGTCCTGTACGCCGGCGGTGCCGGTGGGCTCCCTGGCGGCGGGTGGTACGATTGCCTGCACCTTTACCTTCACGACGCCGGGCAGTCAGGGCGGGGGCAACACCCCGGAAACCGGGGTCACCTTCACCTTCACCGCCGGCGCGGCCAACGACGCAAATCCGGCCAACAACACGGCCACCAGCGGGCCGACGCCCATCCCGCTGGTGGATGCCCTGGACGATGCGGCCACCTTGCCGGCCAACGCCGTGGGGGCGACGTTCAACGTGGGGGCCAACGACCAGTACGGGACGGGGTCGTTGCCGTCCACCGCCACCTTCAGCCTCCTCGGCGGCACGACGTGCGTTGGGGCCACCTGGAGCGGGTTCGGTGTGGTGAGCTTCAACGTGCCGGGTTCGGGGAGCTGCCTGGTGAACTACCAGGTCTGTGTGGGTTCTGCCTGCGACACGGCGCGGCTGACGGTGACGGCGCAGCAGGTCGACGCGATCCCGACGCTGGACCTGTGGGGGCTCGTGCTCCTGCTGGTTCTGGTGGCCGGCGCGGGCGTGTTGCTGCTGCGGCAGGTGGGGGCCTGAGTTCGGGGGAAAGCACACGCGCGGACGGGGCCTTGGCCCCTCCGTGCGGTGTTCGTCGCACAGTACCGCCCTGCTCCTCCGGGCTCGAACACGGGGGAGGAGAGCGCACGCTGACCGCTGGTGAGGCTCCACCTGATCTGGGGTGGAGGAGGAGATGGTGACCCTGCAGGGGAAGGTGGAGCCACGGGGTCGGAGCGGGAGGCGGAGGTGCTGGGCGTGAGGCGGGGTTGTGATGCCGTATCGCGCGTAACCTTCTGCCCGGCCGGCGTTTCCCTGTGGGCGGGGTCGGGAAGGTGCAACGGCCCGGGCAAGCGCGTTATAATGATGAGGAGGCGCGGGATGAGGAGCTTTACCGCCGTCATTGAAAGGTGTCCGCGCACCGGCCTGTACGTGGGCTATGTGCCGGGTTTTCCGGGAGCTCACAGCCAAGGGGCGAGCCTTGATGAGCTCCAGCGAAACCTCGAGGAGGTGATCGCCGTGCTCCTCGAGGATGGCGAACCTGAGCTGGAAACCGAGCTGGTGGGGATTCAAACCGTCAGGGTCGCTTGAAGAATGCGGGGCTATCCCGTCCTGAAACCGCGAGAGGTTGCGGCGATCCTCGCGAGGTTCGGTTTTCGGGAGGTTCGCCAGCGCGGGTCTCACAAGCAGTACCGCCACGAGGATGGGCGTATCACAACAGTACCGTTTCATCCAGGGCGCGAAATTTCTCCAATCCTCCTGCGGCAAATTGCCGAGGACGTCGGGGTCCCCTTGGAGGAGTTTCTGGCCTGCCGGAGGTGAGGCCCCCGGGAGGGTAACCGCGTTCCGGAAGATCCTCCCACTTCGGGAAAACGTCTGCGCGCTCGGAGAGGTGTTGCAGTCTACCCCGCCGCGCTGCCCCAGCGACGCCCCCGCGTGGGATTGCGGGAATGGTGAGCCTCACCCGGTCGCCGAGGTGAGAACGGGCCGATCCCAAGGCGGAGCCGGGCACCATCGCGGACCTGGTGTAGGGCCAGCGGTCCTGTACGCCCTGGGCCGCGGCCGGCCAATTGCAGGCTCTTCTGGGAGCACCGGGGGGGAGCGCCGTTGGTCCACCCGGAGGAGGCTTGTCGCAAGTAGAAGATAGCGTTCATGACTGAAGATTGACACGTTGCCCAGCATGGTATAACCTGAACCTACCGCGGTCGGGCTTGGGCTGCGCCGGCTGGAGGGGGGACAGCAATGGGTTCAGCCAGAATCACTGGGGTCTTTCGGCGGAGGGCAATCGGGACGTTTCTGGCGGTCGGTTCGTTCCTCATGTTCGCTGCGGTCGGCGCCGCCGATGATGACTGCCTGATGTGCCACTCCCAGACGGATGCGTTCGATAACCCGGAGCAGGCCAAACGCCTGGTGGTGACCCGCGAGAGCCTGGCTGGCTCGGTGCACGGCCCGCTGGATCTGTCCTGCACCGCCTGCCATGCGCCCATGGACTACCCGCACCCCGAGCAGCGCACGACCACCTGCTCACCGTGCCACGAGGACGTCGAAAAGGTCTACGCCAAGAGCCTGCATGGCTACGCCTTGGCGCGCGGAAATCGGCGCGCGCCGACCTGTGCCAGCTGCCACGGCAACCACGCCATCCTGCCGTCCTCGAACCCGTCGTCGCCCACGCACAAGGTGCGGCTGCCCGCCACCTGTGCCTCCTGCCACGGCCAGGCGGGCCTGTTGACGGACCAGCTGGTGCGGCTCCCGCAATCGTTCCAGGAGTACGCTCGTTCGGTACACGGCCAAGGAACCACGCGGGGAGTGGCGGCGGCCGCCTCCTGCGCTGACTGCCACAGTGTGCACGACCTCAAGGGGGCGGGGGATCCGACGTCTCCCATCAACCACCTCAACGTCGCCTCCACCTGCGGTCAGTGCCACCCCGACATCCAGCTGCAGTACGAGCGCTCCATCCACGGCCGGGCGCTGGCCGCCGGCATCCGGGACAGTCCCACCTGTACCGATTGCCACGGGGAACATTTCATCCTCTCTGCCCGCGACCCCGACGCCAGGGTGTTCGGGGTGACCCAGGCCACCGATACCTGCGGCCGGTGCCACGACGATCCCCTGATCATCGCCAAGTACGGTTTTCAGGAAGGGGTGGTGGGTTCGTATCTGGACAGCTACCACGGGTGGGCCAACCGGGCGGGGTATGGACGAGCGGCGCGCTGCATCGACTGCCACACCGCGCACTCGGTCTTGCCTGCCGCCGACCCGGGGTCGTCGATTTCACCGGAGAGGATCGTGGCCACCTGTGCCACCTGCCATCCAGGGGCGACCGCCAACTTTGCCGCCTCCTACGATCACCGCTCCGCCTCCATCGTGGCCAATCCTGTCAACCGTGCGATCAGGCATATCTACTTGTGGCTCATCGCCCTCATCATCGGCGGCATGGTGGTGCACAACCTCGTGATCATCAACTATTTCATGATCAAGCGCCGGCAGGAGCACATCGCCTCCGACACCACGGTCACCCGGTTCACCATGAACGAGGTGGCGCAACACCTGATCCTCACGGTAGCCTTTCTGGTTCTGGTGGTGACTGGCTTTGCGTTGCGTTTCCCCGACGCCTTCTGGGTACGTTTCCTGGCCTCCCTGGGGATGTCCGAGGGAGTGCGCGGTGATATCCACCGCGTCGCCGGCGTGGTGTTGATCCTGGTCTCCTGTTACCACGCCTGGTACGTTCTCGCCACCAAGCGTGGCCGGATCGAGTTCAAGGCGCTCTTCCCGAATCGCAAGGACATTTCCGACCTGATCGAGAACATCCGGTATCACACGTTCCGCTCCGAGAAAAAGGCGCGCTTCGGCCGTTACGACTACTCCCAGAAGGCCGAATACTGGGCGCTGGTGTGGGGCACGATCCTGATGGCTGTCACCGGACTCATCCTCTGGTTCCCGACGACGGCGGCCAGGTTCTTGCCGGCACTGGCAATCCCGGCTGCCCAGACGATCCACTACTACGAGGCGTGGCTGGCCACTCTGGCCATCCTGGTGTGGCACTTCTTCTTCGTCATCTTCCACCCGGAGGAGTACCCCATGAGCTGGACGTGGCTCACCGGCAAGATGAGCAAGAAGTCCGCCATGGAGCACCACGCCGCGTGGTTCGAAGAGGAACTGGAGACGACGGAGGCTGGGCCGGCCAATCCCGGGCAGACCAAGCCAGACGACGCCTGAGGGTTCTCAGGCAAGAGCGACGGGGCTCGCCTCGACCCACGCTGGCCGGTACGCGGCGGCGCACCGATTGCTCGTCTCGCGCCCCCGGTCGCGAGGCCCGGAAGCTGCCCGCCCGGCACTCGCTCTCCATGCGGTCGGCCGAGGAATGTGAGCAGGGACTGCTGAAGTTTTGTTGAAAGAGTCGGGCGACCGACTCGCAGGGCAGTTCACGCCGTCGGCCAGTTGCGAGGCCCGGCTGCCCAGAGGGGAGCCTACGATGAGCGAACCTTACACGTTGCCGGTGGTGCCGCTGCGCGAGGCGGTGTTCTTTCCCGGGGTGACCGCGCCGCTCGGGGCGGGGCGGCCGGGGTCGGTGCGCGCCATCGAGGCGGCGCTGTCCTCCTCGGAGCGGCGCGTTTTCCTGCTGGCGCAGCGCGAGAACACCGAGGAGGTGCGCATCGAGGGGCTGCACGCGGTGGGCACGGTGGCGCACATCGTGCAGTCGCAGCGGGGCCCGGCGGGTATCCAGCTGATCGTGCACGGGGAGCGGCGGGCGCACGTGCTGCGGGTGGCCGAGCAGCAGGGCTACCTGGTGGCCACCCTGCGCGACGTGGAGGTGCCGGCCGTGGTGGACCCCGCGGATGCGGGATTCATCGCGCTGCTCAAGGAGGTCCGGGAGCGGGCGAGGGAGCTGGGTGAGAAGCTCGGGCTGCCGCGCGAGGCAGTGCAGCAGTTCCTGGCCGAGTCCTCCGATCCGGGGGCTCTGGCCGACCTGGTGGCGGCCTACGTGGAGATGCCCCACGCCGAACGGCAGGCGTTGTTGGAGACCGCCGGGGTGGAGGAGCGCCTGCGGGCGGTGCTGGTCCCCATGCAGCGGCAGATCGCCGTGCTGGAGGCGCAGGCGGCGATCAAGTCCAAGGTACAGCAGGAGGTGGGAGACCGCCAGCGGGAGTTCTTCCTGCGTCAGCAGCTCAAGGCGATTCAGCAGGAGTTGGGCGAGGCGGGCGGAGGAGAGGGGTTGGAGGAGCTCAAGGAGCGCCTGGCGGCGCTGGATCTGCCCGAGGTGGCGCGCAAGGAGGTGAATCGGGAGCTCGCCCGTCTCGAGCGCATCGGCGGGGAGGGGCAGGAAGCCCAGGTGATCCGCACCTTTCTCGAGACGGTGGCGGAGCTGCCGTGGAACGAGCGGTCGGCGGAGATCCTCGATCTGGGTCGGGCCGAGGAGGTGCTCGACGAGGATCACTACGCCCTGGGCGAGGTCAAGGACCGGGTGCTGGAGTTCCTGGCGATGCGCGCCCTGCACGCCCGGCGGGAGCGTCGGGACGACGGCGCCCGGGAGGGGGAGCGGCAGGGCAGCGGCGGCGAGGGGGACGCCTCCCAGCGGTCGCCGATCCTGCTCTTCGTGGGTCCTCCGGGGGTGGGGAAGACCTCGGTGGCCCGGTCCATCGCCCGCGCCACCGGGCGCACCTACGTGCGGGTGGCCCTGGGCGGCGCCCGGGATGAGGCCGACATTCGCGGCCACCGCCGCACCTACGTGGGCGCCATGCCGGGGCGCATCATCCAGGGGATGCGCCAGGCCGGCACGAAAAACCCGGTGTTCCTCCTGGACGAGGTGGACAAGCTGGGGGTGTCGTTCCAGGGGGATCCCGCCTCGGCCCTCCTGGAGGTGCTGGACCCGGCGCAGAACGACACCTTCACCGACCATTACCTGGGGATCCCCTTCGACCTCTCGGAGGTGCTGTTCATCGCCACCGCCAACTACCTGCAGAACATCCCGGCCCCCCTGCTGGACCGCATGGAGGTGGTGGAGTTCTCGGGCTACACCGAGGACGAGAAGCGGGAGATCGCCCGGCGCTTTTTGATCCCGCGGCAGCAGCGGGCGGCCGGCCTGGAGGAGGGCCAGTTCGCCCTGGAGGAGACGGCACTCGCCACGGTGATTTCCCGCTACACCCGGGAGGCCGGGGTGCGCCAGCTGGAGCGGGAGATCGGCCGCCTGGCCCGCAAGGTGGCCCGGCGGGTCGCCAGCGGCGGCGAGTCGCCGGCGTGCCTGACCGCTGCCGATGTGGAGGCGCTGTTGGGGCGCCCGAAGGTGCGCCCGGAGCGGGCGGCGCGGGAGGACCAGGTGGGGATCGCCACCGGCATGTACTACACGCCGGTGGGGGGCGACATCATGTTCGTGGAGGTCTCCACCATGCCGGGCAAGGGAGAGCTGGTGCTCACCGGGCAGCTGGGGGATGTCATGAAGGAGTCGGCCCGGGCGGCCTGGAGCTTCGCCCGCGCCCACGCCGGGGCGTTGCACATCGAGCCGGAGGCGTTCACCCGCGATGTGCACGTGCACGTGCCGGCCGGCGCCATTCCCAAGGACGGCCCGTCGGCCGGGATCGCCATGGCGGCGGCCCTGGTGTCGGCGCTGTCGGGCAGGCCGGCGCGGCACGAGGTGGCGATGACCGGCGAGATCACCCTGGCCGGGCGGGTGCTGCCCATCGGCGGCCTCAAGGAGAAGATCCTGGGGGCGGTGCGAGCCGGCATCACCGAGGTGGTCATCCCGGCCGACAACCTCGCCGACCTTGCCGATCTGCCCGAGACGGTGCGGGCCTCGCTGGTGGTGCACGCGGTGGAGGAGCTGGGGGAGGCCCTCGCCGTGGTGCTCCGCGGCGGCAGCTTTGCCTCCGGCCGTCTGCTGTTCGACGGGCAGCGGCCGGAGGACGTGCCCCCGCTCTCCTCTCGCGCCCACTGAGCCCGAAAGTCGCGCCCGAACCCGAGTGCAGTTTTGGAGCTGGGCTCGGGCATAATGCCGGGCCATGTCGCGGACCCCGCCGCTTGTGACCCTCACGCTGGCGTGGGCCGTGGGAAGCGCGGCGCAGACGGGCGCGCCGCTGCCGGCTGGCGGCGCGCCACCGGATCCCTTGCGGCTCGCCTCGGCCCCCGCCTCTCTGGATGAGCTGGGCTTTGGGGCGCCGGTCGGGTGGGCGGCCGAGATCGATTTCGCGTACTTCAACCTCTGGAATGGGACCTGGCACACCGGCACCATCCACAAGGAGTTCGGTCTCCTGGGGACACCGCTACAGGCGTGGGAGCTGCGCACCCTGGAGGAGCGACACCCCGCCGACGCCATCCACCGCTTCGACCTGGAAGGGTGGGTGGGTGCGGTGACGGTGACCCGGAGGCTCCCCTCCGGGCTGGTGGTGAGCGCCCGGGTGCCGTGGCTCGAGGTGGGCTCTCCCCACTGGGACAGCCTGTCGTCGGGATTCCACCGCGCCGCCGGGCTCGACCAGGCGCGCCGGGACTGGTTTCCGCGCGGGCAGAGCATCGTCTACGCCCACTACCAGGGGGCCACCATCGAGGCCTGGGAGGAGCTGCGCGGCAGCCGCCTGGCCGATGCGACTCTCGCCGTCAGCGGTCCCCTGGGCGCGTTTCTCGGGGGGGCTCACCGCTGGAGCGTGGCGGTGCAGGCACCGACCGGCGAACGCGGCACCCTCGCCGGCAGCGGCGGCTGGGACAGCGGCGTGCGGTGGGGGGCGCAATGGCTGGGGGAGCGGCATCGGCTGACGGCGGCCGCCGGCTACACCTGGCTGGATGGCAGCGGCAGCTTGCTCGGCGCCCGCCGCAGCAACATCGCCTACGCCCAGGTGGTGGGGGCCCGCCGGCTGGGTAGCCGCACCTGGTTCGAGACCAGCGCCCGCGTCGACAGCTCCCCCCTGGCGGCGTTCAGTCCCTCGGCGGTGGGCCGCGAGGCGGTGGTGATCACCCTGCGGCTGGCCCGGCCACTGGGTCGGCAGGGGTGGGTGGCGTTCGAGCTGGGGGAGAACCTCCCGAAGTTCGGGGCAGCGCCGGACTTCACCCTCGGGCTCGGGGTGACCTGTGCCCTGGGCGAGTGAGCGAGGAGCCGCAACCGGGGCCGCCCGGGGCGCAGTGGCAGGGAGGTCTCCCGGGCGGGGTGGGAGCCGCGAGTGGTCGGCGCTAAGCTAGGCCGGAGGAGAGGCCATGCAGCCATACGAGAAG
>Ga0226835_1000918_pt1 | contig 21112 bp, 13 predicted proteins | sample LAC_MetaG_1_FD_163627 | JGI IMG/M metagenome (GOLD analysis project Ga0226835, IMG submission 163627) | Anaerobic ammonium oxidizing microbial communities from anammox membrane bioreactor (MBR) in UC Berkley, California, United States -... | ecosystem: Engineered > Bioreactor > Anaerobic >...
AAGCTCGGCGCGTTCTACCTGGGGCGTCTGGTGGATACGGGAAGCTGGACGACCCGGCCGGACGTGCTCCTCTACGACTCCCGGGACCTCACCACCCACGGCGTCTGCCTGGGCATGACCGGCAGCGGCAAGACCGGGCTGTGTCTGGGCCTGATCGAGGAGGCGGCCATCGACGGCATCCCCGTGCTGGCCATCGACCCCAAGGGCGACCTGGGAAACCTCATCCTGACCTTCCCCGAGCTGCGTCCGGAGGATTTTCGCCCCTGGGTGGACCCCGCCGAAGCGGCGCGCCAGGGTCTCTCCCCGGATGAGTACGCTGCCCGCACCGCCCAGCGCTGGCGGGAGGGGCTGGCCCAGTGGGACCAGGACGGGGAGCGCATCGCGCGCCTCGCGGCGGCCGCCGACGTGGCCATCTACACCCCGGGGTCCGGCGCCGGCCTGAGGGTGAACGTGCTGCGCTCCTTCTCGGCACCGGCGCAAGAGGTGCTGGACGACGAGGAGGCGCTGCGCGAGCGCGTGAGCGCCACGGTGTCGGGTCTGCTGGGGCTTCTGGGGCTGGATGCCGACCCGGTGCGCAGCCGCGAGCACATCCTGCTGGCCAACCTGCTGGAGCGGGCCTGGCGAGGCGGCCGGGACGCCGACGTGGGATCACTCATCCGAGCGATCCAGACGCCCCCCTTCGAACGGGTTGGAGTCCTGGATGTGGAGACATTTTTCCCGGCCCGGGAGCGCATGGCGCTGGCGTTGTCCCTCAATAACTTGCTGGCCTCGCCGGGGTTTGCCGCCTGGCTGGAGGGGGAGCCGCTGGAGGTGCCGCGCCTGCTGTGGACCCCCGACGGGCAACCGCGTGTGTCGATCCTGTCGGTGGCCCACCTGTCGGACAGCGAGCGGATGTTCTTCGTCACCCTCCTGCTCAACGAGGTGGTGGCGTGGATGCGCGGCCAGGCGGGCACCACCTCCCTGCGGGCGTTGCTGTACATGGATGAGGTGTTCGGCTTCCTGCCGCCGGTGGCCAACCCGCCCTCCAAGCTGCCGCTGCTCACCCTGCTCAAGCAGGCCCGCGCCTTCGGCCTGGGGGTGATGCTGGCGACCCAGAACCCGGTGGATCTGGACTACAAGGCGCTGTCCAACGCCGGGACGTGGTTTCTGGGACGCCTGCAGACCGAGCGCGACGTGGCGCGGGTGCTGGATGGCCTGCAGGGGGCGGCGGCGGCCACCGGGGCGGGATTCGACCGGGCCGGCATGCAGGCGCTCCTGGCCGGCCTGCGCAAGCGGATGTTCGTGATGCACAACGTCCACGAGCGGGAGCCGGTGGTCTTCGAGACCCGCTGGGCGATGTCCTACCTGGCCGGTCCCCTCACCCGGGCGCAGATCCAGACCCTCATGGCCCCTCGCAAGGAGGGGAGGAGGGCCGCCGCCGACGCGGCCGGCGCCCCGCGGCCGGCGCCCCGGCCGGCGCCGACCCGCCCCGTGCTGCCCCCCGAGGCCGCGGAGAGCACCGTGCGGCCGGCGCGCCTCGGCGGGGTTGGCGGCAGCGCGCTGTACCGCCCGGCGCTCTACGGCCTGGCGCGGGTGCGCTTCGCCGATCGCGCCGCCGAGCTGGACCTCTGGCAGGAGGTGAGGTGCCTGGCCCTGCTGGACGAGGAGGCGGCGGAGCAGCCCTGGGAGGGGGCGAGCCTCGTTGATCGCGAGCTGCCGCTGGAGAGGGGAGCCCCGGGCGACGGGGAGTTGGCCGCGGTGCCACCGGCGGCCTTGCGGGCCTCGAGCTACCCCAGGTGGGGCAAGGAGCTGGCCGACTTCCTCTACCGCCGGCACGCGCTGCGTCTGTACCGCTCCCCGACGGTGAAACTCGTCGCCCGGGCAGACGAAGGGCGAGGGGAGTTCATCGCCCGCCTGCGCCTGGTGCTGCGCGAGATGCGGGACAAGGAGCTGGCGAAGCTCCAGGCCCGCTACGCGCCGCGGCTCGCCGGCCTGCAGGAGAGGATCCGTCGCGCCGAGGAGCGCGTCCGCCGGGAGGAGGTGCAGCTGAAGCAGCAGAAGGTCCAGACGGCGATCTCCGTGGGCACGACGGTGCTGGGGGCGCTGTTCGGGCGCAAGGCGATTTCTGCCTCCACCGTGGGGCGAGCCACCACGGCGGCGCGCGGCGTGGGGCGGGCGGCGCGGGAGCGGGAGGACGTGGAGCGCGCCCTGGAAGAGAAGGCTCGCCTGGAGGCAGAACTGGCGTCCCTGGAAGCGGAATTCGAGGGGGAAGCGGCGCGTCTCAAGGATCCCCTGGAGGACCTCGATCGGCTGGTCGAGGAGGTGGAGATCCGACCGCGCAAGACCGACATCACCGTGCTGCGCCTGCAACTGGTCTGGACGCCCTGGGCGCCGCCGGTATCGGGAAGTCTCGAACCTCTTTTCTAGCCGAGGGGGCGCGGGTATACTGCGTCTCAGCATGTCCACCGCGGTCAGCCTCACCCCGGGGGTGCGCGGCGCCGTTGCCGCCGAGATGCAACTCGTCGACCCCGGGTGTGCCAGCCCCGGGCCAGTGCTCCTCACCACCGCGAGTGAGCTGGGTGCCTGGCGCGGTGATGAGCTGGCGGAAACCCTGGTGGTGTGTCTGGGTCGGGGGAGCCGGGAAGGGCCGGCGCCCTTTCTGGAGCTCCCCGAGAATGCGTCGCCGACCCTGGTCGGCGTGGCGCTGGAGGCGGCGGTCAGGGCGGCGAAGCTGGCCTTGGGGGTGCGCTCGCGTCACCGGGAACTGGTGGGGCTGGGCGTGGCGCTGGCGGCCGAGCGGAACCTCACCACGCTCCTGGAGCGCATCCTCGGCACCGCGCGGCAGCTGGGGCGGGCTGACGCTGGGTCGCTGTACCTCATCGAGGAGCGCGCCGACGCCCGGGTCCTGCGCTTCGCGGTGGCGCAGAACGCCTCGGTGCCGGCGTTCGCCGCGGCAGCCCCGCTGCCCCTGGATTCCTCGTCCTTGGCGGGGCACGTGGCTCTCAGTGGCGAGACGGTGAATCTGGCCGACGTACGGCAGCTTCCCGGCGATACCCCGTTTCGCTTCAACCCTGCCTTCGATCAGGCGTCGGGGTACCACACCCGTTCCCTGCTGGCGGTGCCCATGGTGACCCGGGGGGGCGAGGTGGTGGGGGTGATCCAGCTCATCAACCGCCGGCACCGTGAAGGTCCCCCCATCACCTCCCCGGAGGCGGCGGACGACATGGTCATCCCCTTCGATGCCGAGGACGTGGAGCTGGTCTCGGCGCTGGCGGCTCACGCCGCGGTGGCCATCGAGAACGCCCGCCTGGTGGAGGAGGTGGAGCGTCTCTTCGAGGGGTTCGTGCGCGCCTCGGTGCGGGCCATCGAGCAGCGCGACCCCACCACCTCGGGACACTCCCAGCGGGTGGCGGCCTACACCGTGGGCCTGGCGCGAGCGCTGGAGCGCCACCCACCGCCGGCCTACCGGGGGGTGCGTTTTTCCCCTCACGAACTCACCCAGCTGCGTTACGCCGGGCTGTTGCACGACTTCGGCAAGGTGGGGGTGCGGGAGGCGGTGCTGACCAAGGCGAAGAAGCTGACTCCGGATCGCCTGGCGGTGGTGCTGGAGCGGTTCCGCCATGCCCTGCGGGCGCGGGAGGTGGAGGTGCTGCGCACGCTCCTGGCCCGGCTGGTGCAGGGAGGTTCAGCTCCTTCAGAGGAGGCCATCCGGGAAGCCGACGAGGCGATCGCGCGCATCGCTCAGGAGATGGACGGGGCGTTGCTCGCCGTCCTGTCGGCCAACGAGCCGCTCGTCCTCCAGGGTCAGCCGCGGGCCGACCTGGCAAGCCTGGCGAGCATGACCTTCCCGGGCACCGATGGCGAGCGGCTGCCGCTCCTCATGCCCGAGGAGCTGCGCGCTCTGGCGGTAAACAAGGGATCCCTGGACGAGGAGGAACGCCGCGAGATCGAATCCCATGTGGTTCACTCCTATCAGTTTCTCATTACTATCCCGTGGCCCAGACGCTTCGCGCGCATTCCCGAGATCGCCTACGGGCATCACGAGCTGCTGAACGGACGTGGCTATCCCCGGCGGCTGTCGGCACCAGAGGTACCCCTGGAGGCACGCATGATGACTGTCTGTGATATCTACGATGCTCTGGCCGCCGGCGATCGGCCCTACAAGCGGGCGCTGCCCCCCGAACGGGCGCTGGACATCCTCACCGAGGAGGTGCGGGCGGGGGCGCTGGACGGGGATCTGGTGGAGGTGTTCATCGCCGCCCGGGTGTACTCCCGCGCCAGCGCCAGCGAGCCCTGGTGAGCGGCGGGCGTCACCGCAGGCGCCAGGTGCCGAAGGTGATCAGGCCGGCGCCCAGCAGGGTGATGGCCACGCCCATGGCCCGCACCACGGCCCGTTCTCCGCGTGGGGAGAGCAACGCCCGGCCGCGCTGCAGGGCCCACAGCAGGGGGATGTACCAGGCGATCACCCCGCCGATCAGCGCCGCCAGCATCCACGCCAGGCCCGGCGCGCCGTGGGTGCGGGCCACCTCCACGAAGGCCAGTCCGGCGGTGACCCACCAGATCCAGTAGTGGGGGTTGGCGGCCGAAACCACCAGCCCGAGGGCAAAGTAGCCCAGCGCCCGGTGGGGTTCCCGCCGCAGGCGGGGGCGCATGTGGTCAGCGGGATAGCGCCGTCGCAAGGAGGCCACCCCGCCCCACAGCAGCACCAGTCCACCGATGATTTCCACCAGCGGCAAGGCGCCGATCCGGCGCAGGACCGGGCCAGCCCCCGCCGCCAGGGAGGCGAAGAGCGCCGCGTCCAGCACCGTGGTGCCCAGGAGAAACCACGCCGCCGCCGCCAGACGCCGCTCCAGAGCCAGGTGCGTGGCCACGATGGTGATGGGCCCGGGGATGGCCACGGTGGCCAGTGACACGATGAACCCCACCGCCACCAGGGCGGGAAAGGGCAGCGGGAGGGTCAGGCCGTTCACGCCCCCAGCTTGTAGCCGATGCGCCGCAGGAAGGTGATGCGAGCCAGCTCGTCCGCATCCGATTCCACCCCCTTGGGGGAGACGCCATCCACCACCCCGAGGATGGCCCGGCCCTCCGGGGTGGCCGCCACCACCACCTGGGTGGGGTTGGCGGTGGCGCAGAAGATCCGGCACACTTCGGGGACGTTCTTGATGGTGTTCAAGATATTGATGGGGAACCCACCCTCCATGAAGATGAAGAAGCTGTGGCCGGCTCCCACCGCCAGGGCGTTGCGGGTGGCGAGCTCCACCAGGCCGGGGTCGTTGCCGCTGCGCCGCACCAGGGCTGGCCCCGAGGCCTCACAGAAGGCGAGTCCGAACTTCATCTGGGAGGCGGTGGTGACGATGGCCTCGTGCAGGTCCTCGACGGTCTTGATGAAGTGGGACTGGCCGAGGATGAAGTTGGTGTTGTCCGGCTTTTCCACGGGCACGAGCATCAGCTCCATGGGGACCTCCTTGCGCTGAACAGGACGAGGGTAGCACTACGGGACCACGGGCCCGGCCATGGCCACCGCCATGGAGGCCACGGCGCGGGCCAGCAGGACCATGAGTTCCGGCGAGGTGGTGGCCAGATCGACCTCCGCCGGCAGATCGGTTTCGGGAGCCCCGGGGGGAGGGGTCGAGGTGCGGAGGACGACCGCGGGTACCCCGCGATGCTGGGCGGCCGCGGCGCCGCTGTGGGGAGCGGCGCGACCGTCGCCCGTTCGCTGCACCAGGCCCTGCTCGCGCAGGGCGCGCAGGACGGCGGCGTTCATCGTTGGCAGGCTCGCCCCTCCCTCCACCGCGACGGTGGTGTGGTGAGGGTACGCCTCGGGGGTGCCCACCCCATCCAGCTCGATCCAGGCGGTGACGCGCCCCTGCAGCTCGTCGAGGAGCGCCTGCGCCCCTGGGGCGCCGTGCACGCCTCCGGCCAGCAGGGCCACCACCACCGGGGCACGGCGGCGGGCGCGGGCGATGGCCCCGGCCGCCTCCAGCGCCACCGCCACCCCGGAGGCGTTGTCATGAGCTCCCAGGGCGTGGGCGTAGGCGTCGTCGATGTGGGTGCGGGTGGCATCCCAGTGGGCTGCCACCACCACCGGCCAGCGCCGCGGATCGGCGCCGGGCAGCTCGATGAGCACGTTGGACCACTCCTGGGTCACCCGCGTGGGGGTGACCCGCAGAAAGTTCTGGCGCCGCGCCGGAAGGGAGCGATCGGCCGCTTCGCCGAGGAGGAGGTCGACGACCCGGGAGGCCGCGGGCGCCCAGGCGTAGCGCGTGGTGATGACATCGCCGCGGGAGGGAGCTCGCTCCCCGGTGAGGCGACCCATGAGGGTGGCAAGACTGGCGATGGCGCTCGTTCCGCCGTCGGGGAAGCGAGAGGAGAGCAAACGCCTGAAGTCCTCGGTCATGGCCAGCCGCGGCAGGCGGGGAATCCAGCCGAACCCCCAGTACAGGGCGACCTGCCGGCGGTCGAAGGTGGGCGAGGCGGCGGGCAACGGCAGGACCACGACCACCACCTCCTCCCCCGGCCGCAGCTCGGAGAGGTCCAGCTGAGCCAGCCCGTCGGTGCCGAAGACCAGCGGCAGTTCGACGTCGGGCCCGCGCGGCCGCAGCAGGACCGCCCGGCCGACCCACCTCACCTCGGGCTGGCCCTGCAGGGTGAGGGGGTTGGACCTGTCGCCGCTGGGGCGCAAGTGCAGGTAGACGGGGGAGCCTACCGGAACGGGGAGGTTGCCGGCGGAGGCGCGGGAGGGGTCCAGGGGAGCTTCCAGCTGGCGCGGGGGGTGGATGGTGCGGAAGGAAAACCTCCCATCGGCCAGATCGGGGTCAGCGAGCCACGCCGCCATGGCGGCATCGGCGAGCATCGCCGCCACGCTGTCAGCGACGCCCCTGGCCCGGCTCACTTCCTCCCAGGCCGCCTGACCCTCCGCCGGGCTGCGTGCCAGGGCCGCCAACCCCTCGTCGCCGACGCGCTCGTACAGGTAGTGCAGGGCCAGGAGCCACAGGCCGAGGGGGCGATTCCCTTGCAGATCCTCCTGCCCCGAACGGGGTTCTTCGCCCCACAGCAGGCGGGGGCCGGATAACCCGCAGCGATACGGTGCGTAGGCGGCGACGGCTCGCCCCCACGCCGTCTCCGCCCGATCGTGGGCGTACAGCAGCAGTTCAGCGTAGGCACTCGCCAGGGTGGAGAGGTTGTCGCGGCGCCGGTTGCCTACAAAGCCCAGGTCGGTGTAGAGGATCTCCCCCTGGTTGGAGTGAAATCCGGAGCGCTGGGCCACCTCGTCGGGCAGCTGGTTGAACCGCCAGAAACGGGGGGCCCCCCCTGCCATGCGGGTGATGAGGACGATGACGGCGCCATTGCCGTCGACGTCCGGAGCCGGTCCGAACACCGCGGTGAGGCAGGGGTGAATGACGGTGTCGAAGGTTGCTACCAGCTCCTCGATGGAGAGGTTCGGCGAGTCGCCCGCCGGGGTGAAACCCTCCTCCCGGTAGACGAGGACGTGGGTGCCGCGGGCCAGCAGGTCCGCGCGCACCCGCACCTCCACCGGATGCCCACCCGGCCCGGGATCGGGACGCCAGAACTCGCGCTCCGGCGAGGTGGCCAACGAGGGAAGAGGGAGCAGCAGCAACACTCCCCACAGCAGCCTGGGCGCCAGGCGCGGGGAGGACGGAAGACGGCCTGACCAGGGCATGGAAAAAGCGTAGCACGACGCTCGCGATGCTAGAATCGCCGGCGCATGAAGCTCCTCATGCTGGCCGTGGTGTGGTACGTGGCGGTGGCCGCTGCCGGCCTGGTCAGCTGGGGGGCGTTGCGGCGCGTCGGCATCGGCGCCGGCGCCAGCTGGGCAGTGGCGCGCCTGGCGGGGTGGGTGGGGGCAGGCTTTGTGGCCTTTCTGGCCGGGGTTGCCGGTCTGGCTCAGTGGTGGTGGGTGGCGCTGGCGATGTTGCCGCTGCTGGCGCTGGTGGGGTGGCGCTCGTGGCGGGGGGTGGCGCCGGGTAGCCTGCTGGACGTGGAGCTGGTGGGGGTGGCGGCTTTCGTCCTGCTGGCCTGGCTGCGGGTGCCGGTGATGGCCATCCAGGGCACGGAAAAGCCCATGGACCTGGCCATCCTCGCCACCCTCATGCGGCCGGGCGGCTTTCCCCCCGGCGACCCCTGGCTGGCGGGGGAGGCGCTGCCGTACTACTACTGGGGATTCGTGCCCTGGGTGGCGCCGGCCAAGCTGCTGGGGCTGGCTCCGGACGTGCTCTACAACCTGCTCGTCCCGACCCTGGCGGCGGTGACGGCGCAGGTGGCCTGGGCGCTGGCGCGCAGCCTGGGGGGCAGCCGCCGCAGCGCCGGCCTGGCGTCGTTCCTGGTGGTGTTTGCCGGTACCCCGGACGGCTGGCGCCAGTGGTTGGGGGGGACGCGCCTGGGCGACCTCAACCTGTGGGAGTCGAGCCGGCAGATCCCCGGCACAATCACCGAGTTCCCCCTGTTCACCTTCCACCTGGGCGATCTCCACCCCCATCTGCTGGCCACACCGCTGGTGCTGCTCGCCCTGTTTCTGGCCCGTAGCTGGGCGTGCACCGGCATGCGGCCAGCGCTGGCCATCCCCCTGGTGGCGGTGGCGTACGGGGCGGCGGCGGCCGCCAACCCGTGGTGCGCCCTGCCCACGGGGGCTGCGATCCTGCTGCTGGTGGTGGCGCGGGAGGAGGGGTTTCTGGATCCCCGCCGGCGACAGGGGTTACTGGTGTGGGGGCAGGTGGCGGCCGCGGGGGTGGCCGGGTGGGTGCTCTTCGCTCCCTTCTGGCTCAACTTCTCGCCCCCGACCTCGGGGTTCGGCTGGGTGGCTCGCGGCACGCGCTGGGACCATCTCCTGCTCTTTCTGGGAGCCGTGCTGCTGCCGCCCCTGCTGGTGGCCTGGGAGGTGGTGCGGCGCTGGGGGGGCTTCGCCGCCTCCCGGCGGCAGCTGGCGGTGGCCACCTGGGTGGCGGCCATGACGGGCGTGGCCGCGTTGACAGGCAAGCCGGGGCTCGCCCTGGGGCTGGGGATCGGCGCCGTGTTGCTGGCCACCGCGGTGCGGGGACGACGGCGCCGGGGGCGGCCGGTGTGGGTGCTGACCGCGGTGGCGGTGACTCTGCTGGTGGCCATGGAGGTCGTGTATTTCAAGGATCCCTATGGCGCGGAGTTCTTCCGCATGAACACGGTGTTCAAGGCCTCGCACCAGGCGTTCACCCTGCTGGCGGTGGCGGCGCCGGTGCTTCTGGGTTGGCTGCGCCGCCGCCGGGAGACGCGGGCCATCGCGGCCGCGGCCCTGGTGGTGGCCGCCGGCCTGCCCCACCTGGCAGCGCTGGGGTGGCGCTCGGGTCCGAGTCTGCCCCCCGAGTGGAGCGGCCTCACCTGGATGGCCCCGGGGGAGCGAGAGGCGGCGCGCTGGCTCCACCGGCAACCCCGCGGGGTGGCCCTGGTCGAGGCGGTGGGAGATGCCTACTCCGACGCCGCGCGCATGTCCGCTGCCTCGGGGGTGCCGGCGGCGCTGGGGTGGGAGAACCACCAGCTGGTGTGGCGGGGGGACCGGATACGTCCCGAGACCGAACGACGGAAGCTGCTGATCGCCACCGTCTACACCTCGGGCAACGCCACCGCCGCTGCCACCGCGGCCAGGGAGCTGGGCGCCCGCTTCATCGTGGTGGGCAGCAAGGAGCGCCAGGCCTACCCGCCCGGGGGGCTGGAGGCGACCCGCCAGGCGGGGCGGATGGCGTTTGCTGCAGGAGAGGTCGAAATCATCGAACTTCATGAATAACCAGAAGTTGCTACTGCTTCTGGTGGTCTTCTGGGGGGCGGCGCTGCGCCTGGGCGGGGTGGGGTGGGACGGCTATACCTACCAGCATCCCGACGAACGCTTCCTCCTCATGGAGGCCTTGAAACTCAAGGCCCCCACCTCGCTGGGTGAGGCCCTCGATCCCTGGCGCACCCCCGCCAACCCCAACAATCACGGGACGGCGTTTTACGTCTACGGCGCCCTGCCGCCCCAGCTCATTCGCGCCGTCACCACGCCCTTTGGCCTTGCCCAGCTGGGCGAGCTCCTCCCCGCCGCCCGCCTGCTGACGATCTTCATGGACCTGGTGGGGATGGTGCTGCTCGTGGCCCTGGCCCGGCGGCTGGCCGGGCCGCGCGGGGCTCTCCTGGCCGGGGTGCTGTACGGCAGTGCACCGCTGCTGGTGCAGCAGGCCCGCTTCGCCACCGTGGACGTGTGGGGGACCACCCTGGTGGTGGCGGCGACCTGGGAGGTGGTGGGGCGGCCGGTCACCCTCGGGAGAGTGGCGCGAGCGGGCCTCTGGGTGGGCCTGGCGACAGCCTGCAAGCCGAACCTGGTGCTGGCGTTGCTCGTGCCGATGGTGGCGCTGGGGGTGTCCGCCTGGCAGCGACGGCCGCCGGCCGGACGGACCGTGGCGTGGACGCTGGCGGCAGCCATGGTGCTGGGCGCTGCCGCCCTGCTGGCGGTGAAGGTGGCCGATCCCGGCCTGTTCGCCGGCGTCTTCTCGCTCCACCCCAACCCGCGCCGTCTGGCGGCTCTGCAGCAGCTGGCCTACTTCTTCGCCGGCAACGGGCAGTATCCCCCCAACCTCCAGTGGGCCGACCGCCTGCCCGTTCTGGAGCCCCTCGCCAACCTGCTGATCTGGGGCACCGGGCCGTTGCTGGGGATGGCCGTCGTGCTGGGCGTGGGAGGCATCGCGGCACGGGCGGTGCTGGGCGAGGCTCGCTGGTGGCCGCTGCTGGCCTTCCTGCTGCCCGGGCTGGTGTGGCCACTCACCCGCTTCGTCTGTTCGGTTCGCCATCTGGAGCCGGTTCTGCCGCTGGCCGTCCTGGGCGCCGGGTGGTGGCTCGCTCGCCGCCGACCCTGGGTGCGCGCGGCGGTGGTGGGCGGCACCCTGGTGTGGGGCTTGGGGTGGGCGTCCATCGGCTGGCGGGAGCACACCCGCCTGGAGGCCAGCCGGTGGCTGGAGGCCAACCTCCCCCCGGGAGCCATCGTCACCAGCGAGTACTGGGATGACGCACTGCCGGTGGGGCGCAGCCACGGGCTGGTGCAGCTCAGCATGCGGGTCTTCGACCCCGACACCCCGGCCAAGCGGGAGGCTCTGTTGGCGGCCCTGGAGCTGGCGGATGCGGTGGTGCTGGCGAGCCAGCGCGGGGTGGGGTCGATCTGCCGGGTGCCGGACGCCTACCCCCTGACCTCGGAGTACTACCACCTGCTGTTCTCGGGGGCGCTGGGGTTTCGCCAGGCGGCGTCCTTCACTCGCCGGCTGGGGCCGCTTTTGGATCTGCGCGCGGAGGAGAGCCTGTCGGTCTACGACCACCCCCCGGTGTGGGTGTTCACCAAGACCCCCGCATATTCCCCCGAGCTGGCGCGAGCCCTGCTGGAGCGCGTCAGCTTGCCCCCGGCGAGGCGGTGGCACACCGTAGAGCTCGAGGCGCGGGGAATTCCTCCGTACCTGGAGCGGTGGCAGGAGATAGGTACGCTGCCCTGCTGGCTGGGTGGCGCGGGGTGGGAGATGGCGGCGGCCGTCCTGCTCTGGGTGATTGCCGTCGAGGTGCTGGGTCTGCTCGCCGGGGGGGTGGTGCGACGTCTGGTTCCCGCTGCCCCGGATGGGGGTTGGGGCGTGGCGCGCTGGCTGGGTCTCGCCCTCGCCGGGGTGGGGTGGCTGTGGTGCGGCTGGGCCGGTCTGCCGGTGTGGAACCGCTGGCTGCCGGGGCTGGTGCTGGTGCTGACCTTGCCCTGGGCGGCCGGGGAGGCGCGCCGGGCGTGGCGGCAGTCCGCCTGGTGGACCAACGCGGCGCTCGTGTGGGGGGTGTTCGCGCTCTTTCTCGCCCTGCGCCTGGTCAACCCCGAAATCCACTGGGGCGAGAAGCCCATGGACTCGGCGCTGCTGCACGGCATCCTGCGCAGCGAGCGGTTTCCTCCCGTCGATCCGTGGTTCGCCGGGTCGCCCCTCAACTACTACTTCTTCGGCCTCCTGCCGCACGCGTTCCTTGCCCGCGCCCTGGGCATCGCTCCGACGGTGGCCTACAACCTCATCGCCGCCACGGTTCCCGCCCTGACCGCAGGGGCGGCGGCCTCCCTGGGCTGGCTGCTGGCCGGGCGCCGGGCCGGTGCGGTGCTGGCGGCGGTGGCAGCCCAGCTCACCGGCAGCGCGGCGGCGCTCTTCCGTTTCCGCGAACTCCTGCTCGACCCATCGTTCGCCGGTTTCTGGTCGGCCTCCCGCGTCATCCCAAATACCATCAACGAGTTCCCGGTCTGGACGGCGCTCTTCGGCGACCTTCACGCCCACTTCCTGGCCTTCCCCGGCTTCCTGGCCGCCGTGTGGGCGGCGAGCCTGGTGGCCACCCGCCGGCTGCGCGGTCGGAGGGCGGCGGTGCTGGTCGGGGGGGTCTGTGGCATCCAGGTCATGAGCAACAGCTGGGAGGTTCCAGGGCTCGCGGGGGTGGTGCTGCTGGCCTCGCTGGCGCTGGTGGCGGGGGCGACGGACCGGCGCCTGGTCACCAGAGCTCGTTTCCTCCTGGGCGCCCTGGCGGTGGCGACGCTGGTGTCGCTGCCGTGGTGGCTGACGGTGCGGCCGGCGGCGGGGGGGGTGAGGTGGACGACCGGCTCTCAGGTTCAGCTGGCGCACCTGGCGGAGCTGTTCGGGGTGGCCGGCGCCCTGGTGCTGGTGGCGGCCGGTGCCACGCTGCTGGCCAGGCCGCGGGGGGGACACCCGCGCTGGGGGTGGCTCCTGGTCGCCGGTGGGCTGGCGGCGGTGGCGGCTCCCGAGCTGGTGACGGTGGGGGACCGCATGAACACGGTGTTCAAGATCCACCTGCAGGCCCACCTGCTGTTGGGAGCGGCCCTGGGGGGGCTGGTGGGCGGGCTACTCGGGGAGCTGCGGGGGTGGCGACGCGGTGTGGTGGTGTCGGGCGTGGCGCTGGCGCTGGGGTGCGGTTTGCTCACCACGTACGGGTGTGCGGCCTCGTTGCTGAGCCTGCGCCGCGTGGTGGGGCCCCGTCCCACCCTGGACGGGGGCGCCTACCTGGCCAGCGCGGCGCCTGAACGGCGAGAGGTACTTGCGGCGCTGGCAACGTTGCCGTACGGTGCCACCGTGTACGAGCCGACAGGGCCACCCTACTCCGAGTCGCTGCGGGTACCCATGTTCACCGGCTTGCCGGTGCCGGTCGGGTGGCGCCACCCCCTCTGGCAGCGCCGGCACTCCATCGCCGAGATCGATCTGCGCCTGCGAGACACGGAGCAGCTGGCGGCCGGCGACAACCGGGTGCTGGTGCAGGCGTTGACCCGCAGGTATCGGGTGACTGCTGCGGTGGCCTGGGCGGGGGAGCGGCCCACCCTGGTGGATCTGCCCGGGTGGCAGGAGCTGGCGCGGAGGGGGAGGGCCGCGGCGTGGGAGGCGTCCCTGCCGGGAGGGGAGCGATGACGCGACGGGGAAAAGCCTGCTGGCTGGCGCTGCTGGTCTTGGCTCTGGTGCTCAGGCTGTGGGACCTGGGCGAACGGCCGCCCCACCACGACGAGGCGGTGCACGGGCACTTTTCCCACGAACTGCTGGTCAAGGGGAGCTACCGCTACGACCCCACCTACCACGGGCCGCTGCTGTTCTTCGTCACCGCCGGCATTTTCGGCCTGCTGGGGGAAAACCTGCTGACGCTGCGCCTGTATCCGGTGATCACCGGGGTGTTGCTGGTGGCGGTGCCCCTGCTGCTGCGCCGCCGGCTGGGGGCGCGGGCGGCGCTGTGGACCGCCCTCATCCTGGCCATCTCGCCGTCCTTCCTCTACTACTCCCGCTTTGCCCGCGAGGACCTGCCGGTGAGCTTCTTCACCCTGGCGGCGGTGGCGCTGTTCCTGCTGGTGCGGGGAGGGCAGTGGCGAGCGCTGCCGTGGGCGGGGGCGATGCTGGCCGGCCACGCCATCTCCAAGGAGACCATCTACGTTCTCGCGCCGCTGTGGGCGGTGGGGGTTTTCGGGGTACTGCTGCACCTGGGTCTGGGCCCGGCGTTTCGCCGCTCGGTGGCCTGGCTGGAGCGCCACGCCGCCCCGGCGGCCACCGCCGTGCTGGTGTTCGTCATCATCACCCTGACCTCCTTTACCGTGCTGTTCATTCACCCCGAGGACGTGGCGTTCCCCCTGAAGGCGTTCCAGTACTGGTACCACCAGCACACCATCCAGCGGGTGGGAGGGCCGTGGTTTTACCACCTGCCGCGTCTTGCCCTGTACGAGTTTCTCATCCTGGGGGCGGCCCTCGCCTGGGTGGTGCGCCGCCGCGGCCGCCTGCACAGCGTCGAGGTGTTCCTCCTGTGGTGGGGGCTGGCCTCCCTGGCCATGTACGCCTACCTGGGGGAGAAGGTGCCGTGGCTGCTGACCCATCAGATCTTGCCCTTCGTCCCCCTGGCGGGGATGCAGCTGGCCCGCACCTTCTCTCCCCGCGGCAAACGGTGGTCGCGAGCCGTGGCCGCGGTGGGCCTGGCGGCCACCGCCTGGTCGGCGGTGGCGGTGACCTACCTGTACCCGTCCACCACCACCTCCTCGGACCGGGCCGAGCTGCTGGTGTTCGTGCAAACCACTCCCGAGGCGGGGGCGCTGGCGCGGGAGGGGTTGGCGCTGGGGGCCGGCGGTGAAAACCCCGCGGCGGCGGTCTCCGGGGAGGCCACCTGGCCGCTGGCCTGGCAGTGGCTGGGCATTCCCGTGTACTGGGACATCCCCAAGGGGGGCATGCGGCCGCCCCTGGTGGTGTGCGATCCGGACAAGCACGACCAGGTGGCGGGCAACCTCGGAGCGGGGTACCGCTCGCAGCGCATCCCGCTGCGCGCCTGGTGGGTGGAGGAGTGGAGCCAGGCGTCGGTGGGCCAGGTGGCGCGCTGGTTCTTCACCCGCATCACCTGGTCGCCGGTGGGGGCCAGCGACGTGGTGGTCTTCCGTCGCACCGACGGCGGGGAGGGGCCATGAGCTGCGAGCTGTCGGTGGTGGTCCCGGTGTTCAACGAGGAGGAGAACATCCCCGAGTTGTACCGCCGCCTGCTGCCGGTGCTCGAAGGGTGCGTCTCCTCCTTCGAGGTGCTGTTCGTGGACGATGGCTCCCGGGATCGCTCGTGGGAGCTGGTTCGCGACCTGGCCGGGCGCGACGGGCGAGTGCGCGGCCTGAAATTCTCCCGCAACTTCGGGCACCAGATGGCCTTCGCGGCGGGGCTGGAACACGCCCGGGGAGAGGCGGTGGTGATCATGGACGCCGACCTCCAGGATCCACCGGAGGTGATCCCCGAGCTGGTGGCGCGCTTCCGGGAAGGGTGGGACGTGGTGTACGCCCAGCGCCGCCGCCGGGAGGGGGAGAGTGCCTTCAAGCTGCTGACCGCCAAAGCCTTCTACCGGCTACTGCGGCGCATCACACCGGTGGACATCCCCCTGGACACCGGCGATTTTCGCCTCATGAGCCGGCGGGCGGTGGAGGCCTTCCGACGGCTGGGGGAACGACACCGCTTCACCCGCGGGCTGGTGGCGTGGCTGGGCTTTCGCCAGACCGGGGTGCTCTACGACCGCGCCGCCCGCCACGCCGGGGACACCAAGTACCCCCTGCGCAAGATGATGCGCTTTGCCATTGACGCCATTACCTCCTTTTCCCACGTGCCGCTGCAGCTGGCCACCTGGCTGGGGTTTGCCGTTTCGGCCTTCGCCTTCGCCTACATCCTGGTCGTCCTGGTGCTCAAGGTGGTGGGGATCTCCTGGCCGGGGTACACCTCTCTGATGGCGGCGATCCTCTTTCTCGGAGGGGTGCAGCTGGTCATGATCGGCCTGCTGGGGGAGTACCTGGGGCGGGTGTACGACGAGGTGAAGCGTCGCCCCCTCTACCTGGTGCAGGAGGAGGTGGGGGGCGGGGCGCGGGGTGAGTGAGCCGCGCCTGGCGCTGGTGGGGCCCTCCTGGCCCTTTCGCGGCGGCATCGCCCGCACCACCACGGAGCTGGCCGCCGAGCTGGAGCGACGGGGGACGCTGGCCGCCTTCCTGACGCCCCGGCGGCAGTATCCGGGGTGGCTCTATCCGGGGGGCGGCGACCGCGACCCGGCGGCCTGCCCTCGCCTGGGGGTGGCGCAGCCCTGCTTTGCCGTCCTCGAACCGTGGACCTGGGCGGGGGCGGGGCGAAGGCTGCGTGCCGCCGCCCCCGCGGCCCTGGTGCTCCCCTACTGGACCTGGGCGTGGGCGCCGCTGCACGTGTACCTGGTGCGCCGCAGCCGCTGCCCCGTGGTGGCGGTGGTGCACAACCCCGCCGACCACGATGCCTCCCCCTGGCACCGCCGGGTGGCCCGGGCGGTGCTGCGCCGCTGCGGCGGTTTCCTCTGCCACGCCGGGGAGGTGGCCAAGGTGGTGGGGTCTGCCTTTCCCGATCGGCCGCTGGCGGTGCACCCCCTGCCGCCCATCCTGGGATCGGCGGGGGACCGCCAGGCCGCCCGGCGGCAGCTGGGGGTACCGGAGGGGGCAGTGGCGGTGCTCTGCTTTGGCTTGATCCGCCCCTACAAGGGGATCGACGTGCTGCTGGAGGCGGTGGCCCGGCTGCCAGCGGAGGCGCCCCTGCTGGTGCTCCTGGCCGGGGAGCCCTGGGGGGGAGCCCGGGCGGAGCTGGAGCGGCGGTTGGCCGAGCCGGCGCTGGCCGGGCGGGTGCGGGCGCACCTGCGGTGGGTCCCCGAAGAGGAGGTGGGGTGGTGGGCGGCGGCGGCGGATGCGGCGGTGCTGCCCTACCGGCGGGCCACCGGCTCGGCGGTGGCCGCCCTCATGCTGGGGTACGGCCTGCCCCTGGTGGCCACCGCCGTCGGGGGTCTCGCCGAGGTGGTGGAGGATGAGGTCAACGGGCTCCTCGTGCCTTCCGCCGACCCGACGGCGCTGGCGGCCGCCCTGCAGCGATTGTTGGCGCCGGAACTGCGGGGGCGGCTGGCGGCGGGAGCGCGGGCCAGCGCCACCCGTTGGAGCTGGGGCGCCTACGCCAGGACGCTGGAAGAGCTCGTTGCTGAGATTCTTACGCGATGGGAGGGGCGGGGGGAAGCCACCACACCACCCGCCCGATGAGGGTCTGGGACAGCGGCTCTCCGGAGCGCAGCCGCACCGCCCGGGGCAGGTAGGCGGGGTTGTCGGAGAGGAGGATGAGCACCCGGGCGGCGGTGTCCAGCACCACCCGCTTGACGGTGCACCCCACCTCCCCTCCCACCTCCTCCCGCACCGCGTAGATGCCGCGGGGGATCACCCCCCGCAGCGGGGCGCGGTCCACCAGCACCGTGGCCCCGGGTGGGATGGTGTCGGCCATGGAGTCCTGGGTGGGGCCCAGGCGCACCAGCACGGCGTGCCGCGCTTCCACCCCGAGGGCTTGGAGGAGGGCCCGGGGCAAGGACTCCACCCGCTCCACGCGGTCGGCCATGAGGGCCGGGGGGCCGGCGGCGATGGTGTCCGCCACCAGGGGGACGCCCACCAGTTCGGCGGGGGGTGCGGCGGAGGGCGGGTCCAGCAGCTCCCCCGCGGTCACTCCCAGGGAGGAGGCCAGCCGCTGCACCGTCGCCACCGTGGGGGTGGACTCCCCCCGCTCGATCTGGGCCACGAAGTTGCGGGACAGGCCGGCCCTGGCGGCCAGTTCCTGTTGTGCCCAGCCCCGCTCCCGGCGTAGTTCCCGCACGTGGGCACCAAGGGTATGGGGGGGGATTTGACTCATATCGTTATCAATCTAGTGCGAGGAAGGGGAAAAGTCCAGCGATACTGGGCCGCCCGGGGTGAGCCGCTCCCGTACCCAGATGATGTCCCGACGGATATCGAAGGCCCGCGGCGAGGGGTGGAGCAGCAACACCGGACGGTACAGCTCGGCCAGGGCGGGGGCCCGGGCCGCCTCGTCGCGGGCCGCCCGGTGCGCCTCCTGGAGGTCCCCGGTCTGGGGTATCGGGCGCCCGGGGACGACCACGGCACACCCTTCGGCCACCGCCTCGGGCAGCCCCCACAGGGTGTGCCCCGGGGTGACCCCCCCTTGCCGCTGCACCCGCGTGTTGAGACCGTACAGGTCGAAGGTGGGCAGGCCGCTGGCGTAGGGGACCGCCCCCGCGGGGCCCACTGCCAGGTGGGTGCCGGCGGGCAGGTGGTCCTTCAGCCAGGCCCCGAGGGCCTCCCACCAGCGGCACTGCACCCGGTGGGTGGCCATGGCCCGCCAGAGGTCTCCGGGCCGGCCCCTCCCCGGCTCCTCCCAGGGAGCCAGACGCCAGACCGCCGCCGCCACCAGCAACGCTGCCGCAGCGAACCGCACCCGGGTGGGGGACCAGCTCAGGGCCGCCACCAGGAGGACGAGCAGCGGCAGGAGGTAGCGGCTGCCCGGCATCCAGTCGCCCCCCCGGGCCGCCACCAGGGCGGTCCACCCCAGCACCGGCAGGAGGACCGGCAGAACTTCCCGGCGCCGTCGCCCGAGGGTCGGCAGGGCCAGCAGCAACGGCCCCCACTCCCCGAGGCCCCGCAGGAGGTAACGCAGCCCCGCCTCTGCCCCCGCCGCGGCGGTGACGCCCTTCACCAGGGCGGCGTGGGGAACCGGGCTGCCGTAGTACAGCAGGCGCCCGGCTGCCAGGGCCGCCAGCACTGTGGCGGCGCCGATCAGGGCGGCACGGGCCGCCCTGGGCAATCGCCCCCAGAAGGGCAGGGCCAGGGCGGTGAGGACGAGGGTTTCGGGGCGCACCGCCGCCCCCAGGGCGCCCCCGGCGGCGGCAAGTCCCGGGGTGGGGCGGGCGAGGCCCGCCGCCAGCAGCCACAGGGCCAGGCCCCAGGCGGCGGTTTCCAGGCCGCTGGCGGCGTAGAGCGCCGGCGTGGCCAGGGCCGCCCAGGCCACCGCCACGGAGGCGGCGGAGCCGGGGGCGAGACGGGCGGCGGCGGCACCAGCCAGCAGCACCGCGACGGGGGCGAGGGCCAGGGAGAGCAGGCGGCCGGCCGCGCCCGGCTCCAGCTGGGCCAGCCGGCTCACCCCCGCCACGGCGGCGATCCACACCCCTCCGGAGGCCCCCTCCAGGCGCTCGCCGGGGTTGAACACGGGGCCGTGGCCGGCGGCCAGGTGAGCGGCGTAGCGAAACTGGATGTAGGCGTCGTCCACCAGGCCGTCGCCGGCGATGGCCAGGGCCAGGGCGGCGAGGGCGGCCACCACCACGGCGTGGGTCTGCCTGCGGCGGGACAGGAGGAGGGCCGCCACCAGCAGCCCCGAGGCCCCCACCCACCACACCCAGTGGGGGGCGAGGGGCGGGAGGAGGGTGGCCACGGGGGCATGACTCTCCACCCAGGCGGGGGGGATCACCACCTGTTCCATCGTCGCACCCTACCACGGTCCCGCGTGGGACGCGGGGCGCCCCCGGGGAGCAGCCGGGCGAGCGGCAGCATCCCCGGACAGGCGGAGAAAAAGGTGCTACTGCTTGAGCAACAGGCCGAGAATGGCCAGCAGGGTGGTGAACTGAAACCCGACCACCCACCAGAAGCGGGTGAGGAGTTCCTTGAAGCGGCCCTCCCAGCGCTGGTCCGAGGCGTTGAAGCGAGTTTCCCAGCGCTCCTCCAGGGCGTTGAAGCGGGCGTCCCAGCGCTCCTCCAAGGCGTTGAAGTGGGCGTCCCAGCGCTCCTCGAGGGTGGTGAGCCGGGTCTCCCAGCGTTCCTCGAGGGTGGCAAGGCGAGCCTCCCACTTCTGGTCGAGGAACTTGAGCTGGTCTTCGACGCGCTCCAGGCGGTGAACGATTTCCCCTAGCTGCCCGGAGAGGTGCTGGGTAAAGCGCTCCTGGCTCTCCTTCCACCCCTCCAGGTGGGCCAGGCGCTGCAGCACCTCTTCCATGGGAATGGCGGCCATGGACCGAGGATAGCATACGGCGAGATACGACGGGAAGCTGTCGACTGGTATGGACTTGGTTACACCATCGGGTGGCAGCGAAACGAAGCATTGACAACTATAGATTTCAAAAATAGAATTTTTCTGACTATGATAATGGTTGCTCCGACGCAAGGGAAGGACACGCCGTGGCGGCCGCCGCACTGACGGCCGCCGCGCTGACGGCTGCCGCCGGGGCCCCGGGGCAGGAGCTGCTGCACCGCCTGCGGGAGGGCACGGCCCGCTGGCTGCGCCGGGAGCGGGAGCGCCTGCGGGTGGACGCGGGGACACCGGAGCTGAACCGCTGCCTGGCGGGGGGGTGGCCCGTGGGGAAGGTGGGAGAGGTGGTGGGGGTCCCCTCCTCGGGTCGCACCACGGCGGCGGTGGCGGCGGTGGCGGCGGCCACCCGGCGCGGGGAGGTGGCGGCGTGGGTGGAGGCGGGGGACGCCTTCGATCCCCCGTCGGCGGCCGCCGCCGGGGTGGACCTGCAGCGGGTGCTGTGGGTGCGGGTGCAGGGGGCGGAGGGAGCGGTGCGGGCCGCGGAGATCGTGCTGGAGGTGGGGGGGGTCACGGTGGTGGTGGTGGACCTGGTGGGGGCGCGCCCGGCGGCGGGGGAGGGGCGTCTGCGCCCCGGCCGCCGGGGCGCCTCGGCCGCCTCCCTGCGGCTGCGGCTGGCGCGAGCCGCCGAGGGGGCCAACGCCGTGGTGCTGGTGGTGGCCGAAGCCCCCTGGGCGGGGTCCCTGGCGGGGGCGGCGGTGGTCCTGACGGGGCGAGGGGGGTGCTGGGCAGGGGGGGAGGGCGGTTCGCCGGTGTGGCTGGCCGGGGTGGAGTTGCACCCCGTGGCGGAGGGGATGGCGGGAGGCCGGGGGGGGTGGGGGAGGGCGGGGTGATGGGGGACCGGGGTGGACGGTGATGGGTGTCGCGCGCGCCTCGCGCCGGCTGGCGTGCCTGTGGGTGCCAGCCTTCCCCGTCCAGGCGCTGCGGCGCAGCCGGCCGGAGCTTGTGGAGGCGCCCCTGGCGGTCCCCGCCGGCCCCTCTCCCCGGGACGAGGTGGTGGCGGTGTCGGGGGAGGCGGCGGCGTCAGGGGCGCGGGTGGGGATGACGGCGGCCCAGGTGCGGCAGCTGACCCCCAGGGTGGTGCTCCACGTCGCCTCCGCGGAGGTGATGGAGGCGGCTGCGGCGGCGCTGGCCGATGCGGCCTGGGGGGTGTCCCCCCGGCTGCGGCGGGCCGCCGCCGGGGAGGTGTGGTTGGAGGTGGGGGGGGTGGTACGGTTGTGGGG
>Ga0226835_1000919_pt1 | contig 21091 bp, 35 predicted proteins | sample LAC_MetaG_1_FD_163627 | JGI IMG/M metagenome (GOLD analysis project Ga0226835, IMG submission 163627) | Anaerobic ammonium oxidizing microbial communities from anammox membrane bioreactor (MBR) in UC Berkley, California, United States -... | ecosystem: Engineered > Bioreactor > Anaerobic >...
CCTTGGCGTACCAGGCGCTCATACAGCGCCAGGCGCAGGATTTCCGACAGATTCGTGCCGGTGTTTTGCATATCCGCCTCCAGGGCCTCCATGACCGGCGGGGTGACCAGGGCGCGCACCGGGCGGCCCACTTTTTCCATCGGGTCCTTGGGCGGACGACCGGCGATGATGTATTCTTGCTTACGCTTTCGGGGCATTGATTCCTCCACTGAGAAATGTTCTTTGCATGGCTGATGCATCCTTGGGCAAGTTCAGCAGGACGAGCATGCGCATGAGCAACGGGATAATTACCGGGCGTTTGGCGGGCGGCAGGGTAAAGGCAATGCGCCACACGGCGGCTTGTGCGCCTATCAGGTCGGCGACTTGCTGACCATCTGCATAACGGAGCAGGTGCTCGTGAAGCCGGTCATAATGCGGCGTCACCCTGGGGAGCTCCTGGACCTTCTCCAGGGTCAATTCACGGAAATAGTCAGCCAGGCGATGGCTCCAACGCACCTGCTCGGCCAAAGTCGCCCAGGCTTCGTCTGCGCTCTTGGCTCCGGCGCACTCGCCGGTCTCCAGGCGCTTGTGCAGGGTCATGCCAAAGGTCTCCTACGCCCAGGCGTCGGCGGATTTCTTCTGCTCGGTGTCTTTGGATGCGCCTGCCCACCAGGCCTCCATCGGCAGGCGCGCCAAGACCGCATGCGCATCCACGATGCGAGGGCCGCGGTGCAGCTTGACCGGATAGGGGATGGGCGGGTTGAGGCGCACGAAACGGGCCAATACGCCGTCCGGGCTGCCCTCCCCGCCGCCCACGGCATACACCCCATGAGTCTTTCGTTTACCGCAACCGCGCACACGAGTGACCACCACTCGAACCGTCATGAGGCCTCCTTATGTGAACATTAATTATAGCATATAAATTATTCTACTGTTGAAACTGAGAGAGACTGCTCTTCAGTCGAGATAGCGCCAGGCAAATACCCGCTCAGGTCGGATGCGATGCTCACCCGCTGTTCGACTTCCAGGGTCACAAAAGCCGGTTTCAGCGCCTGCGCCGCCTTCTCAAAGCGTTTGGCGTCCACGGTCAGCGCCTCCCGAAAGTGCTGATAGCACCAATCCAGTGCAGCAGCCGGGTCGTAGCGCGCCACCTGGTAGTTCTTGACCGTGAAGGCGGGATGTTTGTTCAGGCCGGTCTCTTGAGCCCACTCCAAGGCCGCTCTGCGCAGGTTGCCTTCCAGGTCATCGGCCATCTCGTTCAAGCGTTTAAGCTCTTCACTCACAGCTTGCAAGGCTTGGTACGGAGGCAACGCAGCTAACTGCTCGGTTAGGGCTGCCAGCTGCTCCTTCAACTGCGCTTTGCGCCCCCGGACGGCGGCCAGGTTAGCGGCGTACTGCTCGATGATATCCATGCGGCGCTCCGATTTGTTCACGAACATAGACCAAGTATTCCTCCACTCGCTCCGAGATGCGCGCCAGGGAAGCCAGGATTTTCTCGGGCGGCATCGACACATCGGTGAACACCTGGTCAAGGCCGTCCAGGGTCATCTCGACCTTGCTTTCATGCAGCTGGGCTGCCAATTGGGTTTGCCCGCTGGTGACGACCGGGTCGATATAATTAGCCAATTTGCTCATGGGGGCGCTCCTCGAGGTTTTGTCTTGCCCATTCAAGCAGAGAGACGGCCTGCTCCGGGGCCAGGATGATGCATTCCTGGGCGGCGTAGTCGAAGGCATAGGTCGCGCCTTCTCCTACTGCCTGCAAGGCGCGCTCCAGCTTTCGGCTGGAAGCGTCGGTCAACTTGAAGCCGCCTCCGCCGGGGCGAATGGTCACGCGGAAGCGCTTGCGTTCGGCATAGGTCACCACGCCGATTTCAGCCGGGTCGGTGTAGACAGCGCAGGGTCTCGCTTCGGCGGCCCAATGGGGCTTGGAAGTGGGCTGGCCGTCCTTGTCCAGCGCCGGGGTGCTCCAGGTCTGGCCGGGATTGGAGAGGTTGAGGCTGCGCCATACCGCCACCCCGCCCCGCTGTTGTATCCATTGACAAAAGAGCGGCGCGTTGTACACATCACAAGTATGGCGAAACCTGACCGGCTGCGGATGGTCGGTCTCCGACGATACATTCTGGGTCATCATGCTTCCTGCTCCTCCTCGTCTGCGTAGACGACATGTACCATTTCGACGTAGCCCGTGTCCACCAGGGGAGCAAGCTCGCTCAGCGCTTCCGGCAAGGTCTGCTCCTCCTTGTCCAGAACCACCTGAAAGCCGTTGAAGGGGCTGTAACCGATGATGCCCTGGCAAAATTGCAGCCCGAAGGTTTCCGTGAGCTCACGCAGGCGTTTCGCCTTCAACTTGCTCAGGGCCACGGCGATATCCAACATGCTCTCCGGCACCAGGTCGAAGGCTTGAAGCTCGCCGCCGGTCCAATAGGGCAGGTCTAACTCGGCCAATTTCGACCATTCCACCGGTGTAAAAATGCCTTCCTCTAACAGGGTATAAGCCAGGTCAGCCAGGGTCTTGTCCGGGGCGGTCACTTTGACGATAGCCTGGCCGTGGGCGAAGAACATCTTGGATAGGCCGCGCACCAGGCCTTCGGGGATGGCGGTCAACGCCACGCGCTTGGATGCGCCGATTTCCTCCACTTCGGCGATGAACTCCCACAGTTTGTAATATTCATCCCCCACACAGAAGAGCAAAGACGGCACGCTGGTCATCGTTCCTCCACTTTATTTACTGCTTTATATCTATAGCATAGTATATTTCAACAAACCAGGCTGCTCTGCAATCGCTGCCTGCCGGACTACAAAGCAGCCTGGTCAAAGGGCATGCTATCGGTCGTTCAAAGGCAGGCGTGACCGGTGCATGCCGCCCTACACCAAGTCCTGGGTGTCATCCCAGGCGCGCCCGTCCAGGTATTCCTTGAGCGCAGCCGCCTTGCGCACCAGTTCTTCTACGGTCGGACGGCTCTTGCGCACCAGTTCGGGGTGCTGGATGCGGGTCTGCTCAGCCAAGCGCATGTGCTCCAAAGCCACGTCCAGTTCCTGGGCGGCGAGCAACTCCAGCGGGTCGGCGTCCTGGGGGAGATAGCTTTCCTGGTTCGTCTTCTTAGAAGATGCATCCGTCTGTTGTTGATGGGTCCTGACCAGGGCTGCCACCTGGCGCACCGTCTTGGCGCGTATAGCGGCCTCGGCGAGCTTGGCCTGCACCTCCAGGGGCTGTGAGAGCAGCGGCTCGACGGCGGAGGGCTTGATTTCACCCCGGTCGATGGCCTTCTGAATTTTGGGGTCGGCCCGCAAGGCGGCTAATGCCAGGCTGATTTCGGCGTCGCTCTTGGCGAACTTCTGGGCGATTTGCCGCTGGCTCCAGCCCAGGTCTTTCAGGCGTTGGTAGACACGCGCTTTATCCAGGTAGCCCATCTCGGTTCGCAAGTCGTTTTCGTTGTATTGGCTTACCAGCAGGTCAGCTTCTTCAGACGGCGGCTCCTCCACCACTGCCCGCAGCGTTTCCCATCCGTTCAGGCGGGCGGCGGCCACCCGGCGATGGCCGGACTTGACAAAGTACAAACCGTCCCCGGCGGGATAAACGCGGATTTCGACCTCCTGCCCGGACTCGCGCATGGAGGCGGCCAATTCGAGCAGGGCGGGGTCCTGGGCGTCGACGGAGCGGATGTTGCCGGTGGAGACCAGTTGGTCGAGCCTGACGGTGCGGATTTCCATGCAAACTCCTGTATATGCGTACATATAATTATAGCACAGAAATAAGGAAAAGTAAAGGCTTACCTTACACCTGTGACGCGCAGCACGCCTGAGCAAGTTACCTGCTCTTCCCAATCCTGATTGTCCACATGTAGACGGACGGTCAGGCGGTCGTCGTCGCTGATGGCAACCACCAGGCCGCGCTGCTTGCGGGCCTCTACGTACACTTCATCTCCCAATACAATCGGCTGGCGGCTGGCTTCTTCGTAGCGCAAGAATTCTCGGGTGTTCATGGGTTCCTTCTGTTCTTTGACCGGGATGGTCAAGGTTTCACGCTCATGGCTGAGCGCATCAAGCGGGACGGCTCGAAATCCCTGGGGCAACTGTTTGGCGAATTGTTCGGCCTCCTGTTGGACGGCAAAAATCTGGCGATGCACCAGGGTCACTTGGAACGGTAATTCCAGGATAAGGCGGTACATAGCTTTTGGGGATGCGTTTGGGTTTTCATCGTCTCTAGCTCCTCACTGCACCCGGCCATTTTCGGTGTCCGGTTTCACGACGATTTTGACGGTCATCTCTTCGGTCATCTCTACCTCTGCCACCAGGTTGGTGTGGGGCGGGAAGTGCGCTTCGGCTTTGGCGACGGCGTCCTGAATCAGCGGCTTCAGGTCATGGATAAAGATGAGCGGGGAAAAGGGGTCTTCGGCTGCGGCGGGTTTACTCATCATTTCTCCTCACAAGATAGAACAAATTTTCTATTATAGTAGCATGGTAAACCCGCCGAGTCAAGCGTTTTCAGCCCAGTTCACAAAATTGTTTGCTCAAGCCTCTTTTCCCATCCTCTCTAACTAAAGGGTCGCTGCTGTCCGGGAGCGGTCTGGAAAGAAAATTCTTGCTAAGACGCTCCCCTTCTTCCACGTTACCCCATACCGGTCGCGAGAGCCACTACGAAACCGACCAGTAGGAGGAGGCCGCCCAGCAGGACGAACCATAGCCCCAGCAAAGCAACGGCGCAGGCCAGCAGCGTCAAGGAACCTAGCAGCATAAAGATGGAGACGGCCAACCGCATCAGGGCATCCAACAAAGCCAGCATCGCGCTTCACCTCCTGACCAGTCCAGGTGTGGACCGAGACCGGCTATTCAACTCCGTACTTTCGGCGCAGCCAGTCTTCCCGCGTGCGCGGCTCGCCCAGCTGCCGCCACTCCTCCTGGTAAACAGGCAGGCAGCGGCTTACGAAAGCCTGGAGAGCTTCTTCGCTGTGCTCGTGGACGATGTCTGCAAGCTCACGGTAGTGTTCCAGGGACAGGTCTTCCGTCCAGCAGGAGAAGTCCAACGCGGCCTGGAGGGAAGGGAAGTAGGTATGGGTTGCTTCCTGCAATTGCTGAAGGGCGGTATAGACATGCGCAGACATTGGATTGCCTCCTCCTTCAAGGTTAAGGCTATAAGGTAGGTGAGAACATCAGATTTCTTCGATACCCAGCGCTGCCAGGATGCTCGAGCGCAGTTCCTGGGCCGGTTGGCTGTCAAGCTCCCCCAGGCGGCGTAGAATGACCACCAGGTCTGGGGGGGCGATGACACAGGCCAACCTGCCCTGCTCCCAGGAGAAGACGCTCTCGGTCACCGCCTGCAGATGGGCGTCGATGCCCTGGTTGACCGCCTGGCGCAGCAATTCGGCGTCCTGCGGGTTGAGCGAGGCAGAGAAAGGCTGGCCGTTTGCGGCGGCCAGGACGGCTTCGGGCGGAGTGGTTTGGTAGGTGTAGGCGCTCATTTAGGGGCTCAGGCACGACAGAAAGGGCGGCTCGTTTTTCCCTCGGCCTGGGCGGGGCCTGCCCCCTCTTGCAGCAGAGCAAGCCCAACCCAGCCGATGGTCTCTCGCCTAGTGCACGTCCGGCTCCCGCTCGACCAGCCGCCAGGTCACGCCGATGTTGTCCCAGGCGGCCCGCCACTCCAGCCAGATGAAGGCGGTCAGCAGCCACAACAGACCCAAGCCGACCGCCAGGACGAGGTTGCCCTTCCACACACACCAAGCCCCCAGCCCCAGGGTCAGCAGGCTATGGGCGAGGACCGACTTGCTCGCTGCCATCATTTCGCATCCCTTCCTTTCTTTGCTCACAACCAAAGGCGCACAATGAGTTGACTACCGCCGGTCCACCGCCGAGCGCAGGTAGGCGATGGCCTCTTCCGGCGAAGCGAAGTGAAAGAACCTGCCGCCGCCCATCGTCTCCAGATAGCCGGAGCCGTTGGAATAGAGCGTGGCGCTGGGCGCTTCGCTCGACCCCTCCAGGGCTTCGTAGGCCTTCAGCGCCTCGAGCAGCAGGTTCAATCGGTCGCACTGCTCGCTGTACTCCCGCAGCTGGGCGGCCTGGGCTTGCAGGCGCTCCATCTCGCACTCGTCGATGGCGAACAGCGCCAATGTGTCGAGTTCTTGGGCAAAGCTTTCGATGGTCACAGATTACCTCCTGTTGTATATAAGTGTGTATAATTATAGCATATATATTGTTTAATGTCCACCCTTATCGCCCCTGCCCTATCTCGTCCCTGAGCGCCAGGATGCGCTGGCGCACGGCGCTCAAGGAACGGTCGGCATAGCGTAAATGGCGCAACTCCTGCGTGCTCCCTGTGGACGGACAATACCGGACGACGGTCAGCCCGTACAAGCTGCCCGCTTCGTCCCGGCTGAGCTCATAGGCTACGCCGCGTCCAAGCATCCCGTACTCCACGACCACAGGGGTGAACGGGTTCAGCAGACCCCGATAATGCAGGCGGAAGATTTGCTCGGCGTCCATACGCTCCATTCCCGGCTTGGGATGGCGTTTTTCACGTGGAAAACGGTTAGTATTCATCCGGGGTCAGGAAGGTGGTGACGCTGCGGTCCGATTCTGTTATAAGCCAAAGCCTCCCGCCAGGGGTGTTATAGGCGGAGAGGATGCGGAAGCCTTCCTTGACCGACAGGTCGTTCTCGCGCTTATCGGCCTCATCCAGGTCGCCCCAGTCGCCCTGGGCATGCCGAGCCAGGTACGGCAGCAGGTCGACCCCAAGAGCCAGCGCTCCAGGGGTGGCTACGATTTGTCCTAGGGGAAATAACACCTTGCCCATGTGCTCCTCCTTTCATCTTCTGAATAAAAGCTAGGGTCTCTTCGCCAGGCTGCGGCGGATGTGGCGGACAGTGCTCAGGCCAGACTTGAGCCAGCCGATTTGCAGGCGCAGGGAGCGGCGCATCCCGGCCAGCACCCAGCGGGCGGTGCGGTTCAGCTGCATCCCGGCGAAGAGCGGCAGGTCGGCGAAGTGGCTGGGCGGCAAATAGCCCAGGCGCATGTACCCTTCTGCGATGTCCCAGGACATATCCATGCCGCAGCCGGTCAAGGCCAGGTAGTGCTGGTCGTCGTGCTCCAGGATGCATAGGCTCAGACCACCCACAGCCAGGGCAGCCTCTTCCGCCCCGCCGATGCGTTCCACAGAGATGGGATAGATGTAGTTGTAGATGGGGCCGTCGATTTCCGGCTCTTGGTCGCAGACCGGGCAGGCTCCCAGCCCGGTCTCGCTGACGAAGACTTTGCCGCAGTTGTCGCAGGTCACGGAGAGCCAGTAAGCATACTCTCCAGTGGACAGGTCGTAATATAGCGGCTTGGCCGTGACATAGTCGGCGTATAGGTCGGACACGGGGGTCTTGGGGTTGAACATGCTGGTCTCCTGAGAAGTAAAGGGCTAACGATTGCAGCGCCTCAGCCAGCTGTTCAAAGCCATGCCCGCCCTGAGCCAGCCTTCGGCTAAGAAAGCATACGTTTTGGACAGCAGCAGCGCCGGGTAAAACCAGGCGGAATGGCTGAGATTTTTCGAGAAAGCCAGAAATTGGCTGGATTTTGCCAGATTATGCTCGGCAAAATCCAGCGCACGGTCAGACAGCCAACGCAGGGTTCTGAGCAGGAGCATGACCGCTTAGAAGGGGTCGTCCAGGTCGCCGTTCCAGGCGGGCTCTGGGTCTTCGTCGAGGTCGTCATCACCGTCCCAGAAGGGGTCTTCTTCCTGCGTCAGGAAGGGCTCCAGGTGGTGGCCTTCCACGACCGCCCAGGCCGGGGCGTGGGTCTGGCCGCGCCAGGTAGCGCCTTCAGGGAGCTCGATGAGCCGCTCACCCTCCCCTTCGTTGACGGCCTGGATGGCGGCTTTGCAAGGTTCGAGCATCCAGGCCGGGATGGGCGGGAAGTGGTTGGATTGCAGGTGAACCAACAGCATTTGGTCAAGGGAGAACATGCCGGATTGTGCCAGTCCGGCCAGGTCACTTGCTTGTCCGTATCCCATGTCAGGCCTCCTTATCGGTTTGTCTCTTCTACGATGGGCTCCAGCTGGCGGAGCACGTCTTCCAGGTCAATGGCGCAGGTCTCGAAGCTGACCCCGGTGTGCTTGATGTAGCCCTCAAAGTAGGCTTCGGGCTTGTCGGCGCTGCCGAAGAAGCGCACGGTCGGCAACTCGTGGTGCACCAGGATGTCCTGTTCGTCCAGATATTCCAGGCTTAAGTCATGCTCGGTCAGGAAGTAGCTGCCGTCGTTGTAGGCCGTTTGGAAGCGTTCGAACAGGTCGGCGGGAAGGGCGTCTTCGTCCGGGAAGCGGATGAAGTCGGCCTGGTAGTCGCTGAACTCGCCCAGGAAAAGGCCTGGCACACTTGAGACCTGGGCCTGTTTGGCGATGAGGCTCTGGATATAGTCAGCGTCAACCGGGATGACCGCGAACTCGGGCTGCGGGTCGATGTACTCATCGGCGCAGTGGACTAGCGCAACCAAGTATTTTTGTGACATGGCGTCCTCCGAAGGTGTAGGTTTAGATGAAAGGTTGTAGGGGTAACTCGCCGTTTTCGATGAACTGGGCCAGCTTCTGGCAAGCCTCGACCGCCCGGCGGTTGCGGTCGTCGGCGAAGCGCAACTCCTGGCGGCCCAGCCCGACCAGGATGCCCAGGCATAAGTTGGTCAGCAAGCCCTGCAGGGTGCGGTGCGTCTCCTGGAACTTCTGTCCCATCTGCTCGCCGGTGCGGTAGGCGCTGCTGCCGTGCACGTTGACCCACTCACCCAGCAAATAGCACAGGTCTTCCAGCTTCAGGTTCTTGGCCAGCAGCCACAGGCTCACCTCTCCCCGGCTGATGGTCTGCCGGTCGTCGTAGTCGTATTCTTTCAGTTCGACTTTGCCAGCGCTTCCAAAGTGTGACATCTCGCCTCCTAAGCGTTTTCCATGTGGAAACTTCGCCCCCAGACGTTGCCCTGGATGAGGTCCCAGCCGTTTGCGCCCAGGGCGTTCTGCGGGCGGTCCATGTAGAAGCCGAACAGCATCTCGATTTTGTCGGCTTCCTGTCGAGCGGCCCGTAGCAGCTGGCGCAGATTGTTCCCGCTCTGCGCCCACAGCTGCGCTCGGATGCCGTAGCTGTGCAGGATTTCCACCCAGCCCAGGTCGCCAAAGCGGCGGAAGAAGACCTCCAGGTCTTCATCGGCCATACCCCAGGAGCGCAGGGCGGCCTGCTGCTCGGCCAGCGGGCATTGCGACGGAGCGACGACGTTCAGGCTGACCTGGTAACGAGGGCTGGCGTCCTCCTCGGATGGGATGACTTCCAGAACCAGCCAGTAGTCGAACTCGCCGTTGTTCAGCCGCCTGGAGACAAAGCTGCCTCCATAGGTTTCCCAGTTCATATCACCGACCAAGAAACGGAAACGCATGCTATACCTCCCGTGGCATATCGCCTTCTACTCGCTCTGACGGGTGAAAGCCCCAATGACCACCTGGAACTGACCTTCTTCGATGATGGCGAAGCCGACCGAGGTTGAAGCGTGGGCGGCCATCTGCTCGCTGACCCAGACCTTCAGCTGGTCGAGGGTCAGGGCAGGCTCCCAGGGCTGCCCCCAGCCGGTCTTATCGGCCAGGGCGGTGTCGACCAGTTCCCATCCGGCGGGGCGATGGCTGCCCAGGTTCGGGAAAGGGAATGATTGCCAGTCCTGCACCTCCTGGGCGTTCCAGGGGACGTAGGGCACAGCGCCCTTACGGGCGGCGAGCTTGGCCTGTTCGTCGGCCAGGGCTTGGATTGCAGCCAGAGACATCATGGTGAGTTCCTCCTGATGGTGGGTGTGGGTTAAGGGTGAATGAGGTAGGCCGTGCCAGCGCCGGGGTACAGGCTGGCCTGGACGCAAGCGGCCCAGGCGAGCTCCCGCAGCTTGGCCTCCCAGCGGCTGCGGTGGGCGAATTTGGTCAGCTTGCGGTTGCGATAGATGCCAACGCCCCAGTGGTCGATATAGACGACGTGACGGTTCATAGCGCACCTTTTTGTCCAAATGTGGACTGATGAGATTATTTGCTCCTGTACATGCTGATATATTTATATAGCATAGTATATGAGACTAATAATTGAGCATCAGCACGGTGGAGATAGCCGGGTCGATGGTCAGCCCGGACAGGTTCCAGCGCTCCACTTCGCTGCGCCCCAGGCGCTCACCGGTCAGGCTCAGCCCTTCGAGCTCGTCGTCCGTTTCAGCGCAGAAGCGGCAGACGATGTCCTCCGGCAGCAGGGTCAGCACGGCAGCTAGTTTGCTCTGCGCCCCGGACTTGCGAACGCAGGACTTGGCGAGCTCCCCCAGGCTGACCACCTCGCCACAGACGGCGCAGGTGAAGACGGGTCGGGTGCGGTTGCGGTGTTTGGGTTTCATGGCGTCTCCTTCTGATGATACAGGTTGGTTATCTTTGGCGCTTGCGGCGTTGCTTGCGCTTGCCCCCAGCGGCCCGCTCGACCTGGACGGCTTGAATGGTGAATATCGAGCGGCCAGAAATGCGCATGCCGTAGCGGGCTTTACGTTGCTTGCGTTCACGTTGCAGGGCTTTGTTCAGGCTCATGGTTGCTTCCGTCTATATAATTATAGCATAGTTATTATTTTATTGTCAAGTTAATATACTGTATTATACGCCGACCAGCAGCGCTTCGATGCGGCGCAGGGTCTGGAAGGCGGTCGAGGCCTCAGACAGCTGAAACGCCTCGGGATAGATGGATTGCGTGACCTCCCTCGCCCCGCTCTGCGGGTCGAAGAGGATGGTCTCCTGCGGGGTCAGTTCCTCTTCCGGCGGTAGGCGCACTTTGGCGCACACCAGCAGCTGGCTGCCATCGTCAAAGGCGATGACCAGGCCGCTCTTGTCGACCCCGTTTTCTACCACGCCATACTCTCGGATTTTCATGGTGGGCCTCCTTCTGTGTGGGGCTGCCCCCTTCAGCCCCGTCTTTACCCTTTGCCGCCAACCTTGCGGATAGACCAGCAGTGCCCCTTGACCTGGCAGGCCTGCAATTCCGCCTGCGGGATGTGGTGGCGCTCAGCCAGGGCGCTCAGGGCGGCCTCATCCCATTTCAGGCTCTCGCTGTATACCAGCTGCAGCAGGTCGCCTCGCAGGGTGTGGCGGGCGGCCACCGGGATGCAGGCCGCCTTCTGCTTGGCTTGCTCCTCCAGGGCTTTGGCTTCTTTCTCCAGGGCGGCTCGCTCGGCCAACAGGTCTGCCGCCAGGCGCTCGATGCGGGTCTGCACCTGGGCGATGGCAGCCCGCTTCTCAGCCAATTGGTTCAGGATGGTGATAATCACGCCGGACATGGTGGTTTCCTCCGTGGGTTTCAGGACAATGCCAGTTTGAACATGCCGAACAGGAAGAGCAGGAAAAAAGCGATGAGCAGTGTGTAAGCCATGACGACCTCCTTTATCAAACTTTCTTCATCCGTTTGAGTTGGCTTTGACGGGTCAGCATGACCGTCTTGACCCGCAGGGAGCGCGGGTCGACGCAGGCCACGACCGCGTCCCCGTTGCTTTCGTCATCCAGGTACAGGAAGACCTTAAGGGTCTTGATGACAATCTTGACCTCCGGGGCTTGTATCCCCAGGATGGCAGGCAGTTGGCGGGTGACCGCCCGGATGACCTCCGCCTCATCGGTCAGGCCGTTCAGCCGGGTCAAGATGCGCTCTTTGCTGTGCTGCGAGAGGGTGACTGTATACATCTCTATCTCCCTTCTTATTTCTATAGCCTCTATATGGTCAAAGATAGCTGCCCCTTGCCGCCCCTGCTGGTGACGATGCGGCGCACGCTCTCCCAGGTGATGGCTTGCAGTTCGCACGGCAGCAGCCCTACCTGGCGGGCAGCCTCCCGGTAATCGGCGGCGATTTGCCAGTAGGTCTTCTTGTCCACCGGCTTGCCCCACTTCCAATCCCCCGACCACACCCGCGCCGCCCAGGTGTCGACCGTGACCGCCTGGCTGTCGTCCGGCTCCAGGATGTTGCGGTAGAACGAGGTGACCTTCGGCCCGGAGAGCTCCACCTGCCCGGTCTCCAGGATGCGGCGGGCTTTCGCCACATTGCGCCCCAGGGCCTGGGAGGTCTTCCCCTCGATGACCTTGCGGGCTTCCCGGATGTTGGCTTCCCACTTCAGGCGAGGCGAGAGCACAGCCACCACCCCCACCACAACCTCCAATGGGAGGCCGGTCTCATCGGCCAGCTGCTGGCAAGCCTGGCGGGCCCGGCGATACCAGTGCCGGGCGTTGAAATCGGACGGGCTGGCTTGTTCATAGACTTGCAGGATGTCGGCAATCATGGGGCACCTCGGCGTTGAAATCTTGGGTGGGGCGGGGAGGCCGCCCCACCGGGATGACTAGCGGACGTGGAAGAACTCCAGCAGGCGCTCGACCTCCTGGGCTTCCCGGTACTCGGGGTCAAAGACCTGGCGCAGGCTCTCGGTCAATTCCTGCCAATCCCCTTCGAAGACCACCCAGGCCTTCCACTGACCCTGATAGACGGTCTCGATGCTGACGGCCTCCTGCTGGGCAGCCACCTGATACCAGCGGAAGTAGCGCAGCAGGCGGGCCAGCTTCGGCCAGCCGTCGTCATCCAGCCACAGGGTGAGCTTGACATCCGGCTCGGTCTCGACCACTTTGGGGCCGACCCAGCCGCCGGTGCCGACGGTCTGGTTGAAGCAGCCCATCAGGCGCTGGAAGACGTTCACCCAGCGCTGGCGCTCGGCATCCGACCGGGCGCAGATATGCAACGTGACGGCGTTCTGAAAGGTGAGCATGGGGACCTCCTGGAATAGGTTTATATGTTGTCTTATATGCTTGTCTATGACATAGTCTGAACCTATAGCATAGAGAAACCTACAAGCGCTTTACGCTCATGCTTTCGGGAGGCACTTGGCTCGGCGTTGCCCGGTCGGGACAGTTTGTCTGGTAGCGGCTGGGTTTTCCCTACCGTGGGAGTACTCGACCCACAGCTTGACCTACTCACCTGTCTACTAGCAGACCCCTTAGGGGGCGCTTCACAGCTTATTGCTAGACCCTACTTCCGTTGGCTAGATGGTCGCCGTCGGTTGATATCGCAGTGCTGCTGCGCACCTGCGTCGGTTACGAGCATGGCAATGCCCTCGGAAATCACACCGCTTCTGCTCGACTGCCGCCCTATCGCATGCCGCCCGTGCCAGCCCTTCCGAGTGAGCCGCCCACGCAACAGGCGATAGCGCCGCAGTGCCGAAATATGAAGTTGTCAAGGTTCTGCCACTTCCCCTTGCGCCCGCCCGCCCATCGGGAGCGCTGCGCCGGTCAGGTGGGTTTTTATTGTTCTGCCTTTATTGTGCCAGTAAATTTGGATATATTCCAGTTCTTATTCATATAGCCTAATAAAAGCCGTATATGCGGGCAAATGGGCAATTTTAAGGGCTTTTAGGCCAGCGGTTGGGGTTTTTGGGCGGTCTGCGCCAGAGCTAAGCAGGTCAGAAGCGAGCGTTTTTGGCGCGAATTTATCCCCGTTTTCCTTGTGAAAATACTTTAAGCACTCGCAATTACTTGGAGCGATGGTAACGACTATTATCTTCTTGTTTTCAGACAAGAAAGTTCGGTCATCATCACTCGTAATCAGATTGTGTCAAATCAAATCGTCTTGCGTGAAGATGATTGGATGTCTTCAAATACCACATCATTGCTATTGGATATAATTTGAAGTATCATTAAATTCGATAGTTATTTGCTGAAATTTGCATCTTGGACCAAAACCAATAATTAACTACCGTCAGCGTTGCGCAAAGAAGTGGAAATGCGAATATGGTCAAAACTTTCGGCATGGCTAAAGTTCACTTCAAAATGCGGAGTGTCCAAATATTATTCAAATTAACGGGAGTACTCTATGCCCAGAGAACAACGGAAAGAACTTATAAATAATATCGAGAAGAAGCGCAATTCTAGGGTTATCACTTTCATTACAAGCGATAGGCCCAATTTTTCTACAAGCATTTCTGGCGATATTGTCTCTATCCTACACGAACATATCCTGAATATCGCAACAGAAAACAGGAAAAAATTGGATTTGTTGATATACAGTCGAGGGGGTGATAGCGACGTTCCATGGTCAATAGTTTCCATGTTTAGAGAATATTGCGAAGAAGGCTCATTCAGTGTTTTGATACCATATCGAGCACATAGTGCAGCAACAGTCATTGCCTTAGGTGCTGATGAAATCGTGATGACCAAAAAAGCTGAACTTGGACCCATCGACATTACAATTCAAAATGGGCCATACAATCCTACGGAGGGAGATACAAGACAACGTCTCCCTGTTTCAGTTGAAGATGTTATGGGTTATTTTGCCCTTCTTAACAAAGTGGGGTGCGAACGACCAGATGAGAAAATGAAAGGGTTTGAACAAATAACCAATCAAGTACACCCACTGGTTCTAGGTACGGTGAGCAGATTGTTGGAGCAAACCCAGCTGGTCGCTCTGAGACTCCTGGGTACAAGAGCAAATGCATTTACAGAAGAGAAAAACCGTGAAATCATTAAAAGATTGTCTTCAGAAATTTATTCACATCGGCATACAATCAGCCGCTCAGAAGCAATTAATTATTTGGGACTAACACAGGTTATTAAGGCCGAAGATGCACAAATTGCAGACGAACTATGGCAGTTGTACCTTGAATACCGAGAGATGTTTTCGTTCGAAGACCCATTTAAACCCGAAGAATATCTCATCAACAATGACATGGAAGAAAACAGATGGGAAGGCCTCAATGCGGCATGCGTGGAGAGTTATTCAAAAACCCATATAGCGCGAAGCGATGTACGAGTACGTAGACTTAGACAAATCCCGCCTCAATTGAATCTAGAATTAAAAAACTTAGCCTTACCCAGCGTGAACTTTCCAACACTTCCCCCTGGAATCACAAGCGAACAGATTGGTGAGCTCATAAAACAAGTCCTGCCACATCTGATTCAGCCTGTGATTCACGAAGCAGCCAATAATATGGTTGAACGGTTTTTGAAATCACTGCCTTCCGCGGGTTTTGAGAGAACTGATTATAATGGGGGTTGGTTTGTGGAGGATTAACCAATGCAACAGGAATTTTCATTCAGCGTAACCATAAAACCCGAGTCCACTGCCTCGGATTTATCCCCATTAATCCGAAAATGGAACTCTGAAATAAAGGTACAGCTGGTTAAAGTTTCAAATCTTAATCTGGGACCCATTTCGATATATTATTTCGATTCAGAATCAATTACACCATTTTCGACCCCCATTTCAAACCCATAAGATTTCTAGGTTTTTAGACTAATTAGATGGTCAGTCTTTAACCCGGAAAATCCACCCTAGAAGAATGTTTTGTCCGTTTATTACCAAGACATTTTTCTAAAAATCCCCCGGATTATCAATTCGCCAAACAAGTCGTCGATTTGCCTACCTAAGTCGTTATCTTCTATGAATACTCCCATCTCAATATTCATATCCATGGCATACTCTGTCAGGTTGGCGCTCGAAATAAAAGCCTTGGCTCTGTCAGCCACAGCCACCTTGGCATGCAAAGACCCAAACCTGCCGTCCTGCGTGTGAGGGCGGTTTTCAATCGGCCAACAATAAAACGACGCCAGGCGAAAGAGACTGCTGAAAAAGGCTTTCGAACCGGAGAACGACACTTTCCCCTGGCTCTCCTCTGCGTCTTCCAGGCAAATGATGAGCTCCACGTTTCGGCGCAACGCATTCTCAAGCGCATCAATAATCGATTGGGCCTTGTAAACAGCAAAGCTCACCAGAACGAGCCTCTGCTTCGCTCCATCTATCAATTCGAGCAGAGCCTGGTCGGTCCGGCGCAAGGGGAATAGCGCGCTGGGTCCCGTCCAGACTAACTCTACGGATGGCCCTTGAGCGGTCTCCATTGTTATGAAAGAGGTTTGTATAGCCAGGGCAAGCCCCTGGGCTGGTAATCGAGAAGAAACCATCGCCCAGGCATTCAACAACTTGCCCAGTTTTGATTTGGCCTGCGGGCTGTGGATAGACGCCAGCAACTTTGATTGGCAATACTCTGATTGCGCCTCGTCCCAATCCTCAAGCGCAGCCACTACCGCCTGGATGATTTCCGGCGGCGTTGACTGCACAAAATCCGAAACGAGGGCGGCTAACCGCTTCTCATCCATACTCAAAGAAAGCCAGGTCTTCATGGTTCACTGTTGCTACCAACACCGAACGGTCCAGGTAACGGTTGCCCTTCTCACAGGATGTTTCTGGTGAGAACAAACAGGAATGGCAGGCGGCGGCATGGACGGTAGACGCCCCATAACCGGGCATATGCTCGGCGCAGGTAGGGTCGGAAGCGCACAGGCCGCAAGTCTCCAGCGCGGCATCGATATGCCGCTCCAGGTTTTGCGGCTCACCCAGGCTGACCAGCCCTCCCAGCGTCCCCTCTGAATCCGGCGCGGAGGTGTAGAGCAAGATGCCCGCCATGGACACGCCAGGCTGTCCCGGATTGTTGGAATAGATGCGCTCCCGGATGCTGGCCTGGGTGTAACCGCATTCCATAGCGAACTGGCGCATCAGCGCATGACTGAAAGAGTGCAGCAGGACATAGCGCAGACCAGGGTAATTCGCTTCCGGGTTGTCTATCATCCGGTTTTTGCGCCACTCGATATGCGCCTGGAAGAACATGCTTTCCCAATTCTTGACCGCCGGTTTGGACAACCACTTCAGGATTTCGCTCTCGTTAAATTGGAGAAAAATCCCTTCACCGCGCACCTCGATGGCTGGAATCCAATCCGGTTTCTTGCGGGAAATCGGCGAAATGGCCTGAATTTCTTCCTCATCGCCCTCAGCCATTTCTCCGGGCGAGTCGATGCGGGTGAACCCAGCCAGGGCGCGCACCTCACGCAATCGCTCCACCAGGACGACTTGCGAAAACAGGTCTTTGTACTTGGCAGGCGGTTGAACTACCCGCAAGCGAAAATCCGGGGTCTGATGCTGAGCAGCAGGCGAAGTAAAGGCAGTCCATTCGGGTAAAAGCAGGTTGGGACGCTCAGTGCTCTCGGTAGATTGGGAACCTGACCTCTTCTTCAAAACGGCGTTCCATAAATCCGCCAGGGTGTACTCCGCAAAAGCTTTCAGCTTGCCCCATTTTTCCATGAAGGCCAATTCTTCAGCCGATTCCACCCGTTCCAACTCACCCCAATGTTCCGCCACCAGGTTGTCCAGGATGTCGGCTGTCTCCGGGATGGAGATGGTATTCATTACAAACGGAAACCAGATGTTGCTGGCTCCCAACAGGATAGCGCGCATGTGATATTCACAGCCCTCGGGGTCGTAATCATGCAGGTGAGGACGGCGGCCTTTGCAGATGGGCATCTTTTCGCGGTTTTCTCTGCCAAAGGCCTGAGCCAGCTGTCTCTCCGCCCCGCAAACATTACACTTGACGAACAGGTCACGCGCTTCGCCCGACGGGCCGTATTCGGAGAGACTCAAGCTCTTGTGGTCGTATTTGCTGGAATCAAAGTTGTGTACGTACTCAACCCAGGGGAAATCGTCCAGATGTCCGTTTTCGCAGCAGACGAGAAAGCGGGCGGGCAGCACGGTGGGTTTGTTGGCCCGCTGGCAGTTGATATGCTCGTAATGGGTACGGTCGGGGTGATAGTAATCCACCTTCAACTCGAATAGCTCAGATTGGAGGGGGGCGAGAATCTGACAGGCAGGACAAACCATCCATTGGGGAAAGGTGGTTACGGGTACGCCAATGTGAGCTTCTTTGTCGAATGGGTTCGGCCTGCTCATATCCTCAGGTACGCTCGGCAAGGATAGCAATCTCTGCACCTGGCTGCCAAGCTCGCTTTTGACCGCGAAAAGCAGGCGCTCTTCCTGAATCTCGCGCACATAGGCCGGGTCGACAGGCCAATCATCCAGACCGGATACAATCGCTGAGATGTGTGGCAAGTCCACAATCGCCCCAATCCCATACGTGTATAGTAATTGGGAGGGGTTCAATTCCCCAACTTTGATGTTGTTGGACTGGCTCATCCGACCGCCTCCTGCTCGTCAGAAACCCCAGCCGCGCTGACTGGAGCCTGTATCTCATAATTGTTCAGGATGAGGTTCACGGACGGCTCCACATCGCGCAAGGAAGTCAGGCAGGTAAATAAATCCCATCCCCCTCGACCGGGGTTCTCCAACAACGGCAACGTGCGGCTATCCCCCTTGCCGCGATAGCCAAGCTTTGCGCCTCCTGCCGCCAATTTCGCCGCCCTTGCCAGCCAATGGTCAATGCGGCTGGTCAACTCGGCCCGGACATCCTGCTCAACCTGGAGATTTCCCGTCACCAGACCGGCTCTGCGGCTGATTTCTTCGATGGCCGTCTGGACGTATGGGTGGTCGCGTTTCAACTGCGCCGCGCTTTCGTTGCTATTAAAGTCGAAGCCATATAAGCGCAGGAACGATACCAGCAAGGCGGTCAACCCCCGGTCAATGGCGCGGGGGGAGAACGGTGTGACCGATAGGGCCTCGACCTGCTGGTACAGGGTGGCGTGATAATGCTCGAAGCGCTCGTAGTGGCTCAAGTCGCGCGGGCGCGCCCAGTTGTACACCGTCACCACCAGGCCGGGATAGCGGCGACCGATGCGGCTGGTAGCCTGGATGTATTCGCTGGTGTATTTGGGCTGTCCCTCGACCACCATCAGACCCAAGCGAGGCACATCAACGCCGACCGAAATCATATTGGTGGCCAGCAAAACATCGATAGGATAGCTGGAGGGGCTGATTTTCTCACCGGATTTGTGTTTCTTCTTGCGCTCTTCATCATGCGCCGGGTCGAAGGTAGCGCCCAGGCGGTCGAGGATTTCGGGGATATCCGTTGCGCCAATCCGCGAGGTCAGCTCGTTGATGCTGTAGGTGCCCAATTGGCGGTTGGCCAGCCCGCGCTTTTCCATCTGGCGCAAGCGGGTGCGGATGGCGTCGTCCAGCACCCGGCGCAGACCGCCCAACTCTCGCAGGGCATTGAAATAGCCCACCAGGGTCATGTAGGGGTCAACGCTCGCGCCGTATTTTTCATACAGGTATTGGGCAGCGGAAAGCACAGCGACGTAAACCCGGATAATGACTGCTTTAATCCGCTTCCCTGAAGCGCAGATGCCCAGGTACAGCCGCCCCGGATTTTCTTCATCCGGCGTCCTGTGGCGCGAGAAGAAGTTGTCCTGGACCAAGAGACCGTTGGGCGGGAAGATGTTGGTCTGGCGCAGGTACAGGCTGTTGACCTGGGCAGGCGCTTTGCGGATGGTGGCGGATGAGGCAATCACCTTGGGCCGGACGGTCTTCCCCTGCCACTGCCAGCTACACAGGTCGTCCACCGCGGTCTCATAGAGCCCGACCAGCGTGCCGAGCGGCCCGTTGATAAGGTGCAACTCGTCCTGGATAATCAGGTCGGGCGGGCGCAGGGGGGACACCGGCTCGGTCTCTGCTGCGGGGTAGCCAAACGCCTTCAACGCGGGGTGTGAATTCCGGTCTTCGACTTCGGGGGAGCGGTACCCATGGCGGGTGCAATAACCGTTCACCCTGCCGAACAGCATCTGCGCCTCGCCCTTCCAGGGCATCTGGGCGAATTTATCCACCGTGGCTATCAGCAGGGAAGGCAGGCGGCGGTAGACTTCTTCGTCCACCACCAGGATGGGCAGCCCTTCGCGCCTGGCGTTTTTCTGGTTGAAGGGGCAGGCGTTTGAAGGGCAATAGACCATCGTGCGGCATTGGCCGTTTTTGTAGGTTTCCACAACGATGTCACTGCCCGGGTTGATGGGCGTCCCGCACCAGGGACAGTTGGTCAACTGGTGCGGCGAGCCTTGCCCACCGGTGGCGGTGGAGCGGAAGTAGCCGGTCTTACGATACTCCTTGACGATTTCATCGCTCTCACTGTTCCAGTTCGGCGTGCTGCGCTGACCGACCCACAGCCCGATGCGGAACGGTTCGTCGCCCCATTTAGCGCTATCTTCCCGGCGCAGGCTTTCGCAGGCGCATATCAAGGCCGCGGCGCGCTGGAACTGCTGCAGGGTGAGCAGGCGCAGGGTATAGCGCATCAGCACCGCCACCCCGGCGCGGCCCTCGAAATCGCCGACTTTGCCTTGCAGGCGGCGCATGGCAAGGGTGAAGGCGGTCAACCCCAGGTAGGCTTCGGTCTTGCCGCCGCCGGTGGGATACCAGAGCACGTCGGTGACGGCCTGAGTTGGATGGCTTCGTTCTTCACATAACGGGTCAGTCAGGGCCGGTAGGTTAAGTAAGATGAACGCCAACTGGAAAGGATACCAGGTGCGGTTTTCGGGCTTATCCACCTCGTCCAGGGACTTGCCTTCTTCCCGGCGGACCGACTCGGCATACAGGGTATGGATGCGCTGCAGTCCCATGGCGCGATTGGCGAAGCGAAACGCCTCGGCTGCCTGGGGGTTTTCGCCCAACAGTTGAATCCCAGCCCGGATGCGTCCCAGGTTCTGCTTGCAGACAGCGATGGTTTGCCGGGCAGTGGTTAGATAAGGCTTCAAGTCTTCCGAGGGCTGGACGAGGCTTTGCTCAAGTTCCCCTATCCATTGCTGATAAGCCTCAGCCAGCGGGTTCAGCGCCCCGGCAATGTCGCCATCCGCCAGTTGCGAGAGGGCTTTCATGTCCAGCACCAGCCCTTGCAGCCCTGGGATTTCTTCCGGCGTTGGCGGGGTCACTTTGGGCAGTTCATAAGTGGGGGCAACCACGGTTTTCAGGGAGACAGCCCGGTCATAGCGGCCTTCGGCAAGCTCGGCGTGCACGGCGACGCCATGACCGACCGCAAATTCCACCTGCTGGCGGTAGAGCATCGCCATGGCTTGCTCTTCTTCATCGCCGCGCGCCTGCTGCAGGAAGCGACGGCGGCAGAAGATGGCCTCGCCATCCGGCGAGGTCACCGTCAGCTCCGGCTGGAACAGCCAGGCCGTGTCGCGCAGCTTCTTGGGTTCTGCCTGGGCGTTGACCAGGAACAGTGTAATCACCCATTCCTTTTCGCGCTGGCGGAACAGGCCGTCCACATACACGTCGGGGTAATTGGGATTGGGCACCCAGCGGCTCATGCGGCCCGCTTTGAGCGGGATGGGAGCGGAAGTGTTTTCGACCTGCATGCGTTTCCA